>Ga0209096_1000017_pt1 | contig 338481 bp, 249 predicted proteins | sample AD_UKC034_MetaG_FD_184407 | JGI IMG/M metagenome (GOLD analysis project Ga0209096, IMG submission 184407) | Active sludge microbial communities of municipal wastewater-treating anaerobic digesters from USA - AD_UKC034_MetaG (SPAdes) (version 2) | ecosystem: Engineered > Bioreactor > Anaerobic... | reverse complement strand
TGGTACTTGTTCCTTTCAAACTCAAGCTTTCGGGCAGCCTGACACTCTTTGTTACTGCAATACCGCTGCCTGAGATGTTTTAGCTTTCTGTTGGCAACGGTTTCTCTCCCGCAATGCCTGCATATAAAAGTGCGCATGGACGTGTTTTTTTACGTCTACGCATTTTCTCCACTTTTGGTGGCATCATTTTATTTCAGGAAGTGGTACCGGTTTGGTTCAGGGCGGAAATTGTAGCTAATGAAACCTCTATGCCCTACGGGCAAGCATATGGAAACAGGATACCTTTTATATTACCGCGTTGCGGTTTTAGTATTGTAGCTAATGAAACCTCTATGCCCTGCGGGCAAGCAAATGGAAACAGGATACCTTTTATATTACCGCGTTACGGTTTTAGTATTGTAGCTAATGAAACCTCTATGCCCTACGGGCAAGCAAATGGAAACAGGATACCTTTTATATTACCGCGTTGCGGTTTTAGTATTGTAGCTAATGAAACCTCTATGCCCTGCGGGCAAGCAAATGAAAACAGGATACCTTTTAGATTACCGCGTAGCGGTTTTAGTATTGTAGCAAATGAAACCTCTATGCCCTACGGGCAAGCAAATGGAAACAGGATACCTTTTATTACCGCGTAGCGGTTTTAGTATTGTAGCTAATGAAACCTCTATGCCCTACGGGCAAGCAAATGGAAACAGGATACCTTTTATTACCGCGTAGCGGTTTTAGTATTGTAGCTAATGAAACGGGATACGACCCAATTCCCCGTAGGGGATGAACACCGACTCGGAGGTGAGGTGCCTTAATCATCGTACAATTTCAAAAACTCGTACGTATTTCCGGCCCAGGTCAGGAATCGGATCATATCATCGTAAGCAATGACCAGGCTGGCGGTGTTAAGATTCGGGTGGAAACTGAGCCGTTTGGCCTTCAACAGGGCCTCGTCGAAAAAAACGTGGACGTGATCCTCCTGATCGTGGATGAGACCGAACAGGGATACCGACCCGGGTGTCAGACCCAGGTATTTCTGCATCCGCTCCGGAGAGGCAAAGGTGAGCTTACCCTGCCTGAGCCGTTTCTCCAGGTCATGAATATCTAGCTGGCGGCTGTGCTCCAGGATCACCAGGTAATGACGGTTGCCCTTGTGGTTGCGGAAAAAAATGTTCTTGCAGTGCGTCGAATCAATGTCCTTCCAGTATTTCAGGGCCTTTTCGATGGTATCGCCCGGCGGGTGCTCGTAGTATTCAAAGGGAATCCCCAGCTCAGCCAGGATCTCGTAAAGTTTCTGATCGCCTACCATGATGAAAGTCTTTATCACCTCATCCCCTGACCCCTTCTTCTCAAGGAGAAGGGGAAATCATCCATAACTCCTTCCCCTTGAGGAGAAGGGGAAAAACATCCATAATTCCATACGGGGGTGTGTCGAAATACATTTTAAACACGAAGGTACTCAAAGTGCTTCACGAAGGAACACTAAGTAATTGATAAGCAATAATAATACTTTGAGCCCCTTTGTGAAAACCTTTGTGTTCCTTAGTGGTTAAGTACTTATGGCACACCCCCGTTCGGGGGTGAGGTATTTTACTATATTTGTACAACAAAATAACAAATAAATTCAATGCAACCCCCATGAAAAGAACCCTACTGAGTATCGTCATCGCAGGCCTGTTCTCCTCCTGCTCTGCCCAGGAATCCGTTGTGTACCTGGATGAGCTGGATCTCTCCCCGATGGAGACCGGATGGGGTGAGGTGAAGGCAAACCTGAGCGCGGAGGGCAATCCCCTGTCCGTAGCCGGCCAGGTGTACAAACGCGGAGTGGGCACCCACGCCGTGAGCTCCCTGTTGCTGGATCTGCAGGGTAAGGCGTCCATCTTCCACAGCTTCGTGGGAGTGGACGACGAAAGCGGGAAAAGAGCCTCTGTTGAATTTTTCGTGCTGGGCGATGGTTGGATCCTGTGGCACAGCGGCACGATGCGGTACGGTGATCCGGCCAGGCAGGTGAAACTGGATGTCAAGGGCATTAAAAAACTGGGACTGTATGTTTCCGACGGCGGTGACGGCATCGGATGGGACCACGCTGACTGGCTGGATGCAAAGATCACCTATTCCAAAACCCGCCCGGCCACGGTGAGATCCTTCGTTTCCAGTCCCTATGTCCTGACGCCCCCGGCGCCGGAAACGCCCCGGATCAATGGTCCGGAGGTATACGGAGCCCGGCCCGGTCACTTCTTGCTTTACAGGGTACCCGTGACCGGCAAAAGACCGGTCACTTATGCAGCAGAAGGATTGCCCGGCGATCTGAAGCTGGATCCACAGAAAGGGATAATCTCCGGTACCTGTACCGCCAGCGGGGATTATCCCGTAAGGCTGAAAGCAAGCAACAGTCTTGGCCAGGATGAAAAAACACTTCTGCTCCGGATCGGGGATGCGATCTGCCTGACGCCCCCGATGGGATGGAACAGCTGGAACTGCTGGGGACTGAGCGTTGACCAGAAGAAGGTGGAGGCCGCTGTGGATGCGATGGTCAGCAGCGGTCTGGCCGACCACGGCTGGTCGTACATCAATATTGACGATGGATGGGAAGCCGCCAGCCGGACAGCTTCCGGAGAGTTGCTGTCCAATGACAAATTCCCCGACATGAAAGCCCTGGGCGATTATGCCCATCGCCACGGCCTGAAGCTGGGCATCTATTCATCGCCCGGAACCCATACCTGCGGCGGATACCTGGGTTCGTGGGAGCACGAGTTCCAGGATGCCCAAACCTGGGCCAAATGGGGCATCGACTACCTGAAGTACGACTGGTGCTCCTATGATAAGATCGCAAAGGATCAAAGCCTGGCCGAACTGCAGAAGCCCTACCTGAAAATGCGTGAGGCTTTGCGGGAAACCGGACGCGATATCGTGTTCAGCCTGTGCCAGTACGGGAGGGGCGACGTGTGGCAATGGGGTGTCGATGTGGGCGGCAACCTGTGGCGCACTACCGGGGATATCACCGATACCTGGTCCAGCATGGCAGGAATCGGATTCCGGCAGGACAAGTGCTCACCGTACGCGTCACCCGGCCACTGGAACGATCCGGACATGCTCGTGGTGGGCAACGTGGGATGGGGCCCCAGCCTGCATCCTTCACAGCTCACACCCGATGAGCAATATACGCATATCAGCCTCTGGAGCCTGCTTTCCGCTCCGCTCCTCATCGGATGCGACCTGGGCAGCCTGGATGCCTTTACGCTCAACCTGCTGACCAACGACGAAGTAATCGCCATTGACCAGGATCCGCTCGGAAAACAGGCCGTTAAAGTGAAAGAAACAGCAGGTCAGCAGGTCTGGAAAAAACAACTGGCGGATGGATCCCTGGCGGTGGGATTGTTCAATACCGGCGACCCGTCACCGGCCGGGATGTTCAACTGGACAGGAAAGATGGAAACAGCAACGGTGTCGGTCACCCTGCAGGAACTGGGCATATCCGGACCAAAAAAGGTCAGGGACCTGTGGCGCCAGAAAGACCTGGGTGTGGTTGACCAGGAGCTGAACTATCCTGTGAACCATCACGGAGTCGTGCTCCTCCGCCTGTCGGAACCTGCTCATTGAACTGTTGGTATGAAATTTGCAAACCAGAGAGTCTTTTAAATCGCACAAACGGATATATCATGAAAAAAACATTTACACTTTTCGTCAGCCTGTTCCTGGGCTTGCAGCTTCTCCATGCACAGGTCACCATTGAGGTCAGTGAAGAGATCAAAACGATTTCGCGGGGAGATCAGCCGGCCTTTGTTGTCGACATTCCCCACGGAGTTTATGAAACCATTCAAAAAGATTGGATCAAGTTCCTCGAAAGCGGTACGAAGCTTAAAGTGGAAGCAATTTCCAATGAGCTGAACATACACGGTGCAATTTTCAAAAAGATCACGCTGGATTCGGTCAATGTATACAGTTCGGTCTATAACCTCGACTCATCCGTCAGGGTGATCTCCTGCTTTGAACTCGATAGTGTCTTTATCAGCAGCATGTCGGAAAATCCTCAGGAAAGAGAGCTCGCCGTTGCCCTGAAGACAGCAGTAAGGGATTTCGCCGTTGAGCAGTATATCATGGTGTACGATGAAAAGTTGAAGGCGGAGAATGCACAGCTTCAGGCTCTGGAAAAAGAACGCCTGGAAAAGGAGGATGCCATCGAAAAGAATCAGAAGTCCATAAAGGGTGATGAAGAAAGCATCAGAAGGTCAGAGGAAAGCATTGAAATCATTGAAGGGGACATTGAACTGAAAAATACGGAGATCAAAAACAAAAAGGCTGTGGTCTCCTCGCTGAAATCCTACGATCCGGAGGGGTATAAAGTTGCCGGTAAGGAACTCAGTGGTCTGGAGCGCGAAAAGAAGAAGATGGAGAAAAACCGCGAAAAAGAACATAAGAACATCGTTGAATACAAGAACGATATCAAGGAAGCAGAACGCTCCATTACACTGCTGGAAGAGGAAGTGGAAGGGGTTGAGCAAAAGATCTCGGACCAGAAGGATCGCATCGCCCGGATCGAGGACGAAAAAAAACGGATCAGATAATTCAGTTGAAAGCTATCTTATTCACATAAAACACGTTGCGCTTATCCTCACTGCTCAGCATCGTGTTCCGTATCCGCTGGTAACCATAGACAAGGAAATAGTTCTTATACCAGTAAAGCATGTTGCTGCCTGATTCGGAGGCTGCCCGGTCGCGGGTATGTTTTGATTCGATCGGGACATATTCCAGGTTCTGCTGTTCGGCCGTGGCCGTGAATACCTTGTAGGTGATCTCTCCTTCGTGATTGAATGCCAGGATGGTCTCTTCCCCGTCGAAGATCACATTCACCCGGTTCTCGAGTTTGTCGGAAAGGATGTTCCAGAGTTCCATGCCATTGTCCCACAGCATGTTTCCCTCCCTGTCGAACCGGGTGATGAACGCGGAGGTATAGCGATACCCGTCAAAAACATTATAATACGATGGCATGGGGCGTCCGTACCAGTCGTACATCATTCTCGTAACCGTATGATATTCAGGATAGTAGGCTTCGGCAACAAAAACATATCCGTCTTCCAGCCGGATGACGTTGTGCACGAGCAGGTTATAGTCGATGGTAATGTCCTGCCCTTTTTTATCACGTTTCCGGATTCGCGACAGATCATTGACGGACAGGTTTTTATAAAAACCATCGAACTCTGAAAAATTATAATATTTCATGAATTCCTGCACCCTTCCGTTCAGCCGGGTCACAAACAGGCCGGAGGATTCGATATCCAGGCCTGAGTAGTACGCATCCACTTTCCCCTTTGGATTATCCTTATAGGTGCCAATGATCAGGATGTTCTGATCACCTGAGTTCAGTATTTCACCGCTGTTGACCAGGTATTTTGCGGCATCGTTTGTAACGGTAACGGTGAGAAGGCTGTCGCCCTGTTCATCAAATTGTTTATAGAAGAGAAATTCCCGCGCATCCTTGTCATAGGCCTTGTAAAATGTATGGATGATTCCTGCCAGGGAGTCCACCTTCATATCCAGCAAAAAGTTGAAGGGTGCTTCTGTAACAGTTACCGAACGCTGTTCAGCCGTCTCAAGGTCAAACAGGATGATGGATGAACGATCATCATCGGTGATGATCCCCAGGAGTGCATTCCGGTTCCAGACCGCAAAATGCGCCAGCAGGCTTTTGTCGGGTATCTTGCAGGTTTTGGCCGTGATCAGGCCTTCGTTGCCCGGGACTTTCAGAATTTCGACATTGTTCCCGTCAAATGCTTTTTCGTCGTTGCAATAGAGCAGGTACAGGTAGTTGCCGGAATGGTGGAACTTCTTATACTTCAAATCCTTTAAGACCGGCATCTCCTGGATCCACAGCTGACGGAAATTGACGTCGTAAAGTTTGAAGATCCAAACGGTATGGTCCTTGTCATCGGTGGCGACAACGCTTTCATAAAAGAGCAGCATGCCGTGGCTCCCGAAGGGGATGACCGTAAAGGGCTCCGAGTCCTGGCGTGTTTCGATTTCCAGGCGGATGGGCTGGTTGGGCGACCTGGAAGGATTACCGGCTGGACCCTGGGCGAACAAAGGGATGCTGGTTGCAAGCAGACAGAACCAAAGCAATATGTACCGAAAAGGTGGCATGGGGTAAAAGGGTCATTGTACAAATGGGCATGTACTATACCCTACCCCCGTCCCCTCCCATGCTGGCAGGGGTGGGGTGCAGGGGTGGGGTAAATTAGAACGTTAATTGCATCATGAAAATTTCATTCAATGCTGACTTTCCTGACTACCGTAGTTCCGTTTTCCGGGTCAATGACATGGAGAAAATAAAATCCCTTCGGAACGAAATTCAGGTTCAGCGTATGGGTTTGTCCGCTGAGTTCATAACGGCATAAGATTTTGCCCTGTAATGAAAAAAGCACGGCTTCATAGTTTCCCTGCGGAAGGTCCAGGGTAATCAATCCATTGGAGGGATTTGGGTACACCTTCATGTCGATGGCCGGGACCGGATCAGCCATACCCACATTGGCCTCGCCAACCACTTTGATATCGTCCACCTCCCAGGTGGAAGCTTCCGTTGTGGTGCTTGTATATTGAAAGGCAAGGTAAACCTGGTTTCCGTCGTAGGCCGATATATCCACCTGGCCCGAACCAGTCCAGGTCCAGCCGCCCGGTGAAAGGGCGGGTTCCAGGGCCACCCAGGTGGCCTGGTTGGGATTGTCCGATCCTGCATAGTCGGTCGAAACCTTGACCTGAAGGACAGGTCCGGTATAATTCGCTGCCGTGGCAAAGGTCAGGATCTCGTTATGGTAATTGGCCAGGTTAAGGGCCGGGGAAATCAGCCAGTCGTCGTTTTCGAGCGGGCCGCCGCTAAATCCGTTGGCCCGGGCAAACCAGTTATTGTCGAACAAATAGGGTTCCCATACCTGTTCGCCCGTCACCGAATAAGCGATCCAATCGCCAAAGGATTCGCTTTCAAAATCCTGCTCAAGGATCACGGTGAGGTTCGACGTGGTGGCATCCGTTTCGGGGGGAGTGCCGTCGGTCTTAAAGTCAATGGATGTCCCGGAATTGGTATAGGGGAATATTTTGAAATAATAGGTTGTGGCGGATTCCAGTCCGGTGATGGTGACCGATCCGGTACCAAAAGCAACGTTGAACGTGCCGCTTCCATCCGAAAGGTCCGGATCATCGGCTACCGGTGTTCCATCCTGCGGCACGGCGGTAATGGCTTCGTCGCCGGCGTAGATCAGGTAGGCGTGGGGCAACTGGCTTCCGGTGGCATCGGTCCAGGAAACCACGATATCGAAGCCCTGCGGGTCGGCTGCAAAATCGGTCGGATAACCTGATGGTTCCGGATCGGGAGTGAAGGCTCCGAACGTCTGGTTGGTGTTGAGGGCGCCCATCGTGGCAGTCTGGGCCTCCTGCCAGGTGAATTCACTGTACATGCTGCCAGTGCCTCCCAGTTGTAGCGACCATCCAACCTGGGTGGCGCTGGATTCAGAAACGCCGATATCGGTGGAGGTCAACCCGCTGGCCGGACCGTCGGTTGCGGTCAGCACTCCTTCATAGCTCAGGAACTGACCTTCGACCACCGCACCCTGGTAAGAGATGGCAATCCCGTCTTCTTCGCCGTTCTGGATACCGTTCTCGGGAAAAGTGAGGTAATAGAGCGTAATTCCTTCGACGGTACCCCCCGCGGTGAATGAATCCAGGGTCCTGGCATCATACTGGGTCCCATAGGTGCCGTTGTAAAAAGTAATGGTGAAATCCGACAGGGCATAGCTCCCGGCATTTTGCAGGGCAATTTCAACAAATTCGCCCTGATCCGTAGCAGCATTGTCGTAATGGATCTCGTTCAGCCAGACATTCTGGGTGAACGCTACCTGGCATAATGAAGCCAGAAGGATAGTGGTGAGTCGTGTTTTCATGATCGTAAAATATAAGCTTATGAAATTTAATGAATCATCAGTTTGACCGGTTTGACCTGTCCCGGATCTCCGGTATGGAAAACCACAAAATAGACTCCCTTTTGAAGCGATCCCAGATCGATGGTGCCGGCGGTTTCCGTGAGGAGTGACCGAAATACGGATTCTCCCAGCAGGTTGAGCACTTCGATCCTGGCAGGGATGAGGGAGGACCTTACCTGGATGATCCCATCTGAAGGATTCGGGTAGACCGATACCACAGGCTCCGCTTCCCTGTCGTCCAATCCCACAGGCCCAACGTGAATGTAGTCGGATTTCTGCGCCACGCTCTCGCCGAAAACGTTGATCACGGTAAGGGTGACATCAAAATCACCGGCGTCGGGATAGATGATCACCGGATGCTGCTCAAAGGAGAAGTCAGGCACACCTCCCTCGAACGCCCACGACCAGTACGACAGGGGAAACCCGGTCGAGAGATCACTGAATGTAACGCCGGAGCCCGCATCGATCTCGGTCGCATCCGCCGTAAAATCGGCCACAGGTGCGAATCCCACGGTAATATAACCAAACCTGGTCACCGAGTCGGCTCCGTAATCATTGGAAGCCACCATTGAAACCGTATAGATACCTGCCGTGGAGTAATAGATGCTGTCGGGGTGCTTTGCCTCAGACGACTCCGGTATCCCTCCCACGAAGCTCCACTCCCACGCAGTGGGTTGACCGGTGCTCAGGTCGAAGAAATTGATGTAATTGCCAGGCGCAATGGACGTGACATCCGCAACGAAGTCAGCAGCGGGAGCCGTGGCACATCCTTTCCCCGGCGTGGCCCAGATCGTATCCCCGGCGGCATTGACTGCAGCGAATTCGATGGAAGCCTGCCAGTTTTCAGGCAGGGAATTGTCGTCACCGGGCTGGCACAGGGTCAGCGAAGGACCTCCGCCATCGGCTTCCAGGGGCCAGGGCACTTCATCGTCGTATTCCACATAGTCGAGAACAACGTTGAAATAATCCGTGAGTTCAATATCCTCCCCGCTGTTGCTCAGCGCCCCTTCATCCCATTGAAGTGCCTGGATCCCAAACGTATGGAACATGGCAGCCGAGTCAGCCGCAATGACCAGGTAGCCGTGAGGCGGCAGAACCGATGCCGGAAAAGAAAAATCAATGCCTTCGGTGAACAGGAGACTTTTCAGTACCGCCGGGGTTTCGCCGCGGTTATGGATCTCGATGAACTCCAGGCTGTCGGTGCCTGTTTCAGGCGGATTATACATGATCTCAGTGATGACCAGGTTCCCCGGAACGGTATCAAAAACAGCAATATAGGCCTCCCTGGTCAGGGTGTCCTCCCCGTATTCATTGGTAATGATCAGCTGCACACTGTACAAACCAGGTGCACTGTAAAGCACACCCGAAGGATGTTGTTCGTCGGAGACAGAGGGTGTACCACCCTGGAACTGCCACGACCACGTTGTTGGCTGGTTCACCGACAGGTCCGTAAAATCAACGGATGTACCCACGTGGATCATCGTATCGCTCACCGTGAAGTTGGCGTGAGGGCTATTGTCAATATACAATACCTGGATATAATCTTCCCGGATGAGCGTATCGGTTCCGTTCACATTATAGGCGATAAGTTTTACATCATAAAATCCCGGAGTATCATAAACAACCGGTCCCGGATTTTGCGCTGTAGAGATGGCCGGTGCGCCTCCCTGGAAAAACCATAGCCAGAACCCGGGATTATTGGCCGACAGGTCGGTGAAGTAAACGCCCTGTCCCTGGTAGATGACCGTGGTATCAGCCACAAAATCGGCGATGGGTGCCATGCTCCCGCAGCCTCCTCCGGGGGTGGCATAAATGGTATCCCCCTGCGGCGTGATGACAGCCAGGTCAGCCGAAGCCATCCAGCTCTCCGGCAGCGCATTGTCGTCACTGGGATCGCACAGCGTGAGCGAGTGACCGTGCCCATCGGCGAGCGTGTCCCACGGAAGCTCGCTAGTGTAATGCACACTGTCGATCACGCTTTCCAGGGTGTCGCGGAGAACAATGGCCTCACCTGCATTGTCCAGAAAACCCGAAGTCCATTCAAAAGGAGCATAACCAAAAACGCTTTCAAAGTCTTCGGCATTTTGCGTAATTACAATGTAATTACCTGGTGATAGTACCGTATCAGAGAAAACGTACTCAATACCCGCTGAAAAATAACTGTTTTCCAGGTTCACAGGCAAGCCGTAGTTGTTGAAGATCTCAACGAACTCGATGTTGTCGTATTCACCTTCGAAAGGATGGTACATGATCTCGGTGATCACCACACCCGACAGATCATCGGGCAGTATGACCGCAAAATCATCATCACTGTCATCGGTCGGAATGCTGTCTTGCTCATCGGAGATCCGGATCCTGTAATCGGTCCCTGCCAGCTGATCTTCCGGGATGGACCATATCCATGAACCTGTGTTCTCCACACTGTCGGCCAGCACTTCCAACACCTGGCCGCCCTTGAGCAACTCGATCCGGACCGCCAGCACCACGTCGTCCGTCGACCAGGTGACCGGGTGATCCTGCCCGCGCTGCCAGTATTCTCCACCGTTAGGACTGATGACTTCAATGAAAGGTTCCTGAAAGGTGACAGAATTGATGTATCCAGGTGTTCCATTGGCAATATTGCTCGGTTCCCAGTTAACCGGATCATTGTTATCCGCCTCAGGATTGACCAGCTCGAGCGACGGGCCTGAGCCATTTGGTTCAGAGGGCCAGTCTCCGTCGGAGCCGTACTTCATGAAATCGACGACATCATCCAGGCTGTTGCTGAGTTCAAGCTCCTCACCGGCAGCGGTCAGTGAATCCGAGAAGGGCCCCGTCACATTGGATATTCCGTAGAATGAAGCAATGGAGTCGGGATTGCGGGCGATCACCAGGTAGCCACCGGCTTCCATGGAAGTACCCTGTGGAAACACGAATCCAATCCCTTCGGTAAAGGACCAGCCCGACAGATCAAAATCCATCGTATCGGCATTGAAAAGCTCAACGTATTCAAAGATGGAATCATTTCCAAGGTCATCGGAGGGATGATACATGATCTCATTGATGATGATCTTCTGTGCCTGCATCACTATCGGTAAAGTGAACATCAGCAGGAAAAGAAGGATCCTGTGACAGATCCTGCATAAAGGTATTTTCATTGAATGTTCGATTTTATTTGATGATCATCTTTTTAATGATACTCGTCCCCTGGTCGGGCTCAATGAACCGGATGAAATAAACACCCGGGCTCAGCCAGCTGAAATTAAGCAGGTCGTGGGTCTGGATGATCCTGCTTTTCCAAACCTTCTCCCCAATCAGGGAATAGACTTCCAGGTCAATGGGCACAGGCACCCCGTTGAGGATCACCTGACCATCGGATGGAACCGGATAAAGGACGATATCGTCCAGTGCAGCGGACAGATCGTTGATCCCGACTGCAACGTGAATGTAGTCTGTCTTTATCAGTGTACTTTCCCCGAACGCATTGGTGACGGTAAGTTCGACATCAAAGTTACCCGCATCATAGTACTGGATCTCCGGATTCTGTTCGGTGGAGAAGGAGGGTGTCCCTCCCGGGAATGACCATGACCATGTCTCGGGGTTATAAGTCGACAGGTCCTCAAATGTCACGGTCGTTCCGGGGGCGATCCCTGTTACATCAGCCGTAAAATCAGCCACCGGGGGATAACCCACGGTGATGTAATTTTCGACTGATTTGGTATCGCTCCCCAGGTTGTTGGTGACCACCAGCGTAACCGTGAAGCTACCTGCCTGCTCATATTCAATGTTTTGCGGGTGCTGGTCATCGGATGTTTGGGGCGATCCTCCGTCAAAGGTCCAGGCCCAGGCCGTCGGGCTTCCGATCGAAAGGTCGGTAAAGTCGATGGCCGCTCCCACCGGAAGGATGGTTTCAGACGCCATAAAATCAGCCTGAGGCAGGATACCCTGGCAACCCGACAATGGTGTTGCCCGGATGGTATCACCCTCCAGGTTCACGGCTGCAAATTCCGTGGACGGGTTCCAGTTCTCAGGCAGGCTGTTATCCTCATCAGGATAGCAAAGGGTCAGAGAAGGCCCCTGTCCGTCGCATTCCAGCGGCCAGGGCGCATCGCTGTCGTAATTCACATAATCCTGTGTAACCCCCCAGGAATCATTCAGCTCGATCTCCTCTCCCCCGTTGCTCAGGGCTCCGCTCACCCACTGATAGGCAGGTACGCTGAAGGTGTTGAGGATGGCCTGTGCGTTGTAAGCCACCAGCAAATAGCCGCCCGGAGCAAGGGTCGTATCCGGAAAGGTGAAATCCACGCCCTTTGAAAAATAAAAACCATATAGATTGACCGGGGCAATGTCGTTGTTGTACAGTTCAATGAACTCCAGTGAATCGGTACCCTGTTCGGGCGGGTTGTACATGATCTCGGTGATGACCAGTGCATAGATCGTTGAATCGGTCACGGTGATATATCCCGATTTTGTCTCCGTATCTTCCCCGTCGGGGTTTGCGACCGTCAGGGTCACATTGTAAACGCCTGATTCATGGTAAAAAATACCGGAGGGATTCTGGCTGCTGGATGAGTCGGGTGTTCCTCCCGGGAACTGCCATAACCACGACACTGGAGCTCCCGTGGAGAGGTCGGTAAAATCAACGCTCATCCCCTTCAGGATCTCCTGGCTGCTGACACTAAAGTCGGCGACAGGCAGGACTGGTTCACCACAGCCGGCGCCCGGAGTGGCAAACAGGGTATCCCCTGCCGAATTGACGGCAGCAAATTCATAGGAAGCAGCCCAGCTGACCGCCAGTGAATTATCCAGCATGGGATCGCAGAGGGTCAGTGAAGGCCCGCGTCCGTCAGCGAGCGTATCCCAGGGCATCTCATCATCAAACGGGACAAAATCAACCTCGGTGTTAAACTTATCCCTCAGTGCAAGATTTTCACCGCCGTTGTTCAGCGCACCATCGGTCCATTGCAGTGCAGCAATTCCAAATACACTGTGGAAAGCCACCGAGTCGACGCAGACCACCAGATAATCATCCGGTTCGATGACCACTGGCGGGAACGTATAGGTCAGCCCTTCCGAGAAATAAAATCCTTCCATATCAACAGGAACAGATCCGTTGTTGTAAAGCTCGACGAATTCCAGGGTATCGGTTCCGCTTTCGGGAGGGTTGTACATGATCTCGGTGATGACAATGTCATAGTCAGGCAGCGTACAGCCTTCCAGGGGCGATGCCCACAGGGTGTCGCCATTGCCATTGATCCCCGCAAACTCAGTGGAAACGCTCCAGTATTCGGGCAACGAATTGTCGAGGAAAGGATAGCAGAATGTCAGGGAAGGCCCGTAGCCATCGGTGATGGTATCCCAGGGGAATTCATCATCATAGGCAACGTGGTCAATGACATTGCCAAAGGGGTCCTTGATCTCAAGGATTTCACCGTCATCATCCAGGTCGCCGCTGGTCCATTGCAGCGGCATGAAGCCGAACACACTCTGGAACGCCAGTTTATCCGCAGCGATCACCACGCGTTCGCCCGGCGTAAGTTGCAGGTTCTGGAAGGTATGCTCCACTCCGGAGGAAAAATAGAAATCATCAAAATCAACGACTGCGCCACCACGGTTGAACAATTCGATGAATTCAAGGCTACCCCCTTCTCCATCGGGCGGATGGTACATGATCTCGGTGATGAGTACGGACGGGACCTGGTAGATGCATCCAGTGCCGGGTGATGCAAAGATCGTGTCGCCCGCGGCGTTGGTACCGGCAAAATCCATGGAAGCCGACCAGTCATCCGCAACAGCATTATCCAGTGATGGGTCACAAAACACCAGGGAGGGGCCGAATCCATCGGGGCTCATCGGCCAGGGTGAGTTGTCGTCAAAAGTGACCGAGTCGACCACCCTGCCCAGGTTATCGGCCAGGATGACCGTTTCGCCCCCGTTGCTGAGCGCTCCGTCTGTCCACTGGTAAGCATCAACGCCAAAGAAGTTCCCCATTGCTCCGGAACTGACGGCAACCACCGTAAAACCTTCCGGTGCCAGGGAAGCTTCCGGGAAGGTGAACGTCACGCCTTCTTTGAAGTGAAATCCTTCCAGTTCCACGGAAATGTTTCCCGGATTGTAGATTTCCAGGAATTCGAGGGTGTCGTTGCCAGATTCCGGAGGATTGTACATGATCTCGGTAATGACAAGCGACTGGATCGGCCCGAACACCTGGGTGAGCGTCTGTGGCGATGTGTCGGGGATGGTAAACTGCCAATTGCCCGCCACCCAGTTATGGGCCTGATCGTTGACGCCCCATTCCCAGGTATGATAGCCATAATCCACCACCAGGTTAACCTGAGCGGTGAAGATATGGTCACCGGCGATCGCATCACCGTGGGTTCCGTCGTCGTACAGGAGGGTGTGCTCGGCGCCGTCGTTCCAGTTTGCATCATAGTTGCCGGTGGCATCCCAGCTTCCCTTCAGGTAAAAACCTGTAAAGGTTTGTTCTTCGGTGTCGTTGATCACAAAAGTAAGGATCGCATATTCTGCCGGTGCACCTGTCACCGTCGTGGTGTTCGTGACGAAATCATAAGTAAAGGTGCAGGAATCGGCACCGTTGGAGTGGAAGAAGGTATTGTCACCGGTACTCTGATCCCAGTTCTTGTTCAGGGTGACCTTGGATTCCCAGTTACCGGTGGGGATAAGGATCTTTTTGGTGTAGATGTCGTCATTATCCGGGTCGGTCATCTCACCGATGGTGTTTGCCGGATCCCAGTCCGTTCCGCCCATTTCCGACAGAAAACTGCCCGTGACGGTCGGTAGCGTGTGGGTCACCAGGTTGGCGTTGATATTGGTCTTCCAGGTGACGGATGCGCTCTCTGTGAGGACAATATGCTGGTTTTGCGAAGGATAGTTTGGCGCATCCCAGCTGTCTCCCTCAATCACTTTGTATTCATTGTCGCCCGCAGGCAACACCCTGGTCAGCTGCAAAAGGCCGTTGGGCTTTGCGATCATCACGTAATTGGGATCGGTCGTGTTCCAGTCCTGGAAAGAGCCCACGATCCTTGCGGAGGTGGGATTTCCAGCTATGTCGGACTGGCTCCGGGGATTGATGCGGTAATACGGCCCGGAGCTGTACCAGTCGACGACACCGGTGATGGAGGCGTAGGATTGTCCCACCAGCAGGTCGATCAGGGCAAACTGGTAATCCACGTTATCGCCGATGTGAAACGTATGGGTCGCCTTGCTGTCCGACCAGCTGCATTCATAATCATAATCGTCGTAGGCCACGACGGTGAAGTTCTGTATCTTCACAAGCTGCCCTTCCCATTTTTCTCCGGGGTCCGTATTGGCGGGTATGGTTTCGCTGATATCGGAACCATTGATCACGGTTGGGCCATAGGGCGCATTGCCCGTTGAGAGGGTGCTGAGCAGGGCCGGGCTGACCAGTTCGGTCAGGTTATTGTACACATCGCGTTTCGACCTGACCAGCACTTCATCACCCACACTCACCAGGGCATCGAAATTATTGTCATAGATCATCACTCCGTGATAAGCGGAGGCATTATCGCTGATCCAAACATTGTTAAAATTATCGTCAGCAGAGATGATTCCCTGGAACGTGGCAAAATGCGTGTTATCCATCAGTCCGTCGGGATTGGTTGCATTGGTAAAGGAAACAGGCAGGATGCCCGCGTAAAAGTCGTAGTCAGAGGGGATGGACGTGTCTTCAATGTTATCCACGATAATGTCTCCCGCCATGCTGGCCGATGCGCCTGAGAGGTGTACCAGCTTATTGTCTGTTGCATCAATGGATGCGGATGAGAAGGTGATCGGTGTGGTTCCGGTGAGCACGTAATTGGCCGGGTTCACGGACGACAGGGACAGGTTATACAGCACATCCAGTTCGGTGGAGGATCTTGCGTAGGCATAATTGATGGAATTGACGGGAGCGCCGCCAAAGGATTGGCCGATGTTCAGCTGGCCGGGCGTCTCTCCGGCCGGAGGCTGCCAGGCAAACTGGCCGTATTCCGTGCCGGAGCCGGAAAGTTGGAGGGATTCTCCAACGGGGTCACTGCCGTTTTCAACAACTCCGATATCGACAGATAATATGCCGGCTGCGGGTCCGCTAGAAGCCGTAAAAGTCCCTTCATAACTGAGAAACTGCCCGTCAATCAACGTTCCGAGGTAGGACAGTGCCATCCCGTCAGGGGCACCATTCTGGATACCGGCGATCAACATATAAAATAGGGAAAAACCATCGCTGGTCGCCCCCACGGTGAACTGGTCGAGTGTTTTGGTGCCATAACTGGCCCCGCCACTTCCGTTATAAAGTGTTAACGTGAAATCTGCCAGGTTATAGGATCCGGCATTTTGTATCACCACCTCAACGAATTCATTGGCATCCGTTCCGGTGTTGTCGTAATGGATTTCATTGATCCAGGCATTCTGAGCCTTCAGGAGCAGGCAGCTGCCTGCCATAAGCAATAAAGCAAGGTAAACTTTTTTCATAATGGATATATTTGTAACTGGTGAAATCGGGTGAATCCTTTATCCAGTTACAAATATATCCATATAAATAAAAGGGGGGGCTAATTTTTTATTAACATTAGTTCTTCACTTCCTCGAAGTCGACGTCGGTCACTTCGTCATCTTTGGAGGAGGATTTCGGGTGACCCTGGTCGGCGGTTCCCTGATCCTGAGGAGGTTGCTGTTGCTGGCTGGCCTGGTACATCTCCTGGCTGGCTGCCTGCCAGGCACTGTTCAGGTTGTTCAGGGCACTCTCGATGGCTGCAGTATCCTTGCTTTGGTGTGCGCTTCTCAGGTCGGCCAGTGCACGTTCGATGGTCTGCTTTTTATCGGCCGGGATCTTATCCCCATATTCCTTCAGCTGTTTCTCCGTCTGGAAGATCATGGCGTCAGCACTGTTCAGCTTATCGACGCGCTCCCGTTCTTTCCTGTCGGTTTCCTCATTAGCCTTGGCTTCATCCCGCATACGCTGGATTTCGCTGTCGGTAAGGCCTGAAGAAGCTTCAATGCGGATATTCTGTGATTTGCCCGTACCCTTGTCCTTGGCCGTTACATGAAGGATGCCGTTGGCATCGATATCAAACGTGACCTCGATCTGAGGGATGCCTCTGGGTGCGGGCGGGATTCCGTCCAGATGGAACCGTCCGATGCTTTTATTCTGATGGGCCATGGGCCGCTCGCCCTGCAGAATGTGTATTTCCACAGAAGGCTGACTGTCGGAGGCCGTTGAAAAGACCTCTGATTTCCTGACAGGGATGGTGGTATTGGACTCGATCAAACGGGTGAATACACCGCCCAGCGTTTCAATTCCCAGGGAAAGAGGTGTCACGTCGAGCAAAAGGACATCTTTCACCTCTCCCGTCAGAACACCACCCTGAATGGCGGCGCCAACAGCCACCACTTCATCCGGATTCACCCCTTTGGAAGGTGTTCTTCCGAAAAAGTCCTCCACTGTTTTCTGGATGATCGGAATACGCGTCGAACCTCCCACCAGGATCACTTCGTTGATGTCAGATGCTTTTAAACCGGCATCCTCCATGGCTTTACGGCAAGGTTCGATGGTCTGGCGAACGTAGGGATCGATCAGCTGCTCAAATTTCGCGCGGGTAAGGGTTCTGACCAGGTGCTTCGGGATGCCGTCTACCGGCATGATGTAGGGCAGGTTGATCTCCGTGGAGGTCGAGCTGGAAAGTTCAATCTTGGCTTTCTCGGAAGCTTCTTTCAGCCGTTGGAGGGCCATCGGGTCTTTCCTGAGGTCAATGTTCTCGTCCTTTTTAAACTCTTCCGCCAGCCAGTCCATGATCGTCTGGTCGAAATCATCTCCCCCGAGGTGCGTGTCACCATTGGTTGACTTCACCTCAAATACGCCTTCACCCAGTTCAAGGATGGATATATCGAATGTACCGCCGCCCAGGTCAAATACGGCGATCTTCATGTCCCTGTGTTTCTTGTCGAGGCCATAGGCCAGCGCTGCGGCCGTAGGTTCATTGATGATCCGCTTGACCTTCAGTCCGGCGATCTCTCCGGCTTCTTTGGTGGCCTGGCGCTGAGAGTCGCTGAAGTAAGCGGGCACGGTGATGACCGCTTCGGTCACTTCCTGCCCAAGGTAATCTTCGGCCGTCTTCTTCATTTTCTGGAGGACCATGGCCGAAATTTCCTGCGGGGTGTAGAGCCGGTTGTCAATTTTCACGCGGGGTGTGTTGTTGTCACCTCGCTCAACCTTAAAGGGAACGCGTGCCATTTCTTTCTGCACCCTGTCGAAGGTCTCTCCCATGAATCGTTTGATGGAGTAAACGGTCTTTAACGGGTTAGTGATGGCCTGCCGTTTGGCAGGATCACCCACCTTGCGTTCACCGTTTTCAGTGAAAGCAACGATGGAAGGCGTTGTCCTTCTTCCTTCACTGTTGGGGATCACCACAGGTTCGTTTCCCTCCATGACTGCTACGCAGGAGTTGGTGGTCCCTAAATCAATTCCAATTATTTTACCCATGTTGAATTGTCTGTTAAATTATTAAACGTTGGTTACTGTCAAAAATCACCTGTATGAATCCCAGGGTGTTCCGATATTTATCGGGACCAGACTCTCATTCCGGTGCAGGCACCGGGAAATCTACCTGGTACCCTTTTCCCCGTCGGAGCAGGGTAATTTTAATGACTGGGAGTGTTTCAATCATTATGCCAAAGCTCAGAAAGCTGTCAGGAGGGTGACAAAAAGGCAGAACCGTTTGAGGGCTTATTTCCCGATCTCGGGTTCGAACTTGAGGCCTTTGGTGATCAGGATCTCCTCCGTAAGGGGGCTGATGTAGTAAAGCCTGCTTTTATTGTACCGGCTGGAGAAAATGCCGATGCCATTTTCAACGTTCGAAAACTCGGGGCGTTCCTGGACAATGCTGCCGGATGCGTCGTTCACTTCCATATAAGTGTTGAAATCATCGCCTGCCACGGAAAAAATGTATTCCACAGCGATGGCATACCTGACCTCCACGGTGGCCTCCTTGGCAGGATCGTAGGGAACGGTATTTTCCAGGAGTTTATAGAAGCTGTTGTTGGCAAACTGGATCAGCATCTCCTCCCCGCCGTCGAGCGATTGGGATTTCCGTGGCGCATAGCCTGTTTCGATGTACTTATAGAGTGTATCCGTCACCTGGTTGAACATTTCCTTATAGTGGAAGCGCATCACGACATTGTACAGTCTACCATATTTGGCCGAGCGCCATTCCAGGTCCTTGGGCGAGTCGTTATCCGGAAAATGGATCGTGGGCTTTACGGGATTATTGATAATGGGTTTGAGGATGTCAAAATCTGAAACCAGCGGTGTGGTGGCGGTGATGATTTTTCCGGAGACCCTGTTGGTGATGGTCAGCCTGTATTCACCTTCCGGGTCAAGCTGATTCCAGGTCACGCACTGGTAAATGATCTGCCTGGGGTAATAAAACGTTCCTTCTTCCTTTTTATAGACCGAGGTTGTATCAAAGCTGAACGTTTTGATCACCGAACCGTCCTTTCGTTCTTCCAGTATGACCGTAAGATCGTTCCTGTAGCTCGAGGAGTCGGGTTCCTGTGCCATCACCAAGGCATTTCCATCGCCCAGAAAGGCCTTGTTGATCTTCAGGTAAGAGATGCTGTCGGTCTGGTTCAGGAGGCCATACACCACCGTGATGTCTTCATAGTCCCCGATAAGGTCGACCTCGGTGCTGCAGGACATCAGAGCCAGGATGAGTGTTGCGAGGATGACAACTTTTTTCATTCGGCAAAATTACCATTAATGTTTTAATTCTTAACTTTGTTCACATAAAAACCTTCGTATGTACACCTCCGGTTTTGCCTCTGCCAAAAAGATCACCACACACGTGCTTCAGGAGATGAAGGTGCAGGGTGAACAGATCGCCATGCTCACAGGTTATGATTTTTCAATGGCGCGCATCCTGGACCAGGCGGGCATTGATGTCATCCTGGTTGGGGATTCTGCATCCAATGTGATCGCAGGTCACAAGACCACCCTGCCAATCACGCTCGACGAGATGATCTTTCTTGCCTCCTCGGTGATGCGGGCGGTAAACCGGGCGCTGGTGGTGGTGGACCTACCGTTTGGCACTTACCAGGGCAATTCAAAGGAAGCCCTGAACTCAGCCATCAGGATCATGAAAGAGGCCGGTGCCGATGCCATCAAGATGGAAGGCGGCCATGAGGTGGTGGAGTCGATCCACCGCATCCTTTCGGCAGGTATCCCGGTGATGGGGCATCTGGGACTTACGCCGCAGTCGATCCATAAATTCGGGACCTATGTGGTGCGGGCCACCCAAACAGATGAAGCTGAACGCCTGATGGCCGATGCCCGGATCCTGGAAGAGGCGGGATGCTTTGCCATCGTGCTGGAAAAGATCCCTGCCAAGCTGGCCACCGAAGTGACAGCCAAGGTCAAGATCCCCACCATCGGGATAGGCGCCGGCGGTGGCGTGAACGGACAGGTGCTGGTTTTGTACGACATGCTGGGCATCACCCAGGACTTTTCGCCACGCTTCCTGCGGCGGTATCATAACCTGATGGAAGAAATCCAGAACTCCGTGCAAAAGTACATTGAAGATGTGAAGATCAGGGATTTTCCGAACGAGAAAGAGCAATACTGAGGGAGAGGAGAGAGGAGAGAGGAGAGAGGAGAGAGGAGAGAGGATGAAGGAGAAAGGAGAAAGGAGAGAGGAGTGAGGAGTAGAGGCGGGAGGGAGAAGGGGAAAGCGGAATAACAATTTAACAGTTTAACAGTTTAACAATTTGAACAATCTTTGGATAGTGTGATTTGTTTGGATTTTGGTGCCTGGAATTTGGATTTTATGATAACCTGACATACTATCGTCTCCAATCAATTGATATCAAGGATTCTACACGAAGACAACCACCTTCTGATCTTCAACAAACTTCCCGGTGAGATCGTGCAGGGCGACAAGACCGGCGACGTTCCGCTGGTGGATCTGTTAAAGGTTTACATCAAAGAGAAATACCATAAGCCCGGGAATGTATTTTTGGGTGTTGTACATCGCCTCGACCGGCCTGCCAGCGGGGTGGTGATTTTCGCCCGGACCGGCAAGGCATTGAGCCGGCTGAATGCACTGTTGCGTGAAGGAAGCGTGAAAAAGATCTACTGGGCGATCGTCCGGAACAAACCCACACCAGCATCCGGTCACCTCGCTCACTTTTTACGGAAAAATGAAGAGCAGAACAGGTCGTATTTTTATGACCACGAAGTAAGAGGATCAAAACGCGCTGAGCTGAATTATCAACTGCTTTTTTCCGCCGAAATATATCATCTGCTTGAGATAGAACTTCTTACGGGCCGGCACCATCAGATTCGGGCGCAGCTGGCCGCCATCGGGTGCCCGATCAGGGGCGACGTCAAGTACGGCTTTCCGCGCAGCAACGAGGATGGGTCCATCCATCTGCATGCTCGTTCAGTGGAGTTCAGGCACCCTGTTACGCAGGAAATCCTCCGTATCGAAGCGCAACCGCCGGGTGACGACCCCCTGTGGGATTTTTTTGGCAGGTTGATGAATGCCGTCAGGCGGTAATAACAACGAATGACAATGAATTACGCGAGGTGCCGCAGGCGCCGAATTTGGGTAGTCAACAGTCAGCAGCGGAGCGAAGCGACGTCCCGACGAAAGTCGGGATCAGCAGTCAGCAGTCAACAGAATATCAATTTAACAGTTTATCAATTTAACAATTTGAAAGATCTCTGGATCTTGGAATTTGGATTTTGCTCCGCTTTTGTCCGGATAAATTTATCCGGACACCAAAACCGAATTTCCAACATCTTGTGAATCAACATTAAATAAAAAAGTTTGTTCGGATAAAGTTTATCCGAACAAACTAGGTCAGTAATTTACGCCTTCTATGCTTAATTTTACCACACTAAATTGTTGCGGTGAAATTTCCATAGAAATAATCCGCTCCCGCCGGATCGTATAAGTTGTTTCTGGGAGGCTGCCTCAAAAGGGCAGCCTCTTTTGCTGTATAAGGTAGTTACACTTTTTCACCCACCAGCTGAATGGAAATTTTAATGTCGCTGGAAAGCACACGGTCCTTGATTGGGTGATCCCACGCCACATTGAAAGCTTTGCGGTCAAAAACGAGTTCACCCTTGATTGTAACAAGGTTGTCCTCTTTGGAAACGGCAATGTTCTCAATGGTTTCCTGCTTCGAAACACCCCGTATGGTCAGGATGCCTTCCGCGGTATTCTGGTCCATCCGGGTGATCTCAAACCGGGCAGCGGGATGATTGGGCACGTCGAAGAAATCGGCGTTGGAAAGGTGAGCCACGAGTTTCTCCGGGGTGCTTCCTTCTTCAGGTTTGTAATTCTGATCCGTTGGTGTGATGGTTAACATATCCACGACAAAAACGCCACCGGCAATCTTTCCATCCTGGATCTTCAGGTCGGCTTGCGCCAGATCGACGGTTCCTTCGTGGGAGTAGAGGCCCAGCATTTCACCGAACCATACCACCCGGCTTAGGTCCTTGCTAAAAGTGACATTCGACAGATCAACCTCCTTGTCAGGGGTGGCCGCAGTCTGGTCCCCGGTTTTGGGTTTTGTTCCTGTCTGGGAACAAGAAACGGCAAAGACCGACAGTGCCATCATTGGGATCAGAAAGAATTGTTTCGTTTTCATGGTGATTCGTATTAATTTGAATTTTTGTTGAATAATTTCTTAAGATAATTAAACAATTCGATCCCGAAAATGTTCACGGCGTCCTGATGCTGGTTCACCAGTACTTCGACCTGCTGGCCGAGGTGATTGAAGATGGCCAGGTTGATTGACGCCGCCTCCGGCAGCTCATATTCAATGACCGCGAACGCATCAAACGGGTTCGAAGCCACAGGTACGATGATGAGAGATTTTTAAAAATTGAATTTGCAAACGAAGTGTCATTCAGGGCTGGCAAGCCTGTCCGGATGATGGGTGTTCTCCTTTCAACCCATTCCCCGTAGGGGATAAACTGGTTTAGGGGTTAAGGTTAGGAAGCCGGTTTGGTTTAGGGGTTAGGGTTAAGAGGCCGGTTTGGTTTAGAGGCCAGGGTTTAGTGTATAGTCAAGCACCTTAAACTTTACCCTTAAACCAAACTGGCCTCCTTACCTTAACCCCTAAACCTATTTTTCCCGTTTCTCAAACATCCCCAGCAATTCATCCCGTTTCCGCGCAGCCACTGTTCCTTAAATGATGTGACCCCACCCCCCGTCGCCCTTCCCGAACCGCAGTCGAAATTCCGATCGGGCAATCAGGTGAGATTGAATTTATTTTGATCCTGATAGCATTTTGATGATATGCTGGGCGAGAATTTCGTTTATTTCATTATGACGTGGAACAGGCTGGGATTTTTTAGTTTCCGGATTGAAATACCAGTCATGATTTGCTCCATGCCGGACCAGGCTGCATCCCATGCTTTCGATCAGTTTTATGAGATCTTTTCTCTTCATACAACTTCTAACTGGCCTTTTTTTCTCACGAAAGGAATTTTCCCGGAAGTAAGATCAGCGAATAGATCCTTCAAATTTTCCTTAAGTTCATCCATGGTTGCTCCTTGCGTCATGTAGTCCGGGTATTCCTCAAGGTATCCAAGCCAGAATTCTCCGTCTTTCCAATATATATAATTGATTTTCATCTGAAATGATTTTGATAATTACAAATATAATCTATTAGACCAGATCATTAACATGAAAGAACACCCGGATTTTAAAGAAATTCTCAGTAACTGTTCTTAAGCCGGTAGCCAGTCGGCAGCGGAGCGAAGCGACGTCCCGACGAAAGTCGGGATCAGCAGGAGGCGGTAAGCGGGAGGCGGGAGGCAGGAGGCAGGAGCTTAATGAAACTTTTGGTAAGCATGTGAGCAGCACTTCTTTAATTTATACCGCGTAGCGGTTAAAGTATTGTAGCTGAAAGATGTCACCCGTTTAACCCATTCCCCGTAGGGGATGAACATATTCCATCTTAAACTCCTACGGGGTATGATCTTAACCACTAAGGAGCACAAAGGTTTTCACAAAGGGACACAAAGTATTATTATTGATTATCAATTACTTAGTGTTCCATTGTGAAGCACTTTGAGTACCTTCGTGTTTAAAAAATGTATTTTAACACACTCCCGATGAGGGAAGGGTATCAGTCGCCCTTCCCGAACCGCCCGATGGCCGAAAGGTTGATTTTGAAGCGCGGGAAGCTGCCTTGCTTCCGTATCTTTACTATTTTCCCGGTTGACGGTTAGCAGTTGGCAGTTGGCGGGAATAAATAAAAGTTAAAAATAATGTTCAACTATTTCTGTTTTTTGCTATTTTTGGCAACTATTAGAAATATAAAATATTCGGTTCACTCGTATGTTTCAGGAATTCAAAAATGCGCTTTTCGACCAGATTGTCATCAGCACCCACCAGGTAAACCTTCTGTTTCCTGGTTTCGATCCGCGTAATTTAACACGCTGGACAAAAAAGGGATACGTGGTGAGGTTGCGCAAGGGACTCTACACTTTTCCCGAATATCTGAAGCGGGAAGGGCTTCATCTCTATTTTGCGAACAGGATGTATCGCCCTTCGTATATAAGCCTGCATTATGCCCTGAGCTTTTATGGGATCATACCCGAGATGATCAGCGACATAACCTCCGTCACTACCCTGAAAACTACCTCCTTTCATAATCCTGCAGGATATTTTACCTATCAGACCATGCTACCCGCGTTTTTTACGGGGTATGAACCGAGAAAAATGAATGATGTATCCATTCTGTTCGCCACTCCCGAAAAAGCATTGATCGATCTTTTCTATCTGTACCCGGAATACAATGATCCGGATGAAATAGCGAACCTGAGACTCGACCGGCAAATGATGCTTGACAGCATTCATACGCCAAGCCTGCTGCACGATCTTGATGAAATGAAGAATCAGTCACTCACCCGGCGTATCCGCCTGATGCTGGAAATATACAACCTATGATCGATTTTGAAAACATAAAACAGTGGTTTCCTGAACCGTTGCAGCAAAAGAATTACGCCAGGTTCATCCTGCGTGAATACTTGCAGTATCTGATCCTTGACTTCCTGTCAAACTCAAAGTATGCCAGTCAACTTAATTTCATAGGCGGCACAAGCCTGCGGTTGTTTCATGGAATTGACAGGTTTTCAGAAGATATCGATTTTGACCACAAAGAGCTGGATGCTATTACTTTCATAGAGATGACCGATCGTATCGTCCGGTTTATTCAAAAATCAGGTTTTAATGTAATGGCAGATGATAAAGAAAAGGACAAAACGCTGAAAGCATACAGGAGAAATCTTGTTTTTCCGGGGCTTTTATTCGAAAACCAGCTTAGCCCCTTTCGGGATGAAAAGTTCCTGATCAAGATCGAAAGCCAGGATCAGGGAGTGAATTATACCCCGGAGGTCAGACTGATAAAGGGCTGTGGCCACATTTTCAATTTTCAGACACCCACACCCGAAGTTATATGTGCCATGAAAATTTCAACGCTCTTGAGCAGAAAGAAAGGCCGCGATTTTTACGACAGCATGTTTCTTTTATCGAGAACATCCCCGGATTATTCTTTCCTGGAACAATCTTCCGGCATCCGGAATGATATTCAACTTAAACAACAATTGCTCGATCTGATCGGCACGATTAATCTTAAACATAAGGCACGTGATTTCGAGCACCTTTTGATCAGCAGGGAACAGTCAAACAAAATCCTGCTGTTCCCCGATTTCATCCGTTCACGTTTCCCCGGATAACGGTTTACCATGCTTTAGCTGCTCTCCGGTTGACAGTTGGCAGTTGGCGGGAAGCAGGAAGCAGGAGGCGGGAAGCAGTAGCCAGTAGCCGGTAGCCAGTCGGCAGCGGAGCGAAGCGACGTCCCGACGAAAGTCGGGATCAGCGGGAGGCGGTAAGCGGGAGGCGGGAGGCAGGAGCTTAATGAAACTTTTGGTAAGCATGTGAGCAGCACTTCTTTAATTTATACCGCGTAGCGGTTATCGTGTTGTAGCTGAAGGACGTCATCCTTTCACCCATTCCCCGCAGGGGATAAACTGGTTTAGGGGTTAAGGTTAGGAAGCCGGTTTGGTTTAGGGGTTAGGGTTAAGAGGCCGGTTTGGTTTAGAGGTCAGGGTTTAGTGTATAGTCAAGCACCTTAAACTTTACCCTTAAACCAAACTGGCCTCCTTACCTTAACCCCTAAACCTATTTTTCCCGTTTCTCAAACATCCCCAGCAATTCATCCCGTTTCCGCGCAGCCACGGGTCCTTAAATGATGTGACCCCACCCGCCGTCGCCCTTCCCGAACCGCCCGATGGCCGAAAGGCTGATTTTGAAGCGCGGGAGGCTGCTTTGCTAGCGTATCTTTGCCACCTTGCCGGTTGACCGCCGATTGCCGATTGCTGTTTGCCGATCCCTCGGTGCGGAGTTTATCCTGACGCAGTCAGGGCCCTCAGGACAGGCGGCCGACTGCTAAATTACAACCCCTTCATATGAAGTAGGCAACCTTTTGACGAACGCCGGGGTTCAGGGCATGAACGCCGGGATTGGAGGATTTAATGCAAGCGGAGGAGTCGCACCCACTTTCCTTATCAACCTCCTGTTGTCAATGGACCGAACCTGTTGGCCATAACATCCTAATCTTCATTAAAAACCAAGATTACTAATCTACGTCTAATAATAATTATTAAATTTGCTAATTATTAATTAGTAAAAATGGAAAAAGCAGATATAAAGAGAGTTATCATAGCCCAAAAGGAAACTACAGGAAATGTCAGCTTTGTGGAAAGAGATAGACGTATTCAGGAAAGAACCCTGGGTAGTGATCGTTTTATCAGAATAATTGCAGGGGTACGAAGGTGTGGAAAATCAACACTGATGGAGCAGATCAAGGGAGCATCCGGTGAAAAAAACTACGCCATCAATTTTGACGATAACCGTCTGACAGGATTCAGCAGCGATGATTTTGAAAAACTTTACGAATCCTTTCACGAGCTGTATGATCCGGAAAAGACCTGGTATTTCGATGAAATACAGAACATCGAGGGCTGGGAAAAATTCATCAGAAGGCTTCACAATCAGAGGCACAAGGTATTTATTACGGGTTCCAATGCCAGGATGCTCAGCGCCGACCTGGGCACCCATCTGACGGGACGGTATATTCAGTCGGAGCTTTTCCCATTCTCATTTACCGAGTTTTTACGCTTCAGGAAGATCACCATTAAAAATGACACCCTGCTTTCTCCTGCCAAAACAACCATATTAAAGAAAGCTTACTGGGAATACGTAGTAACGGGAGGATTTCCCGAATATCTTTTTAGCCGGAATCCTGATTACCTGAACACATTGTATGAAAACATCATTTACAAGGATGTCGTTGCCAGGTACAACATTAAAAATATCCGAACCCTGATCGAAATGACCCATTTCCTGATCAGCAATATATCAAAGGAAACCAGTTATAATGCACTTAAGAATATATTCGGACTTTCCAATGCTATAACCGTCAAAGAATATATCGGTTATCTGGAAGACTGTTATCTGCTGTTTTCAGTCAGTAAATTTGATTATTCCCTGAAGAAACAGCTGGTCAATCCCAAAAAGATCTATTGTGTCGATCACGGCCTGGCAAACAGCATATCGTTCCGTTTCAGTGAAAACGCCGGGCGGCAGCTGGAAAACATAATTTTTTTACATCTCCGGAGAAAAACGGCGGGCATCTATTACCATAAAAATAAATATGAATGTGATTTTCTTGTTGTAAATAAGCTAAAAGTGATCCAGGCCATTCAGGTTTGCCATACCATTGCGGATCCGGAAACCAGGGATCGGGAACTGAAAGGCTTGCTGGAAGCGATGGATAATTATAAACTTGACAAAGGATTTATCATCACCGACGATGAAGAAGAAACCATTGAGAAAAATGGTTTCATGATTTATATAGTACCGGCCTGGAAATTCCTTCTTGATGAGGATGATCTGAGGGAGTAAGTATCATGTAAACTGTGTAGTTACTATCCATTGAAGAATGTTTCATGGTCGCGGAACTATGAAAACCTTTCTCACTCGAGCACTAAAATGGAATAAATCCGATATCTTTTTTTTCGTGAAAAAACGGGGATACATTTCAACGTTTCGTTCAGCTGCCATGGCTGTTATGTTTATGGTTCTTGCGCATCCGGTCTTTGGTCATAAAAAAATTGATTATCAATCACTTAGTGTTCCTTCGTGAAGCACTTTGGGTACCTTCGTGTTTGAAAGTAGAAAAACAAACTTGGCCCGTGTTCCGGGTAGTCAGCAATTAGCAGTTGGCAGTTGGCAGTTAGCAATTGGCAGTTGGCAAGAGGCAGTTGACAGTTAGCAAGAGGCAGGAGGCGGGAAGCTTTATGAAACTTTTGGTAACCATATGAGCAGCGTTGACGCTTTATTTTTTACCGCGTAGCGGTTATAGTATTGTAGCTGAAGGACATCACCCTTTCAATCTATTCCCCGTAGGGGATAAACTGGTTTAGAGGTTAAGGTTAGGAAGCTGCTAACCACTTAACCTTCCATATACCTCTCGTATTCCCGCAAATCCCACTGAAGATCCATCTCCTCAAACATCCGCCTTGCCATGAGTAAATATTCACTTTCGTTTATCCCAAGGATACTGCTCTTCACAGATTTCGCTTCACGAAGGCATTTCCCTGCTTCAAAATAGGTTCGTGAAAGTTCAAGATGGCAATTGTATTTTTGTCCGGCCTGGATGGAAAGGATGAAATTTTTATAAGCCTGTCTTTGTTTACCGAGCATCCAGCAGGTGATGGCTTTTAAACGGTATGCTTCAGTGGCAGAACTCCGCATCTTTTTCGACAAATTGATCATTAATCCAATTGTTTTAAACAAGGTTTTTGCACTCTTACCAGGCTTCTCCTTACGTTCAATTGCCATTTTTAACTCCTGAAACTCCACTTGCGCTTTAGCTTGCACATAAGCAAAATGATAAATGGTGATGATTTTACGGTCTTTAAGAAGTTTGGCAGCTTCTGCAAACGCCTGCTTGGCAGCTTCCATTTCATTCTTTGCAGAATGGGAAAGCGATTTGGCGCCTAAAATCACCAATAGCAAAACAAAATGACCTGTTTTACTGGTATATCGTATCCCCTCCTCAGCAAGTTCAAGCGCCTGATCCGACTTCCTGAAGCGGTAATGTGCCGGGACCGACAACCGATAAATTTCAGCATGTGCATGGCTGTTATCGAAAGACTCAGCAATATTTTCCAAATGATGAACATGCTCCATCAGCTTTTCATAGTTACCCAATTCTACACAATTGAGCCCTGAGTATACAGAATAAATTGTTGTAGGCCAGAAATCACCAGTCCTCATTCCTGACTGGTAAATACGCTCATAATCCTGGTCTTCAAAAATATTACCTGTAAAAAAATCATGCATTTTCCTTATATAGCGGTAGTCAATCAACGAACTGGAATGATCTTCAGCATTGGCTTTTTCGGAATAATTCAGGATTTTTTTGCTGAGGGAAAATGACAATCCGGTCCACATAAATAAAGTGGCACATTCGGTAAACACTGAAAGACCAACAACCGACTTTGATAAATTATAATTAATCACTTTGTTGAGAAAAGTTAATGCCTGAAGGAAGTAACGTCTTGGATTCATTGTAGTGTTTCTGATAAAAAATGATATAATTCGCCGACCCGCTTATCATCGGCTCATTATCAAGGTAAATCATCAGTTCGATCGGGTAAAAATTCATATAATTCTCCGAGCCAAAGACAAACCAGTCGGAACCCTCCTGATCATCTCCCAGAGAGGCCAGTCCCATTCTGAACTCCAGCTGCCCCGGGATGAATCCGTGATCAGCCAGCGCCTGCGAAAAGGCGGAAAAATCATTACCAATGCCTGTTACATGTGAACCATAATCGCAGTCAGGGTCAACATAATCACGGCTGGCAACATAATACACATAGCCACTATGGCCACTGCCCTGAGGTTCGGGACCGGAGCCATCGGCATTCCAGCCAGCAGCCCCATCACCCTCTGTGATCAATCCCTGATAGGAGATCTGTGAGTGCAGCGACAATGTAAGCAGAAGGGACATCAATAAAATTGTCCCGCGAACGACGTGTAAATTTTTTGTTTTCATGATTAGTGGTTTTAAAGGGTTAATGGTTGTAGATTGTCAATTTTCAATTGTTAATTGCCGATTGCTGATTGCTGATTGCCGATTGCCGATTTTTGATAAATTTACAATCCCATGAATCGGGGTATGAAACCTTTTGACGAACGCCGGGGGAAATTGTATGAACGCCTGGAAATTCCGGTTGAGCGTACCAGCTTCAGAAGCCTATTCGTTGCGGGTGAGAGGTGGTTGGCGGTTGAGAGTTGATGGTTGGCGGTTGACGGTTGGCAATCCTTTCCCTTATATTTTTAACCCAGAATTTAGATTTTTATTAATAATTAGTATCTTTGCCTCATGATAACCCGCTCAGCCGAAAAAGACATACTGGAACTGGCAAATTATTTTCCGTGTATTGCCATTGTTGGCCCACGTCAGGTAGGTAAAACAACGCTCATTAAGATGATCAGGGAAAAGCTGGATAAGCCTTCGATATACCTTGATCTGGAGACTATCTCCGATTATTCAAAACTGGCTGATCCGGAAACTTATCTTCGGGAACAACAAGATAAGACCGTAATCATCGATGAGGTCCAGCGGTTACCCGGTCTATTTCCTTTGTTAAGAGCCCTTATCGATCTGAAAAAAGAGCCGGCAAGATTCATCCTGTTGGGCTCTGCCGGACCCGACCTGGTCAGAGACAGTTCGGAGTCACTCGCAGGAAGAATCGCCTACCTTGAACTGGCACCATTCATCCTGGAAGAAATTATTAAAGAACATACGATGAGGGATTTGTGGCTGTATGGGGGCTTTCCGGATGCCTTCCTTCATCATGCGCCCTGGCAGATATGGATGAATAATTTTGTCAAAACCTACCTGGAAAGAGACCTGCCGAACCTGGGATTCCCTGCGGATCCCATCAAGGCTGAGAGGCTGTGGATCATGCTCGCGCATTTTCATGGAAATATTATCAATTACAGTGATCTTTCCAAAAGCCTTGAGCTGAGTTCTGTAACTGTCAAGAAATACATTGATTTTCTGGAAAAGGCCTTCTTAGTCAGGCAACTTAGACCTTACACGATGAATCTTAAGAAACGCCTGGTAAAATCCCCGAAAATTTACATCAGGGATTCGGGTGTGTTCCATTATCTGCTGGGTATAGAAAGCTTTGAAGACCTGATTTCAAATCCGAAAATGGGATCTTCGTGGGAAGGTTTTGTAGTTGACCAGATTTCTGCCAAGTTAAAGGTTGGAAGACGATTATTTTTCTACCGTACTCACGATGGTTCAGAAATAGACCTTGTCATTGAAAAAGGGGGAAAACCTCTTGCAGCCATTGAAATTAAATATGGGTCGGACATCAGGCCAAATAAAGGCAACCTGCTTGCCATCCAGAACCTGGGCTCCACATTTAATTTCATCATCACGGCCGAGGGTGATGAATACAACTTAAGCAGCGGCTTCAGGGTATGCTCTTTACAGATCTTCCTTCAGGATCACTTACCTGGTTTGTAACACGCAGGACCCTCCCTAATAAATTCATCCCATCATCCTTTGCCATATCCCGGAATTCGGTACCTTTGCAAAAGAATTGTGAATCCAATAACAGAAGATCTTAAATTATTGTTTTTATGGAACTTACAGAAACATTGACCTCGGCCTACCTGATGGGGCTCGAAGAAAGATACGGAGCGCACAACTATCATCCGCTGCCCGTGGTGCTATCACGTGGAGAAGGCGTTTACCTCTGGGATGTGGAGGGAAAGCGCTATTATGATTTTTTGTCCGCCTATTCCGCTGTCAACCAGGGACACTGCCACCCACGGATCATCAGCGCGCTGATCGACCAGGCGAAAACGCTTACGCTGACATCGCGGGCATTTTACAATGATTCCCTGGGCCCCTACGAAAAATACATCACCGAATTCTTCGGCTACGACAAGATGCTGCCCATGAACACAGGGGCTGAAGGCGTTGAAACTGCGCTGAAGCTCTGCCGCAAATGGGCCTACAACGTCAAGGGCATTGCCGAATCAAAAGCAAAAGTTATTGTCTGTGAAGGAAATTTCCACGGCCGCACCATCACGGTGATCTCCGCCTCCACCGACCCGGATGCACGGGAAGGCTTTGGTCCTTATACGCCGGGGTTCATCGTGATCCCTTACAACAACATCCCGGCGCTGGAAAAGGCGCTGGAAGATCCCGATGTGGCCGGTTTCCTGGTCGAGCCCATCCAGGGCGAAGCAGGTGTATTTGTGCCGGATGAGGGATATCTTTCCAAAGCATACCAGCTCTGCCAGTCGAAGAATGTGCTGTTCATCGCCGATGAGGTGCAGACCGGCCTGGCCCGCACCGGGCGCATGCTGGCTTCGGATCACGAGGATATCCGTCCGGATATGATCATCCTGGGCAAGGCGCTGTCCGGCGGCGCCTACCCGATCTCCGCCGTCCTGGCCGACGATGAGATCATGCTCACCATCAAGCCCGGGCAGCACGGCAGCACCTTTGGAGGCAACCCACTGGCCGCAAAGATCGCCGTCACCTCCCTGCAGGTGCTCAAAGACGAAAATCTGGCAGAAAATGCCGAAACAATGGGGCAGCTGTTCCGGGCAGAAATGAAAAAGATCCCATCCGACATGATCGAGCTGGTAAGGGGAAAAGGACTGTTGAATGCCATCGTCATCAAGCCGAAAAACGGCAAGGAAGCGTGGGATGTGTGTTTGAAGATGGCGGAGAACGGTGTGCTGGCCAAGCCCACACACAAGCATATCATTCGCTTTGCTCCGCCGCTGGTGATAACGGAGGAGCAGATCCTTGATGCGGTGAAACGGATCAGGGAGGCGATACTTTTTTTTGATTTAAGAAACAAAGGAACAGAGGATTTTTGATTTCAGAAGTAATTTTCAAATCAGAATTCCTTTGTTCCTTTGTTTATCAAATCAGCGTAAAACGTCTCTTTCCATCTTCTCCTTCAGAGTCTTAATACTCTTTACGAAAATGGCTATTAACTCATCATTCTCCTTGATGGCTTTTTCAATCAAGGTCTCTGATCCCTTACTGCATGTTCGTTGAATAATCCGAAGACAATTATAAGTCTCTCGCAATTCTTTCAGAACAATTTTAAGTTTATGGATAAAGTCCCTTTTTGACTCACCGCTAATAGCTTCACCGTAATTCAAGGATGGTGAGACTCCAGAACGCATTAATTGATCGGACAGATAACTTCCCTCTTTTGAAGAGCGAATGGATCGGGATATCTCGATGGACAGGACAGAAAAATTTACAAGCCTGTCTTCAAGGTCATATTTTTTCATTTTTATTTGTTAATCCCGAAAAGAAGAAAATGTTACCCTGGTAATGAAGGCTTTTTTCATTTAAGAAACAAAGGAATGGGACTTAAAGAACAGAGGAACAGAGGATTTAAGAATTCTGACTTACTGTATTATTCAAAAATCCTTTGTTCCTATGTTTCTTAAATCAATAGCTGCTAGAACTGCACAACCAATCGTACATTAAGCTGCCTCGGCGTCAGGCGGTTTGGAACAGGATACTGGTAATTGTCAATGGTCCTCACCCAGAGATAGGAAACGGTGTTCTTATGCTGGAGGAGATTGAACACCTCGAGGCTGATCCAGGCATTCTCAATATGGCGCAGCGGATTCTTTTCGGAGAAGTTCGTTCCCCGACCAATCAGCTGCTTGGAGAATCCGACATCCACACGGAGATAGGGAGAGGACTCGAAAACATGCTTGTATTTTGGCTGATCCGGCGGTCCGAACGGCAGATTGGTCCCGTACAAAAAGGTCATCTGCATCCGGTAGGTGGGATTTTTGGGAAGGTAATCCTGGAAGAACAATCCAAAATTGACACGCTGGTCGGTAGGACGGCGGATAAAACCGGGATGAACGATATTGCTGTCGGCATCATAATAAAAATCATCCTCAATATCCTCCATGGTCTTCATAAAAGAGAGACTGGCCCAGGATTCCATTCCTTTCACAAACTCCCCGTTCACCTTCATGTCGATACCCGCAGCGTAGCCGTGGGAATTATTCGTCGCAAGGTACCGTATCCTGACATTATCAATGATATAGGGGACCAGATCGTCCATTTTCTTGTAATAGACCTCGGTGACGAACTTGAAAGGACGTGACCAGGCCCTGAAATTCCAGTCGCTGCCCAGGACGAGGTGAATCGATTTCTGCGCCTTGAGGCTGGTGTTCAGTTCTCCTTCAAAATCACGCATTTCGCGGTAAAAGGGAGGCTGGACATAATAGCCGGCAGAGAAGCGCAGCAGGATATCCTGCTTCAATTTTGGTTTATAGGAGAGGGTGGCGCGCGGACTGACCAGAAATTCCCCGTTCATGTCCCAATAATTCAAGCGTACGCCGTACGTCAGGGCAAGTTTGGAGGATTCGGTCACCAGGATCGTCCAGCTATCCTGTCCAAAGGCCGTGATCCTGTTGGATGCAATGCTATGGCTTGCCTTTACAGATGAATAAAGCTCAAAGGGAGGAGAAGGCTGGGCGGCAGGGTCGTGGTACCCGATCGAGTCGCGCGGATGAGGGAGTGAATAGCCTGCCGAATCAAGCAGTTCCCATTCGCTGAGCGCATCTTGAATCCATTCGTGCTGGTATTTCACGCCCCACTGGATGTAGTGCCGCGACTTATCCCACACGGCGCGGTGCTCAACGTTGAAGACCGTGGCATCCAGGTCGTTGCGTGCATGATCCAGGTAGGATCCCACGCCCAGGGTTTCGGTGGGCTCTCCGAAATCCTCATTCGAATAATCGGTTTCCAGCCGGGCGATCCAGTATTGTCCCAGGATATCGAAATTTTCGGTTTCGATGGTATGAAAGGCAGACGTGATGAACTTAAGGGTAAGATCCTTTTGCAGGTGGTAATCCAGGGTGAGTCCCCCCAGATAGTTCACGAATTTGTCACGCTCATTCCCTTCAAGGTAGACGGTGAACTTATAGGCATCGTTGATCGCTCCGAAGGCGGTTTCGCGCGACACGGGCTCGACCTGGTAAATGTTGTAGGCCACATATCCCAGAAACGACAAGCTGAGCCTGTCGGTCAGGTTGTATTTCATAAGCCCCTGGACATCGGTATAGATGGGCTGGTAGTTTCCCTCCGTTTCAAGACCCTTCAGGATATACTGGTTGTTCTTGTACCGGGCGCCCAGCAGATAAGTAAAGCGTTGATCCGGAGTTGCTCCTTCAAGATGCGCTGTGGCGCCCAGAAGGCTGAGGGAGAATGAACCCGCGAACCGTGTGGGCTGCCGGTATTTGATATCGAGGACCGACGACATCTTATCGCCGTACTCCGCATCAAAACCTCCGGCGGAAAACGAAATGGCCGAAACCAGGTCAGGATTGAGGAAGCTCAGTCCCTCCTGCTGGCTTGAGCGGATCAGGAACGGGCGGTATATTTCGATATCATTAACGTAGACCAGGTTTTCGTCATAGTTTCCCCCTCGTACGGAATACTGGGAGCTCAGTTCGTTCGTTCCGGCCACGCCAGGCAGGGTTTTGATCAGGCTTTCGATGGAGCTGCCTGATACGGAAGGGATCAAGGTCGCGTCTTTCGGGTCGATGCGTGTCAGAGTGGTGGTTCTCAGTTTCTGATCTTCGATCACCACATCCGGCAGTTCAGTGGAGGAGGGGATCAGGATGATATTCATCTCTTTCCTCTCCCCTGGTTCCAGGTAAAGATCAAACCGCTGGGTGACATAGCCCACGAAACTGAAAACGACCCTGATCTCCGTCCGCGCCGGAACACGGATCTCATATTTTCCGGATTTGTCCGTCGCGTTGCCACTGGGGTACCCTTGTACGGAAATATTCACCAGCTCCAGTGGTTCATAACGGCTGGCCGTCACCCTGCCGTGGATGACAGCCGTTTCCTGTCCCAGTAGTAACACCGGCAGCAGAGAAAACAAAAAAATGACGATAAACTTTCTTCCAGGCATTCAAGTAACCTCAAAAGATTTCCTCCTCACATCTCTCTCCTCTCTCCTCTCTCCTTTCTCCTTTCTCCTCTCTCCTCTCTCCTCTCTCATTTCTTCCTCTTAAATTTCCCTTCCTTCCACGCCTTAAAGAATTGAGCCCAGGCAAAGGGGTCAAGGATGGTGATGGGTTGTGTCTGACCGATGTAATAATGCTTATAGGTTTCCCAATACATATAGTTCTTGTAGTTCATGCTTCCGTCCATGGGTGACTGCATGGCACGTTCCTTCATTTCGGACCTGGCGAGGTTGATCCGTGCGCGTTCCAGGTCGTCCTGCGGTATGTCCATCTTAACGAAAGCTTCACGGAATTGCTCTTTTGTCGGCCAGGGGTAGATCACGGTCTCATCCAGCATGATCGTGTCCGAAATCATTGTTTTGATCAGTGTATAGCGGCTTCTGGTGATGGTATCCGGGATGGTGTAGGAGGATCTTTTGTATCCCACGGAAGTGAACAACACCGTATCGCCGGCGCGGGCCACAAAAGAAAAATAGCCATAATAGTCTGCCACAGAGCCCCTGCGGGATTGCTTGACCATGATGTGCGTGAAGGGAATCGGCCGGAGGCTGTCGGCTGTGACCACGACACCCGAGAACTGGACCAATCGCTCTTTGTGTTCCTGGGTCTGCTTGCCTTCTGTCTGTGCCAGAACGATACCGGTAAGGTGAAGAAATACAAAACAAAATGCAATATGACAGCACTTCCTCATGAGCAGCAAAGTTACCTCGATTTAGCGGATTAATTAAAACGACCCTGTGATAAATTTATTTTCAACAAAAAATCAAACCTTTCAACGTTCCGCACTTCCTGACATGGGAAAGTAAATCACTAGTACGGACCCCAGGGCATCCTGATGGATATCGGGATTGAACTTAAATTCCTGTGCAAGTAACTGGGAGTTAAGCCATATACCCCTCCCCTGCTGGCAGGGATGGGGTGCAGGGGTGGGGTACATTAACAAAAATGCCGTTTCCCGAAGGTAACGGCATTCCAAAATATCTCTTGCTTTTTGATTGTGATCTTATTTCTCCAGGTATCCCTTTTCCCGCGCTTCCTGAATGCAGGCATACAAACCTTTTTTATTGATGTTCCTCAGTCCGGCTGCGGAAACTTTCAGGGTGATCCATTTCCCTTCTTCTTCGATAAAGAATTTCTTGGTCTGAAGATTGGGGTAGAAACGTCTTTTGGTCTTGATATGCGAGTGGGAAACGCTGTTTCCTACGATCATGCCCTTACCCGTGATCTGACAAATTCGTGACATTTTTCCTTAAAATTTACGATCGTTCTTAAAAGTGGGGTGCAAAGTACGGTAAAAAAAATCAAATAAACAAATGAGGGGAATTTTTTAGTCATTTATAGTCATTCATGGTTATTCATGGTTATTCATGGTTATTCATGGTTTTTTTTCGTCTGAATGACTATTAATTACGCGAGGTCCAAAGGGCCGAGCAAATGACTACGAATCCCCGATCTCCATCCTCAACATATTCAGTGCTGCCAGGGAAGTCCTGCGAATGAACCGGAGGCGGTCATCCTTGAAGAAGAACTTCCGTGCGACCGTACCTTTGGCGGAGGCGATGGCAATCCAGACCGTCCCGACCGGTTTTTCCGGTGTGCCGCCATCAGGGCCGGCGATGCCGGAAGTGGCAATTGCGTAGTCAACGTTGAACCTGCTCCTGATGCCACCGGCCATTTCGGCGGCAACCTGCTCACTAACGGCACCATACTGCATCAATGATCCGGTTAAAACTCCCAGGTCCTGTTCCTTGACGTAATTGGCATACGAGACGACCGATCCCATGAAATAGGTCGAGCTTCCGGGGACAGAGGTGATCAGGTGGGCGATATAGCCACCCGTGCAGCTCTCGGCGGTTGCCAGGGTCTGATGAGCTTCTGCAAGCCGTTGGCCGATCACTCCTTCCAGGGAGTCATCATCATAGCCAAAGATCAGATCCGGGATGAGCAGTTTCAGGCGGTTTACCTGATCTTCGATCCCGTTTTTCAGCTCATCAGCATCTTTCCCGCGCGCGGAAAGCCTCAGCCTGACCAGTCCGGGCTGTGGCAGGTAGGCGAGCCGGATCGCTGCCGGGAGCGCCGATTCCCAGGATGCGATCATTTCACTGATCTGTGACTCACCCGCTCCTGTGGTAAGAACGGTCCTGTGAATGATGGCATCGCCCCTGAAGCGTTCCTTCAGACGGGGAAGGAGATGATTCGTCATCATTTCCTTCATCTCAAAGGGTACGCCGGGCAATGCGACGTAGATCCGGTGCTCTTTCTCAAACCAGATCCCCGGCGCTGTTCCGAGGAAATTCGGAACGGGATGGCATCCTTCGGGAACAGATGCCTGCGAACGGTGCGAATCGCTCATGGGGATCCGTCGGTTCTGCAACAATGTTTCTACCTGACCGAAGATGGATTCGTCGAACCGCATCCCGACACCGAAATACTCGCAGAGGGCCGTTTTCGTAATGTCATCCTTTGTCGGGCCCAGTCCGCCGGTCATCAGGATCAGACTGGCACGTCGGGATGCCGCCTGCATCGATTCCAGGATCTCAGCCCGGTCATCCCCGACAGCTGTCATACGGACGACCTCGATCCCGATGGCATTCAACTCCGCAGCAATCCAGGCGGCATTCGTGTTGACGACCTGCCCGATGAGAAGTTCATCCCCAATGGCTATGATTTCAGCTTTTTTCATGAATGGATCTTTGGCAGGGGCAAAATTAACTGAATTCCGCCACGGATGTGCAAGGCCATTTTAATTACTTTTGCCGGCATGAACCCGACCACCTATAAATTCACTGACCTGATCATCAATCCCAACGGGAGCATCTATCATCTGCACCTGAAGCCCGGCCAGGTGGCGCCAACCGTCATCCTGGTGGGCGATCCGGCCCGGGTCGGGGTGATATCCCGGCATTTCGACCGGATGGAGTCCCGCATCCGGAACAGGGAACTCCTATCCCATACCGGATACCTCGGCAACAAAAGGGTAACCGTTCTCTCCACAGGGATGGGAACCGACAACATTGATATCGTCGTACACGAACTTGACGCTCTTGTCAATATCGATTTCAGGACCAGGACCCGAAAAAAAGAGCATACCAGGTTATCCGTCATCCGAATCGGCACTTCAGGGGCCATACAGCCCGAGGTGCCGCTGAATGCCTTTGTTCTTTCGGAATATGCCATCGGTATCGACGGACTGCTGAACTACTACGATCACCACCACAGGCTGGAGGAAGAGCTTGCCGACACGTTCAGGGAGCACATCGGCTGGCCGAAGCAGCTGCCACTGCCCTATGCTGCAAAAGGTTCCGATTTTCTGACATCCAGCCTGGGCGACGGGCTGCTGAGGGGCATAACGCTCACTGCACAGGGATTTTACGGCCCGCAGGGCCGGTCGGTCCGCATTCCGCTGGCGTTCCCGGATCTGAATGAAAGAATAGCTTCCTTCGCATACAAAGGGAAAAAAATCATCAATTACGAAATGGAAACCGCAGCGCTGTACGGCTTATGTACGCTGCTCGGACACGAAGCCCTGACGATTTGCGTGGCCATAGCAAACAGGGCCACCAATCAGTTTGATCCGGAATACCAGCGTATGGTCAGGAATCTTGTGGAGCTGTTTGTCGAGCGGCTGCGGAATTTACAGGAATTACCTTAGGTAGGCCTGAAGGAACCGGCGTGTGTTCTCCTCCACTCTTTTGACCACATCGGTTGCTTCCTCCTTCAGGAATTGTTCACCTGTGATCGTTTCATAAAGTTCGATGTATCTTTCAGATACCTGATGAACGAAGGCGTCATCCATATCCGGTACCTTTTGTCCTTCCTTTCCCTGAAAGCCGTTGAGCATCAGCCATTCACGCACAAACTCCTTGGATAGCTGTTTTTGAGGTTCGTTATTCTCAAGCCGTTCCTCGTAACCATTCTTGTAGAAATACCGTGATGAATCGGGTGTGTGGATCTCATCGATCAGGTAGATCTGCCCGTCGAGTTTACCAAACTCGTATTTGGTATCAACGAGGATCAGTCCCATATTACCGGCCAGGCGTGTTCCCCGCTCAAACAAAGCATAAGTATAGTCTTCGAGTTGCCGGTAATCTTCCTCTCCGACCAGTTGGGAGGCGATGATCTCTTCCCTGGATACATCCTCGTCGTGGCCGGCCACGGCTTTGGTGGTCGGTGTGATGATCGGTGAAAAGAACCGCTGGCTTTCCTTCATTCCATCCGGCAGGCGGACGCCGCAAAGCATCCGTTTTCCCTGACTGTACTCCCGCCAGGCGTGGCCCGACAGGTATCCCCTGATGACCATTTCAACTTTGAACGGTTCGCAGAGGCGGCCGAAGGTAACCATTGGATCGGGGGTGGCGATCTTCCAGTTGGGGATGATATCTTCCGTGGCATCCAGGAACCTGGAGGCAATCATATTGAGCACCTGTCCCTTGCAGGGTATTCCGCGGGGCAGCACCACATCGAAGGCTGAGATCCGGTCGGTGGTGATCATCAGCAGGTACTGACCCTCGATCGTATAGACATCCCTGACCTTTCCTTTATAGACATTTTTCTGTCCGGGGAATGAAAAATTAGTTTCAACAATGGCGTCTCTCATAGGGTTGACACATTAATTCTTTAACACGTGTTCATCCGGCCGGTATTCTTACCGTTTTTCGTGATAGGCTTTCAGCACTCTGGCCACCAGCTTATGGCGAATGATATCCGATTCATCGAGGATGACAAAACCGATGCCCGGAATATCCCGAAGAATTTCAGAGGCGTGCACCAGACCCGATGTTTGATTTCCAGGCAGGTCGATCTGGGTGATGTCGCCGGTAACGATGAATTTGGCAGCTTTCCCCATCCGTGTGAGGAACATTTTCATCTGAGGGATCGTTGAATTCTGTGCTTCGTCGAGGATGGCGAAAACGTTATCCAGGGTTCTTCCCCTCATAAAGGCGATGGGTGCGATCTCGATGGTACCGTCTTCCATATACGAAAGCAGTTTCTGGGTGGGGATCATGTCGCGCAACGCGTCGTAGAGGGGCTGCAGATAGGGATCCAGTTTGTCTTTCAGGTCACCCGGCAGGAATCCAAGGTTCTCCCCTGCTTCCACAGCCGGGCGGGTAAGGATGATCCGCTTGACTTCCCTGTTCTTCAGGGCCCTGACGGCCAGGGCCACGGCTGTGTAGGTCTTGCCCGTCCCTGCGGGTCCGATGGCAAAGACCAGATCGTTCTTTTCGGTACTTTCAACCAGTTTCTGCTGATTGGCCGTACGCGCCTTGATCAAATTACCCTGCCGGCCGTGCAGCAGGATATCACTGGCCATCTCACCGACCTGATCGTATCCGGGATCCTCTGCCTGGCCGATGATCTGCTCCACATCACGCTCTGTCAGCTTCCCGAATTTATCATAATGCAACAGCATGGCCGAAAATTTCCGGTCAAACTGTTCAATTTCGTTTTCCTCACCGATCACCTTGATGAACTCCCCCCGGATCACAAACTTCAAAAGGGGAAATCCATTCCGGATAAGCTGTACATTACGGTCATTCACGCCATATATGTCCAGCGCGCTGTACGATTCAATGCTGAAAATCTTTTCGGTCATTCATACGGAGTTAACACCTATCAAAGTTATTAAAAAGCAGCAACGTTCCAATCAAATTCGTAATTTTGAGGTCGACAAAAATAAAGCAAATTGTCGGAACGATAGCACGTCTTTTCTGAAAACTGCCTATGGCTGTCATAACACTCACAAGTGACTGGGGAACGAAGGATCCGTATCTCGCCAGTGTAAAAGGTGCCCTGCTTTCACAGTTGCCGGATGTCACCATTGTTGACGTCTCCCACCAGATCGCGCCCTTTGACCTGAACCAGGCATCGTTTGTGCTTCGCAACAGCTATAAGAATTTTCCCGCGGGCACGGTTCATATCATCGGGATCAGCACAGAGGCTTCCATCGACACGCCGCACACCCTGGCTGTTTATGACGGCCATTATTTCATCGGGGCCGACACCGGGATCTTCTCACTCATTTTTGACCACGAACCGGAAAAGATCATCGAGCTGGACATCATCCAGGATTCGGATTACTTTACCTTTTCCGAACGCGACGTCTTCGTGAAGGTTGCCGTGCACATCGTCCAGGGAAATCCGGTTGAACAGCTCGGGGTGAAACGACCCTTGCTCACACGGCTCATATCCTTTCAGCCTGTGGCGGATGGAAAGATCATCAAGGGAAAGATCATCTATGTGGACGTCTATGAAAATCTCATCACCAACATCAGCAGTCACCTGTTCCGCACGGTAGGAAAAGGCAGCCGGTTTACGATCACCTTCCGCAATCCGCAATACAAGATCCGGTCGATTAGCACCTCCTACAGTGACGTACCGGAAGGTGAAATGCTGGCCATTTTCGGAACAACGGGATTGCTCGAGATTGCCATGAACCGTGGCAATGCAGGCAGTTTGCTGGGAATGAACGTTGATGATCCCGTGCGGGTGGAATTTGGAGAATGACAAATGATTAAGTTACTCGGATGTTAGCCCTGCTCAAGAAGGAGATCAACAGCTTTTTAAATTCGGTCATTGGCTATGTGGTCATCATTGTATTTTTGCTGATCAACAGTCTGTTTCTCTGGGTCTTCCCGGGTGATTTCAACATCCCCGATTTTGGCTATGCATCACTCGACAGTTTGTTCGTCATTGCGCCTTTCGTGTTCCTTTTCCTCATACCTGCCATTACGATGCGATCGTTTGCCGAAGAAAAGCGCAGCGGCACCATCGAAATGATCCTGACCAAACCGCTGACGGATTTTCAGATCCTGTTTGCCAAGTACCTTGCCGGGTTGCTGCTGGTCATCTTTTCCCTGATCCCGACCCTGCTCTATGTCATTTCGGTTTACAGGCTGGGTCAGCCTGTCGGCAACCTTGACATGGGCGGCACCTGGGGTTCGTACCTGGGCCTGTTGTTCCTCGGAGCCTGTTTTGTGGCCATTGGGATCTTTTCATCATCACTAACTGACAATCAAATAATTGCCTTCGTCATAGGTGTCCTCTTGTGTGGACTCGCCTACCTTGGTTTTGAGTTGATCTATTCCCTTGACCTGTTTGGGAGGTTTGGCCTTTTCATTCAGTCGCTGGGCATTCAATCGCATTATGCTTCGATCAGCCGTGGCGTAATCGACACACGGGATGTGGTCTATTTTCTGAGTTGCATTTTCCTGTTCCTCACGTTGACACTGCTGGTGGTCGAGAGCCGGAAGTGGGAGGCGGGGGGCGGGTCTTCAGGTCTTCGGGTCTTCAGGTCTTCAGGTCTTCGGGTCTTCAGGTCTTCGGGTCTTCGGGTCTTCGGGTCTTCAGGTCTTCGGGTCTTCAGGTCTTCAGCTCTTCGGGTCTTCAGGTCTTCAGGGAAGAAGAATCTCAGGGCAAGCAGCCTCCTGTCGTTTGGATTGGTGCTGGGCATCATCGTGGTGGTTAACCTGATCAGTTCGCATGCCTTTACCAGGATCGATCTGACCTCTGAGAAACGTTATTCCCTATCCGAACCAACCAAAGAGCTCCTGAGGGACCTGGAGGATATTGTTTATTTCAAGGTTTACCTCGAAGGCGATTTTCCGGCCGGCTTTAAACGGCTGAGCAATGCGGTGAAGGAGACGCTGGATGAATTCAGGGCCTATTCTTCCAGGATACAGTATGAGTTCATCAATCCGTCGGATGCGGCTACACAGGCGGAAGTGAATGCCCGGCACGAGGAGCTGGTCAGGAAAGGATTGAATCCAACCGACCTGCAGGTGAAGACAACCGGCGGATCATCCCAGCAGATCATTTTCCCCGGGGCGATCGTCTCCTTCAGGCAGAATGAGTTGCCGCTTGAATTTCTGCAAACTCAGATCGGTCAGACGCCGGAAGAGATCCTCAACCATTCAGTCCAGTCGCTTGAGTACAACATCTCCAGCATGATCCACAAGCTCACGGTCACCTCCAAGCCAAAGCTTGCTTTCATTGAAGGGCACGGAGAACTTCAAGCGATCGAGGTGTACGACATCACGCAGTCATTAGGGGAATATTATCAGGTGGAACGGATCAGGATCGATGAGAAGATCTTTGCCCTTACTCAGCGGGATACCACAGCAGACGGGAACATGATCATCCGGAACAAGTATGCGGCCATCATCATTGCACAGCCGGATTCAATGTTCAGTGAAAAGGATAAGTTCATCATCGACCAGTACATCATGCAGGGCGGAAAGGTTCTATGGCTGATCGATCCGGTTCAGGCGACGATGGATAGCCTGGAATCATCACCCACAACGCTGGGACTGGCACGGGACGTGAACCTTCAGGATATGCTTTTCAACTATGGCGTACGTGCGAATCCCGACCTGCTCCTGGATCTGAATGCCCTGCCCATCCGGATGGTAACAGGTTCGATCGGGGGTCAGCCACAGATCAGCTTTGTACCCTGGTACTACTTTCCGGTCGTTTTCCCGACCTCGGACCATCCCCTGGTCCGAAATCTGAATGCAATCATGACGGGTTTTGTGAGCAGCCTGGACACGATCAGTGCCGATGGCATAAGAAAAACGATCCTGCTGACCACCTCGGAATACACCCGGATTTTACAGAGTCCTGTCCTCATCGACCTGCGCCTCAGCCAGGAGGACCCGGATCCACTTTTATTCCGCTCGGCTTACCTGCCGATTGCCGTCCTTCTGGAGGGGGAGTTTGAGTCCGTGTTCAGGAACAGGATCCCGCCACAGATACAGGACAGCCCCTTGATCGGATTCCAGGAACGGAGTGTGCCCACCGGTATGATCGTGGTATCGGACGGCGACATCATCCGGAACCAGCTGCATGTATCGCAGGGGTATCCCTTGCCGCTTGGATTTGATCAATACACCCGGCAACATTTCGGCAACCGCGATTTCATCCTCAATGCAGTCAATTACCTCTGCGACGACTCGGGGTTGATCGCAGCGCGATCGAAAGAGATCAAACTGCGCCTGCTGGACAAAACCAAGCTGACAGCCGGCCGGACAGCCTACCAGCTGATCAACACGCTCTTACCGGTCGTTTTGATCCTCCTGTATGGCATCATCAGGGCCTATGTGCGGAAACGAAGGTATGCCGTCGTGAATAATCCACCTTCTCCATCTGAAACCTCATGAAAAAAAACCTCATTTACGGCATCCTGATCGTTATTCTGGCGATCGTCGCCATTTTGCTGATTGTTTCCAGCTCAAGAACGACCACCCGCCAGAAGGCAGCATCGTTTGCCATCAGCGACACGGCATCGGTCACCAGGATCTTTCTTTCGGATAAAGAAAACCGGAATGTTTTACTGGAACGCCAGCCGAACGGAGGGTGGAAACTTAACGGGAAGTACAAGGCACAAAAGGAGAGTGTGGATCTTTTGCTAAAGACCATGCTTAACCTGGCTGTTCTTGAGCCGGTTTCCGAGGCTGCACATAACACGGTGGTGCGTCTGTTGTCGGCGAATTCCGTGAAGGTTGAGATTTACCAATGGGTGCCACGCATAATGCTTTTCAAGAAGATTCGGCTTTTGATGCATGAAAAAAAAGTCAGGACCTATTACGTGGGGCACGTCACCCAGAGTAACATTGGCACGTATATGCTGATGGAGGGTTCAAAGACGCCCTTCATTGTTTACATGCCCGGCTTCAGGGGATTTGTTCAATCGCGCTACAGAACCATTGAAAATGATTGGAGGGATCATTCCATCTTTGCTGTTCCCCTAAAGGATATTGCCTCGGTCACGGTTGAATTTCCGGCGAAGCCTATAAATTCATTCAGGGTGGTCAGGGAAGGCGACCTTTCTCTCCGGCTCTACGGTGAGCACTCCCGGGAAGAGATCCGGTCATTTGATACGATACGGGCGCTTGATTTCCTGACCTCTTTCATGAATATCCGTTTCGAGGCCCTGGTCAATGATATGAATCCCCAGCGGAAAGATACGGTCTTCTCCGTCCCGCCCCTGCACATTCTGACTGTCACGTTAAACGATGGAAGCCAGCAGGTCGTAAAAACCTACCGGAAGCCCGGAATGCCCGGGGAGATTGACCTGGAAGGCAATCCGGTCATATTTGACCGCGACAGGCTTTATGCTGTGTTCAACGAGGGTAATGACACGGCGCTGATCCAGTTCTTTGTCTTTGACCGCATCACCCGTCCGCTACCGTATTATCTGAATAAGTAAAAAATGATCAGGGGCGATGGATATCGCCTGCCTGTGCTGAAACCAGCGTGGGTGGGGCATCGTATTCAATACCCCTCCCCCGTCCCCTCCCCTGCGAGCAGGGGAGGGGTGCAGGGGTAGGGTACTATCAGACGATTCCCTGGGCGAGCATGGCATCGGCCACTTTGACAAAGCCGCCGATGTTGGCACCTTTGAAATAGTTAATGTATGTATCGGATTCCCTGCCCCATTTTTCGCAGGTCTTATGGATATCGACCATGATCCGGTGGAGGCGCTGGTCAACTTCCTCGCGCGTCCAGGAAAGCCGCATGGAATTCTGTGACATTTCAAGGCCTGAAGTCGAAACACCCCCTGCATTGGCTGCTTTTCCGGGGCCATAAAGAATTCTGGACTCCAAAAACACTTCGATGGCTTCCGGAGCGGATGGCATGTTGGCTCCTTCACAAACCACAAAACAGCCGTTCCTGATCAGTGTTCGGGCGTCATCGCCGTTGATTTCGTTCTGTGTGGCGGAAGGAAGAGCCACATCGCATTTGATACCCCAGGGGCGCTGACCTTCAACGTATTCAGCACCAAACTTGTCGGCATATTCCTTGATCCTTCCCCGTTTCACATTCTTCAGCTGTTTGATGTACGCCAGCTTTTCCGCATCGATGCCATTCTTGTCATAGATGAAACCATTGGAGTCGGACATGGTCAAGACCTTTGCTCCAAGCTGTGTGGCTTTTTCGACCGCATACTGGGCCACGTTACCGGAACCCGAAACGATACAAAGTTTACCTTTCAAGGATTCGCCGCGGGTCTTCAGCATCTCCTCCGCAAAGTAGACCTGTCCGTAACCGGTTGCTTCCGGGCGTATCAGGCTGCCGCCCCATTCCAATCCCTTGCCGGTCAAAACACCGGTAAACTCATTCCGGAGCCTCTTATACTGCCCGAAAAGGAATCCGATCTCGCGGCCCCCCACACCAATATCACCGGCTGGTACGTCGGTGTCGGGCCCGATATGCCTGAAAAGCTCTGACATGAAACTCTGGCAGAAGCGCATCACCTCATTGTCGGATTTGCCCTTGGGATCAAAATCAGATCCTCCCTTGCCGCCACCCATCGGCAGGGTGGTCAGGCTGTTCTTGAATACCTGCTCAAAAGCCAGGAATTTCAAGATACCCAGGTTGACCGTCGGGTGAAACCGCAGGCCACCCTTGTACGGCCCGATGGCGCTGTTCATCTCGATACGGTACCCTTTGTTGATTTGGATCTCTCCCTTGTCATCAACCCATGGTACACGGAAAAGAATGACCCTTTCGGGTTCAACCATGCGCTCGAGGATCTTGGCCTCCCGGTATTTCGGATTCTCTTCAATGAACGGCATAAGTGATGATACCACTTCTTCCACCGCCTGGTGGAACTCCCGCTCACCCTGATTTCTGGCAATGACCTTTGCCATAAACTCTTTGACCATCTGGTCATGAACTGGATTTGACATAATTAAAGATATTTGAATTAGTGATTTCAGAAAAAAGAAGAGCAATATTAAATAAATTCCATCAACAGTTCTAAAAATCGCGTTATTTTTATTGGTGGTTCCGGCACTTAACTTAGGTGCTCTATCTTTATTAAAGAAATGGCCATGAATGAGCAAAAAAACGCTGTCATAAAACAGATGCAAAGTGATCCTGATCAAATAAGAAAACTGCTGGCCGAGAATCAGGAGAGGAGGAAGGAGCTGACCGCCATCAATCAGACGATCAGTCTGATCCGGTCTAACCGCCGGCTTGATGAAACCCTGAGTGAATTGTGCAACATCCTGCAGGATGCCTGGCAATATCCTGAATACACCGTAGTGAGGATCATCTATGATCATCATCATTATCACAGTGTCAACTTTGAGGAAACCCCGTGGGCTCAGAAACAGGATTTTGAAGCGATCGACGGAAAGAAAGGTGCCATCGAGGTTCATTATCTGAAGGAGTTCCCACCATCGGACGAAGGTCCGTTTTTGAAAGAAGAACGTGATCTGATCATGAACATCAGCGGCATTCTGGTAGGATACCTGAACAGCTTGAAAGGGCTGGAAAATGCCTACGAGACCAGGGAGCGTCTGAAGGAGATGGCCTGCATCAACCGCACGACCAGTATCCTGAAGGAAGGAAAACCCCTGGAGGATTCACTTCAGCAGATTGTCATGATCCTGCCCCAGGCGTGGCAATATCCGGAATTTACCGTGGCCCGCATTCGCTTTGCCGGAATGGAATTCATCTCCCCCGGCTTCAGGGAAACAGGCTGGACCCAGCGTCAGCCCTTTATCACCATCGACAACCAGGAAGGTTCCATTGAAATTTTTTACCTGAAAGAGTTTCCCCGCTCCGATGAAGGTCCCTTCATGAAAGAGGAACGGGAGCTGTTGCATAATCTCTCCGAATTGATCATCGGATATCTGAATAGTCTGAAAGGAAAGGCCATCCTGAAAAAAACACTGTCCGATCAATCCATTCTTGATAAATTCAAACCCACCTCCGACCAGCCGAAATACGGCCGTCACCTGCTGCATAATTATCTTACGCACAGTAATATAAACAGGGATATCTATCACGACCTGATGCCGTTCAAAGTCAGGGAGATCCTTTTGGTGGCGAGCCTCTACGATGCTTACAATATTGAAAAGGAAGGAAAGTTCGCCGAGTATGTCCTGGGTGAGTTCCGACAGCTGAATTTAACATCCATTCCGAGGATCACAGGTGTCTCGACGATCGAAGAAGCGATGGAACAGTTGCGTAAAAGACACTATGACCTGGTCATCGTCATGATTGGAGTGGATAGGACCACCCCGGTTGAACTGAGCTGCCTGGTCAAAAGAGAATTCCCTTATATCCCTGTATTCCTGCTGCTCAACAACAACAGGGATCTGGCGTCGTTCGAGAACAACATCGAGCTGACACGGTGCATCGACAACCTGTTTGTCTGGAACGGGGAATCCAGGATGTTCTTTGCCATGGTCAAACACCTGGAAGACAAGATCAATGTGTCCAATGACACCGAAGTCGGACTGGTCAGGATCATCCTGCTCATCGAGGATTCGTCGAAGTATTTTTCCCGGTATCTGCCGCTGCTGTACCAGATCGTGATGGAGCAGACCCGTCAGATCATTACGGATGTCAGCTCGGATGAATTGTATAAAGTATTGAAGCTGAGAGCCAGGCCCAAGATCTTGCTGGCCACCAACTATGAGCAGGCCATGCAGATCCTGAATAAATACAAGGATCATATGCTGTGCCTGATCACGGATATGAAATTCGACAAGCAGGGTATTCCCCTGGAAGATGCCGGAGTGGAAATCATCCAGCAAGTCCGCAAGGACCTCCCGCGCCTTCCGGTCATTCTTCAATCGTCGGAAAAAGAAACTGAAAAAATCGCCTTTGATCTGAAAGTCACTTATATTGATAAAAACTCCGATAGCCTGCTGCAGGATCTGAAAAGTTTCATCACCCACTACCTGGGCTTTGGAAATTTCTTTTTCAGGGACAATGAAGGAAATGAGATCGCGGTTGCCCAATCGCTAAAGGAGTTTGAAAGACAGCTGAAGACGATCTCGGACGAATCGCTTCTGTATCACGCAAGACACGATCACTTTTCGCTGTGGCTTATGGCACGGGGGGAAATTCAGGCCGCCCGTATCCTGCATCCCAAAAAAGTGGAGGAGTTCAAATCAACGGAAAACATACGTCAGTATTTACTCAGCGTCATTCAGCAGTTCCGCGACGAGCAAAATAAGGGCAAGGTGGTCCCCTTTGAGGAATCCAACATCCTCGACGAAACCAATGTTGTCAGCCTGTCGTCAGGATCGCTGGGAGGCAAGGGCCGCGGCCTGGCCTTCATCAACACGCTGATCTACAATTTCGACTTTCCCAGTTACATACCCAACATCAACATCAAAACACCCATCACATCCGTGATCGGGACCGACGAATTCGAGTACTTCATGATCCGGAACAAATTATACGACAAGGTTATGTATATGGATGATTATGAAGTAGTTAAAAAGATGTTCCTGAAAGGTAATTTAACGGAGACCCTTATCAGGCGGTTGAAAACCTACCTCAAACTGGTCACAAGGCCCCTGGCCGTGCGTTCATCCGGTCTGTTTGAAGACTCCCTGATGCAACCCTTTGCCGGTATTTTCGAAACGTACCTTCTGCCCAACACGCATCCTGATCCCATCAAGCGGTTAAACCAGCTGATGGATGCCATCAAGCTTGTTTACGCTTCTGCCTTTTCGCCCACTGCACGCGGCTATATTCAGTCGATTAACTATAAGCTGGAAGAAGAGAAAATGGCCGTCGTACTGCAGGAGGTGGTCGGCAACCGGTTTGAAGACGCGTATTATCCACATGTAAGCGGTGTTGCGCAGTCCTATAACTTTTATCCTTTTTCCTACATGAAACCGGAAGAAGGATTTGCCGTTCTGGCACTTGGTCTGGGTAAATATGTGGTCGAAGGAGAAAAAGCCCATCGTTTTTCTCCAAAATATCCCAATGTGGAGATCAATACGCCCAAAGCCCAGTTCCAGAACTCCCAGCTGGAATTTTTTGCCATCGACCTGAAAAAGAAAGAGCTGAACCTTCTGGAAGGAGACACAGCCGGGCTCGCCCGCCTGGACATTGACGATGCCGAACGTCACGGCACGCTGAAGCATTGCGCCTCCGTCTACAATGCTGAAAATAATACCATCATGCCGGGATTGAACAAGCCCGGACCCCGGATCGTTAACTTTGCTGACATTCTGAAATACAATTTCATCCCCCTTGCGCAGACCATCGATGTTACGCTGGATATTGTCAAGGAAGCACTGGGCTCTCCCGTCGAAATTGAATTTGCCGTGGATCTCAATAAGGACAAGGATTACAGGGCATCGTTCTATTTGCTGCAGATCAAGCCGTTGATTGGCAGTGCACAGGATTACCATGTCGACATGGATGAAATTGACAAAGAGAAGCTGCTCTTGTACACGGAGAAAGGAATGGGGAACGGAATGATATCAAACCTTCACGATGTCATTTATGTCGACAAAAACAGGTTCGATAAGGCCCGTACCACGGAGATGGCCGAAGAGATCGACCGGCTGAACACCCAGATGGGAAAAGAGGGCAGGCAATATGTGCTGATCGGTCCCGGACGCTGGGGCAGCCGTGACCGCTGGATTGGCATACCGGTCAACTGGCCCCAGATCTCCAACGCAAAGATCATTGTGGAAACAAGCCTCGAAGGATTTCCCCTGGATGCCTCCTCAGGCTCGCACTTCTTTCATAATGTCACTTCGATGAATGTTGGCTATTTTTCGATCCAGGAGGAAAATCCAAAAACATTCATCCGCTGGGATATACTTGACAGGCAATCCGTGGTCACCCAAACTGATTTCTTCAACCATATTCGATTTGAAAAACCGCTGATCATAAAAATGGACGGGAAACAACGCATTTCGGTGATCATATGGCAGTAGAGAAGAGGCTGATTGAAGCATATTCGTAAAAAAGATACCTTGTCGGCAGGATCAGAGCGTTTGTAACAATTATATTTGCATTACGTTTAATTATACTATTATGTACGAATTTCTTTCCTTACGAGTCAAATGCCCCATGTGCGGTGAAATGCTCATGGATGAAGATCAAACGGTGGATAACGAAGCCAGCATCAAACTCACTATCCGGATGCAGGACCAAAAAGGCACCATCCATCTCAGTTCAATCTATGGCAGTTATAATTATCTGTGTGACCTCGAACTACCCTTTGGAAATGTTGCCAGTTTTTATTGTCCGCATTGTAACCAGCAGATTACTTCTCAGGTGGAATGCCTGACCTGTGGTGCAACGATGGTGCCCTTTCACCTGGATATGGGAGGGAAGGTTGCGATTTGTTCACGAGCCGGCTGTAAAAACCACACTGTGGAATTCATCGATCTGGGGGACGCACTGAAACGCCTTTACCAGGAATATGGTTTCAGGGAGAGGGGACTTTCAAAACAGGAGGACCGGCCTATTTATAAAATGGAGAAAAAAGTGGATGAATTCAAAGAGATCATCGCATCAGGAACTTTTCTTCATACATATTGCCCACTCTGTTTAAAGAGCCTCATTGAAGATGACATGATCAAACTGGACATCACCAATGAAAGAAACGAAGAGGGCATAATCATGCTCAGCCCTTACCTGAATGTATTCACGTCAAAATCAACTGTTTTTCTAAGAGAACATGAGACCTTGAAAGATATTAAATGTCCGCATTGCCATCAAAGCCTGAAACTGGGGGACAAACTCTGCGCTTGGTGTAATTCTCCGGTCGCCAGGATCAATATTTCCGCACGGATCAAGTTCATTGAATTTTACATCTGCACCCAGAAAGGTTGCCGTTGGCATGGTCTCAGTGATGATGATCTGTATGAGATAAAGATCGATGATAGCCTGGAATGGTAATTTTATCCTATTTAGATCACTTAATCCGCAAAGCTTATGTTTCAGATCAAGCGAAAAACAGAGATGGCCCAAGGGACGATCATAAGTTTTGACATTGAAGCCCCAAAAATAGCGCGGAAAGTCAAGGCAGGTCAGTTTGTTATTATTCGCGTGAATGAAACCGGCGAGCGGATACCCCTTACAGTGGCCGATAAGGATGAATTTGCCGGGATCATTACCATCATTTTCCAGGTTGTTGGCAAGACAACGGCACTGATGCGATCGCTTAATGAAGGGGACTTTCTTAAAGATGTTGCAGGACCACTGGGCCAGCCTGCTGATACCGGGAAAAAAGGAACAGTTGTCATGATCGGAGGAGGTACGGGGATAGCCATACTGCATCATATCACCAAGGCTTTTAAGGAATCGGGCAATTATGTCATTGGCATCATTGGTTCGAAAACCAAAGACATGCTCATCCTTGAGAATGAAATGTCGATCCTGTGCGATGAACTGATCATAACAACAGATGATGGTACCTATGGCGAACGTGGATTTGTAACCGGTCCGCTAAGTAAATACCTGGAAGAACGATATGATATTAAACTGGTTTATGCCATAGGTCCGATTCCAATGATGAAAAACATCGTGAAGCTTACAAAACAATTCAATGTGCCAACCATGGTGAGTTTAAATCCAATTATGATCGATGGTACGGGAATGTGTGGCGGATGCCGGGTCCGAGTGAGCAACGAAATCCGGTTCTGCTGTGTAGATGGACCTGACTTTGACGGATTCCAAGTGGACTTTGAAGAGTTGGATAAAAGAAATAATATGTATCTGGCCGACGAAAAAGCATCCCTCTTATTTTCCATCCGTTAACCCAGGCGACCTATGTTAGAACAGGACGTACGATACCTGAAATTTAAGACTTTCCTCAGTTTTTATTGTCCTCATTGTAAAAAAACGTTTAATATTGAACGCAAGGATGAGCGATCCCTTCTCTTCACAGCCAGGTACAATCAAAATGAATTCGAGCTAAGACTGAGTCCTTACCTGGATGTATTTGATGTTAGGGCTTCTGTTCAACTTAACGACGGAGAGATCCTGGATGACTTGCTCTGCCCGCAATGTAAACAAAGCATTGTTAATTCTGAGGTCAGGTGCGCAGATTGCGGATCCAAGGTAGGAGAAGCGATCGTTTCAGCCTATGCCAAGCTTATTCCTTTTTATTTCTGTTTGAAATATGGGTGTCATTGGCATGGGATCACGAAAGAAGACGAACGGTTCATAAAGTTAAAGATACCACGGCAGGCGATGCCTGAGCAGGACAGAGTGGTCCGCACCAGTAACTTTCAGGAAGTGCCCTATGGTTTTACAAGTGAGCTGGCTTTGCTGGAAGCCGGAAGGTGTTTGCAATGTAAGAAACCCGGGTGTGTGGATGGATGCCCAGTCAATATAGATATTCCGGCTTTTGTCGAAATGGTTGCACAAGAGAAATTCGACGCTGCGGTAAAAAAAATCAAGGAAGCCAATCTTTTCCCCTCTATCTGCGGTAGGGTGTGTCCTCAGGAATCGCAGTGTGAAGCGCACTGCATCCTGGGCAAAAAAGACGAACCCGTGGCCATCGGTAGGTTGGAACGTTTTGTGGCCGATTGGGAACGAAAAACCGATATGGTTAAGATTCCGGAGATCAAAATAAACGCGGGAAAACGCATTGCTGTCGTTGGCTCTGGACCAGCAGGGCTAACGGTGGCTGCTGATATGAGGCAACTGGGGTATGAAGTAACCATCTATGAAGCCCTTCATGAACCTGGCGGAGTTCTTATCTATGGCATCCCTGAATTCCGTCTGCCTAAAAGCGTTGTCAAATTCGAAATCGATTTACTCAAGAAAATGGGAGTCAGGGTTGAGTTGAACCATATCATTGGCAATATCCTGACCATTGACGAATTATTGGAGCATTTCGATGCCGTTTTTATCGGTGTCGGAGCAGGTGCACCCTGGTTTTTAGGTCTGGAAGGCGAAAGCCTGGGCAATGTTTTTTCAGCCAATGAATATCTGACCAGAATGAACCTGATGAAAGCCTATCGCTTTCCGGAATATGACACACCCAAACCAAAAGGAAATAAAGTAGCGGTTATCGGAGGAGGAAATGTTGCCATGGATTGTGCCCGAACGGCAATTCGTACAGGAGCAACCGAGGTGACGATCATCTATCGCCGTTCGAGGCAGGAGTTACCGGCCCGCGCAGAAGAAGTTCATCATGCGGGTGATGAGGGAATCAAATTCAGACTTCTGACAAGTCCCATCCGCTTTCTGGGTACGGATAACAAGATGGTCAAAGGAATGGAATGCATCAAGATGCAACTGGGTGAGCCTGATGCATCGGGCAGGCGAAGGCCCGTACCCATTGAAGGATCTAATTTCGTTCAGGAATGTGACATGGCCATCGTTGCCATTGGAAATGGTCCAAATCCGATCATATTCCAGTCCACACCAGATATGAAGCTTGATACCAGAGGATATATCCAGGTCACTCCCGATACCATGGAAACTACCAAGGAATTTGTCTATGCCGGCGGAGATATCGTCACGGGATCTGCGACCGTCATTCTGGCTATGGGAGCCGGGCGCATCGCTGCCAAGGCTATGCACGCCAAATTATCCAAAGCCCCTCTGAAAAAACGAAATAATATCTGATTAACCGATATCCGATATCCGATATCGGTTAATCGGATATCCCTAGAGTTTCCTGATCTTGATATTCCGGAACCAGACATCGTCGCCATGGTCCTGCAGGCCAATATACCCTTCTTCCGCCGTGTTGACGAACAGGTCGTAATCCTTGAATTTACTGCCGGCACACATTTTCTTCCAGTCGTCCGTCCACAGGTGATATTCCAGCACCTTCTCCCCGTTCATGAAATGGGCAACCGTTCCGTTATAGACCAGTATCCTGACCGGGGTCCACTGCATCGGTCCCTTGAAGTTCTGCGGCACGGCCGGAATAAGATCATACAGGGCTCCGGCCTTACGGTTCCCATCGATCCCGAGCTTGGCATCCGGATGGTTGAAATTATCCAGGATCTGCATTTCGGGAGAACTCTTCCAGATCGGTTCGCCTTCCACCTCCCTGGCCAGGTAAAAAATCCCGCTGTTGCCTCCGGTATCCACCTTCCATTCGAGCGCCAGTTCAAAGTTTTTGAACTTCTCACGGGTGATGATATCCCCTCCCTGGCCGGCTTCTCCCCTGCCTGACCCGATCACGTGAATGGTTCCGTCCACTACCTCCCATCCTGCGGGAAAATCAGGTTTGTTGTATCCACGCCAGTGTTCGGTGCTTTTACCGTCAAAAAGGAGTTGCCATCCTTCACTGATTTCGGCCTGCGTCAGCGTGTTTGGCGCTGCCATTTGTGCTTCAAGTTTCACTTTACCAGGAGTCGTTCCCTGTTGACTCACGTTGGATGGACTCTTGCATGCTGCTATCATTGTTATTGCCATTATAGTAATCATTAGCTTTTTCATTGTTCTATTGTTAAGTTGTTAAGTTGTTTACTGATGACTGCCGACTGCCGACAGCTGACTACAAACTCCATCCCTCTTTGTACGTATGTTTAATGTACTCCTCAGCGGCCTGTTTGGCGTTGATCGTTGCATGCTTTGTATCGAAATGCGGATGGCCGTCGATGATCTGGAACTTATCGCTGGTCACCACCCTGATCTCGTCGTTATCGCCGATATTGGTGAAGCGCATGCTCTGTCCGTCCCACATCAATTCGCGTTTGAGATCCTGCAGTCTGACGGCAACCACGCCCATCACGACCATTTCGTTCATGGGACCGGAATAGCCGAAATTAGAACTGGCCTCGGTGCGGTTCTCAAGGCTTTCCTTGCATGCCCTCACCCAGTCCATTTCGTGGCTGGTCTCTATCCTTCGCAGTGAGGGCAGGGGACGCTGATAGGTTTCATCTGTGGATAGCGGCAGCAGGAAAGGATCTCTTCCGTAGCAGCCACTCATCAGTTTCCCTTTGGAACCGATGAACAGCACGCCTCCATTGGAGTCGCGTCCCATGATTTCACCTGCCGGGAGTTCTTCCGGCCGCGGAGGCAGCAGTCCTCCGTCCCACCAGGTAACCTTCACTTCCGGCATGGCCAGCCGGGGCAGATTATCGCGGGCAGGGAAGGTATAGGTGACCACTTCGGCCAGAGGCGGAGATTCAGTGTTGAACTGAGAGGAACTGCCCTGGACTTTCACAGGGTATTTCAGCATCAGTGCCTTGAAAATGGGATCCATGATATGGCAGGCCATATCGCCGAGGGCGCCCGTTCCAAAATCCCACCATCCCCTCCAGTTCCAGGGATGGTAAATGGAGTGATACGGTCTGTCGGGTGCCGGGCCCAGGAAAAGATCCCAGCGGATTGTTTTGGGGACCTTCATCACATCGGAGGGCCGCTCCAGTCCCTGCGGCCAGATGGGCCGGTTGGTCCAGGCGTGGACCTCCCTGATCTCGCCGATGGCTCCGTCCCAGATCCATTCGCAGGTTTGACGGATCCCTTCGCCTGAATTACCTTGGTTACCCATCTGGGTGGCCACCCCGTACTTTTGGGCGATTTCCGTCATCTGACGCGATTCCCAAACCGAATGGGTCAGTGGTTTCTCACAGTAAACATGTTTGCCGAGCTTCATGGCATTGATGGCAATGATCGCATGGGTATGGTCGGGTGTTCCTACCACCACTGCATCGATCTGGTTTGCCATCTTATCCAGCATCTCCCGCCAGTCATAAAACTTTTTTGCCTTTGGAAATTCATCGAAGAGTTCTCCGGCATATCCCCAGTCCACATCGCACAGGGCGACGATGTTTTCACTTCTGACTGCCTTGATCACCCCTCCGCCCCGGCCACCGATGCCGACACCGGCGATGTTCAGCTTATCGCTTGGAGCTGTATGCCCCAAACCGGAAACGACATAGCTTGGCAGGATCGTGAATCCGGCAGCAGCCACGCCAGCTGTCTTTAAAAATGTCCTGCGGTCCATGCCGGCTTCTTTTTGTTTTTTATTGTCACTCATGATGTACTTAATTATGGTGATACGATTTCCTGTTCGCAACCTCCGTTTAGATTAAATTATTCCGAATATAGTTATAACTATCTTTCACAGATTCAATTGGACTTTTTGTGTAGCTCTCCTGTTCCACGTAGAAGTATTCCATCCCTGCCTGCTCCGCAAACGTAAAGATCTCCCTGTAGTCGATGGATCCTTTTCCGATCACGGTGCTTTCACCCGAGGGGTCCATATCCTTGACGTGCCACAGGGCAAACCGCCCGGGATACTTCCGGAAATAAGCCACCGGCTCATATCCGCCCTTGATGATCCAGAAAATATCCAGCTGGAAACACACCAGTTCAGGATCGGTGTCCCTGAGCAGGATATCATAAAACACTCCCTCATCACCTGAGCTGAACTCTCCGGAATGGTTATGGTATCCAAAGCGAATCCCTGCCTGCCGGGCTTTTTCTCCAATCTTGTTCATCTCAGCGGCCATCCGCCTGTAGTCATCGGCTGTATCCACTTTCCTTCCGCCGGGAGAAGGCAACACGATATATTCCAGGCCTGCTTTGACGGCGGCTTCCAGATAAGCATCTGCATTCTGGCTTGAAATACCCGAATGGGTACAGGTGATGCGCATGCCCATATCCTCCACGATCCTTCTGAATTCGTGAGCGGGGATCCCGTAGAAATTCCCGTCAAACCCATAAGGCTCAATATGGCTGTATCCAATCCTGCTCACCTGTTCAAGCATAGGCAGGGTATCCTTTTCAATGGTATCACGCAGGGTGTAAAGCTGCAAACCAATATCCTTTTTCACCGAACAGGAAGGAAATGCACGCAATACCACGGTGCTGGCACTCAGAACGCCCACTGTTTTGAGGAACTCCCGGCGTGTTTTCATGAAATGATCGAATTTGTCCAGATTGAAAGGGCTAATTTATGAAAAGAAGAGAATTTAATGACGATGAAATGAAATTTTAGCAGGAATTTTTCCTGGAAAACAGAACACGGATGACACGGATACCGCGGGCGATCACGGTAGAATGATCCGCGATCTTCCGTATTGTCGGCGTCATCCGCGTTCCTTTGGAATAACCTTCCCGATTCCAGATACCAACTACAGAATCGCCTCCTGCTGCTTATCCCAGTACACCCTTCTTCCCTCTTTGTAGGCGATTGTGCCCATATGGGCAGTCATGGCCTCCTCGAACGCGGCCTCGATGGGGCAGCTTGGACGGGCGCCGTTGCCCAGGCGGATGCAGTTGAGCCATTCTTTCAGGTGCAGGTGCGACGTATCCACTTCCTTCCCGCCACGGTAGGTATAAAGCAATCCCCGGCTGGCAAAATATTTTTCAGTCGCAGAGGTTACGGCATCCACTCCGTCTTTGCCTGGTACATATGTATAAATGGGTTTGTGTGGCTCGATCAGGCCCTGTTCGATCTTGGCTTTATACCTGGTCGACTGGGGATCAGCGTTGATGACCAGCGTTTCGCTGAGTTCCATGTAGCCATCGTGACCCATGATCACCTTGCCCCTGTTCTTTTCGCTGGCCAGGGTTGCACTGTAAAGCAGCGTCAGGTCACGTTCCGGATACTCGAACGACATATTCAGTACATCGGGTACCGTGCGGCCATCCTTGAAGAAGTAAATTCCACCCGAAGCCACGGCTGAATGGGGAATGCCAAGATCCAGGATCTGGTTCATGGCATCGTACTCGTGGGTGAACAGGTCACCGCTCAGGCCCGTGCTGTAGTCCCACCAGCACCGCCAGCGGAAGAAGCGCTCCAGGCTGAACTCGTGCCACGGGGCCGGGCCGATGAACTGTTGCCAGTCGATCGTATCCGGGCCTGCCTCCGGGGGGATCTCATACACCCAGGCGCCGTTCGGGTCATTGCGGTTTGTACAAACCTCAATGAGTGAAACCTTTCCCAGTGCTTCCTGGCGGATCAGCGACCGTGCCACCTGGTAGCTGTCGGTTTGCCTTCCCTGATGCCCCAGTTGAAATACAATCCCCGTCTCTTTGACTACCCTGCGGATCTCATAGGTTTCACCGACCGTCCACGACAGGGGTTTCTCGCAGTAAACGTGCTTTCCATTCCGGGCAGCTTCCAGTGCCATGGGAACGTGCCAGTGGTCGGGAGTGGCGATGATCACAGCATCCACATCCGGGGCTGAGCAAAGTTCGCGGTATGTCTTATAGCGCACAGGTTCTTTTCCCGGTTTCCCTCCTCCGCCTTCCCTGCTGAAGTTCGAAGATGCCAGCATCCCCTTCCGTGCATTGGATTCAAAAACATCACAGATGGCCGTGATCTCAACATTCAGGTCTTCCTGCTCCAGGAAATTCTGAAGATAATCCCTGTAAAAAGGATCTTCCCCTGCATTTATACGCCACTTCTCAATGGATTCCGGCTGGACGTACCCGAGGGCCTTCAGCAGATAACGGCCACGGCTTCCGGTGCCGATGATGCCGATACGGATTTTGTCACCCTGAACCGCCGGCGCCTCCGCAGGCAATTGTATCTGAATGTTTTCCAACAGGTTACGATTGATTTCCCTGTCCCTTTTCTGACGATGGTACAGTCCGTAAGCTACGGCGCCAACAACCGGAAGGGTCGCAAGGCCTTTGATGATATCGCGGCGGGAAAAAGTGGCCATACGCGGAATTTGTTGTTATTTGTGGTTATTCGTGGTTATTTGCTCGGCGCTTTCAGCGCCTCGCGTCATTCAAGGTCATTTTTGTTAATTAGTCGGATTATACCTGCCACTATAAATAACCATGAATGACCATGAATGACTATGAATGACTATTAACCCCATTTACCCCTTTCCACTTCATTATCAACCGTTTGATTCCGATGATATGGCTAGTCGGGAAGAAGCAGATCACCAGCAAACCGAAAATTTCGACCATATTCTTATTCACGATGAAATAAACACCTTCTGATGGGAAAAGATATTCAAAGCCCGGCCAGCTGGGGTGGGAAAGATAATAAAAGGCCAGCAGAAGAATCCCGGATAATGAACTGATCCTGGTGAACAGGCCAAGGATCAGCGACAGGCCGATGAAGGTGAGTCCCCATTCATTCAGGAAATCTGCAACAGATAAGAGGGCTGGATTGGCAGTAATCCCGTTGAAGAATCCGGCAAGAAATCCTTTGGAATCCATCAGGTAAGCCCGGGCCGTCCAGTCTTCCTGAACGATTTTGGCAAGTCCCTCATAAAGAAAGTGCCAGCCGGTCACGATGCGGAGGGAGACAAGCGCAATAACCTGCCCTTTGGAGTAAGTCATGGTCATCATCTTGATGGCAAATGTATAAAAACCTGACTGATGGTAATAATTCTGAGGTGTTAAAGTATTTTCACAACAATTTTTTTACTTTTACAGGTCATATATTGATGGAAGACTATGCGCATTTCGAGGATCCATACCCAACCGGCAAAAGAGGACCAGAGTCCTGTTGATCTGTCCCTGCTGGACACCCTTTTATTGAAATATAAAGATAAAAAAGGCAATCTTATCCCTCTGCTTCAGGGTGCCCAGGATTTGTACGGTTATATCCCCAGGGAGGTGTTTGAAAAAATATCCCGGGTTAGCGGATTAAAGCTGAGCGATCTGTACGGGGTGGCAACGTTTTACGCTCAGTTCCGCCTGCATCCGGTAGGGAAAAAAATCATCAAGGTTTGCCATGGCACTGCCTGTCACGTCCAGAATGCCAGTACCATCACAGATTCGATTAAGGAATCCCTTGGGGTTAAGGACGGGGAGACCACGGAAGACGGGCTTTTTACCCTTGAATCGGTTGCCTGCCTGGGGTGTTGCTCGCTGGCGCCGGTGATGATGGTAGCCGGGGAGGTATATGGGAAGCTGACAGGAAAGGACGCCGTAAGGATCATCCGGGAAATTCGGATCAAAGAAAACAATTGAATGACCACTCTTTATCCATCCTGATATGGAAAATATTAAAGTAATCGTTGGACTGGGCAGTTGCGGGATTGCAGCCGGAGCAGGGAAAACCTACGAAAAAATCAACGCCCTCCGTCAATCCGAGGATCTTGGCTTTGAGCTGAAGAAAACAAGCTGTATCGGGATGTGCTACCGTGAGCCTCTGGTTGAAGTGATCGATGACACAGGCTCCTACCTGTATGGTGAGGTAGATGAGTTAAAAGCCGTTGAGATCATTGATAAGCACATCATGCAGCATGTTCCCGTGAAGGAATATGTGGTCCGTACCGACCTGTTTGCTACCGCAGACAATGATTTCATGGATAACCAGATCAAGATCACCCTCCGGAATTGCGGGTACATTGACCCGGAAAACATCGAAGAGTACGAAGGGAGGCAGGGATACCGTGCGATCAAAAAAATCGCGGGTCAGCGTATTTCCCGTATCGACGTCATCCAAACCGTGACATCATCCGGTTTACGGGGTCGCGGGGGAGCCGGCTTTCCAACAGGATTGAAATGGAAATTCGCAAACGACAACAAAGCCAGCGAGAAATACATCATATGTAACGCTGATGAAGGAGATCCGGGTGCCTTCATGGACCGGTCGGTGCTGGAAGGGGATCCGCATTCGGTGCTGGAAGGTATGATCATCGGAGCGTATGCCATTGAAGCCACCGGGGGGGTGATCTACTGCCGGGCTGAGTATCCCCTGGCCATCAAACGCCTTACGATTGCCATCGAGCAGGCACGCCGGAAAGGATACCTCGGGAAAAACATCCTGGGTATCGCGGGTTTTGATTTTGACATTCACATCAAAGAAGGCGCCGGTGCCTTTGTCTGCGGGGAGGAAACGGCACTGATCGCCTCTGTGGAAGGAGAAAGAGGCATGCCGCGCAAGAGACCTCCTTTCCCTGCCGCTTCAGGTCTGTGGAAAAAGCCCACGAATATCAACAATGTAGAAACTTACGCTAATATTCCGTGGATCATCCTCAATGGGGGTGAGGCCTATGCAAAGTATGGCACTGCAAAAAGCAAAGGTACCAAGGTGTTTGCTCTTGCAGGAAAAATAAAACGTTCGGGACTGGTGGAAGTACCCATGGGTATTACCATCCGTGATATCATTTTCAAGCTGGGTGGCGGAATCCGTGGCGATAAGAAATTCAAGGCCGTACAGCTGGGAGGCCCTTCGGGCGGCTGTATCCCGGAATACCTGGCCGACACGCCCATCGATTATGATTCAGTCACCGCCACAGGTGCCATCATGGGCTCTGGAGGGATGGTCGTAATGGATGAAACGACCTGTATGGTTGATGTGGCAAAATTCTTCCTCGATTTCACCCAGAAGGAATCCTGCGGAAAATGCACTTTCTGCCGGATCGGTACCAAACGGATGCTGGAAATTCTGATCCGCATTACCGAAGGCAAAGGGGAACAGGGAGACATCGAACGCCTGGAAGACCTGGCCTACCACATCAAAGATGGTTCTTTGTGCGCTCTGGGCCAGTCGGCCCCGAATCCGGTTCTGACGACAATAAAATATTTCCGGGATGAATATGAGGCACATATCCGCGATAAAAAATGCCCAGCAAAAGCCTGCAAGAAGTTGCTGACCTATGAGGTCATTCCGGAGAAATGCACCGGATGCATGGTCTGCGCGAAAAATTGTCCGGTGGAAGCCATTACGGGTGAACGCAAACAAATTCATTTCATTCACCAGGAAAAGTGCATCAAATGCGGAGTCTGTTTTTCCAAATGCAAGTTTGAAGCGATCAAGTTATCATAAGGACTGGAGGTTTTAAGAAAATCTGCCATGAGCGACGATCTGAACATACTACTTAACGGGAAGATACTAAAAGGCAAGTACGGGGAAACGATCCTTGAGCTGGCCAACCGGCACGGCATACAGATACCTACTTTATGCTACGATCCAAGGATGGAACCCTTTACATCATGCTTTTTGTGCATGGTGGAAATCGAAGGATTCCGCGGTCTGCAACCTTCCTGCTCCACAAGGATCAGTGAGGGGATGAAGATCACCACCGATAATGAAAGGATTCGCAGTGCCAGGAAAACAGCCCTCAGCCTTTTAGTAAGCAACCATTACGCAGATTGTATCGGCCCCTGCAAAGATACCTGCCCGGCTGGTGTGGATGTACAGGGATATATATCCCTGATCGAGAAAGGAATGGTCCACGAAGCCGTTGCATTGATCAAGGAAACCAATCCGCTGCCCGCCATCTGCGGCAGGGTGTGTGTCAGGCCCTGTGAAGTGGCCTGCCGACGCAACCTGCTTGACGAGGGCCATGCAGTCGGCATTGACTACCTGAAACGATTCGCTGCCGATAGAGACCTGAATTCCCCGGAGAAGTGGAAACCTTTGATGAAGCCCTCCACCGGTAAAAAAGTGGCCGTGATCGGTGCCGGCCCTGCGGGACTGTCCTGCGGATTTTTTCTTCAGAAAGAAGGACACCAGGTGGATATCTTCGAAGCAGCTCCCAGGGCAGGGGGATGGCTGCGCTATGGCATACCCGAATACCGTCTTCCGAACGATGTGCTTCAAAAAGAAGTGGACAACATCACAGAAATGGGAGTCCGCATATTTTTTAACAGAAAATTGGGTGAAAATCAAAATTATGAAGAGCTCAAAACTAAGTACCATGCTGTGATCATCGCCATCGGTTCACAAAAAGGTACGAACATCGGCTGTGAAGGCGATGATGCTATCCATGTGTTTTCCGGTATTGATTTTCTGAAAAAGATGGAACTTACCGGTGAGCGATTCGACTTTCAAGGTAAACGCGTTGCTGTGATCGGAGGAGGTAATACAGCTATGGATTGTTGCCGCACCGCCAGAAGATGCGGGGCCAAGGAGGTGATCGTCATCTACCGCCGCACGGAAAAAGAGATGCCCGCCAATCCGATTGAGATCCACGAATCCAAACTCGAAGGAGTCCGGTACATGCTTCTAACGAATCCAGCCAGAATAAACAAGAACACCGAAGGAAAGGTCACATCCATCACCTGTCAGAAGATGCAGCTTGGCGAACCGGACCGGTCGGGACGCCGTCGTCCCATACCCCTTGAGGGATCGGAGTTCGATGTACAAGTGGATTATATCCTTGCTGCTATTGGCCAAAAAACAGACGTAAACTTCCTGGATTGCATTAACAAATATTATGATGAGCGTGAACTGAAACTTAACCGGTGGGGAGATATTGATGCAGATCCGATGACCCTCCAGACAGGCATTCCCTCCATTTTTGCTGCAGGAGATGGCGTGAGCGGACCTGCCACACTCATCCAGGCCATCGCACAGGCCCGGATTGCTGCGCACAGTTGCCATCTTTTTCTGATGGAAAAGCCCGTAACTCCGCTCAAATCGGAATTCCTGAGCAAAAAAGAAAATTTCAGACAACAGGTCCCTGCGGATTATAAAGCTCATTTCCAACACCAGAAACGGGAAGAAATGCCCACGCTGGATCCCGGCCATCGCCTCAATTTCAATGAAGTTGAGCTTGGCTATGCCAACCTGCAAGTGGCCCTTCATGAAACGCAGCGTTGCCTGGAATGTGGCTGTGTGGAATATTTTACCTGCGACCTGAAGCGATATTGTACCGAATACGAAGCTGAACAGAACACCTATAAAGGTGATTTCACCGAACGGGAGATCGATTTCCGGCATCCTTACATCGAGATCGACAACAACAAATGCATTCTCTGTTCACGCTGCATACGTATCTGCCGTGAAGTGGCAGGAGCCAATGCACTGGGACTGGTTAACCGGGGTTTTGAAACCTATGTGGCACCCGCAATGGGCAAACCTTTGCAGAATACCTCCTGCGAATCCTGCGGATTATGCATCTCCACCTGTCCGACTGGTGCCATCACGGAAAATGTTCCATTCAAACCCGGACCGGTCAGGCTTCAACTGGCTGAAACCATCTGTAACTATTGCTCCGTGGGTTGTACGATCACTCTTAACCATAAAAATGGTTTTGTCATGAAAGTGACAGGAGCAGAAGGAATGATCAATAAGGACAGCAACCTCTGCAGGTATGCTAAATTCGGGTATCACTATATCAATGATGGATCCCGGATCACCAAACCCCTCTACAGGGAAAACGGTCATTTTCAACAAATCGAATTTGAAAGAGCTTTTCAAATCATCCGGGAACGCATTCGTAAAGTGAAACCGAATGAAAATGCATTTTTCGCAGGAGCCAGACTGTCCAATGAAGAGCTCTACCTGACCCAGAAACTGGCCAGGGCTGCTGTCAATACCAATAATATCAGCAGCTTCCATTACCTGAACCGTGGAACTGGGTATGCATTCGATTCCTCCAACAATGTTCCTTTTGAACAGATCAGCGGAGCCAGCAAAATTTATCTGATCGGAGCAGAGGTGAACATCGACAATGCTGTCGTTGGCTTCATGATCAACCAGGCACATCATAAGTACAACATCCCTGTCGAACTGATCACGGTGCATCCGAAAAGCACGATGATACCCAAAGTGGAATCCAGTGTGATCATTCAATCGTATTACCATTTTATCAGGGCTGTAAATTACTACCTGGTCACCAATAGTTTTGAAAACCGTCTTTTTATTGAAGATAACTGTGACGGTTTTGAGCAATACAAACAAGATCTGCTTAAAGAAAATTTCGTACACCTTCTGAATGCTTCCGGTGCTCCGATCATGGATAGGGTCATCGAATTTGCCAAGGAGATCAACCGGGAGATCAACGCCATTATCGTCTTTTCCGAAAAAGAATGCTGTGCCCGAACTGCTACTGAAATTTACAACCTGGCCTTGCTGACCGGCAAGCTGGGCAAGACATCCAATGGCATCATCGCACTCAGGGAGAAGAACAATGCTCAGGGACTGATCGACATGGGCATTACCCCTGAACTGGGAATAGGCGGAATCCCAATCTGTGACAGGGATTTGCATCGCCGTCTGAAGGAAAAGTGGCAGGTTCACTCCATCCCGGGAAGGGTATTGGACCTGTACGCATTGCTGGAAAATGCACAGTTGCGGAACCTGTTTATCTTTGGAGAAGATCCACTGGGATGCGCTTATAATAAAGCAAAGGTAGCTGGCTGGCTATCCATAGCGGACTTTGTAATGGTTCAGGATTATTTCCTGACTGAAACAGCCAGACACGCTCACCTGATCCTGCCAGCATCCTTGCCCTTTGAGTCCGGTGGCAGCTTCACAAACACACAACGAATGATCCAGACGTTTGAGAGAGTCCTTGAATGCCCCGTTGAGCATACCGGTTATCAGCAATTGAATGCATTGCTGGAAAAATTTGGATTTAACGGGACTTCCAGCCTCGAAGATATACGCCTGGAAGCGCTGACCTTGCTGAAGATCCCGGCGGATATGGAAAGATATACTTTCCATACGCCCGATGGGGCACTCGGTTCCCGAATGTTCCACCATGGCTGCGATATTGTGAACAAACGGTTCGACGAAGAGTTCACTCACGCCCTTTCATCCGGCCGGCTCCTTATAGGCGAATCTTCCCCTGCGTAGAGCTGACAGGCGGGAATCCCGCCATGATCCGGGCCACAACGTTTGCAGCAGCAGCGTCCGGATCTTTCACCTGGGTGTCAATTTCCTTGTTACCCGTTCCCTCCCAGATCAGCTGCCGGGTGGAGGCATCGATCACGTCAATGATCAGCGAACCGGTTTTATACTCATACACATCGAAGTTGGTCGTCGTCACACCCCCGCCCCACCTGTACGGACGGTAATATCCACCATAACCATAGGTATCAGCTGTTACGGATTGTTTATCCTCAATGATGGCTGTAGCATTGACCAGCATATCCGGGTCACTTTCATCCAGCTTAAATCCCTTCTTCTCCATCTCAGCCTTGATGGCAGCGATGAAGCGATTCTGGTTCAACTCACTTATAGCACCCTGTACATCCAGCTCAATGAAATCAAAAGTCTGGTATTTTGTGAAGTCGACTGACCGGTCATAATCGGTAGTGATCTTCAGTGAGCTGCAGGCTGAGAAAAATAAAAGCACCAGGCAGCAAAAGGCAAATTGGATCATTTTTTTCATGGTTTCGTTTTTAAATTGGTTAAACAGCGATCAATGAACTGACCAGATGGATCTGGTTACAGGCAAACTTGTGCCGCTCAAAAATAGCTATAATTTAACTCCGTTGCAATATCATCAAAAAGCCTTTGATCAAAAGAATCGTATATTTGTATTGCTACATCAACAAGCCTCAACATGACTGTGAATCCCAAGATTCTGAATTTAAAGCGGTATTATTTCTCCGATACGCCCTTCATCAACCTGATGAAGAAACGCATCTACCATGTGCTACTGGTGTCAAGTTCATATGATGCATTCATCCTGGAAGGTGACGGGCGGATCGACGAACAGATCTTTAACGAATATGTGGCGCTCAACCTCCGGTACCCCCCGCAGTTCATGCTCACCCACTCCAACGACGAGGCATGGGACATCCTTGAAAATGAAAGCATCGATCTGATTATCATCATGCTGAGTGCCGACAATACAGGGACCTTCGATCTGGCAAAAAGGATCAAGAATGCATACCCCAGAAAACCCATCATTGTTCTCACTCCCTTTTCCAGGGAAGTCAGCCTGAAGCTGAACCAGGAAGATTACAGCTACATCGATTATTTTTTCAGCTGGCTGGGAAATCCGGATATTTTACTGGCGATCATCAAGCTGATCGAAGACAAAATGAATGTGGAGCACGATGTGAATGAGGTTGGAGTGCAGGCGATCCTACTTGTGGAAGATTCGATCCGTTTTTATTCCAGTTACCTGCCGAACATCTACAAGATCATTTTCAAGCAATCCAAGGCATTCCAGCTCGAAGGGCTCAATGAACACCAGCAGATGCTGCGGATGCGCGGCAGACCCAAGATCCTGCTGGCTACCAATTATAATGAAGCCACAACCATCTATGAAAAATTCAAGAATAACCTGCTGGGGATCATCACCGATGTGAGTTATGAGCGAAACGGGGAAATGGACAAGGAAGCAGGAATCAAACTGTGCAGAAGGGTCAAAAAGGATGATGTTTTCATGCCGCTGTTGCTGCAAAGCTCCGATGCCGAAAATGAAAAGCTGGCCAAAGAGCTGAATGTGGGTTTTCTGAACAAGACCTCCAAGACCCTTTCGATCGAGCTGCGGAATTTCATCATCGAATTTTTTGCCTTTGGCGATTTCGTCTTTCAGGATCCTGAAACCATGGAAGAGATCAACCGGGCTCCTGACCTGAAAACCCTCCAGCTGAAGATGTTTGAGGTTCCGGATGATTCATTGCTTTACCACATAACCCATAACCACATCTCCAAATGGCTCCGGGCCAGGGCACTGTTCCCCCTGGCCGATCTGCTGCGTGATTTGCGTATGTCCGATTTTGACAATGATCTTGATGCCATACGCCGGTTCATCTTCGATGCCATCGGGAGCTACCGTATGTATAAGTCGCGAGGGGTCATCGCCGAATTCAACAAGGAAAGTTTCGATGAATACCTCAGCTTCACACGGATCGGAAGCGGCTCTATCGGAGGAAAAGCCAGGGGACTGGCCTTTCTGGACACACTCATCAAAAAGTACAGATTCCTCGATAAATACGACGACATCATTGTTTCCATCCCTAAAACGGTAGTCCTCTGCACCGATGTCTTCGACGAGTTCATCGAACAGAACGATCTTCATAAAATAGCCCTGTCAGACGCTTCCAATGAACAGATCCTGGAACAGTTTGCCAAAGCCAGGTTACCGTTCCGCATCCACGAAGATCTTTACACACTGATCAGCTATATCAGGAAACCCCTGGCCATCCGATCGTCCAGTCTTCTGGAGGACAGTCATTATCAGCCATTTGCAGGTATTTACAACACCTACATGATCCCTTATGTGGAGAATGACGAGCGGCTGATGATCCGGATCCTGAGCGAAGCGATCAAATGTGTCTACGCTTCTGCCTTCTTCACCGACAGCAAGTCGTATATGACGGCGACCTCCAACGTGATCGATGAGGAAAAAATGGCTATCGTGATTCAGATGATATGCGGAGAGAAATACAACAACCGCTTTTATCCTTCCATCTCGGGAGTGGCCCGCTCCATCAACTTTTACCCGATCGAACCCGAGAAACCTGAAGACGGGATTGCCAATATCGCATTCGGACTGGGGAAATATGTCGTAGAGGGAGGTGTTACCCTGAGGTTTTCGCCCAAACATCCCAGAAAGATCCTGCAGCTTTCCAACCCCGAGATGGCTTTGAAGGAGACCCAGAAAATATTCTATGCACTGAATCTGGATCCCTCCAGTTTTAAACCGGATGTTGATGACGCGATCAATTTGCTTAAAATTCCCGTAAATGAAGCCAATAAGGATAATTCACTGAAAAATATCGCCTCCACGTGGGATTTCGAGAACAATATCCTGCGGGATGGCATTCAGTTTCCGGGACAGCGTGTGATCACGTTTTCACAGCTCTTGAACCATAACGTCTTTCCACTTGCAGAGATCATCCACATGGCCCTTGAAATGGGATCACAGGAGATGAGCCGCCCGGTTGAGATCGAGTTTGCCGTCGACCTGAACCCGGTAAAAGGAGAACCCATGGTCTTTAACCTGCTGCAGATCCGGCCGATCGTTGACAATACGGAAATGATCGAAGAAAAGCTGGACACCATCCCCTTTGAAAAAACCATTTTATACTCACGGTCCGCCCTGGGGAACGGAACCATAAAGAATATCCGGGATATTGTCTATGTAAAGCCCCAGACCTTCATTGCCAGCAAAACACAGGATATCGCAATGAAAGTCAGCCGGTTGAATGAATGGTTCACCGGTGAGAAAAAAAATTACATCCTGATAGGACCGGGACGGTGGGGCTCGGCAGATCCCTGGCTGGGAATCCCCGTCAAATGGCCCCAGATCTCATCTGCCAGGCTGATAGTCGAATCAGGACTTTCACATTACCGCGTTGATCCCAGCCAGGGGACGCATTTTTTCCAGAACCTGACTTCGTTCCGGGTGGGATACTTCACAATCAATTCCTATATCCGGGAAGGACATTATGATGTTGATTACCTTTCCACCCTGCCTGCGGTTCATGAAGATGAATACCTGCGCCACGTCTGCTTCGGACATCCTCTTGAGATCTTCATTGATGGAAGAAACAAACTGGGGGTGGTGATGAAGCCGGAGTGAAGATGAGAGGAGAGAGGAGAAAGGAGAGAGGAGATATGAGAAATTTAGGTATGGGTAGAATATGGGTATGTTTTATCTTGCTTGTATTGCCATCCATTAAGGGTTTTACGCAGTATTTTGACCTGGGGCAGGATCCTGCATCGATCCGGTGGAGACAGATCCGGACACAAAATTTCCAGGTCATTTTCCCGGACTATTACGAGGCGAAGGCCCGCCGGTTTGCAGCGGGACTTGAGCAGGTGGCTGCCAGCGGAACCAAGACCCTCTCCTCCAAACCCAGAAGGCTACCGGTCATTTTTCACGCACAATCCGTCACCAGCAATGCCATGGTCCCCTGGGCACCCCGACGGATGGAAATATTCACCCCGCCGCCGCAGGACATGTATGCACAGCCCTGGCTGGATCAACTGATCCTGCACGAGTACCGGCACGTTCAGCAAATCGAAAAAATGCACCAGGGATTTACCAGGGGGCTTTATTACCTTCTGGGTGAGCAGGCTGCGGCTGCCATGATCGGCCTGTTCGTTCCCTTCTGGTTCCTGGAAGGTGATGCCGTGGCCGTTGAAACCGGCTGGTCTCACTCCGGCAGAGGCAGGGATCCTTCGTTTACCATGCCGCTGCGGGGTCAGCTTGCGGCCCACGGGATCTATTCGTATGATAAAGCCGTCTATGGCTCTTATAAAGATTTCGTTCCTGACCACTATATCCTTGGCTACCACCTGGTGAGCACCTCAAGGATCCGGTATGGACCGGAACTCTGGGACCAGACGTTGAACACGGTGGCACGCAGGCCTTTTATGCTCGTCCCGTTCAATTACACACTGAAAAAGATCACCGGTATGCCCAAGGCAGCATTGTACCGTTCCATCCTCGCCGGTCTTGATTCATTATGGAAATCCGACAGCCTCAATCCGATTGACTCTGAATTACAGAAAGCACAACGTAGCGGGCCAATCACCACAAATAACCATGAATCACCATCCATAACCAAAATAGCCTCCGCCAGCCATCCGACCTACACGAACTACCGCCACCCGGCTGAAATTCCGGGAAGGGGCATCCTGGCAGAGAAAAGCAGCCTGGACGATGTGAACCGCTATGTCGTCATTGACCCGGAAGGAAACGAGTCGGTACTGCATACCCCCGGATTTAATTTCAGCCAGACTCTTTCCGCCTCAGGTGACCTGGTGGTCTGGTCGGCCCTGAAGCTGGATCCGCGCTGGGACAACCGAAGCTATTCCGTGGTCAGGTTATTGAACATCCGCACCGGGGAATGCCGGGAGCTGACCCGTCGCACGCGGATCTTTGCCCCTTCGCTGTCTCACAGCGCCAGCCAGGTGGGCGCTGTGGAGCTGGATGCCCTGGACGACAGCCATCTGGTCATCCTGGATGCAGCCACGGGGGAGATCCTCCAGCGAATCCCCGCAACCGGAAATACCTTCCTGATGACGCCGTGCTGGATGGAAGGCGACCGGAAAATCGTCACGATCGGCGTTTCTGAAAAAGGTAAAGCGGTCCTTGTTTGCGATCTGTCATCCGCCACCTGGACAAACCTCACCCCCTGGTCGTTCACAGAACTCTATAAGCCTCACCCGGCCGGACAGTACGTTTATTTTACGGGAGGTTACTCAGGGATCGATCAAATCTATGCATTGGACACCTCCGGTTCAGGGATCTACCAGGTAACCCTGGCATCCCTGGGTGCCACGGATGCCTTCGTTACGGCAGATAACCGCACTCTGTACTATTCCAGTTATACGGGCGACGGATACCAGATCGAACGGTTGCCACTGAACCCTGATGAATGGATGCTCCTTGAAATGCCGGCCAGTATCCTTTCCCCTGTCGCCGACTCGCTGACAGCCATGGAAGAATATGTTTTCGATTACGCTCCTCTTGCCGATTCACATTATATTTCCAAACCTTACCGGGATGGCGCGAACCTGTTCAATATCCACAGCTGGGGTCCCTTTTCCATCGATGTGGATAATCAGGAGGCTTACCCGGGCGTATCCGTAATGTCCCAGAATAAACTCAGTACGACGTTCACGACGCTGGGGTACCGTTATGATCTGAACGAAAAAGATGGAACCTGGTTCGCTGATTTCAGCTACCGGGGTCTCTACCCTGTATTCGATCTTACCTATGAAATCGGCAAACGGAAAAGCTCTTACCTGGACACGCAGGAGAACGAGGTTGAATATTCGTGGAGAGAGGATAATCTCAGGACATTGATCAGGATACCTTTCCAGTACCTGCTTTCAAGGTGGATCTTCGGGTGGCAGCCCACAGCCGGAGTTACGTTGATGCATATCAATCACGGGGAAAACATTCCGCCCCGGTTTCCCACAGGTACGTTCCAGGTGATGGAATACCGGTTGCTCCTTTACGGGCAGACAGAATCTTCCTACCGTGACCTGTATCCACGCTGGGGACTGACCCTCGATGTGAATTTCAGGCACACTCCTTTCGGAGGACGCTCGCTGGGTACGATCGGTTCAGCCGAAGCCTTTGTGTATCTGCCCGGTTTTGTAAAGCACCACGGCATAAGGCTCTATACCGGTTTACAGCTGAAAGATCCCGGTGAATACCGCTTTGCCGACCTGATCAGCTATCCCCGTGGGTATTCAGCTATTTACCTGGATGAAGCCTTCAGCTTCTCTGCAGGTTATAAGTTCCCGTTCTGGTATCCCGACCTGTCACTTGGTCCGGTTGTCTACCTCAAACGGCTGAAAGCGGCTGTTTTCTGGGATTATGCGAAAGGGGAGCATACCGGCAGCAAGCAGCAGGTGGTCAAGGAAGATTATCAGTCCGTGGGGATCGACCTGACAGCCGATATGCATATCCTGCGGTTCCTGGCACCTTTTGACCTGGGGCTGAGAACCATTTACATCCCCGAGGCGTCGGACTTTCAGTTTCAGTTCCTGTTTTCAATGGATGTCAACTCATTTTATAAGGAGTGATCCCTGAAACCACTACCTTTGAAACCAAATTGAATACGACCATGCGTTTCATCCTGAAAATCCTGATCTCTTCGGTGATCATCCTGCTGACCGCCTACCTTTTGCCTGGCGTGCATGTTGACACCATCTGGACAGCGATTCTTGTGGCTGTCGTACTTGCTCTGCTGAATTTCTTCCTGAAGCCGCTTTTCATCATTCTGACGATCCCTTTCACCATTCTGACCCTGGGATTGTTCCTGCTGGTGATCAACGCTGTCATTATTCTGATAGCGGACCACCTGATCGGAGCGCGTTTCGAGGTGGACGGATTCTGGTGGGCATTGCTGTTCAGCCTGATTATTTCTGCTATCAATTCACTGATCAACACCTGGAAAAAGCATTCCACATGAAAAGCCGTACCCTTGATTCCCGACAAGCTATAAATGAGATCATCCATAAATGCGAGGTCTGCCACGTCGGAATGGTTGATGCGGAAAACAAGCCATATGTTTTACCGTTCAATTTTGGTTACGAGGACGGGATTATCTATTTGCATTCTGCCCCGGAAGGGAAAAAAATAACCATTCTCGAACAGAATAACAATGTCTGCATTGCCTTCAGCACCGATTATGTGCTGCGTTACCAGCACCTGGAGGTAGCGTGCAGCTGGAGCATGAAATACCGCAGCGTGCTGGCATACGGCCGTATCGAATTCATTGGAGACCTTGTGGAAAAAACGCGGATCCTCAACCTGATCATGCAAAAATATGCCGGGAAGGAGTTTGCGTTCAACAAGCCGGCCCTGGTGAACGTAAAGGTATATAAATGTGTTGTGGAGCGGTTTGAGGGAAAAGTTTACGGTTATTAAATCCCAGATTTATTTGGAATTTTTAAAGCGTAGTGGCAGATGATGGCCACTGCCAGTCCCAGCATCGTCCCCAGCATCGCTCCTGCCACCACGTCACCGGGATAATGGACCCCAAGATAGACCCTGCTGTAGGAAATGATGGCTGCCCAGAACAGGATCAGGGGCGTGAAATATTTCCATTTCTGTCCCAGAAACGGGATCAAGAAAACAGCAATGGCGAAATGATTCGTGGCGTGGGAAGACACAAAACTGAACTGTCCGCCGCATTTGCCGTTGACGGTATGGACAATGAATGCCAGTGCGGGATCATGGCAGGGCCTGGGCCGCTGAAAGATGTTCTTGAACAGGAGTACGGATGACTGATCACTCAGAAACATCAGGATGGCCACGAACAGCATGATCATTATTGTTTGTTTCTTATAGTACCTGATGAGGAAATAGATCAGCAGCAGGTACAGCGGGATCCATATCAATTTGTCGCTCAGCCAGTACATCACTGTATCCCAGAAGGGGCTGTGCCAGCCGTTGATAAGGAGAAAAAGATCCTTGTCGATCTCTTTTATTCTTTCAATCATGATACTAATAATCATTATTGAACAAATAAATCCCAATACTCAAAATCCCAAAGTCCAAACAAATTCCAAGACCCAAATTCCAAACCAGCTTTCCGCAGACCTGCAGACCTGAGAACCTGAAGACCCTGCTACTCCTGATTCAACTCCCTCCAGAGCAAATCCTTCAGCCGGTACAGTCCCTTTCGGGTGAATGAAGATATGAAAACCGAAGGGAGTTCGGGCAGCTCTCTTTTCAGTTCCCGGATCAGCTCCTCATCAGTCAGGTCGCTCTTGGTCAGGGCCAGGATGCGTGATTTATCAAGCAACTCGGGATTATATTGCTCCAGCTCGTGAAGCAGGATGCGGTACTCTTCTGAGATTGAATTTTGGGAATCTACCGGGATCATAAAAAGCAGGACGGAGTTGCGTTCGATGTGGCGAAGGAACTGCAAACCCAGTCCCCTCCCCTCGTGTGCCCCTTCGATGATGCCGGGTATGTCGGCCATGACAAATGACCGGTGGTCGCGGTAACGAACGATTCCAAGGTTTGGCTGCAGGGTCGTGAAAGGGTAGTCAGCTATTTTCGGCTTGGCCGCTGTGAGTACCGAAAGCAAAGTTGATTTTCCGGCATTGGGGAATCCGACCAGTCCGACATCAGCCAGTATTTTGAGTTCCAGGATTTTCCACCCTTCAATCCCCGGTTCTCCCGGCTGAGCAAACCGTGGGGTCCGATGGGTCGGGGATTTGAAATGATCATTCCCCAGTCCGCCCCGTCCGCCCCGGAGCAGGATCACTTTCTCGCCGTGTTGTGTGACCTCGCATTCGATCTCTTCTGTATCTGTATTGCGTGCCACCGTACCCAGTGGTACGTCAATGACCACATCCTCTCCGCTGGCGCCGGTGGAGAGCTGCCGGCCACCGGGCTGGCCATCACCTGCCTTGAGATGTTTCGTGTACCGCAGGTGCAACAGGGTCCACATATCGCGATTGCCCCTGAGGATGATGTCGCCTCCCCTGCCACCATCACCGCCATCCGGTCCGCCGCGCGGATTGACCCGGGTGCGGTAAAAATGGACAGATCCCGCCCCTCCGTTCCCCGAACGGCACCAGATCTTTACATAATCCACGAAGTTCGGATTTGACATGGGATGGGTTGTTATTAGTCAGCAGTCAGCAGTACTAGGTTATTGAAAATGCCGACCGCTGACTGGCTACCGGCTACTCAAAGATACATCAATCTCCTTACAGAGCCTGCCAAAAATCTCCTCAATCGTCCCCTGCCCTGCAACCGCACGGAATTTTCCCTGTTTCCTGTAATAATCGATCAGTGGCCTGGTCTGTGTCTGGTAAACATTCAGCCGGTTGGCGATAACTTCCCGGGTATCGTCCTTCCTTCCCTCCCGCTCCGCACGGATCAGCAGCCGGGTGATCAGTTCCTGGTCTTCCACCTCCAGGGCAAGCGTAAGGTTCACCTTTTCACCATCCTCCTCCAGAAGGTCGTCAAGATCAGCAGCCTGTCGAAGCGTTCTCGGAAATCCGTCAAAAATGAATCCCCTGCCACCATCATATTTATGCATGGCCGAACGCAGAAGATCGATGAGCAGTTCATCCGGAACCAGCTCACCCTTTTCAATGATGCCCTTTACCCGCAATCCCAAAGGCGTCTCATCTCTAATTTCACGTCTGAAGATATCGCCGGTTGAAATATGCGCCAGATGATATTTTTCTGCAATCTGAATGGATTGCGTCCCTTTTCCCGCTCCCGGCGGTCCAAATAACACTAAATTAAACATAATCTCCTGTTTATCAATTAATAACTACAAATAACTATAAATAACCAACAATGACCATGAATGACCATGAATGACATTTAATGAGTATGAAGCATGAACTATGAAACATGAACTATCATTATTCCGTGCGGATTAAACGGTACAATGCCGGGTGATTTCGTCCGAATCCATCATAATCCAGTCCGTAACCCACCACAAAATCCGGCGGGATATCCATTCCCTTGTAATCAATCCGGAAATCTTTCCGGAACGCGTCAGGTTTGAAGAACATGGCAGCAACCCTGACATCTGCTGCTTCCATCTTTTTCAGCATCTGGATGACGTGCTCAATGGTGATACCGGTATCAACAATATCTTCCACGATGATGATGGTACGGTCCTTAACCACTTCTCCCAGTCCGATAAGCTCCCTGACCGTTGATGTGGTGGTCGTCCCTTCATAAGACGCCAGTTTGACAAAGGTGATATCACAGTCGAGGTTGATCCTTCTCAACAGGTCGGAGGCAAAGATGAATGCGCCGTTCAGGATGACAAGAAAAAGAGGTACTTTTCCGGTCATGTCCCGGTTGATCTGCCTGGAGATTAATTTGACAGCCCGCTGTATCTTTGCCTCAGGAATAAACGGGCTGAATTCCTTGTCCTTGACCTTGATCGTTTTCATGGAGCAGGAGGGTTTGAACGTTCAGGAACATTTCTTACAAATATAGGACTTAAGAATGACCAGACAAGAAAATAACATAAATTTGTTCGTCCAAAATGCAACAGAAAATGAAACCACTGGTGAGTATCCTTATGGGCAGTACCTCCGATCTGCCGGTGATGGAAGAGGCTGCCAGGGTCCTGGATGAGCTGGGGATCCCCTTTGAAATGAATGCCCTGTCGGCTCACCGGACACCTGAGCTGGTCGAAGTTTTTGCACGAAGCGCCTGCCATCGCGGAGTAAAAGTGATCATCGCAGGTGCGGGAATGGCGGCCCATCTGCCGGGCGTCGTTGCTGCCCTGACACCGCTGCCCGTCATTGGCGTTCCCATCAAAGTCACCCTGGAAGGACTGGATGCTGTTTTCTCCATCCTGCAGATGCCTCCGGGCATTCCCGTGGCAACGGTGGGAATCAACGCTGCCAGAAATGCCGGAATACTGGCCGCCCAGATCATTGCCACCGGCGACAGTGATCTTATGGAAAAGATCACCCTCCTGAAACAGGATCTGAAAAAGAAAATCGAGCAGGCCAATCAGGAACTGCAAAAAGTGAATTTCAAATTTAAGTGCGCTTCCGAAAAAAATTTCTGAGTCCGGCCGGAACGGAATGATCCGTTCACGGACCCTGAACCATTACAGGCTTCCGGTTATCTCGACAGAAAGGTCAGGCGGCTCATACGGCCGGGATCGAACACTTCATTGGCAATGTCCAGCAGCTGACCTGCCGTGACCGATTCAATCTGGCCGCACATTTCTTCAAGCGATTGCACCCTGTTCATCACCAGGATGCTCTTGCCCATCGACAACATCCTGCCCAGGTTGGATTCCCATGCAATGGCCAGCTGTCCCTCAAACTGCCGGTGGGCGATGTTCATCTGGCTGGGGCCCAGCCTGATCTTCCGGAGCTTTTCCAGTTCAAGGTCAACATAGTGCAGGGTCCTGTCGAGCAGTCCGTTCTCTATCCCCAGGTAGATGGTCAACAGGCCCGTATCGGTATAGGGCGTGTAGCCTGATTCGATATTATAGGTGAGGCCATGCTTCTCACGGACGGAGAGGTTCAGCCTTGAGTTCATCCCGGGCCCGCCCAGGATGTTGTTCAGCAATGCCATCGGCGTCCGGCGGGGATCACTGAATTCGTATGCTAGGTTTCCTATGATGCAATGGGTCTGATAGGTACTTTTCCTGACCTGCCTGGCCACCGGTCTGTAATCTGAAAAAGCCCTCCTTTGAAGGGGCTGATCCCCTGAAGGTAGGTTCTCAAAGTATTTGCTGACGATCCTGATCAGCTTGGAAAAAGAGATGTTCCCGACAGAAGAAATGACCATCTGGTCAGGAAGGTAATGGTGGTGGATGAACTGCCTGATGTGATTTTGCGTGAACCGTTTCAGGTTCTTCTTCGTTCCCAGAATATTTCTTCCCAGGGGGTGACCGGCAAAGACCAGCTCTTCAAAATCGTCGAAGATCTGTTCCGAAGGAGCGTCCTTATAAGAGCTTATTTCATCCATGATGACCGTTTTCTCTTTGGCCAGCTCTTTATCCGGGAAAACCGAACAGAACGTGATATCATAGATCAGCTCCAGTACACGCTCGTAGTATGCTTTCTGAAAGGAGGCATAGATGCAGGTTTCTTCCTTTGTTGTGAACGCATTCAGGTCAGCCCCTACATTTTCAAGGCGGCTGAGGATATGGTAGACCTTGCGCTTTTTGGTACCCTTAAAGATGGCATGCTCAATGAAATGAGCCAGTCCGTGTTCCTTTTCATCCTCATCCCTGCTGCCGGCACCTATGTAAATGCCGCAATGGGCCACCGGACTGTCAGCCGGTGCGTGAACAAGCCTGATCCCATTGGGTAATCTGTATTCGAAATAATTCATCGGGGGTAATTTTCATCGAAATAAATCCAGAAAAGCGGCATGTAACCCATCCACTCACCGGTTTCTGTGTACCTGCGGAGGACCGGTGCAATACCTACCACTTTCTTGGTGATCCCGAGGGATTTGGGATCCATGTACCATTCTTCCAGGAATCGAAAGCGGGTTATATCCTGAAAATTGATCCTGCGCTCGACAACAGTGTCATAAAAGTCGTAGGGTGGCACTGTCCGCTGAAACGTAAGCGTGTCGGCCTGAAATCCGATTTCCCTCACCTGCTGCGGAGTCAGCGGTTCGTTAAAATAACTGAAGGTTCTCACCTTCCCCTCATAAGCGGCATCCATCACTTGCCGGATGAATACTTCTCTTTTGGAACCTTCAATGTTCTGGACCCACCAGTCAAAATCCGGATCCGGACTTTTAATATCCACGTCATACTGGATCCGTTCGGTGATGAGGACCATTTTACGCGATTGAGAATGATTGCATGATATGATAAATAATGTCAAAAGACATGAAATCGTAAACAATGATTGTTTCATAATGCAGGGATGTATTAAGCGCAAATTTGGATAAAATTCTTATATTTACAGCAAGTTCACTTTACTTCCCTTCAAACCTATGAAAATCAAAGCCCAAAAGATCGATGAGCTCATATCCAGGCTTGATCTGATCGTTAAAGAGACCACGGCTTTTAAGAAGAAGTACGCCAGTGAATTAGCCGCCGTCCATCCCAACTATAAATACAGCGCACTGAACCTTGTTCACTATCTTGCCTTACGGAATCACGATATCCGGGATCTGCAAAAAAAACTCGGGTATCTTGGTTTATCACGGATGGCCAAAACGGAGCCGCACGTGATGGCGAGTCTGAACCATACCCGCCTGATGTTGAACCGTCTGAAAGGCAATCTGGATGACATCCCGGGCAAGCAGGCCATTTCGATCAAGAAAAGCATCAAACTGATGCGGTCCAATACCAGGGCTCTGTTTGGCAACAGGCCGCAGGGAAGGCGAACCCGGATCATGGTAACCCTTCCTGCGGAAGCTTCTACGGATTATCCTCTTGTACTGCAGCTGCTCCAGGAAGGGATGAATGTTGCAAGGATCAATTGTGCCCACGACACCAGCGAAGTCTGGGAGGGGATCATCGTGAACATCCATCAGGCAGAAAGGGAAACAGGCAAGTCGTGCAAGATCGTTATGGACCTTGCAGGTCCTAAATTACGGACCGGATCCATTGTCGCTCCACCTGCCGCTGAACACACGCCGGAGCAGAACGATCCACACAGAGCCTGCACACCGGAGGAAACCAGGGCTGGAATCGCTGCAGCTACTCCTTACATCCTCCTGAAAACAGACGACACCCTGGTACTGCACAGGGATCCGGCCCCGGGAGAGCCTGCCCGGACGGACGATACCGGGACGGTGATCCAACCGGCTCACATTTCCTGTACCTTCCCCTCCATTTTTGAGCGTGTAAAGGCCGGCGAGCCTATCCTGTTTGATGACGGGAAAATAGCCGGTACCATCCAATCGGTCTCTGACGGGGAGATCATCCTGCGGATCACACGTGCCAAGCCTGCCGGCAGCAAGCTCCGGGCCGACCGCGGCATCAACCTTCCGGAAAGCGACCTGTCGCTGAGCGGCCTGACCGGCAAGGACAGGCAGGATCTGGAATTCATTGCACACTATGCTGACATGGTCAATCTTTCGTTTGTGAACGATCCTTCCGCCGTTCAACGGCTGCTGGATGCGCTGGCCGGACTTCACGCCGAAATTGGATTGATCGTCAAGATCGAAACCCGCAAAGGGTATTCTAACCTTCCCGGGATCCTGCTCACTGCCATGAAGACCTATCCGGTTGGTGTGATGATTGCACGGGGTGACCTGGCCATTGAATGCGGGTGGGAAAACATGGCCCGCATCCAGCAGGAGATCCTGCGCATCTGCGAGGCAGCCCATCTTCCTGACATCTGGGCCACACAGGTCCTTGAAAACCTGGCCAAAAAGGGATTGCCCTCCCGGGCGGAGATCACTGACGCTGCCCTGTCGCAACAGGCCGAATGTGTGATGCTGAACAAAGGAGACCATATCTTTGAGGCCATCCGGCTGCTGGATACCATCATTCGGGATACGGAAAATTACCAGGATAAAATGGCACCCTTATCCCCCGAGCTGAAAACATCGCTGAAATAAAAGAGAGGCTGCCCTGAAATCCGGACAGCCTCTCTTTTAAAGTACCCCTCCCCCGTCCCCTCCCCTGCTGGCAGGGGAGGGGTGCAGGGGTAGGGTATACTATTAACGGATCTTTACACGTTTATTCAACGACCATCTTCTTTGTGATCTTTTCATCACCGGCTTTAACTGTGTAGAAGTAAACTCCTGATTTCAGGGTCCTGGCATCGATCACCATCCGGTGCTGGCCCGCACCGACGTTGCCCAGATCCTGGGTATACACCTTCTGGCCCATCAGATTGTAGACCTCCATGCTCAACGTTGTTGATTTCTGGAGTGTCACAAATACTTCCGATGTTTTGCCGAAGGGATTCGGGAAGTTTTGTGAAACGGATGCGATGGATGTTTCGGGTTCATCGATTCCGACCGGGGCGATGAATTCATATTCCCAGCCCTTGATATACCAGAACTGAACCTGCAGTCCTGCATCAAGCTGTCCAAGGTCATTTTTACCCAGCTCCTGATAAACAAACGGAATCTCACAGGTGATCACGTTACCGTCCACTTCCGAAGCTACCCAGTGCGACATGGTGCCGTCGAAGGCAGCCACCCAGGCCTGGGTGCCCACCGTGACGTTCACCATATCGGTGTATTCCTTTTTATCCACATCGTAGGAACAGACAAAGATATCCGGATTGGTGTTGTCTTCAAGGCTTTCCCAGTCCGTGTCGTTGCACGAGAAGAACAGGTATTTGCCGGTGACATCGGAAGCAATATATGGTCTGTTATTTTCACCTACGGTGTTCGTGACACCAACATCGCCCTGCCAGGACTTGTTGCGGTAGAGAAGTTTTGCGTCAAAGGTTTCACCTCCGTCCTCTGAAAAGATATGGAAGGTGGCCCAGTATTCCGGATAGGCGTAAATTCCACCCGGTGCGGCCAGGATGACCAGGCCGGTCATATGGGGATTACCGTAGGCATCAACAGCCAGACCTGATGCCCAGCCCATATAATACCAAACGGTGTCACGGTCAAAACCTTCTGAATAATCTTCCGTATTGAGGAGGGATGTGTCAGCGATGAAACCCTCACCTTTAATGGCGTCAATGCCATCATATCCGCCTAAAAGAACGTGAACAGGATCCTCCCAGGTTTGTCCGCCATCCGTCGTTTTGATGAGGAGGGGGTGGTAGTTATTGGATTCCTGCGGATCGCCTTCCGAAGGGGTCATGATGCAGATGTATCCGGTTTGGTTATCGGGCCCGAAAGCGACTTTCACATCGTTTACGGCATCTCCTTCGCTCATGACTTCCAGCAGTTCCCGCTCATAGATAATATCATTTTCCCCGGCATCCCACTGTCCATGCCAGATCTGAATGTTGCCGTCGGTCACACTGCCCTCTCCCTCGCAAACCGTAACATTCTGGTCAACGAACCACGCGTGGCCATCCAGCGTAATGGTAAAAGCGCTCCCGACTTCATTCTGCCATTCCGAATCGGAAGAATAGTTGGTCTGGGTCGGTGAAGGCGGATAGCAGTTGGTGAGCAGGTTGGCGCCGTGAGCCACACCCCCCCAGGTACCATCGCAGGAATTGGAATAGTCAATGACCGGGATGAAATAGGTATAGACCGCATTATCCGGATCGGTATTTCCGTCGGGATTCAGAATGGCTCCCTGGGGATAACGTCCTGATGCCAGGGGATAGAGTTGTCCGGCCGGTGCAGGTCCCAATGGTTCGTAAACCAGCAGGTCATTGGTCCAGCTTCCGTTGACTCCGCCGTTCCACGATACATCATAGGAAATACGCGCCGCACCGTAGGTATCCGGTTCAACGATCGCCCGATGGGTGAAGGCAACGGAATTGATCCGGGGATCAACCCAAAGATACGTCCTTGACTGGTTATAAAGGCCATAGGCATTGCCTGATTTCCCGATGGGAATGAAGGTAAGGTTCCGTCCGGCTACCGAACTCCGCGACACCACAGGTTCATTGTGGTAGACGGGTCCCATCGACTCCTTTTCAGGGGCCAGAATCATCTGATAGTTGGCTTTCCCGATATACGGATCCGGCTTGTACAAATGCTTCGTGGTGCCCGTCTGCGCAAAGGCTGCACAGGAAAGACACATAACAAGACTAAAGAGTAACACTTTTTTCATGATCATTCAATTTTAATTTAACATTTGATTAACGATATGTTCAATGATTGATTAAGCAATGAACTACAAAACTACAAAAATAACATTTACAAAAATTTTTATCCCGCCTTCAGCGGAAAAAATAATGATTTTATTGCTTTAAAGTCGTCAATATTTGACATTTTAATATATTTTTGTTATATTTATAGCATTCCCAAACCCATCGCTTCACGATATTTATCGTGACTGGACTGTTCAGTAAGTGCAAGCACCGGGGATCAATTTAATCCCCCTCCCCTGCCAGCGGGGGAGGGGGACGGTGTAAGTTACATTGGATTATTTTCTTTGATCATCACCTGACTATTTCGGTATTTTTGGCGTTTCTATTTTTTGTCACGGGAATATTTTTAACTTTGTTAAACACGAGCACCCCTTTCAGATGAAGAAGGTCAGCAAACTGGTTCTGAGATCCTATGCCGGGCCCCTGGTCCTGACCTTTTTCATTGCGCTCTTTGTTCTGCTGATGCAATTTTTATGGAAATGGGTCGACGAACTGGTTGGAAAAGGACTTGAATGGAACATTGTCGGGGAACTGCTTTTTTACGCTTCAGCCACTTTTGTTCCCCTTGCGCTTCCCCTGGCCATACTCCTGGCTTCCCTGATGACCTTCGGAAACCTGGGCGAACGCTATGAGCTTGTGGCCATGAAAGCAGCCGGTATTTCCCTCCGGAGGATCATGATGCCCCTGGTCGTTCTTTCGGTGGCGATCGCCATCGGTGCGTTTTTCTTTTCCAACATCATGCTCCCGATCGCCAACCTGAAATTCCGAAGCATCCTGTATGACGTGCGTCAGCAGAAGCTGGCCCTGAACATACCGGAGGGGATCTATTACAACGGCATCGACGGGTACACGATCCGGGTCGGGCAAAAGGAAAAGGATGAAAAGACGCTCCACGACATCATGATCTACGACCACAGCGACAGAACGGGAAACACCAGCCTGACGATGGCAGACTCGGGCCTGATGGAAATCACCCCCGACAAACGCTATATGGTGCTTACCCTGTTCGATGGCATAAACTATTACGAGGACATGGACCGGAAAACGTTATCATCACGTCCCTTCCGGCGTATAAAATTCACGGAAAGCAAGCACAGGTTTGACCTGTCTGCTTTTTCGATGGTCCGAACCGATGAGGAACTTTTCAGAAAGAATTACCAGATGCTCAACATACGCCAGCTGGAGGAGGCGACGGATTCACTGAAAATGCAGAAAAACGGTAAAACCAGTGAGTTTGCAACCAACTTTCTGTCCAATTACTCCCACTTCCGGTATAAATATGACACAACCGGAGCCACGGCACCCGTGCCCGATTCAGTTTATCATTGGGAAGGAGCGTTCCTGGATCAGTTCACCCCCGAGCAAAAGCTTCGCATCATTGAAAACGCCCTGAATGCCACCCGGAACATCAGGGTCAACATCGGGTACCAAAAGGATTACGTGGATGAGAAAAACCTCTCCATCATCAAGCACAGGATCGAATGGCAGCGCAAATTCACCCTTTCGTTTGCCTGCGTCATTTTGTTCTTTGTCGGGGCGCCGCTGGGGGCGATCATCCGAAAGGGAGGCCTGGGGCTGCCGCTGGTGGTTTCGGTCATCCTTTTTGTGATGTACCACATCATTTCCACGACAGGATTCAAATATGCCAGGGAAGGGGTGCTGACCCCTTTTGAAGGAATGTGGCTCGCCTCCGCCGTTTTTCTTCCCATCGGCATCTTCCTAACCTACAAGGCAACTACGGATTCTCCCCTGATGGATACGGATTCCTGGAAAAAACTGATCCTGAAAATCATCTCCGTCGTCTACCGAAACAAATCATTTTCATGAACATACTCATCCTGTGCAACAAATCACCGTTCCCTCCGAAGGAAGGAGGACCCATTGCCATGAATGCAGTCATTGAAGGACTTATCCGGATGGGCCACCGCGTCAGGGTGCTGGCGGTCAATACGAATAAGTACTTCGTGAAAATGGATGAGATCCCGAGAGACTACCGTGAGCGCACACGCATTGAAACTGTTTACATCGACCTGTCGATCAGGCCTGTCGAAGCCTTCCTGAATTTATTCTCCCGCCAGTCGTATCACATCCAGCGATTCATCTCCGGTGAATTTGAACAAAAACTAATCGAGATCCTCAGCCAGGAGGAATTTGACATCATCCAGCTGGAGATGCTTTACCTGACTCCGTATTTAAAAACGATCCGGAGGTACTCCAAAGCGAGGATCGTCCTTCGTGCACATAACATCGAGCACCGAATCTGGGAACGCATTGCCTGTAATTGTAAGAATCCGCTGAAGCGGATCTACCTGGGACATATCTACCGGACACTGAAACGTTATGAGCTCAGCGCACTTGAACAGTTCGATGGCATCGTTGCGATCACCCGCAATGATGCTTCCTTTTTCCGTAAGACCGGCACCCGGACTCCGGTGATCGACATTCCCTTCGGCGTTCATCTGCAGGATTATCCCAAACCTCAGGCCGCTGAATGCTCAACGCCTTCTCTGTTCCACATCGGAGCCATGAACTGGTATCCGAACATGGAAGGGATCCGCTGGTTTCTTGACCAGGTGTGGCCCTTGATCCACCGCGAATTTCCTGGGCTGACCTTCACACTGGCAGGACGAAATATCCCCGGGTGGATGTACAGCCTCCGGGTCCCGAAACTGGAAATCGTTGGGGAGGTTGAAGATGCCATGAAATTCATCCGGTCGAAATCCATCATGATCGTGCCGCTGTTCTCCGGCAGTGGCATTCGCATCAAAATCGTGGAAGGGATGACCGCTGCCCGAACGATCATTTCCACACCGGTCGGCGCAGAAGGAATCCACTGCGAGAACGGGAAAAATATCCTGTTTGCCAGCACACCGGAGGAATTCGTGGAGGCAGTCAGGTCCTGCATCCAGGATCCGGAAAAATGCCGGACGATCGGAAACAATGCGCGCGGACTGATCGAACAGGAGCATAACAATGACCGGCTCATGGAAAAACTTACTGATTTTTACCGGTCGCTCAGCATCAATTGAAATCATCACGGCAATGGAACAGGGTTTTTATTATTTTTGCCCGGTAAACAGTCTTTTCCCATTTAATGGCGTAGCAGAATGAAGTTGTTTGTTCTCTTGTCGCGGGTACCTTACCCCATTGAAAAGGGAGATAAGCTCAGAGCCTATCATCAGCTGCGCTATTTGTCGAAAAACAACGAAATTGTCCTCTGCGCACTGAACGATATCCGGCTGCCTGAAGGTACACTGGAAGCCCTCAGACCGATCTGCAGGGAGATCCACGTGATCAGGCTTTCCAAGCCCGGGATCCTGATGAACATCCTCCGCGCTTTCTTCACCGGTAAACCGCTACAAGTCGGTTACTTTTATTCACCGCAGGCCAGGAAAAAAATCCGGCAGCTCATCTCAGTGGCCCAACCCGACCATATCTATTGCCAGCTGCTGCGGGTTGCGGAATACGTAAAAGACCTGCCCCTGCCGAAAACGCTCGACTATCAGGATGTTTTTTCCAAGGGCGTGGAGCGGCGTATCCATACGTCCCCTTTCTATCTGAAGCCCGTTCTGAAACTGGAATACAGAAGACTGCTGAAGTATGAGGCAGACATTTTTGACCGTTTCGATCATAAAACGATCATCTCCCATCCCGACCGCGATCTGATCCCCCGGCCTGACAATGAAAAAATCGTGGTGATCCCGAATGGTGTCGACACGGATTATTTCAGTCCCCAGGCCGTCGAAAAAGAATACGAGGTGGTATTCATCGGCAACATGGGATACCCTCCGAACATCCAGGCTGCGGAATACCTGGCGCTTCAGATCCTGCCCCTGGTGAAGGAACGGATCCCGGGAGCACGGCTGGTTCTGGCCGGAGCCAGTCCCCACCCCAGGGTACAGGCACTGGCGTCGGATTCGGTCACTGTAACCGGGTGGGTGGAGGATATCCGGTCGTATTATGCCCGTGCCAGGATCTTCATTGCGCCCATGCTCATCGGTACGGGGCTTCAGAACAAGCTGCTCGAAGCCATGGCCATGAAAATTCCCTGCATCACATCATCCCTGGCCAACCAGGCGCTGGGAGCCGAAGATGGCACGGAGATCCTGGTCGGAAGTACAGCCGGGGACTTTGCCGGACATATCATCCGCCTGCTGGAGGATCCGGAAAAAGCCGAAAAATTGGCACAGGCGGGATTCCTTTTTGTGAAAAAACATTTCGACTGGGAATCGGCCACCCGCAAGCTGGAAGAGGTGATGGAGCAGCCTGTCCCCACGAAAGCGGGGATCAGCAGTCAGCAGTCAACAGTCAACAATAGAACAATAGAACAATAGAACAATAGAACAATTTAACAATTTGACAATTTAACAATTCTAATGTATCACCTTTATGACCGAACCTACACAACCCTCCGCCGAGGAACGCAACTGGGGCATGTTTTGCCACCTTTCCGCACTGGCCGGATTCATCATTCCCTTTGGAAACATCATCGGACCGCTGATCATCTGGCTGGTGAAAAGAGACCAATTTCCATTTGTCAATGACCAGGGCAAGGAATCATTGAATTTCCAGATCTCCATCCTAATATACCTCGCCGTTTCGGCGGTGCTGGCCCTTTTGCTGATCGGTTTCCTGCTGATGGCAGCTGTGGGAGTCTTCTGCCTGATCATGGTCATCCTTGCCAGTGTCAAGGCCAATGAAGGGGTTGCCTACCGGTATCCCCTGTGCATCCGCTTTATCAACTAAAACTGCCTATGCCTGAGAAACCAGCTCTTCCCAAAGGAACGAGGGATTTTTCTCCGGATGAGATGATCAGGAGAAATTTGATCTTCGATACGATCACTGCTGTATTCAAGCAATACGGCTACCAGCCCATTGAGACTCCTTCGATGGAATTCCTGTCGACCCTGCTGGGCAAGTACGGCGAGGAGGGCGACAGGCTCATTTTCAAAATTCTTAACTCCGGGGACTTTCTCTCAGAAGTCGGGGATCAGAACCTGGCCAGCTGTGAACCTGGCAAACTGGCCCTTCAGATCTGTGAGAAAGGATTGCGGTATGACCTTACGGTCCCGTTTGCCCGCTATGTGGTGATGCATCAGAACGAACTGACCTTCCCCTTCCGAAGGTACCAGGTGCAGCCCGTATGGAGGGCCGACAAGCCCCAGAAGGGACGTTACCGGGAATTTTATCAGTGCGATGTTGATATCATCGGCAGCCATTCACTTTTAAACGAGGCAGAGCTGATCCGGATCATCGACCGGGTCTTTTCCAGGCTGGGAACCGGGGTTCTCATTCGCATCAACCACAGGAAAATACTCATCGGGCTGGCTGAAATCCTGGGACTGACCGACCGGTTCCAGGACCTGACCACCGCATTGGACAAAACCGACAAGACGGGTATGGAGAATGCGCTGAAAGAGCTGTCGGATAAAGGCATAGCTCCATCCGTTCTTGACCGGTTGCGCAGGGTACTGCACCAGAAAGGTGACCACCAGGAGAAGCTCGACAACCTGAAAGAAGCCTTCGTTCATTCGCCCGCAGGCCTCCAGGGGATCCGGGAAACAGAAGAGGTATTTCAGTATTGTGAACCGGTGCTGCGGAAAGGTGAACTCCAGCTCGATCTTACACTGGCCAGGGGACTGAACTATTATACCGGCACCATCATCGAGGTGGTTCCCGCCAGCAGAAGCATCGGAAGCATCTGCGGCGGTGGAAGATACGACGACCTGACCGGGATCTTCGGCCTGGAAGGGGTTTCTGGTGTAGGAATATCGTTCGGCGCTGACCGTATTTACGACCTGATGCTTGAACTGAATCTGTTTCCCGAAACCGCTTCTACCTCCACCCGGGTTCTTTTTATCAACTTCGGACACAAGGAAGCCTTACGGTGCATGGAACTGGCCGATCAACTGCGCGATGCAGGGATCAACACCGAAATCTACCCTGACCTTGCCAAAGTGAAGAAACAGATCGCCTATGCCGATAAAAAAGGAATTCCCTACGTTGTGCTCATTGGCGAGAATGAACTGACCTCTGGGACCATCAGCATCAGGGATATGAAAAAGGGAGAACAATTTTCCACCTCTTTCGAAACATTTCTGAATAACCTTAAAACCCAATAATAACCAGTAATGACGCGAGGCCCGAAGGGCCGAGCAAATGACTATTTCATCCCATGCGTAACTCCATCCTCGAATTCAAGATCAAGATCAACCGTACCTCGCTTTATCGGTAGCCGGTAGCCAGTAGCCGGTAGCCGGTAGCCGGTAGCCGGTAGCCAGTCGGCAGCCTGTCCCGAGGAACTCAGTGACGAGGGATCGGCAGTCAGCAATAGAACAATAGAACAAGGACTAACAATTTGACAATTTGACAATTTAACAATTTATCAATGAAACCATATCATATCACAGGCAATAAACTAACCATAGAAGACATTATCAACGTGGCCCGGCTGGGTCAAAAAGTGGAGCTTCATCCTGAAGCAAAAGAACGTATCATTAAATGCAGGAACATGGTAGAGCGAAAGCTCGAGGCTGGCGAGATCATGTACGGGATCAACACCGGCATCGGAGAGTTTTCGGAGGTGGTCCTGACCGACGAACAGGTAAGCCAGTTCCAGCGCTACCTGATCTACAACCATGCGGCCGGCATTGGCGACCCGGCTCCGCTGGAGCATGTCAGGGCAGCCATGCTGTCGAGGGCAAACGTTCATGCCAAGGGGCATTCAGGGTGTCGCCTTGAGATCACGCAGACACTGGTGGAGATGCTCAACAAGGGCGTAACACCTCATGTTTGCCAGAAAGGTTCGGTGGGTGCCTGCGGCGACCTGGCCCCGATGTCGCAGATCGCCCTGCTGATGATGGGTGAGGGCAAAGCATACTACAAGGGTGAACTGCTGGAAGGCAAAGAAGCGTTAGACCGGGCCGGCATCCCCGTACCCGGACTGAAAGCGCGTGACGGTCTGGCCACCATCAATGGTTCCAACCTGCTGACCTCCATGAGCGCCATCTTCCTTTATGATGCCAACCGCTGGCTGAAACAGGCTGAGATTGCGGCAGCCATGTCGCTGGAGGCCCTGAAGGCCAATATGAAGCCTTATCTGCCCAAGCTGCACGAAGCAAGGGGATTCTCCGGGGCCATCCGGTCGGCCCGCGCCATTCGCAAGGTGGCCGAGCACGGAGATCTGGCCGAAAACCGGATCAAATGCAAGGTGCAGGATGCTTATTCGATGCGTTCCACCCCGCAGGTGATCGGTGCGGCCCACGATGCGCTGGCCTATGCACGCAGCCAGGTGGAGACCGAGCTCAATGGCGTGGGGGATAACCCGATCTTTTTCCCGGAAGAGAACCTGCAGCTTTCCGGGGCCAATTTCCAGGGTAGCCCGGTGGCACTACCCATGGACATGGCAGGAGCAGCCATCACCATGGTCAGCGTTCTGTCGGAACGAAGGATGAACCGCCTGAACAATCCGGCCCTGAGCGTAGGCCTGCCCGCATTCCTGACCAAGGGAGCCGGCATGTTCTCGGGCTTGATGCTCAGCCAGTACACGGCCGATATGCAGATCGTGGAACAACGCATCCTTTCCATGCCAGCCTGCATTCAATCCATACCCGCCGCTGCCGACCAGGAGGACTTTGTTTCGATGGGGATGAACACCGCCCTGAAGAACTTCCAGATCCTCGACAATGCCTATGGCATCCTGGGCATCGAACTGATGGCCGCTGCGCAGGCTTTGGACTTCAGAGAGTACACCTTTGGAACGGGAACCACCAGGGCCAAAGAGGTGATCCGCAAGCACGTGGCCTTCCTGGATGTCGACCGGCCACTCTATCCTGACCATAACGCCATGAAAGCACTGGTCCAATCCTGTGAGATCCTGGAAGAAGTTGAAAAGGTCATTGGAAGCCTGGAATAACCCTTGATGTGTTCCCTGTTCCTCCTGATCGCCTGGTTTATACCAATAAAAAAAACCTTCCTGTTAATTTTTGTTAATTTTTTTTTGGTGGAACCAGGTTTTCTTTTTAATTTGGCTGTCACTTTCAAAAAAAAATTATTAATAAAGCGATTAAAAACGAAACATTCAATTTCATTCTTCCTTCAAGTAGTTGAGAAATAGTAATATCGAATAATTTCTGCAATTTAGTACTAACCTAAAACTATTGATTATGAGAAAATTTACGATGTTGCTTGCTCTCCTTATGTTTATTGGAGTGCAGGCAGTGATGGCCCAAAGAACCATCACCGGCTCGATCACCGGGGCCTCGGACGAAGCTCCGATTCCCGGTGCGACGGTTCTGGTGAAAGGAACGACCATTGGGACCACTACCAACGAATACGGGCTTTACGAGCTGACCGTACCCAGCGATGCCCGTGTCCTGGTCTTCCAGTTTGTTGGGATGATCACCCAGGAAATTGAGATCGGTAATCAGAACGTCATCAATGTCGTTCTGGAGTCAGATATCATGGACCTGGAAGGGGTGGTTGTCACGGCCCTGGGTATCACACGTGAGAAAAAAGCCCTTGGTTACGCTGTGCAGGACGTGAAAGGAGAGGATCTGGAACAAGCCAAGGAAAACAACATTGTGAACGCCCTGTCGGGCAAGGTGGCAGGTGTACAGGTGGTGAGTGCCAGCGGTGCCGTTGGTGCTTCCTCCCGTATCGTGATCCGCGGGAACAGCTCCTTCGGTGAAAACCAGCCTCTGTTTGTCGTCGACGGCGTTCCGATCTCCAACTATTCTTCAGCCGTTGATCAGTATGGCGGACAGGACTTTGGTAATGCCGCCATGGACATTGATCCGGCCAACATCGAGTCGATGAGCGTATTGAAAGGTGCCAATGCCGCCGCCCTGTACGGATCCCGTGCAGCCAACGGCGTGATCCTGATCACCACCAAATCGGCCAAGAAAGGCGCTTCAAAAGGCATCGGCGTGGCCTATACGACTTCCTACCAAATTGAGAACATTGCCTATGTCCCGCTCTATCAAAATGATTATGGCCAGGGATATTACGGAGACGAATGGGCTTATTTTGAATCCACCGGAGCCACCTCCTTTGACCTGGCATCCTATGAAGCCTGGGCCAGGGAAAATGCATTCTCCTACTACGATGGCAACTGGGGTGGAGTGAACGACGGGATCGATGAATCCTGGGGACCAAGACTGGATATTGGACTGAAACTTCCACAATACGACAGCCCCCTGACCGATCCCAACGATCCCGACACCCGGACAGCCACTCCCTGGGTATCCAATCCCGACAACGTGGAGGATTTCTTTGATACGGGACATACCTGGGACAACAACCTGGAACTCACCGGCGGTACGGATAAATCAGCCGCCCGTATGTCACTGGGTTATCAGACCACCAGGGGTGCCATCCCCAATACAGACCTGGATAAATACACGGTGAACTTCAGCGGTACGACAGAATTGTCAAAACGACTTACGGCCACCGTGATTGCCAATTATGTGCTCAACCAGAGTGACAACATTCCTGGTGGCGGATACGATGAGAACAACATCATGCAATCCCTCGGTTCCTGGTTCGGCCGTCAGGTCAATATGAAGACGCTCGAAGAAAACTGGGATACGGATGATGTATGGGGGAATCCTTACAACTGGAACGCCAGCTACCACAACAATCCCTACTGGACTGTCAACAAGAACACGACCTCCAGGGAACGTAACCGTCTGTTTGGAAATGTGATGCTAAACTATAAACTGACCGACTGGCTGAGCATCATGGGACGCGTGGGAACCGATTACTGGAATGAAGTCAGAAAGCATGTTGTCGCTGACCGCTCCATTGAATCCTCCTTCGGTGGATCCTTTACACAAACCGAAATGAGATTTACCGAGACCAATGCGGATGTTTATTTGAATGCAGACAAGGATCTTTCGGAAGATTTTGGCATCAGGGCCACGCTCGGAGGAAACTACATGACAAGGACATACAACTCGTCCACCCTTACCGCAAGTGAACTGGCTGTTCCCGACCTTTACACGATCGGCAACGTGAACGGGAACCCCCAGGTGAGCCAGTACGATGAAGAAAGGGCAACCAACAGCGTGTTCGGATCTATCGGACTGAGCTTCAGAAGAATGCTCTACCTGGATGTCACCGGACGTAATGACTGGAGCTCCACGCTGCCAAAAGACGAATGGTCGTACTTCTACCCCTCCGTGGGTTTAAGCTGGGTATTCACCGAAACCTTCAACATCCCGTCCAATATCCTGACCTTCGGCAAGATCAGGGCTAGCTGGGCACAGGTGGGGAACTCAACGGATCCCTATCAGATCCTGCCCACCTATGCATCCTCCTCTCCGATCTTTGGAGTGCCGCAATATAACTATGCCCGGCAGGTACCCCCGCTGAACCTGAAACCGGAAGAAACCTCCAGCCTCGAGTTTGGAACAGACCTGAAATTCTTCAACAACCGCTTCGGCATTGATTATACGTATTATGACAAGACCACCAAGAACCAGATCATGGCAGTGAATATTTCCTATGCCACCGGTTACGGTTCCATGCGTCTGAATGCAGGCGAGATCCACAACTGGGGTCATGAACTGATGCTGTACGGTTCCATCCTGAAATCGACCAGGGGGCTGAACTGGGAAATGACCCTCAACTTCTCAAAAAACAATAACGAAATCGTTACGCTTTACGGAGATCTGCAGGCGTATACCATCGTTTCCTCCTGGGGTGGCGTTACGATTGAGGCAAGACCGGGCGACCCGTGGGGAGTCATCCGTGGCAGAGCCGCCCTCAGGGATGATGATGGTAACATAATCGTTAACGAGGACGGACAGCGCAAACTGACTTCCCTGCCTGTCAATATCGGCAATATCAATCCCGACTTCGTTGGCGGTTTCAGAAATACATTCAACTGGAAAGGCTTCATGCTCACCTTCCTGTTTGACTTCCGCAAAGGCGGGGATGTGTTCAGCGTGACCGACTGGTTCGGCGCCTATGCAGGCATTTCGGCTGAATCAGCAGCGGAGAGCTACGACGACGATGGCTTCGTCAGGGCAGTGAACGGCCAGGTGCGTGAAAACGGACTGATCATCAATGGAGTCAAAGAAGATGGTTCGGTAAATGATATCGTCATTTCAGCACAGAGCTATTATGAAAACTATTGGGGATGGCCTGAACCCAGCATCATCGACGGTAGTTTCATTAAATTCCGCGAGCTGATCTTCGCTTATGACTTCCCGAGAGACCTGCTCGCAAAGTCCAATTTCATCAAAGGGCTTAACCTGTCGTTCTACGGCAGAAACCTGGGATTGCTCTACAGGCATAAAACCAATGACATCCGTATCGATCCGGAAACTGGTTTTGGCGCAACCAACACAGGTGTGGGTCTTGAACAGTACCAGCTGCCTCCGGTGAGGAATCTTGGATTGAAACTCAGGATTTCTTTCTAGCAGGCCGAATTCAGTTCTTTACATTGTATAAATACTAAAAACGATGAATATGAAAAAAATAGTGAATTTAAATATTCTGCTGGTTCTGGTGCTCATCTTTTCTTCCATCTCCTGTACAAAAAATTTCGAAGAGATGAACGTCAACCCCAACCAGCCTTCGGATGTGCCATCGACCAACATCCTCGCCTTTGACCTGAGGTATGTCGGTGACAACCTATTCAACGCCTGGCAGGGCATGAACGAAATGTGCAGCTATGCAGGGCATATCTCCAAGATCCAGTACATTGACGAAGCGCGCTACGAATTCCGTGAAGGTGTGGTCAACAATGCCTGGGCTTATTATTATTACTCCATGAACGACCTGAAAGTGATCCAGGATAAAAGCGATGCGGAAGGAACACCGAACATGAAAGCGGTTGCCATGACATTCCAGGCCATGCTGCTTCAGATGACCACCGACCAGTGGGGTAACGTTCCCTGGAGGAGTGCTTTAAAAGGTACCGATCCGGACGACCAGGTCACCCTTCCCCCCTATGATCCTCAGAGTCAGATCTATGATGACATTCTTGCTCAACTGAAGGCTGCAGCGGATCTCTTTGCCGAGGGCCACGACGATGACCTGGGCGATGGTGACCTCCTTTTCCACGGAGATGTTTCCAAATGGCAGAAATTCTGCAACTCCCTGCGGCTGCGTGCTGCCATCCGTATGTCGATCGTGAATCCCGGCGGAGCCAAGGCCGTCATCGAAGAAGTCCTGGGCAATGCCGGCAAATACCCGGTCATGCAAAGCAATGATGATAATGCCTTCATGTACTGGCCCGGTACCTCCCCCTACAAGGAGCCCTATTACGAAGACAGTGAAACACGTGATGATCACGGGGTCTGCAGTGTGCTCGTCGACATCCAGCTGGCGAACAATGATCCGCGGTTACCGGTCTATGCCCATCCAAATCCGGATGGTGTATATAAAGGCGTTGATCCCGGCGCGGTCGACGACTCCGAAATCGTCCCGACAACCTCCCGTATCGGGGCAATTTACAGGGACGACCCGGCGGGATTCACCCCCTTCATGCGTTACGCCGAAGTAGCCTTCATCATTGCCGAAGCTGCCAAGAACGGATGGGGCACACCAGGCTGGACAGCACAGAGTGCCTATGAAGCCGGCATTGTTGCTTCCATGGAAGAAAATGGAGTAGCAGCAGGCGATATTGAAACCTATATGGCCCAGCCGGCCATTGCCTGGAACAATGACATGAAGCAGATCTACCTTGAGAAATGGATCTGCCTGTACAAACAGGGCCAGGAAGCCTGGGCCGAAAACCGCCGTACCGATGTGCCGGCAATTGACGTGGCACCCGGATCCGTCTATGTGGGTGTTCATAACCGGCAGCCTTTCCGCTATCCTTATCCGACCACAGAAGCCAACCTCAACGCAACGAACCTTGAGCCCGAAGCTGCCAAGGTCGTGGATCAATTCTGGGGCGAAAGGATGTGGTGGGATAAACGTACAGGCGTTAACTAATCCCACAGACTGCTGGCCAAATGGAGGCTGCCCCGAATCCCGGGGCAGCCTTCTTTTTTTTCACTGAAGCGAATACCCCGAGGTTAGTTCCCGGCCTGAAGGCCGGGGTAAGTGAACTTTTAAAAAGCAAAAAAAATTTCTGTTGTGAATTATATTTTATTTTGTATCTTGCATACTTGAAAAATCTATATTATAATCGATTGTAAATCATTATCTTAAGAGAATTATTAACAGTAATAATTTCTAGTAGTCAAACTATGTCAAACTAAAAACTGGTGATTTATGAAAAAAGTTACCCTACTGCTTGTACTACTGCTCTTTATGGGCATGAACATCGTGCAGGCACAGAAAACGATCTCCGGGACAGTAACCAATTCCGATGATGGGCAACCCATCCCGGGAGCCACCGTCCTGGTGAAAAACACCACCATTGGTACGACCACCAATGAAGATGGGTATTACCAACTCACCGTCCCGCAGGAGGCAAAATCCCTTGTTTTTTCCTTTGTCGGCCGGGTATCCCTGGAAGTCCAGATGGGTACGGAGAACACCATCGATGCATCGCTGGAACCGGATATCCTCGACATTGAAGGGGTTGTCGTAACTGCACTGGGTATTCCACGGGAGAAAAAATCCCTTGGCTATGCCGTCCAGGAAGTGACCGGTGAAGACCTGTCCAAAACGGCTAATCCCAACATGCAAACGGCCCTTTCGGGTAAGTTTGCGGGCGTTGAGGTGCGGCAATCCTCCGGGATGCCGGGTTCACCCGCCACCGTCTTTATCCGCGGGGCCCGTTCTTTCGACGGTGACAACACACCCCTGTACGTTGTCGACGGTATGCCCATTACCAGTACCCCCGACTATTCACAGAATGTTACCGGGGCTTACTTTTCCAACCGGGCACTCGACATCGATCCCAACGACATCGAGAACATCAGTGTGCTGAAAGGACAGGCTGCTGCTGCTCTTTATGGATTGCGCGCTTCCAATGGGGTGATTCTCATCACCACCAAGAAGGGCGCCACCACACAGGTAGGAAAACCCGTCATGGTCACTCTTTCCACAAATTTTACCTCCGATGTGGTCGCCCGCCTTCCTGAAGTGCAGCAAACCTACGCACAGGGATACTACAACGACTTCTACGCGGCCAACTCCTATTCCTGGGGACCCAAACTGACGGATCTGCCCAATGATCCCACCTACGGTGGAAACAACTTCGGGCAACAAGGAAAATGGTGGGATCCCTACAAGGGAGGCTGGCAGGATCCTGTTGCTTACAACAATCCTGAAAATTTCTATGACAAGAACGGATCCACGTTCTCCAACAGCATCAACATCGCCGGTGCAACCAATGCAGGCAACTATTCCGTGGGCTTCAGCGCCAACAACCAGAACGGGATCATCAAAAACACCGGGATGGACCGTTACAATGCCAAAGCAGCAGGTAATTTCAAAATGGGAGAAAAATGGGAAACCGGATTTTCAGCCAATTTCTCGGATGTCACCCTCAACAAGATTCCCTCCGGGAACTCCAGCTACCTGTTTACAGTCTATGGTGCTCCTGCCTCCTTTGACCTGGTAGGCACACCCTACCACCTGGAAGGCCCGCTGGGCGATTACCGCCAGATCAGCTACCGCCGCGGTGCCGTGGGTGAAAATCCAAGATGGGCGGTGGAAAACAACAAGTTCCTGGAAGGCACAACCCGTTTCTTCGGAAACACCTACCTGCAATACGCACCCATCGACTGGATGAAGGTCAAATACCAGATCGGTATTGATGCCTATAATACAGATAACGAAGATATCTACCAGATGGGAAGTGCAGGCACCGGCCAGGCCCTGCCCACGGCAGCCGATTATACCAATCCCAATAAGACCACTTTCGGTTATCGGGCACCGACCGGCGGATCCATCAATAATTACGGCGTGATGCGTACGGTGATCAATTCATTGGCAACATTGACATTTGTCAAGCAATTCGGTAATTTTGGCGGATCCCTGATCCTGGGGAATGAATTCATCGACAATAAATCCAGGTACTGGACCATGCTCGGAACGGGCTTCACCCTCCCGGGATGGAACAACATGTCGAACACGACCACTCAGACAGCTGATGAGTCGAAATACTGGGACAGGACCGTCGGATTCTTCGGCAACCTTTCGCTGGACTACAAAGGCATGATCTACCTCAATGTCACAGGACGTAACGACGTGGTTTCAAGCATGCCCAGCGGCAACCGCTCCTTCTTCTATCCCTCTGCATCACTGGGATGGGTGTTCACTGAACTGGCCGGATTGCAGGGCAGTACCATCCTGAATTTTGGCAAGGTCCGCGTATCCTATGCTGAAGTCGGACAGGCCGGTAATTACAATAAGCCGGTCTATGTCCAGGGAGGCGCAGGCAGCGGCTTCCTGAACGACGGGATCCTATTCCCGCTGGGCGGGGTCACAGGTTATAAACCCACAACAACACTCTACGACCCCGAACTGGTTCCCCAGAATACCAGAACACTCGAATACGGGATCGAACTGAAATTATTCAACGACCGTATTGGACTTGATTATACCTTTTCTGACCAGACTGCGGAAGACCAGATCTTTGCCGTTCCCCTGGCACAATCTACCGGATTTGCCTCCTACGTGACCAATGCCGGGAAAATGACCTCAAAAGCGCACGAAATCGTGCTGTACCTGACACCGGTAAAACTTTCCAATTTCCAGTGGGACTTCTTTGCAAACTTCACCAAGATCAAGAATGTCTGTGAAGAACTCGCCGAAGGTGTTGAAAACATCGCACTGGGCGGGTATGTGGAACCGAACATCCGTGCCTCCGCCGGCGATACTTATCCGGCCATTTATGGAAATCAGTATGCACATCCCAAAGATGAAAATGGAGATCCCATTATGAATCAGGTCCTGGTGGATGAAGACCCCGACAGCTACTATTACGGCATGCCCCTGATCGGCGACTTTGGAAAGATCGGCGATGTATCGCCCAATTTCATCCTTAGCTTCACCAACACCTTCACCTTCTTCAAGATGCTCACCCTGGGCGTTCAGCTCGACTGGAAGGATGGCGGCCAGATGTACTCCGGTTCAAATCGTCTGACCAGGCTGTATGGTGCCTCCGGAGAAACCGAAGACCGTGAAACACCCTATATCTTTGGCGGACAGACTTCACAGGATGGCGTAATCAACATCTGCCCGGATCTGGAAGCGGTGAAAGCCGATGGAACACCCAACGACATTGTCAGAGGTGGCGTTGATGATTTCTACGCTTACCCGGACCTCTACAATGATGTGTTCGGAAGCATGTCGGAATCCAACATCTGGGAAACTTCCTTTGTAAAGATCAGGGACATCACCCTTGGCTTCAATTTCCCGAAGAAACTCGTTTCACCTGTTCTGCAGGGTCTCTCCATCAACCTGTTTGCCCGAAACATTCTCCTGTGGACAACCCTTCCGAACTATGACCCGGAAGCCTCACAGGGAATGGGAAACATGCAGGGAGGCATGGATTACATGTCGCTGCCGCAGACCACTTCCTTTGGCGCCGGCTTAAACATCATTTTCTAATCTAAAAAACAGATAGCGTATGAAAACACTAAAAATATTGCTGGTTACCGCTCTTGGTCTCAGTCTTTTCGCCTGCAGCGATGAAAAGATGGATGAAATCGACATGGAGCGAAACGATGCACTGAATATGGAAGCCGGGAGTATTCTTCCGGATGCCATCCTGAAAACAGCCTTTGAAACCACCGGCTGTGATATCGCCTGGTATGCCACCGTGTATATCGAACACAGTGCCGGCACCTGGGCCCAGTCAGCCGTAGCTGACAAACGCCAGGCCCAGAACGATGCCTCGCTAATGAACAACAACTGGAACGGTCTGTATGATGTTATGAATGAGCTGAAAGACATTCTGACCAAAACCGCTCCGGATGGCACGGAACCTGAAAACTACTGGGCAAGAGGGATTGCCCAGGTACTGACCGCCTATAACCTGGCAGTGGCCACCGACATGTGGGGTGAAGTGCCCTGGACAGAGGCCCTCATGGGCGCTGAAATCCTTCAGCCGAAATACGACAAGCAATCCGAACTGTATCCCAAGATACAGGCCATGCTGGATGATGCCATTGTGAACCTGGGCAAAACGGTGAACAAGATCCCTTCTGCCGATTACATCTACGGCGGTGATCAAAACGCCTGGATCAAAGCAGCCTGGTCGCTGAAAGCACGTTATGCCCTGCGCCTGTCAAAGATCAATGGCGCTGCTGCTGCAACAGAAGCCCTGAATTATCTTGCCAATGGCTTTCAAAGCAGTGATGATAACTTCCTGTTCGATGCCTTTGAGGCCACTGCATCAGGCGAAAATCCCTGGTACCAGTTCCTCAACGACAGGACCCATCTCTCCGCTGGACAAACATTGTTCAACCTGATGAATGAACGGAACGACCCGCGTATCGCTGCCTATTTCACTCAGATCGAGGATGCTTACAATCCGGCACCCAATGGCACAGCCGTAGAAAACCAGGGTGGGACGTACTCAACATCGCTGATCACTGAAAACGGACGTACAGCTCCCATCCCGCTGATGACCTATCACGAGCTGAAGTTCATTGAAGCCGAAGCGAAATTGATGAAGGGAGATGCATCCTGGGCCTATTCGTTTGGCGAGGCCATTGCAGCCAACTTTGCCTTCCACGGTGTTGAAGGGGCAGAGGATTACATCCTCAACGAAGTGGCACCCAGGATACCGGGAAATGAACTGAAGGAACTCATCACGCAGAAATACATTGCGTTCTATGAATTTGAAGCGATCGAGGCCTACAACGACTACCGCCGTACAGGCATACCGACGATGCATAATCCAAACAACGCCACAAAAGGTTTCGTCAACAGGTTCCCGTTTGCACTGAGCGAAGTGTCATCGAATCCCGATAACGTGCCTTCACAGTATCTCGGAGACGAGAACTTCGTCTATAACTACAAGGTTTGGTGGGCTGGGGGAACAGAATTGGTTCCGTAAGAGTAACTGTTTTACGAGGTTGTGTCAAAAGTCATTTTACACCGCAAAGCCGCGAAGCCGCTAAGAAAAAAAATATTGATTATGAGGACTTTGCGTCTTTGCGTCTTTGCGGTTTTCATTATAATAATCCCTTTTGACACAACCTCGTAAAGTCAAAAATCCTTCATCAGGGGGTAACATTTGTTATCCCCTGATTTTTTTGTGTAAGCTGCCTGGTGTATTCCATCCTTAGGCTGTCGAACTGTGGCCTGTAAACCGGTTTCACCGGATCGGCCGGGGGGGATTCCATCTTCAGGGGATCGATGGGAGTGCCATTTTTATACACCCGGAAATCCAGGTGCGGTCCGGTGGATAAACCCGAGGAGCCAACATACCCGATCACGTCCCCCTGCCTGACACGAAGTCCCTCCCTCATGCCTTTGGCATACCCGTGAAGGTGCATGTAAATCGTGGTATAAGTGGTATTATGCCTTATTTTGATCATTCTCCCTCCTCCCCCTTTCTGGTACGACATCTGAACCACCACCCCGTCGCCGATGGTCCGGACAGGGGTTCCGACAGGTGCCGCATAATCCACCCCGTGATGAGGGCGCCGGATCTTCAGTACCGGATGATAACGGCTGTGCGAGAATTTGGAACTGATCCTCCGGTACTCCAGCGGTGCTTTTAAGAAGGCCCGCCGCAGGTTCCTGGCCTGCTCATCGTAATACCCCGCCACGCTGTCCTGAACGAAATGGAAAGCATAAAACGGATGGCCGTCATTGTTCAGGCAGGCAGCCAGCACCTTGCCGATGCCGATCGTGTCCCCTTCCGCAATCAGCTGCTCGTATAGCACATCGTAGGTATCCCCCTTTTGTATCCCAAAAAAGTCGACCGTCCAGGCATAAATATCCGAAAGCTCCATGGCCAGGGCAGGGTCGGCACCGCTCCCGATCATGGCATTCCACAGGGAGGAACTGATCGATCCGTGGGTGGTCGTCACGATTCGCTTGATATCCTTCACGTTCCTGTACACGCAGAGCGAATCGGTCAGCCGGTAAACGACATAGGAAACAGGGGAATCCTCATAGACCAGGTAATGTGCCTGTTGATCAGCATCGTCACCGCACATGACCGTATAACTATTCCCCGTCCGCAGCTTTCTCAGGTCAAAGACAGGCTGACTGAGCCTGATGATATTATCAACTGTCTGATAATCAACACCATAATATGTCAGAATATCCGACAGGTTCTGATCTTTCAAAACGGTACGGTTAAACAGGTTGAAAGAATCGATCACGATCCCATACTTCATCTGAGGAGGCGGGGGATCAGCAGGGGGAGCCTCCATGTATTCATCCCGTATGAAATAACGAATAAGAAAAATAATTGCCAGCGATATCAGCAGCAGTATGACGATTTCAAGTACTCTCTTCATGCAGTGACCAGCAGATATTAATACCCCTCCCCCGTCGAGGTTGTGTCAAAATACATACTTTAAACACAAAGGTACTCAAAGTGCTTCACGAAGGAACACTAAGGGATTGATAATCAGTAATATTACTTTGTGTCCCTTTGTGAAAACCTTCGTGTTCCTTAGTGGTTAAGTACTTATGACACACCCCCGTGCAGGGGTAGGGTAAAATTAAAAGAACTCATTACCGGGGTACAGTCTTATTTCCGTCCGCCGTCGCAAAAGTAACGGAATTAGATTAAAGGATCAGTGAATTTCACTGCAAAATCATATCCTTTGCGTAAGGCAGCCAGGTTAAGATCGATCAATTCCTGGCCTTTAGAGGCAAAAAAATCAGCGATGGCTTCACCGAATTTTTCGAAAGGGATCATCAAAAAAGGTACGGAAGCGCCGAGCATCATGGTGTTCATCATTCTGGTGGAGCCCAGGTCCTTAGCCATCTCCTCAGCATTGAGCGCCAGATGGCGGGGTACTTTTTCAATTTCCCTGAGGATCATTTCCAGATCAGGGTAGTTGGAAATGTTGACGTAGGGCTGGGTATTGGTAACCAGCCAACCATCGCCTGACAGCATGGGAAGGTAACGCAGTCCTTCCATGGGTTCGACCGATAGGATCAGATCGGCCTTCCCCTCAGGGATCAGGTCGGAAGCTATTTCGGTATTGGACATACGCAGGTGAGAGTGGACTTCTCCGCCACGCTGGCTCATCCCGTGTACCTCAGCCTGTTTGAGAAACAGACCGGCTTTCATTGCGGCCAACCCAATGAGGGCAGAAATGGAAAGGACTCCCTGCCCTCCAACGCCTGCAAGGATGATATCTTTTTTCATGCGATCTCCTCTCTGACCGGCTTCTGACTCCTGGCCTGCTTTAATTTCCTGGCGGCAGTCTGGATGCACTCCCGCCGGGGTATGATCACTGAAACACCTTTATATTCGAGCTCCTGCCGTATGATGTTCAGATTCGTCTCGTGGTTTTTGGGAATGGGATTCAGGATATGGATATGGTCCTTTTCAACGCCAGTTCCCTCACATATGGTTTCAATCCTGGGCGAAGCCAGGGAAGGCTGGCCTCCTGTCATGGCTGTGGTCTGGTTATCCAGGATCACCACGGTGATGGGTGACCGGCTGTTCACTGCATCCACCAGGCCGGTTATGCCTGAGTGGATGAATGTGGAATCCCCAATGACGGCAATGGAAGGGACCAAGCCGGCATCCGAGGCGCCTTTGGCCATGGTGATGGAAGCACCCATGTCGACCAGCGAATTGATGGCCTGATAGGGTGCCAGGGCACCCAGCGAATAACATCCGATATCGGAGAAAACCCGGCCCTTCGAAAACGAACTCACCGCTTCATTCAGGGCATTGAACGAAAAAATATGAGGGCATCCCTTGCAGAGCGACGGCGGACGCGAAACAATCCCTTCAGGCACAGGCAATCCCGGTTGCAACGGCAGTCCAAGGGCCCTGGCAACCTTGCCGGGATTCAGCTCACCTTCCATCGGGAGCGTACCATCCATCCTGCCCACGATCTTCTTGCCGTCATTGAGGTACCCCCTCAAAAGTTCTTCGATAAAGGGATAACCATCCTCCAGAACGAGGATCCGTTCGCAGGAACTGTAAAGTTTTTCCATCATTGTCCGTGGCATGGGATACTGCCCGATCTTCACCACCGGATGAGGACACTTTCGGTCATCATAGTTCTCAAGAAGATAATTCAAGGCAATGCCGGCTGCAATGATCCCCAGGGATCGGTCAGGACCGTCGGTCCAGTGGTTGAACCTGGATCCTTCTGCCTCGCTGATCACCTTTTCCTGCTTGGCAAGCAACTCTTTATAACGTTTCCGGGCGCTGACGGGCAAAAGAATGTATTGCATCGGATTATCGGGCAACCGGATCTGATTTTGACCCACGACCTTCTGGCTGCGCTTCACCACGGCGCGGGAATGGGCAAGTCGTGTAGTGATGCGGATCAGAACAGGAAGTTTCAACCGTTCAGATAGGCTGAACCCTTCATGGACCATGTCGTATGCTTCCTGCTGATTGCCGGGTTCAAGAATGGGCAACATGGCAAATTTTCCATAAAAGCGCGAATCCTGCTCATTCTGTGAAGAATGCATCGACGGATCATCAGCGCTGACCACCAAAAGGCCCCCATTGGCTCCGGTGATGGCTGAGTTCATGAAAGGGTCCGCAGCTACATTCAGGCCGACATGCTTCATGCAGGCCATGCCCCGTTTTCCCGCATAGGATAGGCCTATGGCGCATTCCATGGCTGTTTTCTCATTGGCACACCAGGTGGCCTTGATCTGCCGCTGGCGAGCCTCCCGGGAGCGTTCAACGTATTCGGTTATCTCGGTGGAAGGGGTGCCGGGATAAGCATAAATGCCGGTCAGGCCAGCATCGATGGCTCCCTGTGCAATCGCCTCATCACCCAATAAAACCCATTGATCCATGATAAAAAAAAGTTAAAAAATCAACAAGTGGAATGGTTTCAGACAAATTTAAAAAAAATCCTTCAGTCGAACCAGGACTGCTTTTTCTTTTCCGGCCGGGAAGCTTATTTATACCAATTATAAGTAATTTTGTCCCTCATCACTTAAAAAATCACGATGAATTTCCTGGCCCATGCATTCTTATCCGGAGAACGTCCGGATATCCTGGTAGGGAATTTCATTGCTGACCACATTCCCGGAAATGCATTTGATCATTACAGGGAGGAAATTGTGCAGGGCATTCAGCTGCATCGCCGGATCGATTCGTTTACGGACCATCATCCGGTATACCTCAGGAGCAAAAGAAGGCTGTACAGAAACCAGCATAAATATGCCGGTGTAGTGGCGGATATGTTCTATGACCATTTTCTGGCCACAGGCTGGTCGGCGTACTCTTTCCAGGACCTGACGGAATTTACGGCTCGAAGCTATGCGATCCTGATGCAGAATTTTGATATTTTACCCGCTCGCACAAAGCGAATTCTTCCGTATATGATGGAAGACGACTGGCTGGCTTCGTACGCAAACCTGGATTTCCTCCAGCAAAGCCTCCGGGGTATGGCCATCCGGACACCCTACCGGTCGGGAATGGAAAAAGCTGTCAGCGATCTTCGCGACCATTATGACTCCTTCCGGGATGAATTCCGGGAGTTTTTCCCGGAGCTGATCCTTTATGCGCGGCAAGAGATCGAAAAGATCACTGGCATTGACTCGGGTACAAGTCCTGGACCTTGATTTAGGGGAAAGAACCGTAAAATATACGGGTGTGCCATAAGTATTTAACCACGAAGGAACACGAAGGTTTACACGAAGGGACACCAAGTATTATTATTGGATATCAGAAACTTAGTGTTCCTTTGTGAAGAACTTTGAGTACCTTCGTGTTTAAAAAAATGTATTTTAACACACCCCGATACATTAAATAGCTCACAAGCCCCATGCGGTCAGGAGGCAACCTCCTGCTCTGGCTCTTTCTTTTTGGCTTTCGCCACGATTTCCTCGATCATGGCCGTCGTAACGGATTTAGGACGTTCCAGGGGATACATCAGCGCACGATCCCAGATCACATTGGCGCAGATCCCAATGGCCCGCCCGATACCGAACAGGACCGTATAAAAATCATACTCCCTAACCCCATAGTACCACTGAAGGGCTCCGGAATGGGCGTCAACGTTCGGCCAGGGATTTTTCGCCTTACCGTGCTCGATCAGGATTGGAGGGGCAACCCGGTAGAGAAGGTCAACGTATTTGAAGATGGGATCATCGGCCATATGCTTCAGGGCAAACTCGCGTTGCAGGAGGAACCTCGGATCTGTCTTCCGTAAAACAGCGTGCCCATACCCAGGGATCACCATCCCTGCATTCAGGGTATCCCAAACATATTGCTTCATCTCGTCCTCCGTGGGTATCTTATGATCCATCCTGTCCATCAGCTCGTGAAGCCAGCGAAGGACTTCCTGATTGGCCAGGCCATGCAGCGGACCTGCAAGACCGTTGATCATGGCGGATACACCAAGGTAAACGTCGGCGAGCGTGCTGGCCACCAGGTGACCGGTGTGCGCACTGACGTTACCGCTCTCATGGTCGGAATGAATGATGAAATGCATACGGGCAACATCATCGTAGGGCTTCGGAATGCCCATCATGTGCGCGAAGTTGCCGCCAAGGTCCAGTGCCGGATTCGATTGGACACGCTTTCCGTCACGGTAGAGTTTTGCATAGATGTACGTAGCGATTTCCGGTAATTTGGCAATCAAATTCAGCGCATCCTCAAAGGTTGGTTCCCAGTAGAGGGTCTTGTTCAACCCGGCAGCATACTTTTTTGCAAAAAACGATTCGCGCTGCAGGGTCATCACCGCTGATGAAAAAATGGTCATCGGATGGCTGCAGCAGGGAAACTGATCAATGACGTCGTAGACATAGCGGGGCAGGATCCTGCGTTTGTGAAATTCATCGATCACGTCCTCCACCTGTTCTTCCGTTGGGATTTCACCAATCAGTAAAAGATAGATCAGTCCCTCCACATAAGGGGATTCTGCTCCTTTGGGTCTTGGGAGTTTTTCGAATACCTCGGGCAGCGTAAATCCACGGTACCGGATCCCTTCCAAGGGATCCAGATAGGAAATATCGGTCACCAGGCATTTGAGTCCCCTCATTCCTCCGAAGATCTGTCCGACCGTAACCTGGTCGACAACAACATCGGCATGTTCATGAACCAGGCGGGATACCCTGGGTCTCCATTCTTCAATCTTTTCGCGTAACTTTTGTTTCAGGATGGTCATAAGGCAATGGTTGATGGATTATGATCGGACGTAAAAACTCATTCCATATTTTCGATGATCGCAGAGGCAAATTCGGAACATTTTAAAAGGGTGGCTTCCGGCATCATCCGGTGGTAGTCGTAGGTGACTCTTTTCTGTGCAATCGTTCTTACCAGCCCGTTCCATATCATTTCTCCAGCCTCCTTCCAGCCCAGGTAACCGAGCATCATTCCCCCGGAAAGGATCACCGAGCCGGGATTGACCTTATCCAGATTGGCATATTTGGGTGCAGTCCCGTGAGTGGCTTCAAAGATGGCGTGTCCGCTTTCCCAGTTGATGTTGGCTCCCGGTGCGATTCCGATGCCGCCCACCTGTGCGGCCAGGGCATCTGATAAATAATCCCCGTTCAGATTAAGCGTGGCGATGATATCGAATTCTGTGGCCCTGGTGAGAACCTGCTGCAGGGTGATGTCGGCAATGCTGTCGCGGATCAGCAGTTTGCTCTTCCACTGGCCATTGCCATGCGTGGGCACCAGTGTCAGAGCCTGTTCCACCTCCCTGCGCACAGCACCCTTCTGGGAATCAGTCATCAGGTAATATCCAGGCTCGATCCGTTGCGCATTCTGTTCCGCTGTGAGACCGGGGTTGGCATCCTGGTTGGAAAGGATCCAGCTTTCGCGTTCGGTCACGGTTTGATTCCGGTACTCCTGCTGTGCAACTTCATATCCCCAGTTCTTGAATCCACCCTCCGTAAACTTCATGATATTGCCTTTGTGCACCAGGGTGACCGAAGTTCTTCCGTTGTCCAGCGCATACCGGATCGCAGCACGGACCAGCCGTTTGGTCCCTTCCATGGAAACGGGTTTGATACCGATACCGGAGGTTTCAGGAAAACGGATCCGGTCAACCCCCATCTCCTTCTGAAGGAAACCAATCACCTTTTTAACCTCTGGTGTACCCGCCGCCCACTCGATCCCTGCATAAATATCTTCCGTATTCTCACGGAAGATGATCATGTCCACATCCTGTGGTCTGACCACCGGTGAAGGGACTCCCGGAATATACCGTACCGGCCGCAGGCAGGTGTAAAGGTCGAGCTCCTGACGCAAAGCGACGTTCAATGAGCGGATGCCTCCCCCTATGGGGGTGGTCAGGGGACCTTTGATGCCCACCAGGTGTTCCCTGAAGGCTTCAACAGTCTCCGCTGGGAGCCATTGCCCAAAGCGGTTGAACGAATTCTCGCCCGCGAAAACCTCCTTCCAGATGACCTGCCGGTGGCCCCTGTAAGCTTTCTCCACCGACGCATCGAATACACGCCTGGCTGCCCGCCAGATGTCAGGACCGGTGCCGTCGCCCTCTATGAACGGAATGATGGGATGATCAGGGACCACCAGCCGCCCCTGCTGAAGTGCTATTTTTTTACCTTTCATACGATCTATTAACAATCCAAACTATATAAAGTTCGATATACATTGAAGCGTACGAAGTTAATCTTTTTTTCATAGGATAATGTCGGTTTTATATCATGTTTCGAAGGTTCGAATCCTAACTCCAATCCAAAAAATCCATAATTTTGTGACTTCTTTCAAATTGACATTTGATGAAGTTCCTCGTTAAGATTTTCAGTTCAGGATTCCTTTTATTGATGGTCTTACAGCTGACAGTAAAGGAAGCTACAGCCCAGGATGGGACCATCAGGGGATTCGTTTACGATCAAACCAACGGGGAACCCGTCATTTACACCAATGTCTATCTCTATCAGACAAGCCATGGTGGAGCCACCGACGAGAATGGCTACTTTGCCATATCCCACATTCCACCCGGTGATTATACCTTGATGGTGACCTTCATCGGATATGACACACTGCGCATGCCCGTCACCATCAGACCCAATGATGTAATAACCAAACAGTTGTATCTGAAGGAGGCTTCCTATGTCCTGAAGGGCATTGACATAACGGCCGAGCGGAGTGAATCAAAAACAGAGACCATGGTATCGGTCATCAAGATCACCCCGAAACAAATCAGCCAGATCCCTTCCATCGGTGGAATTCCTGACCTGGCGCAATACCTGCAGGTGCTTCCGGGGGTGATCTTCACAGGGGACCAGGGGGGGCAGCTCTATATCCGGGGAGGCTCACCTGTCCAGAATAAGGTGCTCCTTGACGGAATGACCATCTATAATCCCTTTCATTCCATTGGGCTGTTTTCTGTCTTCGAAACGGATATCATCCGGAATACGGAAGTTTTCACCGGGGGCTTCGGAGCTGAATATGGCGACAGGATCTCATCGGTGATCGACATCACAACGCGCGACGGCAATAAAAAACGGTTTGCCGGGAAGGTGGGGGCCAGCACATTCGGCGCAGAACTGCTCATTGAAGGTCCGATTAAAAAACAACGTGAAGGCGGCTCGGGAAGTTCCTCCTTCATCCTCTCCGGACGTCATTCCTACCTGGACAAATCCTCTGAAATATTTTACCAGTATATTGACTCTGCAGGATTGCCTTTTACCTTTACCGACCTCTACGGGAAAATATCGCTGAATGCCGCCAACGGCAGCAAGGTCAATTTTTTTGGTTTCCGGTATGATGACAGAGTCAATGATTATCAGTCGATCGCCGATTATCACTGGGATTCCTATGGCGTTGGCACCAACTTCCTGGTCATTCCGGGGAAATCCCCGGCCTTGATGGAAGGATATATCGCCTATACCGACTATAAGATCACCCTCGATGAAGGTACCAGTCCAACACGGTCGAGCCAGATCAACGGATTCAATCTTGGCCTCGACTTCACCTATCTGCTGGGAAAGGATATGATAAAGTATGGTGTTGAGATGATGGGATTTAAAACATTGTTTGATTTTTACAACTCCCTCAACCGCAAGATCGAGCAAAAAGAGAACACCACTGAACTGGGAATTTACATCCAGTATAAGATGATCGCAGGGAAGTTCCTGATCGAACCGAGCTTCCGGGTCCAATGGTATGCATCGCTCGGAGACCTGTCACCGGAGCCACGCCTGGCCTTAAAATACAATGCCACGGATGACTTCAGGATCAAGCTGGCTGGCGGATTATACTCCCAGAACCTGATCAGTGCCCGGTCGGACCGCGACGTGGTGAACCTGTTCTACGGATTTCTGTCAGGGCCCGACAACCTGCCTGAGGAATTCGACGGCAAGGATGTGAACCACAAACTGCAAAAGGCCCAGCATGCCATCCTTGGATTTGAATATAACCTGGGAAGGCATATCATCTTTAACCTGGAGGGATATTATAAAAACTTCTCCCAGCTGACCAATCTTAACCGCAACAAGATCTATGACGATTCCGAAGACAATGCGGATAAGCCTGATGAACTGAAGAAGGATTTCATCATTGAAAAGGGATATGCCACAGGGATGGATTTTTCGGTCAAGACCGAATATGAGCGGTTTTATTTCTGGGGTGTGTACTCACTGGGATACATCAAACTGGATGACGGCATCATCGGATACTACCCGCACTATGATCGTCGCCACAATGTGAATCTCGTTCTGACGTATACCCTTGGTCCGGCCAGAACCTGGGAATTCAGTTCACGGTGGAATCTGGGCACTGGGTTCCCGTTTACGGAAACCCAGGGATTTTACGAAAAAATAACGTTTTATGATGGGATCAACACGGATTACACCACTGTAAACGGAAACCTGGGTATCCAATATGGCGAGGTCAACCAGGGCCGTTTACCGGTTTTTCACCGGTTGGACATCAACTTCAAAAAGATTTTCTTTATAGGGAACCACGCGAAATTGGAGATCAACCTGGGAGCCACCAACGTATACAACCGGGATAATGTATTTTATATCGACCGTGTCACCAACGAACGGGTGGACCAGTTACCTATCATGCCCAGCCTGGGCCTGAAATATAGCTTTTAATTTTGGCTTCTATTCTTTGTTCCGGCTGTCGATCAGGATGGTGACCGGTCCGTCGTTGACCAGGGCCACCTGCATCAGGGCTCCGAAGTCCCCGCTTTGGACAGGTGTACCCATCAATCCCTGCAGGGTCCGGATGAAGTGATCATACAACGGAATGGCCACTTCAGGGCGGGCAGCGCGGATATAGGAAGGCCGGTTCCCTTTCTTTGTGCTGGCGTGCAGGGTGAACTGGCTGATGACCAGGATTTCTCCATGGACATCGGTCACAGCCAGGTTCATCACACCCCCGGGATCATCAAAGATCCTCAGCCGTACGATCTTGCCGCACAGCCACTCCGCATCCTCCAGGGTGTCAGCCGGTTCAACACCCAGCAAAATGAGCAGGCCCTGACCAATCTGTCCTTTTACTTTTCCGTTGATCACCACGGAAGCATTCTTAACACGCTGAATGACGACACGCATAACCTGTACATTTATATGATCATCTCATCCCAGTCGCCCTGAAGGATGCGTAAATAGTTCCGATACCTCCCGGCATCGATCGTTCCTTCCTCCAGGGCTTTTTTGACAGCGCACCGGGGCTCGTGGACGTGGGTGCAGTTATGGAACTGGCACTGATGCATCAGAGCACGCATCTCGGGAAACCGCTCGGCAACTTCCTCTTTTTTGAAATCAATCAGCCCAAATTCCCTGATCCCGGGGGTATCAATGATGAATCCTCCGGAGGAGAGCTCAAAAAGCTCTGCAAAAGTGGTCGTATGAACCCCCTTGAGGTGGTAGGAGGAGACTTCGGCAGTCCTTAATTTCAATCCCGGCTCCAGAACATTGATTATTTCTGACTTTCCAACACCCGAATGACCGGAAAAAAGGGTGGTTTTATGCTGCAGAGCATAGGCCAGCGATCTAATGCCTTCCCCGGTCAGGGCAGATGTCCCAAAACAAGCATAGCCTATGTGCGAATACAATGCGACCAGTTCATCGTGACGCTGCTGGAGTTCCTTATCATACAGATCCTGCTTGTTGAAGATCAGTCCGGCCGGAATATGATAGGCTTCCGCCGTTACCAGGAACCGGTCGATAAACCCGGTGGATGTACGGGGCTGGGCCAGGGTGGCAATGAGAAAGGCCTGGTCTATGTTGGCAGCGATGATGTGGGATATCTTTGATAATTTGGTTGATTTCCGGATGATATAATTGTGCCTTTTAAGGATATCCCTGATCACGCCAACTCCTCTGTCGCTGGAATATTCCACCTCCACTCTGTCGCCCACGGCAACGGGATTGGTGGTCTTGATCCCCCGAAGGCGGAGGTTTCCCCTGAGTGTGCAGGAAAGATGTGTGCCGTCGGGTAAACGGACCAGATACCAGCTGCCGGTGGATTTTGTAACGAGCCCTTCCATCTGCATTTATTCAGGATGTAAAGATACAAAAGGCAGAGCCTGTAAGCTTCATCCCATCTTATAAATCTTCCCTGGCAAGCTTTTAACGATTCCTTTGAACTCCAGGGTCAGCAGCAGGGAAGTCACTTTCCCCAGTGTAAGACCTGATTGCAGCGACAACCAATCAACGGTGCATTCCCCCTGTGCATCCAGGATTTTCACCAGCATCTCCTCCTCCTGTGTCAGCGAATGAAACAGCAATGCCTGCCTGCTGCCGGTGAATTCCCCGGATTTTTCCCATCCCATCAGGTAAATGATATCCTCGTTTGATTGTATCAGGGCAGCTTTATTGGTCCTGATCAGGAAGTTACATCCTACCGAATATTCATCCGATAGTCTCCCCGGAACAGCAAACACATCGCGGTTGTACGAATTGGCGATTTCCGCCGTGATCAGGGCTCCACCCTTCCTGCCGGCTTCCACAACCACAACTGCATCGGCAAGTCCGGCAATGATCCGGTTCCGTTTCGGAAAATTTTCCCTATCGGGATTGGTCTCGCTTATAAACTCCGTCACCAGTCCTCCCCATTCAATCATCCTGACAGCCAGTGACCGGTTGGCCTGGGGGTAGATCCTGTCGAGGCCGTGGGCCAGCACTGCCACCGTCGGCAGGTTGTTCAACAGCGCTGCTTTATGGGAACAGGAATCGATCCCATAAGCTAAACCACTAACTATCAATACATTAAATGCAGCCAGGCCATCGATCAGGTGACTGACCACCTCTTTTCCATATTCGGTGGCGCTCCGGGTACCGACCATGCTCAGGATCCTGTCGTTGTTCAGATCAACCGGTCCTTTGACATAGAGCATCATGGGGGCATCGGCACAATGGTGCAGCCGCCGGGGATATTCCTTGTCCGTATAAAACACAGTCCTTATCCTGTTTTTCTCCACGAACCGGGCTTCCTTTTCAGCACGGGAGATCACATCGGCACTGTGCAACGCTCCGGCAAGGGTGTTGCCGATACCGGGAATCCTGAGCAGGGCTTTGGTCTTTTCCCTGAAAACAGCCTCCACTCCGCCGCAGTATGCCACCAGCTTCCTTCCGTTGACTCCCCCCACACCGGGAACCAGGGTTAGTGCAATTTGACAAACAAGCGAATCGGTCACTGAAAGGATGGGTTTACCTGTTAATCCGGAAAAGGCACGAAACGTACCCTGTCGTGGTAATGTTTATTTCCAGGTCAGAAAAAAATTTTACTTTTGATCTTTGATTTCTGCTTTATGATCTTAAACTACATTACCTGGAATGTCCATCCGGAAATATTTCACGTGGGATCTCTGTCGGTCAGGTGGTACGGATTGCTCTTTGCGCTGGGTTTCTACGTTGGGTACCTGATCATGGCCCGGTTCTTCCGCAAGGAGGGTGTTCCCGTCAAGGAGCTGGACAGGCTTACGACCTTTATGGTCGTTGGCACCATCATCGGTGCGCGGCTCGGACATTGCCTGTTCTACGAACCAGCCTACTACCTGAGCCATCCGTTGGAAATACTCAAAATATGGGAAGGAGGACTGGCAAGTCACGGGGCAGCCATTGGGATCATCCTGGCCATTTACCTTTTTTCAAGGAAAAGCTCGCAGACCTTTCTGTGGACCCTCGACAGGATTGTCATCGTTGTTGCCCTGTCGGGCGTACTGATCAGGCTCGGAAACCTGATGAATTCAGAGATCTTTGGCAAGCCAGCTGACCTGCCCTGGGCATTTATCTTTGTCAGGGATAACCTGGTTCCCCGTCATCCGACCCAGATCTATGAAGCACTGACCTACCTGCTGATCTTTATCTATTTGTTATGGCACTACGACCATAAGGGAGGACACCCCCGGCCCGGATTTCTTTTTGGGATGTTTCTGATTTTGATATTTGCGTCCCGGTTTTTCATCGAATTTCTGAAGGAGCCCCAGGTGCAGTTTGAGGCAAAGTACCTTCTGAACCTGGGCCAATCCCTGAGCATTCCCTTCATACTGCTGGGGACCTTCATGGTCTGGCGCTCTAAAAAGAGAAATACCAGGGAAATTACTTAAAAAGTTCCAGCCGGTATTTTATGACCCCATCGATACGGTCGGCAAGTTCTTTCTGGTCATATTCACGGGCAAGCTCCGCCAGGCGGTTCAAGACCATGAACGCCTGTTCCTGGTCTTCTGAATAATATTCAGCGAACTTGCCGGAAAGTGACTGGTAATAGATGATATTCCCTTCGTGATTATTGAGCAGGATCTCGTTCATCCGGTTAGCTTTCTCGATCTCTCCTGCCTGGTAATAGATCTCCAGGAAGGGGATCATGTACAGGTCGAACGGGAATTTTTCGTTGGGAAATATTTCAATCACCCGGTCGGTCACCCTGACTGCCGAATCCGCCTTTTTAGCATCCATTAAGGCCTGTACCAATCGCATGAAATTCTGTTTGGGAATCATGGTATTGCGAAAACTCTCACGGTCCACAGTAACCCCCGGATCGTTCAGGTTACCCCATTTACACTTATTCATCAGGATGTCATATGAGGCCTGCGTGTTCAACCCCGAAAGGCCCCGGATATGGTGTTCGGCTTTTACCGGCATGAACCTGTAGACAAATCCTTCAAGATGACAGTAGGTGTCAATATCCAGTACCTGGCTGACGCTGTTTGGGTTGGCAAAATAAAGAGGGCGCTTCCAGTTGTTGGTCGCCAGAAAATCAAGCAGCATCAAATCGTTCCGGTATAAGTAATTGGTTTTGATCTGCCAGTCGACAAAGGGTTCAATCCGGTCAGCATAGTATGCAGGAACAACGCCGTTTTTCACTGCGTTGGCCGAGTCGACGGATAACCGGACACTTTTGGTCGGAAAATAGTTGATCCATTCGCCGCTCTGGACAGGCAACCTGGTGGACTGACTTTCACTGGCGATGAAATCGATCACCTTTTTCAATTCGGATCTTCCCTTGATACTGGATTCCTCGTAATAAGGGATGATCTCGTTGACACCTTTATTGTACTGTTCTGCTTTCAGGGTAAAGGGCAGGGGATCCGAATCATACACTTTTTTCATCATCTGGCGGACATACCAGTCACCGCTGGCCAGCATGAAATTGACCACTCTGACGTCGGTCCGAATCCCTTCCACCTCCTGGGCATACCACAGGGGGAAAGTGTCGTTGTCCCCGTTTGTGATCAGGATTGCATTCGGAGCACAGGAATTCAGATAGTTGGCAGCAAAATCCCTGGCTGCATATTTACCGGAGCGGTTATGGTCATTCCAGCCCTGCTGTGCCATGATGAAAGGCACCAGTAAAAAGCACAATACCGTCGCAAAGATGGCAGCGTGATGCTGTTTTAAGAAACGGTTGAATAACTCCGCAACAGCCATGACACCCATCCCTAACCAGATAGCAAAGGCATAAAATGATCCCGCATAGGCATAATCCCTCTCTCTTGGCTGATACGGGTACTGGTTGAGATAAATGATGATGGCAAAACCGGTCATGATAAACAACAGGGCCACCACGAAGGTATTTTTCTTATCACGTTTCAGCTGATAGAACAACCCGGCGAGTCCCAGTATCAGAGGAAGCGCATAAAACTTGTTCCGGGCAGGGTTTTTCATGCTGAAAGGCAGATACTCCTGGCTGCCGATGTGCATCTTGTCGATGAAAGGGATTCCACTGATCCAGTTGCCTTCTGAGATCCCCCCGTGCCCTTCAATATCATTCTGACGCCCGACAAAGTTCCAGAGAAAGTAGCGCCAGTACATATGTCCTACCTGGTAACTGAAAAAGAACCGCAGATTCTCACCGAAAGTAGGTTTGTTGATGACCTCGGCTTCTCCCTGCCGGTTGGTATAGCGTATGGGATGACCTTTCACCCTGCCCCACTGCTTGTAGGCGGAAATATGTGACTCCTTCTGGTTACTCCACATACGCGGAAAAATGGTGCAAAAACGGTTGTCATAGTTCGGAATCGAAGACTTTCGATCGTCTGTAATAACGTATTTTCCTGTATTTAAATCTTTTATATAGATCGGATTCCCGTCTTTATACGGATTTTCCGGATCCAGGGGTGCATTGTAGTACGGACCATAGAAAATAGGCCAATCACCATATTGTTCTCTGTTCAGATAGGATAACAGGCTGATGGCATCGGAAGGTTCATTTTCATTGATGGGTGTGTTGGCATTGGCACGGATCACGATCAGCAGAAAAGAGGAGTAGCCGATGAGGATGAACACAAAAGAGAGAACGACCGTGTTGAGCAGGGCTTTCCGGTTGCGAGCCATGTAGAGCAGGGTCAGGAGTACGCCACAGATGATCAGGCGTATGACAAAATTCCCCCCGGAAGAACTTGCAGCCAGAATTAAAACGACCAGGCATCCCAGCAGGATAAGCATCGACCACCGGAGTACGTTCGATACGGGGTCTTTGATGGTATACAGGATACCGGTGACACTTAATCCGATGATGATGATAAAGAAAGCGATCGTACCCGAGTTGAAGGGCAATCCGAACGTGTTGACAAACAGCAGTTCCGCCGTGGCAAACTGGTTAACGATCTCAGGAACGATCACGTACATGATGAAAGCAAGCAGCAGAATGGAAATCACTCCGGTAAGGATCATCCCTTTTGAGGTCGCTTTCTGTTTTTTGTAATAATACACGAATGCAATGGCAGGTATGGCCAGCAGGTTGAGCAAGTGGACACCAATGGAAAGTCCCATCATATAAGCGATGAAAATCAGCCACCTGAAGGCGTGTGGCTCCCCGGCAACTTTTTCCCATCTGAGGATCGCCCAAAAAACCAGTGCGGTGAAAAAAGAGGACATCGCATAAACCTCACCTTCGACGGCTGAAAACCAGAAAGAATCTGAAAACGCATAGGCCAGCGCACCGACCAGTCCGGCACCCAAAACGGTGTAGGCCTGTCCGGCTGTGATCTCTTCGCCTTTGCAGAAAACCATCTTTTCTGCCAGCATCGTAATGGTCCAGAACAGGAACAGGATGGTGAAACTGCTTGACAGGACCGACATCATGTTGATCATGAGGGCAACCCGGGAAGTGTCGCCAAAGGCAAAAAGGGAAAAGAACCGGCCCGCCAGCTGAAAGAACGGAGCACCAGGCGGATGCCCGACCTGAAGTTTATAAGCTGTGGCTATGTATTCGCCACAGTCCCACCAGCTGGCTGTAGGTTCTACCGTCAGCGAGTAAACAACTGTCGCGACAGCAAAGACGATCCAACCCAGGATCGTGTTGTACCGGTTATATGGTTTCATTAAACAGAATTAATTAAGTTAAGGTCAACGATAAAACCCGGGAGCTAAATTATGAATTTTACCTGTACCTTACCGGACTGCCTCCATTTTTCTCACAGATGATCCGGAAAACAAAGAAATGGCCGAAGTTCCAACAAATAATGGCCTGCTGGAACAATATGTGAATTTTTTTGTATTTTTGCAGACCTTTTCGAAAAGGCCTGTTCCTGTCCGATGGTGTAATTGGCAACACGTCTGATTTTGGTTCAGAAGAGTCCAGGTTCGAGCCCTGGTCGGACAACAGCTCTTTTCGAAGGAACGACAGACGTATGTGCTTTGGAATGGAGGGGACCGGCGTCCCCTATTTTATTCCTGCACCATGACACAAACAATGATCGAGCAAACGCAAATAGTGAACATGATCAACGACCACCTTGCCGGCGGCCCGTTGTTTCTGATGGATGTGCTGGTCAAGCCGGGTAACAGGATCCTGGTTTACATCGACGGCGACCGGGAAGTGACCATTGACGATTGCGCCGGGCTGAGCCGTTATATTGAATCCCATCTCAACCGGGATGCAGAGGATTTTGAGCTCAGGGTATCCTCCGCCGGAATTGATCACCCGTACCTTTACCTGAGGCAGTACCGTAAAAACGTGGGGCGCCAGGTTCAGGTCCTGCTAAAGGATGGAACGATCATCCGGGGGGCGCTGCTCCAGGTGGATGAAAAATTCATTGAGGTCAGGCCAAAGAAAAAAAAAGGCGGCAAGGAACAGGATGTTGAACCTTACAGGCTGCCTTTCGATCAGATAAAGGAAACAAAAGGAGTCGTCTCCTTCGATGAATATAACGTTGCTTAATATCAGAATGGGCTATGGAACATATCAATTTAGTTGAAACGTTTTCGGAATTCAAGGAATTCAAAAATATCGAACGCGAGACACTGATGCGCATCCTGGAAGATGTTTTTACGCATCTGTTGACCAAGAAATTCGGTTCGGAAGATAATTTCGACATTATTGTCAATATCGATAAAGGAGATCTTGAGATCTGGCGCAGCAGGGAGATTGTTGAAGACGGCGCTGTTGAGGATCCCAATACGCAGATCGCTTACTCAGAGGCCATCAAGATCGAACCGGATTTCGAGGTGGGGGAAGAAGTATCGGAAGAAATCAAAATGAAGGACTTTGGCAGAAGGGAAATCCTGACCATCCGGCAAAACCTGATCTCCAAGATCCAGGAATATGAAAAAGACAACATCTACCGGAAATACAAGGACAAGATCGGCGAGATCATTACGGGTGAAGTATATCAGGTCTGGAAAAAAGAGATCCTGGTGCTGGATGATGAGTACATCGAGCTGACCCTGCCCAAATCAGAACAGATCCCGACGGATTTTTACCGGAAGGGCGACACGATCCGCGCTGTGGTGTCGAAGGTGGAGATGCGCAACAATACACCGATCATCATCCTGTCGCGTACATCGCCGATCTTCCTGGAAAGGCTTTTTGAATCAGAAGTACCTGAGGTTTACGACGGTCTTATCACCATAAAGAAAATAGTCCGTGTTCCCGGTGAACGGGCGAAAATCGCTGTCGAATCCTACGACGACCGTATCGATCCGGTCGGTGCCTGTGTCGGGATGAAAGGTTCACGCATCCATGGCATCGTCAGGGAATTGAAAAATGAAAACATCGATGTGATCAACTTCACCACCAACCCATCCCTTTACATAACACGTTCACTCAGCCCCGCCAAAATATCCTCCATCATCATTGATGAAGAAAACAAACGGGCAGAAGTCTACATGAAACCCGATCAGGTTTCACTGGCCATCGGCAAAGGCGGATTCAACATCAAACTGGCCAGCAAACTGACAGGTTACGAGATCGATGTCTACAGGGATACCGACACCGATGTGGAAGACGATGTGGATCTCCAGGAATTCTCCGATGAAATAGATCAGTGGATCATCGACGAACTAAAAAATATAGGATGTGATACGGCAAAAAGTGTGATGGAACTCAGTACCGACGATCTGGTGAAACGTACTGAACTTGAGGAGGAAACCATTCAATGGGTGATAAAAATACTGAAAGCTGAATTTGAATGAAATTTAATTGAATCAATAAATTGAGAATCAACCATGTAATTCAAAAATTGAACCGTTGGATGAAATTAATGATTATTTTCGCAATCTGTTAAGAGGCACACCCCTCAGCACTTTATGGAAGAAACGAGTAAAGTAATACGATTAGTCAAGGCCGCCAAGGAGTTTAACATTGGCATTACCACCATCGTGGAATTCCTCAAGAAAAAGGGACACCACCTGGAAGAATCTCCCAATGCCAAGCTTACATCCGAGATGTACGCTTTACTCATGAATGAATTCCAGTCAGAGAAATTTGTCAAGGAAGAAGCGGATAAAATCGGGCTGGACTATTCGGATCATCATACGATCTCCATCGATGACAGGATGCTGAAAGAGGTTGACAAAGAAGGCTCTAAGGACCAGAGCGAACTGATCATCAAGAGTATATCCTTCGATTATGAGGATTACGGATACGAAGATGTAAAGACCAGGCCGTCGGTTGGCAAGGCGGCCGAACCGGTCAGAAAGGTTGCAAAAAAAGAAGCTGAATCACCCAAAGAGGCTCCGGAAGCACCACCAACCGTAAAAAAAGAGGCTGAAGAAGCCAGGGAAGAAAAAGCCGGCGTTTTGACCGGTGTACCGCCGGCTGACGAAGCCCCTGCCGACGGAACAGAACTGATCACTGCTGACCTTAGCGAGGCAAAAACCAAAACAACCGAAGAAGAAACAACCGAACCCGAGGTCATCAAGGCAAAAAAAGGCTTGGAACCGAAGCTTAAGATCCTGGGCCAGATGGAACTTGATAAGCTTACCGGTAAACGGGCGAAAAAAGTGGATCGCCCCGCCAGGCCTGCCGAGGAAGTACCTGTGGCGGAGAAAGAGGCAGAAGCCCAGCCATCCCCCGAACCAGCTCCTGCTGAGGTTAGCGGCACACCTGTTTCGCAAACGCCTGCTCAGACGGAAGCCGTTGATGCAGGGGAAAAAGAGGTTAAAGCTGAAGAACCGCCTGTGGAAAAATCTCCCAGGGATGATGTGAACTTCATCAGGGTAAGAACAGAAAAACTGGCAGGCCCCACCATCCTGGGGACGATCGAGTTGCCGGAAGTCAAAAAACCGGAAAAGAAAAAACCTGTTGCATCTTCCTCGGATGAGCAGCTGAAAGCAAAAAAGAAGCGGAAACGCATCAGGAAACCTTCGGATGAGAAAGATACCCGCTTCGAAGAGAGAAAGACCGAAAAGACAACGAAACCGCGGTTCAAAGACCGCCATATACCCCGTGACCATTTCCGTCCTGAGGTTTCAGAAGATGAAATCCAGAAACAGATCAAGGAAACGCTTCAGCGTTTAAGCGCTACAGGTAAATCGAAAGCTTCCAAATACAGGAAAATTAAGAGGGAAATGGTTCAAAAACTCAAGATGGAAGAAGAACAGAAAATTGAAGAGGGAAAGAAAGTGATCAAAGTCACTGAATTTGTCACCGCCAATGAGCTGGCCACCATGATGAATGTTCCTGTGACGCAGATCATTTCCACCTGCATGACCCTGGGACTGTTCGTATCCATCAATCAGCGGCTGGATGCTGAAACACTGGCCGTGGTGGCCGACGAGTTTGGTTACAAGGTTGAATTTGTCAGCGTTGAGGTACAGGAGGCCATTCTCCATACCGAAGAGACCGACCGGCCGGAGGATCTGGAAGAACGTGCCCCTATCGTAACCGTGATGGGACATGTTGACCACGGAAAGACCTCTTTGCTTGATTACATCCGCCATGCCAACGTCATTGCCGGGGAAGCAGGGGGGATCACCCAGCACATCGGAGCCTATGAGGTGATGCTGGAAAACGGCAAATCCATCACGTTCCTTGACACACCCGGCCATGAAGCCTTCACTGCCATGCGGGCACGCGGTGCGATGATGACCGATGTGGTGATCATTGTCGTCGCGGCCGATGACAACATCATGCCGCAAACAGTGGAAGCCATCAACCACGCCCAGGCCGCCGGCGTACCCATCGTATTTGCCATCAATAAAATTGATAAACCCAACGCAAATACTGAAAAGATCAGGGAACAACTGGCCAAAATGAACATACTGGTGGAAGACTGGGGCGGCAAATACCAGTGCCAGGAAATATCCGCCAAAAAAGGGACGAACATTGACCTGCTGCTCGACAAGGTCCTTCTGGAATCTGAAGTGCTCGAGTTAAAGGCAAATTCCAAAAAACCAGCCACCGGCGCGGTCATTGAATCCTCCCTCGACAAAGGCCGTGGTTACATTGCCAAACTCCTGGTACAGGAAGGTTCAATGAAAGTTGGTGACATTGTCCTTGCCGGAGCTCATTTTGGCAAGGTGAAAGCTATGTATAACGAACGGAACCAAATCATCAAGGTCGCCGGCCCCTCCAAACCCATCCTGCTCCTGGGACTGAACGGAGCACCCCAGGCCGGTGACCGCTTCAATGTACTGCCTGACGAACGGGATGCCAAAGCCATCGCCAACAAACGGCTTCAACTGCAACGCGAACAGGGCCTGCGGACCCAGAAGCATATCACACTGGATGAGATCGGCCGCAGAATCGCCATCGGCGATTTCAAAGAACTCAACCTGATCGTCAAAGGCGATGTCGACGGATCGGTAGAAGCTCTTTCCGACTCGCTGCTTAAACTCTCCAACGAAGAAGTGCAGGTCAACGTCATTCATAAGTCGGTGGGGCAGATCACGGAATCGGATGTGTTGCTGGCTTCCGCTTCCAACGCAGTCATCATCGGATTCAACGTGCGCCCATCCCTCAGCGCCAGGAAACTGGCTGAACAGGAACAGATCGACATGCGGCTGTATTCCATCATCTACAACGCCATCAATGAGATCAAGGATGCCATTGAAGGAATGCTCGCACCGGATATCGAAGAAAAAATCCTTTGTAACGTGGAAGTCCGGGAGGTATTCAAAATAACCAAAGTGGGTTCCATCGCAGGGTGCATCGTGCTGGACGGGAAAATTACACGGAATACGAAAATCAGGGTCATCCGCGATGGAATTGTTGTCTATGAAGGTCAGCTGGGATCTCTTAAACGGTTCAAGGAAGATGTGAAGGAAGTGTCGTCAGGCTATGAATGCGGATTGAGCATTGAAAATTACAACGATATCAAGGCGGGTGACATCATCGAAGGATATGAACAACGGGAAGTCAAGCGTAAGCTATGATGCCTTCCTGATCTTAAAAATCTGTTTCCGGCCGGCTCCGGTTGAAATATACAAAAAGGGCACCCTTACTTCCTGTTCAATAAACCGTACATACTCTTTAAACGCGCTTGGTGCTGCATCATACGATCCCAGGGACTGCAGATCCTGATCCCATCCTTCCATTTCCTGGTAGACAGGTACGACCGGTTCGTGTAAAATACCGTACGGGAACGCATCCATCACGTCAAGGTTCCTGCGGTAGTGAGTGCAGACCTTCAGGCGCTCGAAACCACTGAGAACGTCAGCTTTGGTCATGATCAGGTCCGTAACCCCGTTGAGCATGATCGCATAGCGCAGGGCTACCAGGTCAAGCCAGCCGCATCTCCTGGCCCTTCCGGTGGTCGAGCCGTATTCGTTCCCTTTCACCCGCATCTGCTCACCGGTTGGATCGTCTAATTCCGTTGGGAAGGGTCCGCTGCCAACACGTGTGCAATAGGCCTTGACGATGCCAAACACGTTCCCCACCCTGGCGGGCGCAATGCCCAGACCAGTGCAGACTCCCGCACAGACGGTGCTGGAGGAGGTGACAAACGGATAGGTGCCAAACTCAACGTCAAGCATCGTTCCCTGGGCTCCTTCCGCGAGAATGGTCTTATGATCAGCCAGCTTCTGATTGATGAAGTACTCACTGTCGATGATCCGGAAATTTTTCAGCATCTCAATGGATTCAAACCACTGACTTTCATACTCCTCAAACGGGATCCCGTCGAGCAGGCAGGCTTTGTAATCCCAGTCCGCCAGGGCAACGATCCCCATGTGATGATCTTTCAACGACTTGTACAGATCATAGAATCCTGAATACAGAATTTCACCGAGCCGGATCCCGTTACGGGCGGTCTTGTCCGTATAGGCCGGGCCGATCCCTTTGAGTGTCGACCCGATCTTTGACTTACCCTTGATTTGTTCGTATGCAGCATCCAGCAGCCGGTGGGATGGCAGGATCAGGTGCGCCTTTTTTGACAGGTACAGATTCCGGGAGGCATCCACCTGTTTCTTTCGGAGGCCGGCAATCTCCCTTCTCAGGATGCACGGATCGATCACTACCCCATTGCCGATGACATTGATCTTGCTTTCATGAAAGATACCCGAAGGAATGAGGTGGAGAATATGCCGATCCCCTTCGATCTCGAGGGTATGACCAGCATTGGCTCCACCCTGGAACCGGGCAATGATATCATAATCCTCAGACAACACATCCACAACCTTCCCTTTGCCTTCGTCTCCCCATTGAAGGCCTAACAGAACATCAACTTTTGTCATAGGCTCGTTTTCAGTTTTCGGAATCAGCTATCCTTTATTTTCCCATAAAAAGTAAGTGAATGATGTGAAATTTCCACGTTCAGAAGCTGCTCCACCGCCTCCCGGATCTCCTGGATCCGTGAATCATAGAACTCCCTGATCTGACCGCTGTCAAGATCAATGAAATGATCATGTTTGCTGAATTTATACGCACGCTCAAATTCCGCTGAATTGGTCCCAAACTGATGCTTGGTCACTAACTTGCAGTTCAGCAATAAATCGATGGTGTTGTACAGGGTAGCCCTGCTGACCCTGTATTTATTGTTCTTCATGCGGATATAGAGCGTTTCAATGTCGAAATGCCCTTCCGTATCATAGATCTCCTTCAGGATGGTATACCGCTCCGGGGTCTTTCGGTGGCCGTTCATCTCAAGATAATCGGTAAAAATCTTTCTGACCGCTTCAAAATTTGAATTATCACTATCTTTCATGTCCTAGGAATTTGCGTTAAAGATAATGAATATTCATTTATTAGTATTTAGTTTAAATAAATATAATTTCATTCTTCTTTTTCATCCATCCGGTTGATACGGGTAACCTTTTTCACGTGATCCAGTGCTTTCAGTCTTGAAATGAGGTCATTCACCTTGCCTGCATTCTGCACATACAGCATGATCATGCACTGAATGACACCCTCGTGGCTTTCAAGATGGAAGGAACGGATGTTCAGATCCAGGTGGTCGGAAATGATTTCCGTAATTTCTTTGATCAATCCTTTTTTATCCAGTGCCGTGATCTTCATGCCGGTCAGGAAACCGATGGATTCGTGGGTTTTCCATTTTGCCTTGATGATCCGGTTGCCGAAGCTGGTCATGAATTGGACGGCTATGGGGCAGTTGGTGCGATGCACGTCAATTCTGGTACCATCCGTCATGAAACCGACAATGTCGTCACCCGGAATGGGATTGCAACAGGAAGCAATGATATAAGGTATGTTTTCCTGGTTTGGGTTGATCACAAAAAGCTCCGGTTGCTTTCGGGCCTTTTCAGCTAAAATTTCCACCAGCAAAGCAGTTTCCTGACTTCTGGATTTGGTAAAAGGCCTGGTGATGAGCCCCAGCAGGCCTCCTCGTTCAGTCGGTTGGCAGCATTCCCTGATTTCCTTTATTCCAATCTCCTTCATTGCAATCTGATAATACAGGTCGACCAGAACCGGCAGGTCAAAATATTTCTGCATACGAAAGAGGTTCGCATTATTCATTTCCAGATGCAGCTGTTTGAAGTATTCCTGTAAAAGTTGCCTGCCTTTTTCGCTGAATTTCTTTTTTTCCTCCTTCAGGGCCTCCCGGATGTTCGACCTGGCTTTGGCGGTAACGACGAAATCCAGCCATTCTTCCTTTGGTCTTTGTTTCCTGGAGGCCAGGATCTCAACCTGGTCGCCATTCTTGAGCTCATAATGCAGGGCGACCAGCCGGTGGTTCACTTTAGCCCCGATGCAGTGATTGCCCAGCTCCGTATGGATCAAATAGGCGAAGTCGACGGCAGTGGACCCTACAGGTAAGGAGCGAAGATGGCCCTTTGGCGTGAAAACAGAGATCTCATCCGAAAAAAGGTCCATTTTAAAGTTTTCCAGAAAATCCAGGGTATTCAGCTCAGGCGATTTCAGCATCTCGGATATCTTTCCAAGCCATTGCTCCAGACCTGATGTCCTGGTCGCATTATCCTTGTATTTCCAATGGGCGGCATACCCCTTCTCGGCGATTTCGTCCATTCTTTTCGATCGGATCTGAACTTCCACCCAATCTCCTGAATCGCTCATCACGGTTGTGTGCAATGACTCATAGCCGTTTTGTTTGGGCGTGGATATCCAGTCGCGCAGCCGGTTCCGCAGGGGAGCATAATGATGGGTGATGAGGGTGTACACTTTCCAGCAATCAATCTTTTCAGTTTCCAGTGGCGTGTCGATAATGATCCGGATTGCGAAAAGATCGTACACCTCTTCGAAAGGAATTTCTTTCTCTTTCATTTTTTTCCAGATCGAGTATACCGACTTGAGTCTCCCTTCTATTTCAAAGTTGAAATTTTGCTCGCGGAGTGCTTTTTTGATCGGGTAGATAAAATGGGTGATGAAACGTTTCCGGTCCTTCTCCGATTCAATGATCTTCGCATTGATGTTGCTGAAGATTTCTGGTTCTGTGTACTTCAGGGCCAGGTCCTCCAGTTCGCTCTTGATGGCATACAATCCCAGCCGGTGTGCAAGCGGAGCAAACCAGTAGATGGTTTCCGAAGCGGTTTTCAGCTGTTTCTCGGCCGGCATGGCATCCAGTGTCCGCATATTATGCAACCGGTCAGCGATCTTGATCAGGATAACCCTTACGTCGTCGGAAAGCGTCAACAACATTTTTTTGAACGTCTCCGCCTGAGCAGAATAGGTGAGTGCATCCGTCTTGGAATCAAAAATGTCCTTGATCTTGGTCAATCCGTCGATAATGCGGGAAACTTCAGGCCCGAACACTCTTTCAATGTCCGACAGGGTATGCACTGTATCCTCCACAACATCATGCAACAAAGCGCACACGATGGATATCTCACCAAGTCCGATCTCGCCCGTTACGATACGGGCCACTTCCAGGGGATGATAGATATAGGGGTCACCTGTCTTCCTCCGCATGTCCTTGTGGGCATCCAGGGCATACCGGAAAGCTTTCTTGATGAGCCTGGTATCTTTTTTCCCTGCACCCGGCCGGAAAGCCGACAATAATTGCCGGTAGCGCCGGAGAATTTCCTTATTCTCAACCGTATAATCGACCTGGAACATGGATGCAGAACTGGTGAACTGTATAATTTATGCTGTTTAACAAAATTACTAAAAAGCTTGTTTTACAGGATAAGAACACCATAAAAAGAAGTTTCAGGCAAGATTTTTGTAATTTTGTCACCATCCCATTTTGATTGCCACATGATACGATCGTTTGTCCTTATCCTGCTCCTTACGCTTTCCCTGGTTGTGCATGCCACACACGAAAGAGCAGGTGAGATCACCTACAGGCATATCAGCGGACTGACTTACGAAGTGAAAATCCTGACCTATACCTTCGCGCCCAGCCCTGCCGACCGGCCTGAGCTTGAGATCCTCTGGGGTGACGGAACATCAAGCATTCTGGATCGTGTGGAAAAGACCGATCTGGCGAATGACATCCGCCGGAACGTCTATATCGGACAACATTCGTACAGTGGAGCATCCACCTATACCCTTTCCATGGAAGATCCCAACCGGAACTACGGGATCATCAATATACCCAACTCCGTTAATGTTCCCTTTTACATCCAGACCAAGCTGGTCATCAATCCCTTCCTGGGGCCTAACGACTCGCCCGTCCTGCTGAATCCGCCCATCGACAGAGGTTGTGTCGGCATTCCTTTCATCCATAATGCCGGTGCGTACGACGCTGAAGGCGACAGTCTCTCCTACAGGTTCACCGTCTGTAAAACCGTTGGAGGGAATAACATTCCGGGCTACGAGTATCCCAATGTATCGGATCCAAACCACGATCCCGGAGAATTCACCATCAACCCTGTCACCGGCGATATTGTTTGGGATGCACCTACGCTGCAGGGAGAGTACAACTTTGCCTTCCTGATCGAAGAATGGAGAAACGGCTTGCTGATCGGCACGATCACGCGGGATATGCAGGTGGAAATTGCACCCTGTGACAATACACCGCCGGTCATCGATGTGCTCACCGATACGTGTGTCAAAGCCGGGACGACCCTGACGTTCATCGTTAACGCTACGGACGCAGATAATGATAACATCACCCTGACTGCGACGGGAGGACCGCTGATCCTTGACCAAAGCCCTGCCACCTTCATCGCACCGGAGGATACTTCCGGACTGGTATCGGGTACCTTTACCTGGAGCCCCATCTGCGCACACGTCCAGAAACGGCCCTATTCAGTTTATTTCAAAGCCACAGATGATGGCTATCCGGTAGAACTGGTTGACATAACGACAACGAATATTACCGTGAACGGGCCACCTCCGGAAAATCTAACGGCCCAACCGTTAGGTAACACCATTCAATTAAACTGGGATAAGGTGGGTTGCTCCAATGCAGCAGGCTACGAGATCTACCGCAGGTTCGGCCCTTACGGTTTCGTTCCCGGGCCATGTGAAACAGGAGTGCCGGCCTATACCGGATACGCACTGATCGGTACAGTGAACGCCGTGGAAAATACCTCCTTTTTGGACGACAACAGCGGAGCCGGACTGCTGCACGGTTTGCAGTATTGTTACCTTGTCATTGCAATCTTTCCTGACGGCGCTGAAAGTTATGCATCCAATGAAGCCTGTGCTTCGTTGAAAAAGGACGTGCCTGTCATCACCAATGTCAGTGTCGAATCCACAGGGATAAAAGATGGTGCCATCCGGGTGGTCTGGTCAAAACCTACAGAGATTGATACGGTGCAGGCCCCCGGACCGTATCGCTACCTCATTCATTTTTCCCCAGATTTAAGCGGATCCAGCCTGTCACAAATCGCCTCCTATGATGACCTGAATGACACCATCTTCCTTCATTCCGGGATCAATACCCGTGAACATCCATCCTGCTATAGGATCGATCTGTACAATAACGGACAGGGAAATTATTTCCTGATCGGGTCATCCCAGCCGGCTTCTTCTGTGTACCTGAGAAGTGAACCTTCTGACAACAGTATCCTTCTTGACTGGTCGGAGAATGTGCCGTGGCAGAATGAAAACTATATTATCTACAAGCTTGATGCGGAATCCCAGACGTACGATTCAGCCGGGTACTCCGATACCCGGTTCTTCGCTGATACAGGACTTGTCAACGGCGTCAGCTATTGCTATTTTGTTAGGAGCATCGGCCATTACTCTTCACCCGGTGTGATTGATCCGATCCTGAACAATTCCCAGATTGTGTGCAACATTCCCGTGGACAACGTGGCGCCCTGCCCCCCTGAACTGACGGTGGACACCGATTGTGATCTGGTGGCCAATCACCTTGTCTGGACCAATCCCAATAATTTTTGTGCTGATGATGTGGTCAGATATTACATCTACTTCACCCCTTCACTGGAAGGGGATTACACCATCCTTGATTCACTGCTGAATCCGGCCGACACAAATTATTTGCACCAGAACCTGACGTCCATCTCCGGGTGTTATGCTGTCACCGCCCTGGATACCGCCGGTAATCAGAGCATTTTCAGCAATGTGGTCTGTGTGAGCATCGACAGCTGTTCAATCTACACCCTACCGAATGTTTTCACCCCCAATGCAGATGGATTCAATGATCGCCTGGTTCCCTTCCCCTATACTTCCGTGGAACGTATTGATATAAAAATCTTTAACCGCTGGGGAACTGTTGTTTTTGAAACCACGGATCCACAGATCAACTGGGACGGCAAGAACCAGGACACGGATCAGGAGTGCAGCGAGGGAGTTTACTTCTATGTCTGCGATGTTCATGAGATCACCCTGACAGGGCTCCGGAAAAGGTCGTTGCAAGGGGTTGTGCATCTTTACCGGTAGAGGCCAGGGACCGGAAAGTTCCAAATTCCAGGATCCAAATTCCAGACAAATTCCACTTAATCAAATCACGATCCTCCCTATCAGTAGAAAGAAGACCCGTAGACCCGTAGACCCGTAGACCCGAAAACCCGTTAAAAGGAGCCCTTCCAAGAACTGATGATCGACAAGAAGGCCAAAATGGCAGCGTGCGGCAGGATTCTTTGGGGAGGTAACGAGGTGTTGCACACTCAGGTTGCCCTTTTACGGCTGAGGCGTCTCTGCAGTTTTACCAGAATGAAAACAATGAAGAGGAAAAACACGATGGCGATCAGGACCGGCGACACCAGGGTGAGCACCGACGAGCCCACGGCGGCGGCGTGTTCGCCCGTGGCAACGACCGGATTCCCTGCGCCTGCCGTCAGCTTTGAAGAGGCAAGCCGTGTCAGCACGCTGCCGCCCTGTATGGTGGCAGCAGCTCCTCCGCCCACGATCAATCCGGTGATCCATTTCAGGAAGTCCTGGTCGATGGGCAACACAGAGGTCACCAGCAGCGTACCCGCTCCGATGGCCAGTGGCGTGGTGATCGTATCCAGCAGGTTGTCGACAAAAGGAATATAATATGCAAATATTTCAAAGATGGTTGCAGTGCCGAAACTGATGATCGCCGGCCAGCTGGCCAGCCACTCGAAACTTTCATTCAGGGGAAAGAGACCGGTGCGGGCAGCGATGCTTGCCACAAGCAACGGGATGAAGACCCTGAATCCGCAACTGGCAGCCAGGCCTACTCCCAGGGCAACGGCTGTGATGACTTCTTTTTCCATTTTACCATTCAATTGATTGAATCACTTTATTTTTCTGCAATGACCAGCATCTCAAAATCTTCCGTTGTCAGCTGATCAGAGCGGCTGAATGCACCCAATTTCGCGCCAAAAATTTCAATTTTTCGAAAATTCAGTGACTTTAACAACCAAGTGATCTCGGTGGGCACATAATACCGCTGGTTACAGTCTAACTCCTTCTCTTGGCCTGAATCATCCTTCATCCGCAGAGTGCTGCGATCGCGGAAGGTCATCAGGTCAAAGGTGATGTTCTCCTCAACTGCATTGCCCTCCACCCGGCCGGCATCCAGGAAATCCTTGACGGAATGAAAAATGGGGAAAAAGCCATTCAACGTGGTGAAGATCAGCTTGCCGTCATCCTTCAGGGCACAGGCCGCATTCTGAAGGATCCGGAAATTCATCTCATCGGTCTCCATCAGGGGAAATGCTCCTTCGCAGAGCATGATCACCAGATCGAACGCATTCCTGAACGATAGTTCCCGTGCGTCCTGCTGCTGAAAATCAATGACCAGGCCAGCTTTCTTTGCTTTTTCCCGTGCCCTTTTCAGTTGGGCCTCCGACAGATCGATCCCTGTCACCCTGTAACCGCGCCGTGCCAGTTCAATGGTATGCCGGCCCGTACCACAGCCAAGGTCCAGGACCCGTACGTTCTTATTATACAGGATCTCCTTTTCGATAAAATCACATTCGCCCGGCGTGCCCTGGACGAAAACCTCCCTGTCGTATTGCAGTCCGTAATTTTCAAACAGGGATTCGTACCATTGTTTCATGGCATTGGAGTTTTAAGAACCATTGGAATTGTGCTGCTTGAATGCACTATTTCGAGCCTTGCATTCTTTTGGTGCCTGTATTCATTCTTTTCGCCTGACGGGTGAAGGAGGCGGATGTGCTTCCCTTTCCTTTGATCTGGCCGGAAAAAGAATTCTTTCGGACCCTGGAAGGCTGCGATTTGTTTTGCCTGTTACCGATACCTTTCATTTGGAATGTATTTGATGCCAAAGGTACAATAAATATCCGCGCATACGCATGTATGAGCAGCCGGCTGTCTGGGGATCAGGCTTTCTCAGAGGACAATCCTTTATTTTGATCCCCCCACGCCGCCAGGTCTATTTTCATTCCTGACGGCAAACCTGAGCTGATCCTTTTAATGAGATCCGTTGCTTCCAGGAGTACCGGCTTATCCTTGTAGATCAGGTAGTCCTCACGGTAACGGACAGGGGTGATGTTGGGCATCAGCACGCTGGCCCCTGCATGGAACGCCAGTGTTCTTCCCTCCGGGCTCAGCACATCCAATGCAGTGGCTGATGCAATGTTGATGTCTTTCAGAAGAAGGCGCAATACGGCGATCATTAAAAGACTTTTCTCCAGCCGTTCCTGCGTTGACCATAGCCGGTCTTTTTCTTTAAAAAGAGGTGTCTTCTCATGCTCGATATAGGGACCCATCCCAACCATATCCACCTGGATGTCACTCAGAAACAGCAGATCATCGGCAAGATCCTCCACGGATTGACCGGGAAGGCCAATCATGACGCCGGTTCCGACAAGATAACCGGCTTCTTTCAGATGTTGCAGTGCTCTGATCCGGTTGTCGTAACGATGGAGGTCGTCGGCCGGATGGATCCTGCGGTAAAGATCACGGTTGGTGGTCTCGATCCTCAGCAAATATCGGTGAGCGCCGCTGTCAGCCCAGCAACGGTAGGTTTCCAGGCTTTGTTCACCGCACGATAACGTGACCCTCATCCCCTGGTTGGAGATGCTCTGTATTTTTTTCAGCATCCGCCCGATCCGGTCGATGAAGCTCCTGTCGGTCCGTTCCCCCGACTGGATGACCAGCGAAGTGTACCCCTGCTCCAGTGCCTGCCGCACCACTTCATTCACCTCATCATCGGGGATGTCGTACCTGTGGACATCCCTGATGCCTCTCCTGACACCGCAGTAAAGGCAATTCTTTCTGCAGACATTGGATAATTCGATCAGGCCCCTGACGAAAATCTGTTCCCCCATATGGGCCTTTTTGACCTCACAGGCCCTGGCAAAAATTTGTTCTTTTTCAGTGTCTGATTCAGCCGAAAGCAACCTGATGATCTGGGCACGGTCCAGGCTGGGCTGCAGCAGAATGTCATTGATTGGATCCATCGCTTGTCATAAAAGGAGCGGTCACCCTTTCAAATATGCCATTCATATAGGCAATGGCGAGTCCGTAGTTGGATACCGGTATCCCGGCATTGATGGCGAATTTCAGGCGGTTTTGAAGCTGTTTGCGGGTGATCATGCAACCTCCGCACTGGATGACCAGGCTGTAGGCACGGATATCTGCGGGAACCGGATCAAGTCCTGCCACAACATCCACTTCAACCGATTTTCCGGTGAATTCGCGGATCCAGCGGGGCAGCTTATTCCGGCCAATGTCGTCGCAATTCACCTGGTGCGTGCACGATTCCAGGATCAGTACCCTGTCGCCATTGTTTAGGTTTTCAAGATGGGGTGTACCTTTGAGATAATGCTCAAAATTACCCTTTCTGCGTGCCAGAACGATACTGAAGCTGGTCAGGGGAACCGTTTCCGGCACCAGGTCTTTGACCTTGTGAAATACCTGGCTGTCGGTGATGACCAGTGATGGTCGGATACCCGATGTCTGAAAGAATGACGTAACCTGGTTTTCCTTTAGTACGATGTTGATGCCATCATTATCCAGCACATCCCTGATCACCATGATCTGCGGCAGGATCATTCGGCCCTCGGGCGCTTCCTGATCGATGGGTGTGATGAGAACGACGTAGTCGTCTTTGTGAACAATATCGCCGATCAACGTTGCGTACCGGTAGGCCGTGTCAGGAATGATATCCTTCAGGGCTTCGGTCACTTCCTGCAGATCATTGCTCAAAACCGCACTGAACCTGATCACCGTCGATCCGTACCCTTCTCTCAGGGCTTTCTCCGTTTCAGGGCGAAGCTGCTCCAGATCTTCTTTGTTATGGACAATCAGATAGGGTATGTCCCATTCCCTGAATCCCTGGATCAGTCTTTCTTCCTCTTCGCCGAACCCGTTACCGGTGATCAGCAGTACGCCGCAATCAACTGTTCTGAGCACTTCCATCGTCCTGTTGATCCTCATCGCTCCCAGTTCACCCACATCGTCGATACCGGCCGTGTCGATGACGATGGCCGGACCAATCCCAAAGATCTCGATGGACTTTCTGACGGGATCGGTGGTGGTTCCCGCCTGTTCCGAGACGATGGCAACCTGCTGGTTCACCAGCCTGTTGATAAAGGAGCTCTTTCCGGTATTTCTACGTCCGAAGATCCCGATATGGGGTTTGGTCTCTATGCCTTTGGACATCTTAAAATCGTATATGATAAATTGTTAAATTGTCAAATTGTCAAATTGCTGGCTGCTGATCCTGGCTTCCGTCGGGACGTCGCTTCGCTCCGCTGCTGACCGCCGACTATTAAAAATACAGGTCCCTTTCCCCCTTTTTGATTCTTTCCATGCGTTCGAGCAGGGCATCCTTGCCGGCCGACTTTTCCATCTCACCCAGGTTCTTTTCAATCAGTGCCCAGCCTTTTTCCCGTGTGGCAGCAGGCGCGTAGTCACACAGGTATTCAGCCAGTGTCAGCAGGGCATTCGGGGTACAGAACCGCTTGATGAATCCCGGTACCGAAAATTCCATAAAATGCTCACCAGTACGGCCTTTGCGGTAGCAGGCCGTGCAAAAGGATGGGATATATCCCTGATGGATCAGCTCATCGATCACTTCATTCAGTGAGCGATTATCATTGATCAGGAATTGTTCAAGGTTTAAATTCTGTAATTTTTTCCGATCCTCTTCCGCATAGGCACCCAATTCCAGGCGTGTACCGCCGTCGATCTGGGAGCAACCAAACTGGAGTACTTCATCCCTGATAAAGGAAGGCTCCCGGGCTGTCAGGATCATACCCGTATAGGGGACAGCCAGGCGGAGGATGGCAATGAGCCTGACAAAATCTTCATCCGTAACCTTGTATCGCTCATCGATCTGGTAATCCGATGCATCCTGCACTCTTGGGAAAGAAATGGTATGCGGGCCCACATTGAAACAGGCCTCCAGGTGGCTGGTATGCCTCACAAGGGCCATTACCTCAAAGCGCCAGTCGTACAGTCCCAGCAACGCACCTATGCCCACATCGTCGATACCGGCCTCCTGGGCGCGGTCGAGCGATACGAGCCGGTAAGCATAGTCCTTCTTCCGGCCGCTGGGGTGATACCAGGTGTAGGCTTCCGGGTGGTAGGTTTCCTGGAAGATCTGGTAGGTCCCGATGCCCGCCTGTTTGATGGTCCGGAATCCCTCCACATCCATAGGCGCCGCGTTGATGTTCACCCTTCGGATCTCCCCGTTGCCTTTCTTCACCTGATACACCGTGCGAACCGTGCCGGCGATGTACTCCGGAGTGTACGAAGGATGTTCCCCATAAACCAGGATGAGGCGTTTCTGCCCCTGGTCCTCCAGGGCTTTGACATTCCCGATCAGCTCCTCCTGGGTAAGGGTTCGCCGGACGGCCTGCCGGTTGGATGCCTTGAAACCACAGTATTTGCAGTTATTAATGCACGAATTGCCCACATACAGCGGAGCAAAAAGCACGATGCGCTGTCCGTAGACTATCTCTTTCAGTTTCCGTGCACCTTCCTTAATGGCACTGATCATCGCAGGGTCATCGGCTTTGATCAGCACGGCAACCTCTTCCAGCGACAACCTGTTCTTGCTCAGCGACCGGTCGATGATCTGCCTGACCCGGTCCATGGTCGGCTGCGCATGATCCAAATAATTCCAGATCTCCCCGGGATCGATGAAGGGCGTTCCTGACACATCTTCAATACGGTATTTTTCGGGTGTGAATTTCATTGTAACAGAAGGGTATTCGTTGTATCGGCATTTTTCATCAGGGTGACGGTAAAGGTGGATCCCACATCGGGTTTGCTGGAAACCTTTATGTCACCGGCGTACAGATCCACAAGTTTTTTTATGATGGACAATCCCAGGCCGCTGCCTGTGATGTTCTTGGTTTTGACGTTCTTGATCCTTACAAATTCCCGGAACAGCTTTTCCTGGTCTTCCACGCTCATCCCAATGCCTGTATCTTCCACCTTGATGACTACCTTATCGTCGGAACCTTTGATATGAACATAGATCTGCCCGCCCTCTTTATTATATTTGACGGCATTCGACAGCAGGTTGTTCATGATGATCTCGATCTCGGCGCTGTCACCGTTCAGATAACAGGGTTCTCCGTTGTCATAATAAATGCTGACGTTTTTCTGGATGGCCAGCGGTTCCATGGAATGGATCGCCATTTTGGCTATTTCCGACAGATCGGTCTTCTTTAATTCCCGTTGTTTCTTTCCTGACTCAAGCCTGGTGAGATCCAGCAGGTCCATGATCAGGGTCCGCATTCCTTTTAAACGCTCGATGGATCTGCTGATCATGACACCATAATCATCAATCTTGTCACCCACCTGCTTTTCTTTCATGATCTGAAGGTAACCTTCGATGGCATTGATGGGTGACTTGAGCTCGTGTGAAAGCACGGAAAGGAACTGAAACCGGATCTCTTTCCCCTCTTTGTGAAGCTGACGTGTCATTCGTTTCAGGTAAAGATGCTTGGTGATCCCTTCCATGGCCGTCTTTAACTCATCAGGAGTGAAGGGTTTGGGAATGAAATTATATGCCCCGATATTGGTGGCCTTTACGGCCAGGTCCAGGGAGGCATACGAAGTGATCATCATGACCTGAACATCATACTTCTGTTTGCTGATGTACTCCAAAACGTCAATCCCGTTGATACCCGGTAATTTATTGTCCAGCAAAATGATGTCGACCGGGCTTGACTCAATGATCTCAATGGCTTTTTCACCTGTTTCTGCGTCGATGAGTTCGAACTGGAAATCCTCTTCCATAAAGGGGAATCCTACGGAATAGTTTCGCAGGATCCTGTTGATCCCTGATCGGATTCCGGGTTCATCATCCACGATAAGTACCTTAAGTTTTTCCATTTATAACAGCTTTCCTGATTATAGTTGCAATAATTTATTGATCTCACGGTGGAGCTGATCGGGTCTGAGGCCCTTCTCCAGGTAGAGATCCGCTTTGATCCAGCTCTTTTCCTCTTCAGTATCCAGTCCGAAGATCATTCCTGTTTCCGCCGTTACGGCGGTAGCGATGATGACAGGAACATCAGGGTATTTCTTCTTGAATTTATAGCTGAGAATAAATCCGCTGTCTTTGTTTTCCATCATCAGGTCGAAGATAGCCAGATCGGGTTTCATTTGTTGCATGATCTCCTCTCCCTCCTTCTGGCTTTCAGCGGTAATGGTTTCAAATCCCAAACCCTCCACATGGAATTTCAGCAGACTCAGGTAATCGGGGTCATCATCCACAATCAATACTTTTTTTGTCATGGCATTTGGTTAATTTAATTGGTTTATTACACGTGGCAGTTTCATTGTAAAAGCGGTCCCTGTCGGTCCCTCTGCCGGATCAGCGTTGGATGTGACATTGATCTGTCCACGGTGCATTTTGACGATTCCATAGATCAGGGGCAATCCCAGTCCGGTTCCTCTTCCAATTTGTTTTGTGGTAAAGAAGGGCGTGAAAATTTTTTCCATGTTTTCCCGGGAGATGCCCGTTCCTGTATCAGCCACCTTGATTTCAATGCTTTCATCATCGCCCGACAGGATGATCTTCAGGTTTCCGCCATCAGGCATGGCTTCCACGGCGTTCTTTTCCAGGTTGGTCAAAACCTGCATCATCTGGTCCTGGTCGATCATGGCTTCCGTATCCTTTGCTGTGCATTCGAACGAAACGGATACCGAATCGTTTTTTAGGATGGACTGGAAGCTCTTTTCGATGAAACTTTTCATGTTCGTAAGTTCCAGTTTCACCTGGTTTTTGCGGGCAAAATTGAGCAATCCGCCGACGATGCCCTTGCACCGGCTTGCCTGTTCGGCGATCAGTTCCAGGTCCTTCCGGATCGGGTCACCGGGTTTGGATTCATCGATCAGGATATTGCTGTACATGGTGATCACGCCAAGAGGATTGTTGAGCTCGTGGGCAATGCCTGCCGACAGTTGTCCCATGGTGGCCATTTTCTCGGATTGTTTCAATGCCTGCTGTGCTGATGCGAGCTTTTCGTTGGAGAAATTCAGTTCTTCAATCGACTTGTGTAATTTTTCAATGGTATACGGCAGGCACATTTCCGTTTCCGCCAATCCTTCCAGGATGGCAATGGCGTGTTCTTCGCAGGTGTCGTAGCCACAGGCCCCGCAGTTGAGGTGATCGCTCGGGCTCTTTTTGCCCATCCGGAGCAGCACCTGGTCAATTTCTTCCAGGTTCGGGAGCGGAATACGCCTGTCGGCTGGTTTAAAGGATTTACTCAGTGGAATGTCCTTAAATGCATCCATGTCCAACACCCATTGTGAATGCCGGTTATCCGACATTTTTTTGCTGGCATAACGGCTGATCAAATTCCGGCGGATATACCGTTGCCCGTCCCTCGACATCCCCGGTCCCATGATGCACCCTTCACAGCACAGCAATTGAAGATGATGGGTTCCCTTCAACTCTTTTGAGAACTGGCGGATAGCTTCCTTAAACAAGGGTTTTCCTTCGGCGATGAGAATGTTGCCATCGCACAGGTCATCCGTTTTATTCATCGACTGCAGCAGTCCTCTGCTCAATGGGAAAATGGCTCCTTTTCCCGCGTGGGGAGGATCAAAGTCGGAGGGAGCCACATCCTGCAGATCAGAGTCATGCTGTGTAAAAAGCTGCCGGAGTTCCTCAAACGTGATGATTTCGTCCACTTCATCCGATTCGGCCTTCTTAGCGATACAGGGACCAATAAAGACCAGCTTGACGTGCCCGCCATATTTCTTTTTCGCTACGCGGGCCGCAGCTTCCATGGGAGACACCACGGGGGCCAGGTACGGAACCAGCTCAGGATGATAGTGACGGATGTAGTACACGATGGCAGGGCAATCGGAACTGATCATGGAGGGAACGTGCTCCTCGTCGATCAACCTGGCGTATTCCCCTGCAACAAGATCAGCCCCGAAAGCCACTTCCATCACGTGGTCAAAGCCCAGTGCACGAAGTTTTCCCACAAAAACTCTGAAATCACTGAATTCGGTAAATTCAGCCGGAAAACTGGGAGCAACAAGGGCAACGACCTTTTCGGAAGAAGAAAGCAGTTCCTGAACCGAATCGACCTGGGTGACATACATTTTCGCCTGCTGGCTGCACACTACCACACAATTCCCACAACCGATGCAGCGCTCACTGATCACCTCGGCCTGCCCGTTGATGATCCTGATCGCCTTCACAGGACATTCTCTCACACAGGTATAGCACACCCTGCATCTGTCCTTGACCGTATAGACCAACTTATCCCTGACCGAACCACGCATAGGTTAACTGTTTTCTGTTACTTCCTTCATTGCTACAACATCACATCACGTTCAATATAGCTTGTATGAAGCAATTCATGACTCTTGTGCCCGAGAGGCTCTCCCAGGAATTCCTGGTACAGCTCAATAACCTCGGGATTTTTGTGCGACATTTTTATCGTTTCCTGATCGTCGATGGCATAGAGCGTCCGCATTCGGGCCAGAATATCTGATTCTCCGCATCCCACGCGCTGCCCTCCTCCGGCCACACACCCACCCGGACAGGCCATCACTTCAATGAAATGAATGTCGTTTCTGCCGTTGCGGATCTCATCCAGCAACAGGCGGGCATTTTTTAAACCACTCACCACAGCCACCCCCAGCTCCAGGTCACCGATCCGGATACGCGTTTCCTTCCTTCCTTTGAGTCCCCTGATTTCAGGGACCCTGAAACTGACCAGATCTTTTCCGGTAAGTTTGAAGTAGGCTGTACGAATGGCAGCTTCCATCACTCCCCCCGTGTTGCCAAAAAGCTTTCCGGCAGAGCTTCGCACACCCAGCGGAGAATCCGCTGTCTGGGGTTCAAGTTTATCAATTTCAATACCGTACAGGCGGATCAGCTGGATGAGTTCCCGGGTCGACAATACCGCGTCAACATCCGTAATGCCCCGGTGGGTCATGTTCTCCCGCTGCGCCTCAAATTTCTTGGCCACACAGGGCATCACCGATACCGAGTAGATCTGGTGCGGATCCTTGTGTTCCCTTTCGCTGATATAGCTCTTGATGACGGCTCCCAGCATCTGCTGTGGCGATTTGCACGTGGAAAGATTCGGGAGCATGTCGTGGGCAAATTCCTCCGCAAACTTGATCCAGGCCGGACAGCAACTGGTGATCATAGGCAGAACACCGTTGTTTTGGATGCGATGGATCAACTCGGCCGACTCTTCCATGATCGTTAAATCAGCTGAGAACGATGTATCAAAAACCCGGTCAAAACCTATCTTCCGAAGGGCTGCATTCAGCAGGCCATTCAGGTCGGCGCCCGGTTCAAGACCAAACTCTTCGGCAATGGATACCGTTACCGCAGGCGCGTACTGCACGATCACCATCTGATCCCGGTCGTTCAAAGCCATCTGCACTTCATTGATATGGGGCCTTTCGGAAAGGGCTCCGGTTGGACATACCAGGATGCACTGCCCGCAGTTCACACAACTGGAGACGTTCAGTCCCTTGTTGAAAGCCGTTCCGATGACGGATCTGCTTCCGCGGTTGATGTAATCAATGGCCGACACATCCATCACCTCTTCACAAACCCTGACACATCTGCCGCAAAGGATGCATTTGTCCGGATCGCGGACAATACTCGCACTGGATAGATCCTTGTGATAATCATTTTTCTTTCCGCTGATCCGTCGTTCAGTCACATTGTGCTCACCGGCCAGATCCTGCAGGGTGCACTTGCCGTTACGCACACAGTACAGGCAATCATCAGGATGATTTGACAACAGGAGTTCCACGATCACCTTACGGGATTCGACCACCCGCTGGGAGTGGGTCTGAATTTTCATACCCTCCTCCACAGGATAGGAACAGGAGGTGATCAGTTTCCCATTCGCCAGGTTTTCCACCACACACATCCGGCATGAGCCGGAGGGCAGATAATTTTTCATGTGGCAGAGCGTCGGGACCCTGATGCCATTCCTTGAAAGGACATCGATCAGTAATTCTCCCTTCGTTGCCTCAATCTTCTTGTTATTGACTTCTATCATACAATCCATAGTTCCTTGGTTTTTTATCGGAGCATTACTCCCTTATAAAAATAGCACCGAATTTACAGGCTTCCTCACAGCTGCCGCAACCGATGCATTTCTCCTCCACAATGAAATGCGCTGTTTTCCTGGCACCGATGATGGCACCGGTAGGACATTTCTTTGCGCAAACCGTACATCCGGTGCATTTGTCCACATCGATGCGGAACGTTCTCAGATCCGTACAGACACCCGCCGGGCACTTCCGTTCGTAGATATGCGATTCATACTCGTCCCTGAACCAGCGGAGCGTGCTCAGTACCGGATTGGGAGCCGTTTGGCCCAGTCCGCACAAAGAGGTTTCCCTGATCACTTTTGCCAGTTTCTCCAGTTGAATGATTCCCCTGAAGCGTGTCAGGGATTGATTTCCTGTATTGACTGGTTTGGAAGTGATGCTCTCCAGGATCTCCAGCATTCTTCGGGTTCCTTCCCGGCAGGGAATACATTTACCACAGCTTTCGCGCTGGATGAAGTCCATGAAGAATTTGGCCACATCCACCATGCAGGTATCCTCGTCCATCACCACCAGTCCTCCGCTTCCCATCATGGCCCCTGCCCTGATCAGCGACTCATAGTCGATCTGAATATCCAGGTTTGCTTCGGTTATGCAGCCGCCGGAGGGGCCTCCGATCTGCACGGCCTTGAATTTCTTGCCGTTGCGTATGCCACCCGCCATAGTGAAGATGATATCCCGCAGCGGAGTACCCATCGGGATCTCCACAAGACCTGTACGACTGATCTTGCCCGACAGGGCAAACACCTTGGTACCCTTGCTGGTGGCCGTTCCCATTGAACTGAACCAGGCTTCACCCTTTTCAAAGATGACCGGTAAATTGGCCAGGGTTTCCACATTATTGATGACAGTAGGTTTGCCAAAAAGGCCACTGACAGCCGGAAAAGGAGGCCTGGGACGCGGCATCCCGCGCTTTCCCTCGATGCTGTGCATCAGGGCTGTTTCTTCCCCGCAGACAAAAGCACCGGCCCCCATCTTGACCGTGATGTCAAAATCGAATCCCGATCCTGCAAGGTCTTTTCCCAGCAATCCATAGCTACGGGCCTGATCCATCGCGATGCGTAACCTTTGGATGGCCAGCGGGTACTCGGCACGGATGTACACATATCCTTTGGAAGCGCCAATACCATAGGCTGCAATGGTCATCCCCTCGATCAAACGGTAAGGGTCTCCCTCGATCACTGCTCTGTCCATGAATGCTCCGGGATCTCCCTCATCTGCATTGCAGATCAGATACTTCTGATCTGCTTCCGTTTGGTTGGCAAACTTCCATTTCTTTCCGGTAGGGAACCCACCACCACCACGTCCACGTAAACCACTGATCTCCACCTTGTTGCATACATCAAGGGACGTGCAGGTCTGCAAAACCGTGAGCAGGCTCTGATAACCGCCATGGGCAATGTATTCCCGGATGCTGACAGGATCAATGATCCCACAGTTTTTCAAAACAATCCGTGTCTGCCGGGCAAAAAACGGGTGCTCATCCAAAAAGGGAATCCTGTCCCATGCGCTGGTATGCCCGTTGCGAAACTGCCCCAGGATGTCTTCCTCGGAAGGCTCCCCCTTGAGAGCGGAATCCAGAAGACTAACAACCTTATCCGCGGTGACCTTCTGGAAGCAAAGACGGTTCCTGCCCGGCAACTGGACATCCAGCAGCGGCTCAGCCGAACACATGCCAATACAACCAACCTGAACAATGTCGGCATCAATACCTTTTTCATCCAGGTAACGGTTCACAGCCTGCTGTGTCTTATCCGCGCCCGCACCCAGTCCGCACGTTCCGGATCCAATATAGATCACCGGTTTCAGAAGAGTTTCCCGGCGCAATGCCCGAAGCAGATCCCCCGAAGAGTGAGAATGTGGTTCCGTCTCCCCGTTGAGGAGCTTTTCCATCAGTATTTGCCTTACGTCAGTCATCGTTTCAGTGATCATAACGTTTCCTCCCTTTTTCTGTATTCCTCAATAATGGCGGCTACCCTGGCCTCGTCAACCCTTGCATGAAACTCGCCGCTGATGTTGATGACCGGTGCCAGTCCACAGGCGCCAATGCATGCAACGATCTCAATGCTGAACAATCCGTCGCGCGTGGTCTGCCCTGCTTTGATGTTCAGCAACTTTTCCAGGTGCGCCAGCACCGTGGCCGATCCAAGCACGTGACAGGCGGTGCCACGGCAGACCTGGATATGGTATTTGCCGGTAGGCTGAAACCTGAACTGATTATAAAAGGTGGCTACCCCATAAATGCGGCTTGAAGGAATATGCAAATGCTTTCCAACAGCAACCACAGCTTCTTCCGAAAGATAACCCTCTCTTTCCTGAATTTCCTGCAAGATGGGTATCAGACTGTCGCGACCACCCTGCTGATGATTTTCCAGTACCTCTTTAACATCTGTTTTCATTATCCTCTGGTTAATTAAGTTTCCGTGGATTCCCTCAGTGGCAGTTGGATAGGTTTAAGAATGTGCTGCCTGCTTCTCAAGCTGAGCTTTGATCTCGTAGAGCAATTTCCGGGCATCCACGGGTTTTCTGAGAAAACCGTTCACCGGTAACCAGATCGAGCGTCCGTCTTCCGTAAGGTAATCCACCCCGCAGTTACCTGAAACCACATCCCGGACCAGGATCACCTGCAATTCACTGTAATGAGGATCGGCTCTGAACTCCCGGGCCATTTCCCTGACACTTTCCTTGGTGGTTACCAGAACATCGATGGAAGTTTGCATCAATACGGGCATCGTCCGGAAGGTGCGATCTTCACTCAATTCCTTGGCCATCTCAAATCCCTCATAATGGGTTGTCATCATCACATCAAGAATAGCCAGATCAGGCTTTTTATCACGGGCCAGCTGCAGCCCCTCATCCTTATCAAAGGCTGAAATAACTTCATATCCTTCATTTTCGAGGATAGTCGTGATGACATTGATCACATCAACGTCGTCATCTACAATTAAAATTTTCTGTGCTTCCATAAATTGTCTTATTAAAATAAAGATGGTACCTGCTATTTCGATTCAGTCGCAAAATTAGAGCGGGAACACAGACCCTGCAAGAGTGGAAGGTGCACGCGGAAAACAGGTGGAAACACCTATATTTCAATAGTTATAATATTGTTTTTCAAATACTTAAAGTCACTAAGCAGAACTGAACTCCATCGGGATCCTTCGACTGAAAGCATTGGAAATGACCCACCGGCAAACAGAAAAAAATTAAAAAAAAAGATTATTTTTTGAGGTATAGGTGTTTTACACATTGGATTTTCGTCCGGAGACAGTGTAAAACTCCGTCACTCACCCGGAATCTGGCTGGGATTTATCCGTTCCGGGGTCTGTGATGTGCCATCAGGTCCTGATCAGTCCATGTTTCACCGCATAGAGCACCAGGTTGGGGGCATTTCTGGCACCGGTTTTTTCGAAGAGGTGGGCACGGTGTCCGTCCACGGTTCGCTGGCTGACCCCTAATAATTTGGCAATCTCTGCATTGGAGTTTCCTTTGCAGATCAGTTCAAGCACCTCCAACTCGCGGTCGGAGAGCCTGACATCGGGTCCTTTGGGCTTGATCCTCTGATACTTGCTGGCAGAAGCGATAAATTCCTCAGAAAAGTAGGTATCGTCGCGGAGAACGGCATCAATGGCCGTTTTGAGTTCCTTCGTTGTGGTCTTTTTCAGCAGGAACCCAGCGGCTCCGGCCTCGATCATCTCGTTGAAGTAACTCACTTCCTCGAACATGGTCAGTGCGATTATTTTGACATCCGGGTATTTCGCAGTGACTTTTTTAGTGGCCTCGATCCCATCCATCATGGGCATCCGGATGTCCATGAAGATAACATCGGTCTGGATTTTTTTCAGGGCATCCATCAGTTCGACGCCGTTGGAAGCCTCCGCCACCACCTTCAGTTCATCGATCTCATTGAGTATGGTCCGCAATCCTTTACGAAAGATGATGTGATCATCCACGATCATGACTTTGATGATATCCATGTCAGGCATTGTTTTCCGGGATCCTTACCGAGGCGATCAAAAACATCCCTTTCCCCACTTCGGTGTTGATATCGCAGGATCCCTTGATGGTTTTCATTTTATTGATGATATTGTTGAGACCGTATCCGGTATTTTTCTTCAGTTCCGCAGTGAGGTCAAAACCAATCCCGTTATCGCGGTAGTACAGGATGATCTGATTGTCGAAGCTCTTCAGGTCGATCTTGATATGATCCGCTTTTGAATGCTTCAGGGTGTTGTTGATCAGTTCCTGAACGGATTGGTAGAGGATGGTTTCCTCGATTCCACGGTGATCGATCGTGTATTGCTGTGTATTCACCTCAATGTCAACGGCGTGCGTTGCCTTGACATAGGAGGTGAATTCGTGGATGGCAGCTGCCAGGCCAAAATCCTGTAGCAGCGAAGGCCGGATGTTGTTGGAGATCTCCCGTGTTGACTTGATGGCCATGTCCACCAGCTCTTCCACGTTGGCAATCGCTTCCCCTTTATCGATCTTTTTAAAGTTGCCCTTCTTCAGGATATCCGTATAAAGCTTGATGGTCGACAGAATAGGTGCCAGCCCGTCGTGCAGGTCGGCAACGAACCGTTTTCGCTCCCGCTCTTCGGTCTGGATGATCGTTCGCAGGATCTTTTCTTCAACCTCCTTGCGCTCCGTAATATCCCTGGCAATGGTCAGGATGACTTTCTTTCCCCTGTATTCAATGATCCTGCTGTTCATTTCCACCGGGATCACCCTGCCGCTTGTTGCCACATTCTCCGACTCATAACGGTATTTGCCAAGCATACGGATGGTTTCCAGGTTTCGGTCAACTTTATCCAGGAATTTCGGTGTCTTGATATCCCTGAAGTTCATCCGTTTGAATTCTTCGGGGCTGTACCCAAGGTTATCGCAGGCCACCTGATTCACCTCCAGGAAGTTTCCCTCCATATCCAGTACAAAAATATCATCGCTGCTGTTGTTGAACAGGGTCTTGAAATGCTGTTCCGACTGAGCCAGTGCACTTTTGGTACTGTCAAGCTGAGCCTGTGAAACTTCAAGTTCTCCCAGGAATTTTCTGACATTTTCAATCGTGAGATAATAAACAAAGATGGAAAAGGCCAGGATGATGATAAGGGAAAGGATCAGGGAATTGAGAATGATCTTGTTCAGGATCTGGGCGGTTTCTTCCTTGACGGGCAGGGTTACGCCAATGTAAAACCTAAAGTCCTCATAGTAATCAAAGGCGATCATGTTCTTCTCCCGTCCCGGACCACCCCTGCTGATGATCAGTCCTTCCTTCATTCGGGCAATCTTTTCAAACAGGTCATCGTCACCGTATTTTTCTCCCTGGAGTGCCGGGTGAATGATCAGGGTGCCCTGATCATCCATGACAAAGGGAAATCCTGATTTCCCGATTTTAAGGTCACGAAGGACTTCGCGTAGTTTGTCCAGGTCTTTTTCCTTATCCCCGACATAAAGCATGCCCACGATTTCCCCTTGTGACAGGATGGGTTCATAAGCAGTAATATACCAGTCATTCACGACAAAGGCACGCCCGAAAAAAGTTTTCATTCGGTTGATCGTGTCTGCCACGCTGGAGTCCAGGGGAATAAATGTCCCGATGGCCCGGCTGCTGTCTTCCTTCAACACGTTGGTGGAGATCCTCACAAAACCGCTGTCGATCTTCTGAAAAAGTGTAACGGTCGCATCGGTAAGAAAATGAACACGATCGATGAAATCGTAATTCTGATAAAGTTCTTTGCCGGCCAGGTACCACTTTTGAAGCCCGGCCTGATGCAGAGTGCCGGAAACCTGATTAAGGACAGGAACCTCGAAGGTTTCTTGTCCTATCACCAGTGAATCCTGGTAAAACAACTCGTGCGCGACTTTCAGGTCACGATGGACCTTGTCCAGTTTCAGTGCTCTTTCACGCTCAAACATTTTAACGATCGTCTGGACCTCCGTCGACAGATTACGTTCCAGGGAACGGTAAATATTACGCCGTACCATCGCGATGGTGATGATGGTGATGATCATCGCCATAATGATGATACCGGTCACAATAGGAACGTAAAAGCGCGTTTTTACCGGGATTCGGCGTGAGAAAAAGGACATCGGGTAAAATGTGCAGCCACAAAGCTACACCAATTTTTCTTATCCTGAAATCATTAAAATGCTCTCTCAATGAGGTCGACGACCCTCACCGAGTAGCCCCATTCATTGTCGTACCACGAAAGGATCTTGACCGTTTTGCCCATGACCATGGTGCTCAGTGCATCAAAAATCGATGAATGAGGGTTATGGATGATATCGACCGATACGATCGGGTCTTCGGTATATTCGAGGATCCCCTTCATCGGGCCTTCGGCAGCTTCCTTGATCGCCTTGTTGACTTCATCTTTAGTCACTTCCACCTTCAGGTTGACTACCAGGTCGACAACGGACCCTGTAGGGGTGGGGACGCGGATAGCCATTCCATCCAGTTTTCCCTTGAGGGCAGGGATTACCTTGCCGACTGCCCGGGCAGCGCCCGTTGTGGTCGGGATCTGCGAGATGGCAGCGGAGCGCGCCCGGCGCAGATCGGTATGAGGTCCGTCAAGGATCACTTGATCATTCGTATAGGAATGGATGGTTGTCATGAAGCCATTTTCGATGCCGAACCGGTCGTTGAGCACCTTGGCGACCGGTGCCAGGCAGTTCGTCGTGCAAGAAGCATTGGAAATGCACTGATCGGTCTCTTTCAGGTCATTGTCGTTCACTCCGATGACGATCATGCGGTCAATGTCGTCCTTTGCAGGAACGGTTAGGATCACTTTCTTTGCACCGTTCTTCAGGTGGTCGCCGTACCCTCCCTTTGCACTCTCTTTGGAGCGGAACACACCGGTAGATTCCACAACAACATCCGGTGATGTGGCCCAGCGGATGTTGATCGGGCTTCTTTCGGCCGTTACAGGGATCCTGACCCCGTTAATGATAAGATTCGTATCATCAAAGGAAACCGTTCCGTTGAATTTTCCCTGGGTGGAATCGTACTTTAACAGATGAGCCAGGACACTTGTGCTGGTCAGGTCATTGATGCCGATGATCTCGATGTTGCCGCGCTCGAGTGCTATTTTCATTACGTTTCTTCCAATCCTTCCAAAACCGTTGATGCCGACTTTAATCTTGTTCATAGTCTTACTATTTTGATTTTCAATTATTTAATATTAAATTCACTCTACAACTTTGCGGGTGCAAAAATAGGGTTTATTTGGATTATTAACGCGGGAAAGTTGATTTTATGACGTGTGTTGCATGTTGCAAGGTACATGTTGCAGGTTAATAGCTTCAAGCAGCAAGTCGAAGCCCCGCATTCTGCGGGGTAAACTCCACAAAGATCCCACCGCAAGGCGGGATCTTCAAGCTTTTCGCAAATCCCAAATCCCAGGCACCATAATCCAGGCAAATCCCAAATCCCAACATCCAAATTCCAAACATATCACAAGATCCAAATCACAAACAAATCACCTTATCAAATAAACTGTATGCAGTAAAACACTGATCTGTACTCCTTTATTTGTATTTTACCGCGTAGCGGTTAAAGAATTGTAGCTCAATGGGATCATCCAATGATTTTATTCCCCGTAGGGGATAAACATAAATCTGGAACCCCTACGGGGTATTGAATCATTTCATGCCATGATGCTACAATACTATATGCCCTGCGGGCAAGGAAAGGGAATTCGGTCACCTACCTGCTACAATACGATATGCCCTATGGGCAAGGGAAGGGGGAATGAATCAGGATTTAAATAGGGCAATCACAGTGTTTGTAATTTGGATCCTGGAATTTGGGATTTGTTTGGATTTTGGACCTTGGGATTTGGGATTTATTCCCTGTAGGATTTTGTAAGAAAAAATAACAGGAAACGTCATCATTTATGCTTGAAAAGCATTATTTTTGTCAAACATAATTTTCAAAATGAATAGTCATATGTTTGTCAACAGAGAGAAGGAAATTGAAAGGCTGCAGAATGCTTTCGTTAAGGAAAAACCACAGCTGATCGTTGTCTATGGCCGGCGCAGGTGTGGAAAGTCGACATTGTTGCATCGGGTGCTTCCCCCTCATGCCCTATATTTTTCTGCGGATTTAAGAGAACCACCCCTCCAGATCCTGGCGCTTGCAAAACAGGTGGATGCCCTTGCACCCGGTTTTTCCAGACCTGTCTATCCCGACTGGGAAAGTTTGTTCCATAGTCTGAATTCTGTCCTGAAATCAAGGACAATTATTTGTATTGACGAATTTCCCTACCTGGTTAAAAACAGCCCGGAGTTGCCTTCAATTTTACAAAAAATAACAGAAGAATCTGATAAGAGGAATTTTCATCTGATCCTCTGCGGATCCTCCCAGCAAATGATGTACAGTATGGTCCTGGACAGCAGCTCACCACTCTATGGACGATGTGATGAAATCATCCGGGTAAAACCCATGGGAATAAAAGAGATGCATACTTTCTTGTCACTCCGTCCGGAAGAAGCTGTCATGGAATATGGTGCCTGGGGTGGCGTCCCCAGATACTGGGAAATCAGGAAAGAATACAAGGATTTTACAGAAGCTGTAAAAAAAAGCATACTCGATCAAAACGGTATCCTTTACGAGGAACCTGAACGTCTATTTTCCGATGAGATGAGGACATCCGTGCAGGCTTTTTCCGTAATGAGCCTGATCGGCTCCGGTGTGCACAAACCATCCGAAATTGCCAGAAGATTAGGAAAACCGGTGACTCAGCTGTCGCGTCTTTTTGGATTCCTTATCAACCAGGGATACATTCGTCGTGAAGTACCCTTCGGAGAATCTGGGAGATCCGCCAAACGAAGCCTTTATAAGATTGATGATCCCTTCCTGAATTTCTACTTCAATTTCCTTATCCCCAATAAAAGCAGGCTCGAATCTGGTATGATCGAAGAGGTCTGGCAGGGGATTGATGCGAAGTATAATTCATATCTGTCGGGTTTATGGGAAGATTTATGCAGAAAAATGATACATGAGATGGTCATCGACGGTAAAAAATTTAATCCGGCTTCCCGCTGGTGGGGTACCGGAACAGATAAAAAAGCGATGGAAATTGACCTTTTATCAGAATCTCTGGATAGAAGCAGCTTGCTTGTCGGGGAAGTGAAATGGTCGGATAAGGTACCTGTCGGGGAACTGGCCTCTTCAATTGACAGTAAAATTGCGGCATTCCCGTTTGTTGAAAGCAAATCTGTCATTAAAGCGTTATTTCTTAAAGAAAGACCCGGTAAAGCGCTTCCCGGATTCCACGTTTTTACACCTTCGGATATGTTAGCAAGGTAAATCCGAACAACCACATAAAAAAATTCCAAATCCCAACTTCCAAAATCCAAACAAATCACAAGATCCAAATCAAAAACAAATCCCGGAAGAAATATCATCTTATCAAATAAACTGTATGCAGTAAAACACTGATCTGTACTCCTTTAATTGTATTTTACCGCGTAGCGGTTAAAGTATTGTAGCTCAATGGGATCATCCAATGATTTTATTCCCCGTAGGGGATAAACATAAATCTGGAACCCCTACGGGGTATTGAATCATTTCATGCCATTATGGTACAATACTGCTTGCCCTACGGGCAAGGGAGGGGAATTCGGCCACCTACCTGCTACAATACGATATGCCCTACGGGTAAGGGAGGGAGGAATGAATCAGGATCTTAATAGGGCAATCACTTGCTTGGAATTTAGGATTTGCTTTAGCTTCCAGCGTTTAAGTATCCATCCCCACCGGTCCTGTATCTCTCCCGCGCGACAATGCATCTGTTTCATTTTCACTTTTTTGGTGCAGTAATTTTATACTGGCAGCCTGATAATAGGCAGTTGGCAGCATGTCCTGAGGGCGAAGCCCGAAGGATCAGCAATTAGCAGTTTAACAATTTAACATATGAAAAGGTCTCAAAAAAAAGGAGGTTCTTATGAAAACTAATACATTACTTCAAACAACAGGGTTAGCCATTGCGATGATCGTGCTGACCATTCTGTATTCAAATGCCCAGATCCCGTTCGAGGGATTATCGGCAGATCACGAAGGCATTGCCGTTTGGGATGCCGACGGCACAGGCCCTGAACCTGCCGCTGCAGGCCATCCTCATCCTTTCGGCTATGGCAGCTCACGCTACTATAGCGCTTCAAGGGATTACGATGACATCGATCCCGAACCGAATGCGGCATTTTGTCATTTTTTGCCAGGAATGACCGGATTCCCGCTTTTTGAGCAAGCGCTGTCCAGCTATGGCTTTTTGCCCGGACAGGTTAAAATAAAACATGGGTTGCTTATTGAAGGGAATGATATTGAAGGCGAGGACTGGTTTACCGACGGCAACAAGCATTATTTGAACAGATATGACGGTTATTGCTACATTGAACTGGATGGCGAACCAATGATCTTGTTTTATTGCAAAAATGTCTTCACTGCTTATGATCATTCCAATCCTGGCATCTGGCAGTTTGAAACCAGTTTTACCCGTCCGTTTGATCATTCTCAAAACAGTTCCATTCCAGTGCAGGAGGTTGCAGCAGCCTTTTTACAGGACATGGATGGTTGGGAGCTGAGGCTGGTAGGTAAACTGACTTCAACAGGTGTGTTTTTTTCGGGTAACAGCAGGATTGACGGATTATATTTCGATGTGATTGACGGATACCTCGAAAAGGGTTTTCCCATACTTCCGTTTACCGGTCTGGTGACAGACCATGAAGGCGTTGTCGCATGGGATGCCGATGGTTCGGGTCCCGAGCCCCAGGCGTATGGCCATACCTTTACATACAATGGTATCAACTGGTGGATGGCGTATTATATTACTTCGCGCGATTACGACAACATTGACCCGGATCCCGAAGCAGCGCTATGCCACTTCACAGGTGCAGGAACAGGATTTCCCAACCTTAACGCACAACTGGAATACAAGGGATATACCATTGACCAGCTTAAAATAAAATCCGGACTTTCCACGCTTGGCAATAACATCGAAGGCATTGACTGGGGGCTGAATGGCAGTACGCACTGGTATCATCATTACGGAAATGCAGTTACTTTGGAAATCGCAGGTGAGCCTATCCTTGAATACGTGATCGACACGAATTACGGAACCCGCGATGTGGGAACAATAAATTACACCTGGTCGAGCCAGTCAAGTCCTTCAACCCTTACCGATATTTCGGCAAATGCCACGGCCAATGCCCGGCATGTGGCCGCTTCATTTCTGAAAGACCTGGCAGGCCATTCCATGAGAACCTATATGGAAGGGCAGGGGGTGAGTGGTAATATAACTACCAATGGACGGGACGGCGTTTTTCATGAAATTACCTTGGGAGAACTCAAACCGGTGCTATCCGACGAAACTCTTATCTGGGACAATGAAGTCAGCGGCACCTGGACTTTGGCAGGTTCGCCCTATATCATCATGGGCTATATCAAAATCCCCGATGGTGAAACATTGACCATTGAACCCGGTGTTGAAGTTAAGTTCAGTTCAGCCGAGCGGTTCGATATCCAGGGATGCCTGCATGCCGAAGGAACCGAAGCGCTTCCAATATTGTTTACTGCCTGCGACCCGGATGTCAAATGGGGTGGAATGGTCTGGGATCAGACACCGGCAACGAACCCGAATTCGGTTTTAAAGCATTGTATTTTTGAATACAGCTATGCTTATGGCCTGGAAACTGGCTATAACTGCGGCGGGGCTATTCGTATTAATTTAGTGAATAACATTGATATCAGTCATTGTGTTTTCAGATACAACAGCGCCGATAAATTCACCACGAATAACCCGGCCGGGGGAGCGCTTGCCATGTTCGATTGCTCCATTCATATTTCCCACTGCATTTTCCATGATAATTCATCAAGCTGGGGCGGCGCCATCATGATAGGAACCAATTCAAATCCTGTTGTTGATAATTGCCTGTTCTATGACAACGAATCCACTTACGCAGGAGGAGGTGGGGGCGCCGGATTATCCTGGGATAACAGCAACCCTCATTTCGTGAACTGCACTTTTGCCGATAATCATTCTGTGAGTGAAGGTGGAGCCTATGAACTGGAATTCGGAGGTACAACAACTTTCACCAATTGTATATTCTGGGCAAATACGGCAGATATTGAAGCTAACCAGATCAGTATTTTGACACTAAACCCGCTTCCTGTATTAAATATATATTACAGTGATGTTGAGGATGGAATGAATGGAATTACCCCTGGATTCCAGGGAGAGTACCTCCATAATATCAATTGTGATCCTGTTTTTATTCCAATGAATGGATTTCTGTTCGTATTGGATTCAACCTCCTGCTGTCACAATGTTGGAACACAAAATACAACATACCTGCCTCAAAATTATAGTATTCCACCTGCATGCCTTTGTGGCAATGATAGAATAATGCAATCCGAAATTGACATGGGTTGTTATGAAACATGGGGATTATCTACCGGGACTGAAGATTTTGAACCATCTGCGAATAAGATAGTGAAGGTATTTCCCAATCCGACCTCCGGAATATCAGATATCAGATATCAGATATCAGATATCAGATATGTTACACTTGAGATCTATGATGTTCAGGGGCAAATGGTCAGGAATCTGGTGCATGAAAAACAACAGGCAGGTGAATATGTGGTCCGTTTGGGTGGATCTGATTTGCCCGCAGGGATCTACCTGGTCCGACTGCAGGCTGGAGAGCAAACGGAAACGGTGAAGATGGTGGTGATGCGGTAGGCAGTTGGCAGTTGGCAGTTGGCAGTTGGCAGTTGGCAGTTGGCAGTTGGCAGTTGGCAATAAAAACCTGCAACCTGTAACCTGCAACTTGAAACCAAAAGCTTGCAGCTTGTAGCTTGTAGCTTGCAGCCAATTAAGAATTTTGGATTTTGTTATTTGGATTTTGCCCCGCTATGCGTATCTTTAGGAAAAATTTTCCCTCAGAGATGCTTCGTGCGGTCATAATCGACGATGAAGCCCCGATGCGGCAAACGCTGGAAACGATGCTGAAAACGGCATGCCCCAACGTAAAGCTCGCTGCCATGGCCGATGGGGTACGAACCGGCGTGGAAGCGATCCGGCGAAATCACCCCGACCTCGTATTCCTGGATATCAAAATGGGCGACGGCACCGGCTTCGATCTGCTGAAACTGCTGGAGCCCATCGACTTCAAGGTGATCTTTATTACAGCATACGACCAGTACGCAGTCAAGGCATTCAAGTTCAGCGCCCTGGAATATCTGCTGAAACCCGTGGATGAGGACGAACTGGCCGAGGCAGTGACAAAAGCAAGGAAACTGATCGCTCAGGAACTCCAGATCCAGCTCGACACCCTCGAGGACAATATGGCCCCCGGTGATAAAATGGGGAAAAAGATCGTGCTGCGGACCTTCGAAAGCGTCCACCTGGTCAACACCCGCGATATCATATACTGCGAGTCGACAGAGAGCAGCTATACTGAATTTTATCTTGTGAATCGTGAGAAGATCCTGGTATCGAACCGGTTGAAGGAATACGAAGAACTGCTGGGCGAATTCGGATTTTTCAGGGTGCATAAATCGTACCTGATCAACCTGCGTCACATCTCCCGGTTCGACAAGAAAGAGGGTGGAATAGTCATTCTTACGGGCAATTTCCGGGTACCGGTAGCCTCCCGAAAGAGGGAGCAGCTGATGGAGCTGTTCGATCGGCTGGGGGGATAGTTAGTAGTCAGCAGTCAGCAGTTTGTAGTTGGCAGTTAGCAGTTGGCAGTTGGCAATAGAACAATTGGTCAATGAATAACAATTTGACAATTGAACAATAGAACAATGAATGGATGAAAATTGCCCCAACATTTCTCTTCGCTGTACTACTTGCTACACCCTGCTTTCCTCAGAGATACCTTACCCTTCCTTATTACAATGTCGACAGCCTCAGGCAGATGTTGCCATACCAGCGGGGAGAAGAGCAGGTCAATACTCTGAACCGGCTGGCGGTCATGCTTTTTTATAATGACACCGCCGGAAGTAGGGCTTATGAGGAGGAGGCGATAGATCTGGCACAGGAACTGGATTACGAAAGGGGGATCGCGGATGCGTACAGGAACCGGGGGTATATCTATCAACACCAGGGAAATTTCCCAAAAGCACTGGATAATTTCCTGGAATCCTTTTCAATTTATGAAATGTTAGATGATAAACACACCATCGGATGGATTTACTATGATCTTGCCAGGGCACATTATCTGGCAGCAAATTGTCAAAAAACAATCGAATATGGATATAAGGCCCTGGCTGTTTTCAGGGAGCGTATCGGTGGAAATTTAACAGTGGGAAATGCAAGAGACACTATAATGACATATTGCGGATTGGCTTTGGCCTATCGTCTGACAGGCAATTCCGGGAAAGCAGTCAGCATGTTCAGGATGGTATTGGATCTGATGCGGCAGAATCCCTTTGATCATGCTGTCGATGCTATAATTACCTGGTCCATTGGATATGATTATTGGAGTATAGACGAAATGGACAGTGCCAGGACCTACATGTACAGGACCCTTGCATTCCCTGATGAGAACCTGAATGTCCAGGGGATCAAGGCCCGCACAGAGCTCACGCTTGGACAAATGTACAGGTATGAAGGGAGGTGGGATTCTGCCCTGTTTTATTATCAGAAAGCCTTCAGCTGGTACAAGGACCATGGGATGTTATACTGGGCCTGTGAAATGGCTATGGAAATCGGATGGGTTCACTTCAAAAAAAATGAGATTGCCAGGTCTGAAATATACCTGAAGCAGGCGGAAGGATTTTTTAATGAAATCATGCTGAAAAACTCATCTTATGCCCATGATTCAGTGAAACATATTGTCACCTTTGGCCTTGAACTGTTTTATCCAATGTCGCCCAGTCAATGGAAAATGCTGATCTGGGGGGATGGGAGCACTATGTATTACATGCTTTACAGGCTCTATGAAGCAAAAAAGAGATCGGATGAAGCGCTGAAATACTATATTGCTCATACGGATGCTTTGGATACGTTGAACCGGTTGGAGCAAAGCATGGCGATGATCGAACTGCAGACCCGCTATGAAACCGAACAGAAGGAGAAACAGATCACTTCCCTGGAAAGGGAAAATGAATTCAAGACCTACAGGCTCAACCAGACCCGGATCATGTTGTTCAGTCTTGCCGGGCTGGTGATCCTGACCGTTGGTCTTGCCGTGGTCATCCTCTACATGTTCCGGCTGCGGGAACGGCAGAACAGGTTGATCCTGCAACAAAAACTGCTGCGCTCCCAGATGAACCCCCATTTCATCTTCAATTCCCTGGTCAGCATCCAGAATTTCATCTTCAACCAGAAGCCGGCGATAGCGGGAAAATACCTGTCGAGGTTCTCAAAGCTGGTGCGGAGCATACTCGACAGCTCGTTCAGGGAGTTCGTTCCCCTGGAAGAAGAAATCGATACCGTTGAAAATTACCTGGAGCTTCAAAAGGTCCGCTACGGAGATCTGTTTGATTATACGATCAATATCGATCCTGGCATTGACACGGAAAGCATGATGATCCCCCCGATGCTGGCGCAGCCCATGATCGAGAATGCCATCGAGCATGGAATAAAGCATAAGGAAGGGAAAGGGAGGATTGATATTCGATGTAGGCGATGTAACGATTTAGCGATATTCGAAGTGGAGGATGATGGAGTTGGGCGAAAGCGGGCGCAGGAGATACTGATGCAGCAGGATAAAGACCACAAATCGCTGGCCACCGCAATCACGCGGGAGCGGATCGCGGCGATGAACCGCAGGGCGAAACAAAAGATCACGCTGGAGATCGTGGATCTTGCAGATGATGAAGGTAATGCAAGGGGGACGCTGGTGAGGTTTGGGATACCGGTATAAATCCCAAATTCCGTTGACCGCTGACCGCCGACCGCTAACTATCAGCTACAATAAAAATTCCGGTGTTGCTTTTTCCAGGTCTGGCTTCCCAAATCCCATAGAATTAACCCGTCCAAGCCGGAAGTCATCAGCCACCTTTTTTAGTACTGAGGTCAAATGATCCGGATCGGCATTCACAAAAAGTCAAGGTCTTCACTATACCTGTGGCAAGGTAGTATTTTCCTTAGGCTGTGCACCCGGTAAGATAAGTGATAAGGATCAGAAATAAAAATTTATGAAATCTTTCTTGGAGATGGCTCAGTGATTATCGAGGTACCACTGGTTGAACTCCCGGATGATCTTTTCTTTGTCGATCCACTGGTAGCCATCTTCTTTATTCTTGATCTTTTCAGCCAGCTCGGGGTAATCGCTCACCAGTTTGCTCATACTCTTATCAAAGTTGACCAGGTATTTCAGCTGGCCCAGGTTGGTCATCTCTCCGTCCAGCTTCCGGATGAGATCCTGAGTGCTGAGTTCATTCTCTTCAAAGAGCAAGGCATCAGAAATGTCGTTCAGCGTCATGCTGACCGGTGAAAGCTTGCTTCTGTCCGGATCATAGTACCACAGGTAATAGGAGATCGGACCGGTGATAATGCGCATGAAAAAGTTGTCCTTGTGCGAACTATATTGTCCTTCAAACCGGATACTTTCGTAAATCCTGTTGCCGACCTTGTACTCCTTGAGTTCATTTGCCGTGTATTTAATCCGCCCCTTGTGATTATCCGGATCATCGTAAAAAAAAGTCTGGTGCTGGTTGAGCCAGCAGTTGATGTTCAGGAGCCAGCCTTCCACAGTATCGTTATCCTGTGTGATGATATACCCGGGATAGATTGTGCCTCTCTGCAGCGCAGTCGTATCCTCCTGCGCTCGCATTGTCACAGAAAAAAATAAAATAAATATGCAAAGAAACATACCAGATTTCATAACTAGAGGCAATAATTTACAGTGGGCTAATATAGAAAAAAATCCTAATCTCCAAAATCTCTGATTTCAAACTTAATTGATTTATCGTATCTTTGAATATCCTGGTGTGCAATTACCAGAAGAACATTTAACTGAATATAACTGCCCTTAGTAAATAAATCACCATGAATGTGAACTATTTATGCCCGCACTGCCGCGGTGCGATCAATGCGCTTGAAAATATCATACTGGCAGCAAGAAAAAAAAGAAAAAATACCGGGCTTGTGTTGCTGCATGAGGACTTGGGCAATTATAAATCCAGCTTTAGTGCCACACTCGTTGTGGAGCCGGGGGATATCGTTGATTTTTTCTGTCCCCTGTGCCATAAGAGTCTGAATACAAGACGTGGTATCCATTTTGCATATTACATCCGGATCGACGAATCAGGTAACGAATCGAAAATCGTCATTTCACGAATGTACGGAGAAAAAGCCACCTTCAAGATCGAGGATGGAAAAGCTGTAGAATCTTACGGGGAATGTGCCCGGAAATACATAGATCCGGAGTGGTTCATAAAAGAGTAAGCACCATTTTAATAAAGTTGGCAATTGGCAGTTGGCAGTTGGCAATGAAAACCTGCAACCTGTAACCTGCAACCTGGCGTTGGAATTTGAATGTTGGGATTTGTTTGGATTTTGGACCTTGGGATTTGGGATTTGACCCTCTTTAGCGAAAATCGCTTAATTTTGTGCTAAGAATCTACCCTTATGGACCAGCAATTCGTATCCAAAGCCCTGGAGGCCAACCTGGCGGAGACACGCTATAAAAATATCGTGATCCCGGAAGAGCACCAGAACTTCATCCAGCTCTCCTCTTCCTATTATGGCATCAACAAAAGGGCCAGTGAATGCCTGATCGAGTATTCCCATCCTTTCTCCAACCGTAAGTTCGTGATCGAAGAACTGCGCCAGATCCTGCTGGGTGACCTGTGGTTCTACGCTGCCCTGCCGGAGGCTGAAAAGGCCTGGGAGATCATCCTGAACGTACTCGACACCCTCCTGGCCGCTGAGCTGAAAAAGGAACTGGATGTGCAGATCGTTCAGACGATGGCTGAATTCATCGAACAGCTGAACAAACAGCAGACAAAGCCCTCCCATACGATCCACCGCACCCTGGAGACCCTTGACCGGAACCTGCCTGCAAATGAGATAAGTTATATCGAATGTTCAAAATTCCTGATCCGGCATTTAAGTGACCCTGCCCAGGATGAAGCCTTCCATGAACAAATCTTCCACCTGGTCCGCAATGTCCTGAGCCGGACCGTAAACTTCTGGGAGCGAACATCCGGAATTGAAGAATGGTACCAAAGTCGTCAGAATGCTTTCAACAGGGACTACAGCAGTGAACTTGACGCGATCGGGCGTTCGTACTTCAACGATCTGAAAGCTAAAATTCAGCAGATCTCCACCCTCAGGGAGCTGACCGAACGTATCCCAACCTATGACGACATTGCCGACCTGCACATCCGATTCATTGATCATTGGGAAACATTCATAGCAAAATTTTACTATTCGTTCTACCTGCTGAACCTTCCGGGTATGTCGCAACAGAAAGAGCGGCTGATCTGGAACATCAACAAACTGATGCGCAACGCCGTCGACGAGGTCCCTTCCCACGACCTGAGGGACTTCACCGATAACATCTTCGAACTTGCCGCACAGCTAAAGGAAGATCATGTCTCATCGGTTCTGGATTGCCTGCTGACACTCGGAAAACGGCTGATCGACATCGACAATTCGGAAGACCAGCACCTGGTGAGCAATTTTGAAACCCACCTGATCAACTTCGGATTTGAAAACCCCGGGATCGTCTTCGTCGACCAGGACTGGCAGATCAACGTAAATGAAAATCATATCAAGAACATCCGGGTATGGCTGGAGCTGATCGAATATCCGCATACCATTCTGGAGAACCTGCTTTCGACACTGATCGTCAACCTGAAGCTTGGTGGAATATTCATCAATGATACGGACCTGTTTCAACGGGATATCACCCGTATCCTCAACTCAAACATCTCCCCTTTCTTTAAAAAGGTCAAACAGCTCACCCGGATTTTCCCGGTGTTCTTCAATGAAATCGGTGCTGAAGGCGAGATCCGCAACGTGACGACCTCCATGGATGAGCTTACCAAACGGCAGGATCGGCTGATCCATTTTCTCAGGAAACAGGTACATACCGAAAGCAACAATACGCTCATTGACCTGGCCCACAAGATCTTTAATTTCTGGTATGATGGCGACCTGAAGGCACTTGAGCCTATCCTTCCCGGGGATGTCTATGAATCGATCGACCTGCAGGGAGAATATTTCGCTCCTGTCCATGCGATCATCCAAAAAGCCTGTACCATTGTCTCTTGTGATTACCATGACCTTCTGGACCTTGAAACCACCCATTTCTACCAGTTGATCGATGAAGCTGCAGGCAAAAACCAGAGGGATAAGGAACGGATCAAGTACCTTCATCAGCTCTATTTTTTACTGAAAGAGAAGTATTCATTCGACACGGTCGACATTGTCGCCATCCTCAAACGTTATTCCTTTCTCGAAGCCAAAGAGATCGAAAAATTTGGAAAGGCCCTGAAAAGCACCAACACCGAACGGTCACTCAAGATGATTTACGGCTTCATGGAAAAGCTCAAGCAAATCATCTTTAACCCTGAGCCCAGTGAAGGATGGGAGAACATCTACCACAAGCGCCACATTGCCATCGGTATTCCCTCGATGTACGGAGTCTACCGTGAAAGCAAATTTGAAGCGCTGGGGCTTACATTCCGGCTGGAAAAAGTGGCCACGCGGCTGATGGAAAAAGTGGTTGACAACATCAACCTTGACTACATTTCAGCCACCACCCTGTTACGGATTCACGCCATCCTGGAGTACTTCAGGGAAGGCATGGAACTGGATGGCGTTCACAGCCAGGGTTTTAACTCCAATCTCCAGATGCTGCGGTACAGCCTGACTTCCCGAAGCTTTTCCCTGGATCAGTACATCAATATCTTCCAGTTCATTGCGGAGGATGTCAAAGGAACCATCGACAAGTATTTCATCAAATCGTACGAACTGTCACTCGAGATCGTCATCCGCCAGTTGTACGATCCTGATGGCAAGCTGGGAGAAAAAGAATTTCAGCAACTGGTCAATAAGAAGTCGGAGGAGTTTTTCAGGGATATCATCGCATCGGCCTTCCTGGTACAGCCTCTTGACAATCTGATCACAAAGGTGCTGAACTCATTGCGGAACATGGTGGACAACTTGCCTTCAACCATGATCAGCGATGTCATGTCCTATAACTCCGACCTGGTCATCAGTCCGGTCTATGATGAGACTGTTGAAATGGACAACCAGGTCTTTCTGGGATCGAAAGGATATTTTCTTAAAAAACTCTTCCTGTCGGGATTTCCGGTGCCGGAAGGATTTGTTCTGACCACCGAAGTGTTCCGGAGACGGTTTACCATTTCCAATCATCCTGAAATCAGCCAGGAGTTCGATAAAATCATGATGGACCAGATCCGGCGCATCGAACGAATGTCGGGACGGCAGTTTGGCAATCCAAAAAATCCGTTGTTGCTTTCTGTGCGTTCAGGAACGGCTATTTCGATGCCCGGTGCCATGAACACCTTCCTGAATGTGGGTATGAACGATGAGCTGACCGAAGAACTGGGCAAGCAGTTCAACTACGGCTGGACTTCCTGGGATTCGTACCGCCGTTTGCTGCAGTGCTGGGGAATGGCCCACGGAGTCAGCCGGGATGTGTTTGATCAGACCATACAGGACTACAAAAAGAAATATAAGGTCGACCAGAAGGCCAACTTTGAGCCCTGGCACATGAAACAAATTGCCCTGGCCTACAAGAAGATTCTCAGCGATAACGAAATTGTTTTCGAGCGGGACCTGTTCCAGCAGCTCAAGAAGACGATACAGTTTGTTTTTGAATCCTGGTACTCGGAAAGGGCCAAGGTTTACCGCGAACACCTGCAGATTGCCGATGAGTGGGGTACGGCTGTGATCGTGCAGCGGATGATCCTCGGGAATCTTCATAAACATGCCGGTACCGGGGTTGTGTTTACCCACGATCCAAAATCCCAAAAACCGGGGGTCAGTCTGTATGGTGATTTTACCTTTTGCAGCCAGGGGGAGGATATTGTCAGCGGGCTGGTGAATACCCTGCCAGTCTCGGAAAATCAGCGTAAGCGGGCACGATTGAAAAAACGCTCCCTGGAAGCTTCCATGCCGCTGATCTATAAGCGGATCCGGCAGATTGCGGAGGATATGATCGAGAACCACGGATACAGCCCTCAGGAGATTGAATTCACGTTCGAGTCAGATAAGCCGGAAGATGTATACATTTTGCAGACACGGGAACTGTTTGTAAAAAAGCGATACAAAGTCAACGTTTTCAGCACACCTCCCAACCAGATGCAATTGGTTGGCAGGGGCATCGGCATCGGAGGCGGAGCACTCAACGGCGTGCTGGCCTTCGACATGAATGATCTGATCGAGCTGGCAAAGTCGCATCCGGATGACCACCCTATCCTGGTCAGGCCCGACACCGTTCCGGATGACATCGGGATGATCTTTGAGTGCCAGGGATTGCTCACGGCCAAGGGAGGGGCAACCTCCCACGCGGCGGTGACCGCGGCACGCCTTGGCAAGGTATGCGTGGTGAACTGCTCGGAGCTCAGGGTGAATGAAGCGAAAAAAACCTGCCTGGTCAACGGCGTCAGCTTCAAAACGGGAGACAAAATAGCCATTGACGGCCATCTGGGCAACATCTACAAAGGCAATTACCTCATCGAACTGTCCGAAACCGTCCCGGGAATCTGAGTGTGCAAAAAATCAGATTTATTACTATTTTTGCCCCATGGAAACCATCCGCAATTTTTGCATCATTGCCCATATTGACCACGGAAAGAGCACACTCGCCGACCGGTTGCTTCAGTTCACCGATACCCTTTCCGACCGGGAATTTCAGGACCAGGTGCTCGACAATATGGACCTTGAACGCGAACGCGGCATTACCATCAAGAGCCACGCCATCCAGATGCGGCATACCTTTGAGGGAAAAACCTACAAGCTTAACCTGATCGATACACCGGGACATGTTGACTTCTCGTATGAAGTCTCACGTTCCATTGCCGCCTGCGAGGGCGCTTTGCTGGTTGTCGACGCTACGCAGGGAATCCAGGCTCAAACCATTTCCAACCTCTACCAGGCCCTGGATCACAACCTTGAAGTGATCCCGGTGCTGAACAAGATGGACATGGACAACGCCATGCCGGATGAAGTCAAGGAACAGATCGTCGACCTGATCGGATGCAGGGAGGAAGATATCATCGAAGTAAGCGCCAAGACCGGATACGGAGTGGACCGGATCATCAGGGAGATCATTCACCGGATACCACCTCCGAAAGGGGACCCGGATGCACCTCTGCAGGCACTCATCTTTGATTCTGTCTACAATTCCTTCCGGGGCATCTATGCTTACTTCCGGATCCTGAACGGCCGGCTTCGGAAAGGAGACCATGTCAAATTTATTTCGACCGGAAGTGATTATATCGCCGATGAGATCGGGGTGCTGAAAATGAAATTCGACCCTGTCGACATGCTGGAAGCAGGTGATGTCGGGTATATCATATCCGGCATCAAATCCTCCAAAGATGTGAAGGTGGGCGACACGATCACCGGGTATGACCGACCAAGCCATACCCCCATTGAAGGATTCAAAAACGTGAAACCCATGGTCTTTGCCGGTGTATATCCGGTGGATGCCGACGAGTACGAGGAATTAAGGGCTTCCCTTGAGAAACTCCAGCTGAACGACGCCTCTCTTTTTTATGAACCCGAGTCCTCTGCAGCGCTGGGCTTTGGTTTCCGCTGTGGTTTTCTGGGCCTGCTGCACATGGAAATTGTCCAGGAACGGCTCGACAGGGAGTTTGACATGGATGTGATCACTACCGTTCCCAATGTTTCCTTCAAGGTCATCAACCCAAAGGGCGAAACTATCGAGGTGCACAATCCTTCCGGAATGCCGGAACAAAAGTTCATCCACCACATTGAAGAGCCATTCATCACCGCACAGGTCATCTCCAAATCGGAATACATTGGTGCCATCATGAAACTGTGCATCGACAAGCGTGGCACACTGAAAAACCAGGTCTACCTGACCACCGACCGGGTGGAAATCACCTTTGAGATGCCCCTGAGCGAGATCGTTTTTGATTTTTACGACAAGCTGAAAAGCATTTCAAAAGGGTATGCCTCGTTCGATTACTATATGACGGGGTATAAACCAGCTGAACTGATCAAGCTGGATATCCTGCTGAACGGTGAACCGGTCGACGCCCTCTCAACGTTGATCCACAAGGACCACGGCTATGATTTTGGCCGCAGAATGTGCGAAAAACTCAAAGAGCTGATCCCGCGGCAACAGTATGACGTAGCCATACAGGCAGCCATCGGAGCGAAGGTTATTGCCAGGGAAACCGTAAAGGCTTTCCGTAAGGATGTGACTGCAAAATGCTATGGAGGAGATATCACCCGTAAGCGAAAACTTCTCGAAAAACAGAAGAAAGGCAAGAAACGAATGCGCCAGGTGGGCAACGTGGAAATACCCCAGAGCGCTTTTCTGGCTGTGTTGAAAATGGATTGATTTTTTACCTGCTCTGTAACATTTTCATTCTCCGGTCGTCCTATAATCGGTTTTCATGATTTTCACCAGGTACACTGACACTGATTGAATGACCATTTCAGAATATAACCGATGTGTCGATCATTATTCGGATGGCGTTTTTCGCTTTATCCTGAAAAACTTCAGGGATGAAGATACATCCAGGGATATCGTTCAGGACTCGTTCTTGAAATTATGGGAAAAGGTATCTGAAGTCAGCTTCGAAAAGGCGAAATCATACATCTTTACGACGGCTTACCATGCCATGATCGACAGGATCCGGAAGGAAAAATATATGGAAGAACCTCAGCCTTACTTTGAGCATGGCCATTCAGAGGAGATCGGATTCAGTGACGTGAAAGAAGTACTTGATCAGGCCATCCGATTGCTCCCTGATATTCAGCGTACAGTGATCCTTCTCCGGGACTATGAAGGATATTCTTACCAGGAGATCGGCGACATCACGCACCTGAGTGATTCTCAGGTCAAAGTGTACATTTACAGGGCAAGGGTATTTCTGAAAAATTATATCGGTAAACTTGAAAATGTGATTTAAGGCATCCAACCAGCAATGAAGATTAACCGTGACAACTACGAAATCTATTTCATCGATTACCTCGATGGAACACTCCCGCCGGAGATGGTCAGCGAGTTGTTGCTGTTTCTTGACGCAAATCCTGACCTGCAGGAAGAATTGAACGATCTTGACGCCGTTCCCGTCAGGGCGGATCCGACCATCCAGTACTCCGGCAAGGAGCTGCTTAAACAAAATCCAATCGTTTCAGTCGGGTCTGTGAATGAGCTGAATTACCAGGAATATCTTATCGGATTTTCAGAAGGCGATCTGAGCGTTCCTGAGATCAGAATACTGGAGCGCTTCCTCCTCAGAAATCCTCAGGCCAAAAAAGAACTGGATCAATACAGGGCAGCCAGGCTTGTTCCGGATCACACCATTGTATTTCCAGGTAAAAACAGACTGAAAAAATATCCTTTCGGAATTCAGGCCAGAAAAGCGCTGTACTACATTTCGGGAGCTGCGGCCATCCTTCTCCTGGCGTTGATGGTGATCTGGCCCACTCAGAAAAAAGAGCCGGCCGTGGTGCAGGAACAACTGCCCATGCATGAAATCCCCGGTGAGCCCGAACCGCTCAAAAAAAATGAATCACCTTCACCCGTATACACTGCAACACTGCCCCGGGATCGTCAGAAAATCACAACTCATTCCCCTGTTGCCGAACCGGCGGCCACGCCTCTCATCGAGACTCCGGAAACCAGCAGCATCACAGCAATCCATCCCGTTCACAGGGGAATACAGTACCAGCTTGTCAATCCCTCTTTCCAGCCTGGCACGGATATCAAGCTGGCTGAAAAAAGGGACCTGTATTCCCAGGTTTTACCCTATCTGACGGAAACGGATCAATATACGCTGTCACCTTACCGAACCGACAAGGATCAATCCAGCGGCTCATTCGGTGAAGCCGCCTTCAGTAAGGTCAGGGAGATCTTTACAGGCAACCCATCCAAAATGAAAAGCCTGAAATATATAAACCTTTGGACAGTCGCTGATTTGGGAGTGGCAGGGATCAACCAGCTTACCAACAGTGACCTTCGCATCCAGCGCATAATGAATGAAGAGGGCAGGATCATTTCCTATGCACTTGTCAATGAAAAAGGGGAGATCAAACGGACCCGGATGAAAAATGATGCCGGGCAGTTCCAGCATTTTGAATAAATTTTCTGATCAGCCCGCCCTGCTGTAACAAATGCTGTCTCCCATCCGTCCTACTGTCGATTAACAAAACTTTTTCAAAAACCTTACATCTTAGAGCCATGAAAAGAGCGAACCTTTTATCCATTGTGATTTCGTGCATTATTCTGACCACCGGATGTTCTTTACACACATTTGCTCAGTGGTATGAGGGCAGCGGTACGGTTGCCCGGGAAACCAGGGAGCTTGCTTTCTTTGATAAAATTGATGCCGGTGGCATGGCCGAGGTGCTGCTGAGCCAGGGACCTGAGCAATTGGTTGTGGTTGAAGCGGATGATAACCTGCTTCAAAATATAAAAACCATCGTTGAAGACCAGACCTTTAAAATTTCGACTGAAAAAATCCGTGATTATACCAAATTGCTCATTTACATAACCCTGCCAGATCTCTCCCTTATAAAGGCATCCGGAGCCTCCCAGGTCAGGGGATTGACCCCGTTTGAGCTTCAGTACCTGATGGCCGATGTGAGCGGAGCATCCGAACTGGATATGGAATTGAATGTTCAGGTACTGGAATCTGAACTATCCGGAGCAGCGGAAATGCAGCTTACTGGAACTGCTAACAGTCACAACAGCCATCTGAGCGGAGCTTCATTGCTGAAAGCTTTCGACCTGGAGACACAGTTTACAACCATTTCGGCATCGGGTGCCTCCAACGGAGAAGTGCTGGCCATCAAGGAACTGACCATTGATACAAGCGGAGCTGGAGAGGTCAGGTATCACCAGGAACCAGAGACATTACTGACAAATCCACCGGATGGTGTTCAAACCAAACCTTCCTCCAAAGGAGTGGTCATCATTCGTTCCGATGACTGGGATGAAACCACCGAAGTGAAAGTGGGCGGAATATCGGTGGATGTCAGAGAGGATGACACAGTGAGGATCACACTCGGGGACAGGGAATTGGTGATCTCCGATGACGGCCACGTGGAATTCATCAAAGAGGAGAAAGAGAAATTCAGGGGGCACTGGGGGGGACTCCACCTGGGGATCAATGGCTATGTGGATCGGGATTTCAGCATCCAGGTCCCTGATGAATACGACTTTTTGGATCTCAGATATGAAAAATCATTCAATGTCCAGCTGAATGTTTATGAACAAAACTTCAACCTTTACAGGAACCATCTGGGATTGATCACCGGCATCGGACTCAGCTGGAGTATCTATAATTACGCCAAGGACCTGCATTTTGTTCCCGACTCAGCAGTGATTTATGCCTATCACGGCAAAGAGGGCAACGACTATGAACAGCCCCACCCTGAACGGGATTATAGAAAGAGCAAACTGATGGCGGCCTATCTTACGATTCCCCTGCTGATGGAATTTCAGACCAACCATTACTGCAAAACAAACAGTTTCCATCTGACTGCCGGGGTGGTCGGTGGTGTGCGGCTGGGGACCAAAGCAAAGGTGAAGTGGGATGATTCCGGTTCCGGCAAGGAAAAACACTGGGATGACTACCATATGAATCCCTTCCGATGGGATGCATACGGCGGTATAGGCTGGGGGATCATCAACCTGTACGGCACCTATTCACTGAACCAACTGTTCCAGAAAGACGAAGGCCCGGAACTGTATCCCTTTACGCTGGGGATCACCTTGGTTCCCTGGTGAGAAGAAAGCTGTCTTTATTCTAAAATCCTGCTCCTGCGGCAACCTGTTCGAGCAGGATTTTTCATGCAATCCCGCACCAGCATCAATTTTTGCACAAAAAAGGACTGCATTTCATCCCATTTTATATCTTTGTACCCCTCAGAAAAGTACACAACCCATCAAAACAAAACCTTATGTCAGGACACAGCAAATGGTCCACTATTAAACGGAAGAAGGGGGCCGCCGACGCAAAACGGTCCAAGGCCTTCTCCAAGATCATCAAAGAAATTACGGTTGCGGTCAAAGAAGGCGGTTCCGATCCCGACGGGAATCCAAGGTTGAGACTGGCCATCTCCAATGCCAAGGGAGCCCATATGCCGAAAGAAAACATCCTCAGGGCTATCAACAAAGGCGCGGATAAAGATGCCGCCGCTTTTGTGGAAACCACCTACGAAGGATACGCTCCCCACGGTGTGGCTGTATTCATTGAAGCCACAACCGATAACCAGCAGCGCACCATCAGCAACGTGCGTTCGATCTTTAATAAATATGGGGGTGCCCTGAGCACCAACGGATCCCTGAGCTTTATCTTCGACCGGAAAGGTATCTTTGAGATCCCTCAGGAAGGTGTGCAGGATCACGATGATTTTCAGATGGAGGTCATTGACGCCGGGGCGGAGGACATCGAACTGGAGGAAGGATATTTTACCATCACAACGGCCATGGAGGACTTTGGGGCGATGATGAAAAAAATGGAAGAACTGAAAATCCAGCCCGAAAGCGCCGAACTGCAGCGCCTGCCAAAAACAACGGTGAAACTGGACAAGGAAGCCGGCCTGAAGGTCTTGAAACTCATTGAGATATTTGAAGAGGATGATGACGTGCAAAATGTGTATCACAACCTCGAAATGACCGACGAACTGATGGCTGATATGTGATTCAACAGCCCAGGGATCGCACCAGACTGTAGGTTTCACTGGCGATGACCAGCTCTTCATTGGTTGGGACGACCATCACTCTGGTTCTTGAATTTGCCTTTGAAATCCTTCCTTCCCTGCCCCTGAGCCTGATGTTCTCTTCCTGATCAAGTTCAATCCCTAAAAAAGTAAGATCCGAAAGGATCCGTTCCCTGGTCCGGGAATCATTTTCACCGATCCCTCCCGTCAAAACGACCAGATCCAGGCCATCCATTGCTGCTGCATAAGCTCCGATATATTTTTTCACACGGTAGGCAAACATGCTTAAGGCCAGTTCGGCCCGTACATTTCCCTGTAGCGCGGCCTGCCCGATATCCCTCATATCCGATGAAATACCTGAAATGCCAAGCATCCCGCTCTTTTTATTGACAAGGTCGCTCACCTGGCTGATGCTCAGATCCTCTTTGTCGGCTATCTTCAGCAAGGCACCCGGATCAAGGTCACCGCTGCGGGTTCCCATCATCAACCCTTCGGTGGGGGTCATCCCCATGGAAGTGTCAACCGAAACACCCTGCCGTATCGCGGCGATGGATGAGCCGTTGCCCAGATGGCAGGTGACGATCTTCATCCCGCTGATGTCTTCTCCAAGGATGTCGCAGGCCCGCCGGGAAACATACCTGTGGCTGGTACCGTGAAATCCATAGCGCCTGATCCGGTATTTTTCATAGTATGCATACGGCAATCCGTAAAGATAGGCATGAGTTGGCATCGTCTGGTGAAAAGCCGTATCAAAGACGCCGGCCTGGGGAACATGGGGAATGAGCCGGCTGATGGCATCAATTCCGGCAAGGTTCGATGGATTGTGTAAAGGTGCCAGATCCGTGCATGCCTGAAGTGCTTCAATCACTTTTCTATCAATGAGCACACTCCCGGTGAAAAATTCACCGCCGTGAACAACACGGTGCCCCACGGCATCAATCTTTTCTGCCGATGGAATGACCTCCAGCGAAGGCCGTGTGATGACCTCAAACATCTCCTGAATGCCCTCCCCGTGGGTGGATATTTCCTTTTCTTCTTCCTCCTCCAGACCCGATGGCAGGATAAGCTTCAATTTGCCTCCCTGCAATCCAATCTTCTCGATCAGTCCCCTTACCAGTACTTTCTTCTCAGGCATTTCGAAAAGCTGAAACTTGATCGAAGAACTGCCGCAATTCAATACCAATATAATCATAAAAAATCCAATTTTTAACGGATTAGGTCCAAAACGCCGTAAAGGTCGTGATCTTTTTTGGATGTTTAGATTTAATATAAATTAACTTGCTGTATATTTAAAGATCATTGTTCATGCCCTGTATTAACGTAAAAATTTTAATTTTGGACTTTTTTCGGACTGCGGGTTAACGCGTTAATAATCATCGATTTTCGTTTTAGTATCCTAACTGTCCACGCTATGAGCAATAAACTATTCTGTGCACTGTTTGCAATCCTCCTTCCTGTGGTGGTTCCGGCACAGGATTTTGGGATAAAATTTTCAGGATTTGTCAAAAATGACATCATCTATGATTCCCGGCAGACCGTTTCCCTCCGGCAGGGTCATTACCTTCTGTATCCCGATAAGGAACTGCCTGATGAAAATGGTGAAGACATCAATGCCAAATCCAGTTTTCATTTTCTGTCGATTCAGAGCCGGATCAAAGGTGACATAACGGCTCCTGAAGTCCTTGGAGCAAAACCAACGGGACTGATCGAAGCAGAATTCTTTGGCAACATCGAACAAAACATCAATTCCTTCCGGTTGCGTCATGCCTACATCATGCTCAGCTGGCCAAAGACCGAATTGATGATCGGCCAGTACTGGCATGCCATGTTCATCACCGAGTGTTTTCCAAATGTAGTTTCCTTCAATACCGGAGCTCCCTTCCAGCCTTTTGCCCGCAACCCCCAGATCCGGCTGACACAGAAAATCGGCAGCCTCAGCGTGATTGGGACGGCCCTGTCAGAAATTGACTTTGTGACCAATGGCCCGGACGGTGGCAGTTCAAAATACATTCGAAATGCAGCGTTTCCTGAGTTGAACCTGAAACTGACCTACACCTGGAAGAATCAGACCACGGGCCACGAATTTTTTGCCGGTGTCGGAGGAGATTATAAAAGGATCATGCCGCGTTTGGTGACTTCGGCCAATTACAAAGACCGTGAAGTAGTTTCAGGACTGGCATGGATGGGCTTTGTCAAATACAAGATCCCGGCGGTGACCTTCAGCTTTGAATACGTTTACGGTGAAAATTTCCACAGCCTGACCATGCTGGGTGGGTATGCTGTGGAGGAGGTGACCGATATGGCAAAGGATTTCCGCACCTATACTCCCATCAGAACCATGTCGTTATGGGGTGAGATCCAGACCAATGGCAAAACCTGGCAGGCTGGCCTGTTCGGAGGCTATTCACGCAATGCGGGCTCGGCCGATAACATTGATCTTATTGAACAGTCAGGTTCTGCCAATCCTAAACAGACCTATTACAGCAGGGGATCGGATATCGCCTATCTTTACCGAATCGCTCCACGGTTGCTTTTCAATTCAGGGCGATTCCGGGTAGCTGCAGAGATTGAATACACCGTTGCAGCCTATGGGCAACCTGATTTAAGAGGCCAGGTCCAGGATGCCGCAGAAGTGGGCAATTTCAGATTTCTACTGGGAACATACTTATTCTTTTAATAGCACATCACATCATTATTCACCTTAATTTCAAGCACTATGACCAAGCAGATCAAGAGTTTTAGAGAGTACCTGGAGACCTACGACAGAAGTGTGGCCGATCCGGAAGGCTTCTGGGGCGAACAGGCAGAAACATTCTTCTGGCGAAAAAAATGGGATAAAGTTTTAGAATGGAATTTCAAAGACCCGGATATCAAGTTTTTCAGCAACGGGAAGCTTAATATCACTGAAAACATCTTTGAGCGACATCTTCCGCAGAGAAAAGATCAGATTGCCCTGATCTGGGAACCCAACAACCCGGCCTCACCCAACCGCACGCTCACCTACGGCGAACTTTACGAAAAAGTGTGCCAGTTTGCGAATGCATTGCTCAAAATGGGCATTAAAAAAGGTGACAGAGTGGCCCTTTACCTGCCCATGGTCCCTGAGCTGCCCATCGCCATGCTGGCATGCGCCCGGATCGGTGCCATTCACTCCATCGTTTTTGCCGGTTTCTCGTCCTCATCCCTTGCCGACCGGATCATTGATGCAAAATCAAACCTGGTGATCACCTCCGACGGTGCTTACAGGGGAGCCAAGGACATCAACCTGAAAAACATTGTGGATGAAGCACTGCAAACCTGCCCGACCATCGAACATGTCGTCGTCTTGAAACATACGGGAACTCCGATCAACATGACGGCGGGAAGGGATATCTGGTGGCACGACTTCATCCAGGGAGTCTCCAGTGAAAACAAAGCGGAAATCATGGATGCCGAGGACACGCTCTTTATCCTTTACACTTCAGGTTCCACCGGCAAACCCAAGGGAGTGCTGCACACCATCGGGGGCTACATGGTTTTTGCCGAATATACGTTCCTGAATGTCTTTCAGTACAAAGAGGGAGATATTTTCTGGTGCACGGCGGATATCGGCTGGGTGACCGGTCACACCTACATCGTTTACGGTCCTTTGCTGGCGGGCGCCATCAGCGTGATGTTCGAAGGCGTGCCAACCTATCCTGATGCAGGACGCTTCTGGGATGTTGTGGACAAATATAAGGTGAAACAATTCTATACTGCTCCAACGGCTATCCGGGCGTTACTGGCACAGGGCAACGAATATGTCACAAGCCGTGACCTGAGCTCACTCAAGGTACTGGGCACCGTTGGTGAACCCATCAATGAGGAAGCCTGGAGGTGGTACCATGATGTTGTGGGCAAGGGCAAATGCCCGATTGTGGATACCTGGTGGCAAACCGAAACCGGCGGCATCCTGATCACGCCGCTGGCCGGGATCACGCCCACAAAACCCTCTTTTGCCACCCTGCCGCTGCCCGGTGTTCAGCCCATCCTGGTGGATAACGAAGGAAATGTCATGGAAGGCAACAACGTGCAGGGAAATCTTTGCATCAAGTTCCCCTGGCCTGGAATGATCCGTACCACCTACGGTGATCATGACCGCTGCAGGCTGAATTACTTTTCTACATACCGGGGTTACTATTTCACCGGTGACGGTGCCAAACGCGACGAGGAAGGTTATTACCGGATCATGGGCCGCGTTGACGATGTGATCAATGTATCGGGACACCGCCTGGGTACCGCAGAAATTGAAGACGCCATCAACCAGCATCCAAAAGTCAATGAATCGGCCGTGGTCGGCTATCCGCATAATATCAAGGGACAGGGAATCTACGCCTATGTGACCTGTGATGAACTGACCGAAGTGGAAGAAAAGACCATCGAGAACGATATCAAGAACCTGGTTGCAAGGATCATTGGCCCGATCGCCCGCCCGGATATGGTTCAGATCGTCGGCGGATTGCCCAAGACCCGTTCCGGAAAGATCATGCGCCGGATCCTGCGTAAAATCGGAGAAGGGGATGCCACCAGCCTCGGAGATACCTCCACCCTGCTGGATCCCGGTGTGGTCGAAGAGATCATCCGCGGTGCCAAGGTTGAAGTGAAACGGTAATAAGCAACTAACATGGAAAAAACAAAAGTGCAAAAACGAAGCCTGGTGGTGGTTGGAGCCATCATGATACAGCTTGCACTGGGAGCCATCTATGCCTGGTCAGTGTATACAAAGCCGTTGGTGGAAGCCGGATGGACAAAAGCGCAGACACAGATGGTCTTCTCAGCCGGGCTTGCCTTCTTTGCGATCATCATGGTGATCGCCGGACGCCTGATGCCGAAAGTGGGCCCGCGCAAACTCGCCATGGCCGGAGGATTCGTGCTCGGACTGGGGTATGTCCTTGCAGGACTGCTCGGAGCCGAAAACTTTACCACCACATTGATCTTTGTAGGTATCATCGGAGGCAGCGGCATCGGTCTGGGATATGTCGTGCCCATCGCAGTAGGAATGCGCTGGTATCCGGACAAGAAAGGATTGATCACCGGGCTCGCCGTTGCCGGATTTGGATTCGGCGCTACCCTCTGGATGACCCTGGCGGATAGACTGGGCTCGCTGGGCGGCGGACAACTCCTTCAGCATATTGGTGTTTCCGGGACATTTATCGCCTATGGTTTCGCATATATGGTACTTGTCCTGATCGGAAGCATCTGGATGGTCTTCCCTCCGGAAGGCTGGAAACCCGCCGGATGGAGTCCTGCTGCTGCACCTGCCGGCAAAAAGGCTGTGGCCGGTTCGATCGATTTCAACAGTGGTGAAATGCTCAGATCCTGGCAGTTCTATATGATCTTGCTGACCTTCGCTTTTGGTGCGAGCGCCGGATTGATGAGCATCGGGCTGATGAAACTCTGGCCAATGCAGGCCATGCAGGCAAAAGGAATACCTGTTGAAGTGGCCAGCGCAGCCGCCACCCTGGCAATGGCAGTTTTCTTCGCCCTATTCAATGGCCTGGGACGCATCCTGTGGGGCACGATCAGCGACAAGATCGGAAGGAAACTTTCGATCATTATCATGATGGCAACACAGGGCGTATTTGTGATCCTGTTCCAATGGATGGCCGGCAGCCAGGCTACCCTCTACCTCTTTGCCATGCTCATCGGATTTAACTTCGGTGGCAATTTCGCCCTGTTTCCAACTATGACAGCTGACACATTCGGCACAAAATTCATCGGTCAGAACTATGGCTGGGTGTTCCTGGCCTATGCCATCGGCGGCATCGCTGGTCCGATCATGGGTGGCAAACTGGGAGATCTGGGCAATTTCCCGCTGGCATTCACCATTTGCGGGATCCTTTGCTTCGTAGCAGTGTTTACCATTGCACTGGTGAGGCCTCCCGGCAAGGCTTCGGCCTGATTCCAAATGAAAGGAAATCAGGATAAGCTCTTACCCCTGATTTCCTTTCATATCTCTCCCTCTCCCTCCACCTCCACCTCTCCTTCCATCTGGACAATCATCAATCGTTATTCCATTGGGATCACTCCCACCCCTTTATCTCCTGCGTCAGAACCAGAACATCCTTATCTTCTTGTAAATAATCCGGCAGATCTGTTCCGTAAGGCTGAAATACAGCCACCCTCCGCTCCTTATTCTTCACCTCCTCATACTGCCCTTGGTCCGGAAGGAAATTATACGCCGGGCACCCAGTATAAAACATGGCTTCAACATAATGCCTGCCTTTAACATTGAACAGAACTGCATTGGGAGGCAATTCAAGGCTTTTGAAGACCTGCGCGTTGTGGGTCAGCCATGGGGTATAAATGTTGTCCGGCTTCCGGAGCGTATGTCTGGCCTGAATGGTTTCAATGTTAATCCTCAGTATGACGACTGTCAGAAGCACGATGAACACGGAACCGCTGTAAAGCGCCTCAGGCATTTTTATTTTCCTGACCAAATCCAGAACAGTATCGATCACACTGGCCAGGGCGATGAAAATCAGCATGCTGACCGGCAGCGTGAAAGATGGCATTTTGGTGGTGGCCAGTGAAAAGAACAGGTAAACCACGACAGCCATCGCCAGCAGGGGAAGGTAAAACTTTTTGACATTCAAACGAAAGTACAAAACGACCCAGGCAGGAACCATCAGGTAGGGTGACAGTTTGCCATAAATGACGCTGATCTGCCGGAAATGATACCAGAAGTCGCCGCGGTGGCCGTCTACGGATTCGAAAAAATGCCGGGAGTTCATCTCCAGGGCCATTGCGGCTTCTGCCGGGTACCGGAAAAGGGTCAACAACTGCCAGGGCAATGCGACGGCCACCGTCACCAGGAGCGCAGCGAAGACAAGAAGGAACTCCCGGTACCTTGATTTCAGGTCCTGAAGAATGAGGACCAGCCACCCAAGGTAGACCAGCAAGCCCGTCAGCCATTTGCAGAGAATGGCCATTCCGCTGAAAAGCCCGACCAGCAGTATCCAACCCCTTTTCCCTGAAAAGTTGTATTCGATGAGCGCCCAAATGCTCAGGGAAATATAGACAACAAAGGAAACATCGTTATGATCAACCTCCTGCCGGCCGGCGACCAGTTCAAGGAAGTAAAGCGAGGTCACGATCAGTATACCCGTTATGAAACCCGTACGTTTACTGACCAATAATTTGCCACTTCGGTAACCGGCCAGAACCAGGAAAGTACCCAGAACGGCCGAGGGAATGCGCACACTGAATTCTGACACACCGAAGATTTTGAAACTCAGGGCGATCTGCCAGAGGAAAAGGGGCTGTTTATGAAGCCAGATATGGTACCTGTCCCAGCGGTCGTACGCCATGGTGACGACAGGATCATCATACAGGGTTGGTTTGAAGGGATGAGCCATCAGGTTTTTAGCCACCAGGGCGTGAAAGCGCTCATCCCAGAGGTTAAGGAAGGGGTCCAGGGCAGCAGCGAACAGGTTGACCAGCAAAGCAGAGGTCATGAGCAATAAAACGGCTGCTTTTTCCCTTTCCTTTAGATGAAAGAACATACCAAGGATCAGACACACACCACCGGCCATCAGGAAAGTGGCCTGCTGACCGTCGAAATAGGTCGTTATCATACCAAACCAATCTGGATTTTAAAATTAACAGAAAAACCCCAGAACCAATGGATCGCGGGTTTTTAATTTGTTAAGTTTTTAACAACATAACCTCATAATGAACCTATAACTTTAATACCTTTGCACCGTCTTTTTGAAAAGCTTGAACGTCACGATAATCATTCAACTTAAAAAATTTTATTATTATGGGAGTCAGTCATTTAAGCAGCATCTTTAAACCGCAGCGGATCGCATTGATCGGTGTGAAGAACGACCCAAACAGTGTGGGTGGCATTACATTAAAGAATTTAGTTGGCGGCGGGTTCAATGGAGTCGTTTATCCTGTCAATCCAAAACATGAAGCCGTTCTTGGCATCCAATGCTATCCGAATGTTCGCAGCCTGCCCAAAACCCCAGATTTGGCAGTGATCACCACAGGTGCCCAGCTGGTGCCCGGATTGGTACAGGAATGCGGGGAAGCCGGGATTAACGGCATCATCATCATGACGGCCGGATTCAAGGAGACAGGGGCCGCAGGGAAGGTGCTCGAGGGTGAATTGAAAAAGGTGGTTGCCAGTTTTCCGGAAATGCGTGTCATCGGGCCGAACTGCCTCGGCATCATTGTTCCGCGCCTTAAAATGAATGTGAGCTTTGCCTCGGGCATGCCCAAGGATGGCAACGTGGCCTTCATTTCCCAGTCAGGTGCCCTTTGCACCTCGATCCTTGACTGGTCCTACGAGGAAAATATCGGTTTCTCTTATTTTGTTTCCATCGGCAACAGCATGGATGTTGAGTTTGGTGATCTGATCGATTATTTTGGGATGGATCCCCAGACCAAGTCGATCGTGCTGTACGTTGAATCCATCAATGAGGCCCGCAAGTTCATGACCGCTGCCCGGGCCTTTGCCCGCAAAAAACCCATCATTGTCTATAAGGCCGGTCGTTTTCCGGAATCAGCCAAAGCGGCCGCTTCCCACACCGGTGCCATGGCTTCGGAAGACTCCATTTACGATGCTGTTTTCCAGCGGGCGGGCATCGCCAGGGTCTACAATATCGGTGATATCTTTGATTTTACGGATCTGATTTCCCGCAGGCGAATCCCGAAAGGGGCCAACCTGGCTATTGTTACCAATGCAGGAGGTCCGGGGGTCATGGCAACCGATACGCTAATCGCCAGCAAAGGAGAACTGGTGAAGCTTACGGATGATACGATGAAAAAGCTCAATGATTACCTTCCTCCGTTCTGGTCACATGGTAACCCTGTGGATGTACTGGGGGACGCCACTCCCGAACGCTATGCCGTGGCTACTGAGATTGTGCTGCAGGATCCGGGTGTGGATGCCGTTCTGGCGATCCTGACCCCTCAGGCCATGACGGATCCGACCTCAATAGCATTGGAAATCAGTAAATTAACCGAAAAAACAACCAAGCCTATCCTGACTGCCTGGCTGGGAGGGAAAGAGATGCGCGAGGGGATCCAAATCTTTAATAAGCACAACATCGCCAATTACGCAACTCCCGAGCAGGCGATCTCCGCCTTCATGACACTGGCGGATTATTCGCATAACCTGGATGCTTTATTTGAAACCCCGCAGGATATCCCTGTATCCTTCCCGTACGACCGGAAGACGACCCGCGAGCAGGTCACTGCCCGCCTGCGCCATGAGCTGGAGAACACCGACCTCGGCAAAAACCGTACGATGTCGGAAGATGCATCCAAGGAACTTTTGGAAATTTACGGCATACCGACCACCCGGCCCATGCTCGCCAAAAACAAAAATGAGGCTGTCAAGATCGCTGAGGAAGTTGGGTATCCGGTGGTTTTGAAGATCCACTCCCCCGACATCACGCATAAGACCGACGTGGGGGGGGTATCGTTGAACAACCGTACCAAGGAGTCCCTGATCGGCAGCTGGGACAGGATGATGGACCGTGTAAAGGAAAAAATGCCCCAGGCACGCATCGAAGGGATCACCGTTCAGAAAATGGTCCAGGAAAAGGATGCCGTGGAACTGATCCTTGGCATTAAAAAGGATCCGGTGTTCGGGACCTGCATCCTGATCGGCATGGGAGGCGTGGTGGCCGAACTGTTCAAGGACAAGGCCCTGGGATTCCCGCCGCTGAATGAGGCCCTGGCCGACAATATGCTCAAATCCCTGAAAATATATCCTCTGCTCACCGGATACCGCGGTGCACCCCGAAAGAACATAGAAAAGCTGATTGAGATCATGATCCGCATGTCGTACCTGTCAGCCGACTACCCTGAGATCACCGAGCTGGATATTAACCCGCTGCTGGTGGGCCAGGAAAATGTGATCGCCCTGGATGCGCGCATCGTCATCGACGAAGAGATCGTGAAGAACCCCGTGCCCAACTACTCACACCTGATCCTGCACCCGTACCCGGAAGAATATGTCACCCCGATGACACTGGCCGACGGATCCACCATCACCCTGCGCCCGATCAAGCCCGAAGACGAACCCCTGTGGCTGGATATGCTGGGAAGCTGCTCAAAGGAATCCATTTATTCCCGGTTCCGCTATGATTTCCACTACGCAGCCCACGAAATTGCCACCCAGTTCTGTGTGATCGACTATTCCAGGGAAATCGCCATCGTTGCAGAAGTGATCGAGGAAGGCACCAAAAAGCTCGTCGGCGTTGGCCGCCTGATCGCCAACCTGGATCTGGATACGGTGGAATACGCCATCCTGATCCGGGATGCGTGGCAAAGAAAAGACCTGGGCAACCTCCTGACGAAATACTCAATGGACGTTGCCAAACACTGGGGACTGAAACGAATCGTTGCTGAAACAACCGTCGATAACAAACCTATGATCTCTGTTTTCAAGAAATACGGATTCAACATTCATTTCAATTCCGATGGATCCGTCCATGTCACCAAAGAAATGGCAGATTATGAACAGACCTACTTTTTTGACTCCAACTAATCGGTCCGGAGGAAAGCTTGTGGCGTGAATCAGCCAATGATGCAATAGTCTATGCCTGAAGACCTATTTGATACAATCTGGAAAGATGATATAGAAAAAGCCGTTGCCATTCTGCGGAATGCGAAGTATGGAGTTGTCTTTACAGGTGCAGGCATATCGGTCGAAAGCGGCATCCCTCCCTTCAGGGGGGAAAACGGAATCTGGAACTACGTTGACCCAATTTACCTTGAACTGGGTTTCTTTCTTAAAAAACCACTCGCATCCTGGCAAAAAATCAAGGAGATCTTTTATGATACCTTTGGCCGTGCCGAACCCAACTATGCACACTACTTCATTTCTAAACTGGAAAAAAGGGGAATCATCGAAACGGTGATCACTCAAAACATTGACAACCTGCACCAGTTAGCAGGCAGCAAAAAAGTCCTGGAGCTTCATGGTTCCTCCAAAACACTGGTGTGCACCGACTGTGGTTCTGAATATGATATCAGTTTCACGGACCTGAATTTTTTACCGCCGACGTGCTTCATCTGCAAGGGCGTTTTGAAACCAAAGATCGTTTTTTTCAATGAGGAGCCACCCCAGGATGAGTTGAATCAATCATTTCAGGAAGCTATCAAAGCCGATGTCATGCTGATCATTGGCAGCGACGGGGAAGTGTTGCCGGCGGCACAGATCCCTTTTACGGCCAAAGAAAACGAAGCCAGGATCATTGAAATTAACATAACAAAAACACGGTATACAGATACGGTCACGGATATTTTCCTTCAGGGAACTGCGGTGGACATGTGTCATAAAATGGGTAAATTACTGCTGATCGAATGAACCAGGACAGCCTACTAACTCCTTTGCTGCCGTACACGGATCCGGTAAAACCGATCACTTACAGTCCAGATGAAGTCTATATTTCAAAGGATTTTCAGGACCTGATCCATTACTATACGGAAACGTTACCTGCAAAGGAACTGCAATCTGCAGCGAAAGCGCCTGTCTCCTATTTTCAAACGCAGCCTTTTCACACCAGGGAATTCACGCCTGCAGTCCGGATGGAAGTCCTTAACGACTGGATCATTCCTGTTTTGCTGATCTGTTTTGCCATTTTTGCCTGGGTAAGGGTCTCGTTCCGAAAAAGGTTTACCCAGCTGGTGCAGGCTTCATACTCAAAACAATATATGAACCTGCTCATACGCGAAGGGGGCGGAAGGTACGACCTGATCAATCTGTCGCTTGGATTCCTCTTCATCTGCGCAACTGCGCTCCTTTTATTTCAATTCAGTGAATCGCTGTCCGGTCCCTCTTCATCCGGATCCCTTCAGTTCCTTCTTTTTCTGGCCATTGCCGGAGGCATTGTCCTGTGGCTTCTCTTCCGGCTATTCCTGATCCGTGTGTTAGGCTGGACCTTCCGGAATTATGAAATCACTTCCCAGTACCTGATGAGTTCCATGTCGTATAACTTCCTGTGCGGAATTATCCTGCTCCCTTTCCTGGTGATCAATGCATACTCCCATTCCCAGCTCTTCCTGTACATAAGCCTGGGAATCATCGGCCTTTTTTTCCTTTTGCGGATCTTCAGGGGAATCATCATCGGACTGTCTGACACAAAATTTTCAATGTTTTATTTATTTTTTTATCTTTGCACCGTCGAATTTTTACCTCTGTTGGCCATTGTAAAAATCGCAAAAGATAATCTCTAAGCATTGAATATCAGGCTTTTAGTCAATTATCTAACTTTTTAAAATAACGTGATTTGAAAGTTAAGAACATACTCGTATCGCAACCTCAACCAGCCGAACTGAATAAATCACCATACGGACAGTTAGCAACAAAACACAATGTAAGCATCGATTTTTATAATTTCATCCAGATTGAGGGAATAAGTGCAAAAGAATTCCGGAAATCCAAGGTGCATCTGCTGGACTACTCTGCCATTATCTTTACCAGCAGAAATGCGGTTGACCATTTTTTCAACCTGGCAAAGGATCTGAGAGTGGAAATCCCGGATGAAATGAAATATTTCTGTATATCAGAAGCCACTGCTTTTTACCTCCAAAAATACATTCAGTACCGAAAAAGAAAAATATTTTACAGCAAACAAAACTTTACGGATCTGCTGGAAATCATAAAAAAACACCGGGAAGAGAAATACCTGCTCCCGTGTTCCGATGTTCACAAACACGAGATAACAAAGCTTCTGCAGGAATGTAACATCCAGTGCACCAAGGCTGTCATTTACAAAACACTGGCGAGTGATCTTAAGGACTTCAGCATTGACAAGTATGATTTACTGGTCTTTTTCAGCCCAGCCGGTGTAAGATCACTGATAAAGAATTTTCCTGACTTCAAGCAGGAAGAAAAACTGATTGGGGCTTTTGGTCCATCCACAGCCAAGGCTGTCAAAGATGCCGGACTTACCCTGAATATCAGTGCACCCACAAAGACAGCTCCTTCGATGACCATGGCCATTGAAGAATTCCTGGAAAAGAACAACAAGAAAAAATAAGAGGCATTGACCGGAATCAATCCGTTCCTCCGAAATACGTTCCGCAAGCACGAACGTCTTTGCAATCGCAACCAGATCAATACTTTATTCACCCAGGGTCGTCATTTCACGATCTACCCCATACGGGTTTACTGGGTGATCACTCCTGCAGTTCAGCCGTTCCCTGTACAGCTGGTCATCCAGGTGCAACGAAAACACATTGGCCTGGCAGTGAATCGAAACCTCCTGAAAAGACGCATCCGGGAAGCTTATCGCCGGCACAAGGTTATCCTTTATGACTGCCTGACAAAGCAGCGTGGTACCTTGTCGTTTGCCCTGGTCTATTTCGGTGACTCAATTCTCCCGTACCGGCAACTGGAAGCGATAATAATACTAATTTTGCAGCGTTTGAGCAGAGAATATGAAAAAGGTGATGGGTAAATTCATGATCTTGCTGATACGACTCTATCAGATTGTCATCTCACCTTACCTGCCACCCTCCTGCAGGTACACACCAACCTGCTCAGTATACGGAATTGAAGCCATCAGGAAACATGGTCCCTTTAAAGGAGGCTGGCTGACCCTGAAAAGAGTACTGTCGTGCCACCCCTGGGGTGGTAGCGGGTATGATCCCGTGCCGTAATGCAATATGAACCGACTATACCAGACCCTATCCAGACAACTCAATCTTCACTTAAGATGAAAACATTGAAAATCAGCATCTTTACCTTTTTTGTCCCTTTTCTGATGACGACCCCTTTTATCCTGAAAGGTCAGAACGGTAAAGATTTCGAAATATCCAAGAACCTTGACATTTATGTCACCCTTTTCAAAGAGCTGAATCTCAATTATGTTGATGAGCTCATGCCGGGTGACCTGATGAAAACCGGCATCAACGCCATACTCGGATCACTGGATCCCTATACCAACTATATCCCCGAATCCGATATTGAGGATTATGAGTTCATGACCACCGGTCAGTATGGCGGAATCGGGGCCCTGATCCATCAGCAGGGCGATTATGTAGTCATTTCCGAACCCTACAAAAACTCACCAGCGGATAAGGCCGGATTAAAAGCCGGTGACAAAATCCTGGAAATAAACCGGCAATCCGCCAGGGATAAAAACACCGATGAGGTCAGTACCATTCTGAAAGGACAGCCCAACACAACCATTGACCTCCTGATTGAACGACCGGGAAATCCAAAGCCAATACCTGTTTCCATCACCCGTGAACAAATCACAGTGGCCAACATACCCTATTACGGCATACTGGATAACGGGACCGGCTACATCAAACTGAGCGGATTCACCCAAAATGCCGGAAAAGAAGTGCGTGAAGCTTTTATGGAATTAAAAGAAAAGCAATCCTTGAACGGATTGATCCTCGATCTGCGCGGTAACGGCGGTGGCCTTCTCCAGGAAGCCGTCCATATCACCAACATCTTTGTTGACAAAGGAGAATTGGTCGTCAGCACAAAGGGTAAACTTACGGATCGGAACCGTTCATACCACACTGAAAATGCTGCCCTCGACACCCAGATCCCCCTGGTCGTGCTGGTTGACAATACCAGTGCGTCCGCTTCAGAAATCGTGGCGGGTGCCATACAGGATATCGACCGGGGCGTGATCATCGGGCAAAGAACTTACGGAAAAGGCTTGGTCCAAAATGTGATCCCCCTTTCCTATAATGCAAAAATGAAAGTTACGGTGGCCAAATACTACATTCCAAGCGGAAGATGCATCCAGGCAATCGACTACTCTCACAAGGATGAAAAAGGACGGTTCACCAAAATCCCCGACTCCCTTATCTCGGAATTTAAAACCAGGAATGGAAGATCAGTTTATGACGGTGGAGGAATTGAACCCGATATCGAAACCGAGATCCCGATACTCAGCAGCATCAGCCAAACACTCTACAGCAAATTCCTTATCTTTGACTATGCCACCAACTATTACTGGAGTCATCCCGTAATCCCCGCTGCGAATCAATTTGAGATCAATGACAGCATTTATCAGGATTTCCTTTCCTACCTCTCCGATAAAGATTATGCCTACACCACCAGCAGCGAAAAGGAACTGAATGACCTGAAAGCCATGGCCAAGAAGGACCAGGTCTACGATGAGATTTCAGGAGAATATGAAGCACTGAAGAAAAAAATCCAGGCCACCAAACTGGATGACCTGCAGCAAAGCCGGGATGAACTGGAAACCATCCTCAGGCAGGAAATCGTTACCAGGTATTATTATCAGGAAGGCCAGATCGTCACCTCATTGAAAGATGACCCTGAGATCAAAAAAGCTACCGAGATCCTTCTGAGCAGCGAAACCTACCAATCCATTCTGGACGGCACCTACCCTGAACAGGATCCTACGGATGAATAACCAATATGATGCATCATGACCAATGATTCAGCCTGGTCACTTTTTGTAAAGTACACATGCTATTTTGGTCTGGCTTTAATGTTGGCCGCTCTCCCCTTATCCCGTTTTTTTATGAGTGTTGCCCAGTTTTTACTGGCCGGGGTTTTCATTGTGGATGGAATCAATACCCGTAGCATTTCCTCCTGCTATAAAGAAAAGAAGGGTTCGGCCAGAATCCTGATGCTGGTTCCCGTCGCTGTCAAAGAAGGATTCCTGAACCTGGTCAGGAAATTTAGCCGTTTTCTGCAAAACAAGCCTGCACTCATCTTCAGCTCACTCCTGTTGATCGATATCCTTGGACTTATCCATACGAATGATCTGGATGATGGAATGAAAGTCGTGCGTAATGACCTTCCCCTGTTCCTGTTGCCTCTTTTTTTATCCTCCATGGAGAAGATCCCGGTGAATCTGTTCAGATTTTTTCTGCTTATTTTCGTCGCTGCAGTTTTTGCCGGCACCTTAAACAGCACTTATCTGCTTATCAATCAAGAAATAACAGATCCACGTCAAATTTCTGCTTTCATTCATCACAGCCGGTTCGGTCTGATGATCTGCCTGGCGATCTTTATCCTGGCCTATTACTGTTTTCAAAAGGAGAAGATATCTTCCCGAATGCGGTTCGTCCTGACTGCACTTTTACTGTGGCTGGTGGTCTTTCTGTTCCTGCTCCGCTCCCTTTCGGGTATTCTGGCTTTCTTCGGCACCCTGGGTGTCATCCTGCTCTGGCTGTCCTTCCATTCCTCCGGCAAATTTCTGCGGATCCTGTTCATCGGGTTGCTGGTTGCAGTTCCTGCTGTCGTTGCAATTTACGTGCACCATACTGTCAAAAATTATTTGAATGTCCCTCCTCTCCGGATGGAACAGCTGGAGAGGTACACGCCCGGGGGTGCGCTTTATGTCAACGACACAACCCTGGGGATCGAAGACGGACACTATGTCGGTATGTATCTCTGCTGGCCTGAATTGAAGCAGGGCTGGGAAAGACGAAGCAGGATTCCCTTCGACAGCCTGGATATGCAAGGACAGGAGGTCAGGTATACCCTGATCCGTTACCTCACTTCCAAAGAACTGCGGAAAGATGATGAAGGTGTGGCGGCACTGACAGATCAAGATATCCATAACATTGAGCACGGAGTGGCCAACATCAATGACCTGAAGAAGTTCAGCCTGAAGAACCGCATTCATCATATCATCATGGCATACCAATCGTACCGGAGATCAGGGGTTCACGCAGGATCTTCAGCGACGGAGCGTATTGAACAGGCTAAAGCAGCCATCAATGTCATCCGTGACCATGGGCTCATTGGAGTGGGAACCGGCGATGTCCGTTCCAGCTTCCGGGATGAATTGATCCGTATGGAGTCACCCCTGCAGTCGGCAAAAAAAGGCATGTTCAGTGCACATAACCAGTTCCTGACGTACCTGATTGCCTATGGTTGGCCGGGATTGATCTGGTTTCTCCTGGCCATCTTCTATCCCGCTGTCAGAAACAGAGCCTTTCACCACTATTTCTTTATTGCATTCTTTTCAATAGCCGTCGTCTCCTTCCTGGGAGATGACACACTCAACACCCAGGCAGGTGTGACTTTCTTTGCATTTTTCTACTCACTGTTTGTTTTCAATAAACAAATCACAACGCATGAAACAATTTGAAATCATCAGTCGCTTCCAGGAATTCAATTCCCCGGATGAACTCGGGCAAGACGACAGGATTTTACTAGAGCAGGCCATTGAATCAACGAAGGATGCTTATGCACCCTATTCGCAGTATTATGTTGGTGCAGCGGTCAGGCTGTCAAACGGCAGCATGGTGAAAGGGAATAACCAGGAAAATGTCGCCTACCCATCGGGACTTTGTGCCGAGCGCGTGGCACTTTTTGCTGCCTCAGCCCTTTACCCTGGTGTTCCCGTTATGGCCATCGCCATTGCGGGCCATGCGAAGAATTTCCTGATCACCGACCCGGTCACCCCCTGTGGAGCATGCCGGCAGGTGATCGCTGAATACGAAAAACTCTACGACCAACCTGTACGACTGGTCATGATGGGCGAAAAAAGCAAGATCTGGATAGCTGAAAGTATCAGTCATTTGCTCCCCCTGATGTTCCACGCTGATGAACTGCGGAAGAAACACTGAACTTTTCTATCCCTGGAACGTAAAGAAATAGTTGGCCAAAAAATTCCAGATCATCACCACCGCAACTGCAGCAAGTTTTGACAGGTAAAAGCGCTTGTGATACCTGCTGACCAGTATCCAGAGCACGAGGGTATTGATCCCCAGACCGATCAGTGAAATCATCAAAAACCTGGAATACTGTAAAAAGATGGCCGGATCGGTACTCTGAAAGGTCCATATCCGGTTCAGGAGATAGTTGGTGGAAGCTGCAGTGGTAAAGCCAATGGCATTGGAGACATATTTCTGGATCTTCAGGACTTCCTTGCAAAGGTAGGTCATGCCAAAATCGACGGCGATGCCGGATACTCCTACCACACCAAACTTGAAGAATTTTATCAGGACTTCCCATTTCAGCAGTTCGGACATGAGCTCAGTCTTTCAGATGGTTGATAAGGATGACCAATGTCCTGCCCTTAAAGCTGAATCAGCAGGACAAGCCTGATCCCATCGCGGAGGACTTCAACGGCTGCCGCCTGTCCGGCTTCCAGTTCTTTTAAACGGGCCATATAATCATAGATATTGGTGACTGCTTTCCCTTGGAGGGCAACGATCTTGTCACCCTTCTTCATGCCACCCTGATCAGCAGGGCCACCTTTCCGCACAGCATCGACCCGCAAACCGGTATTATCTGTTGATGCAAAATCAGGTAAAATGCCCAGGGTCACTTTGAAGCCTCGTCCGGAACGCGGAGGCTCCTTGGGTCCCGCTTCCTGAAAAGTCAACGGGGATTCCCTGTCTGCAATTACCGTTACCAGGTCGAACATGAACGACACGATCTGCTGGATTCCTTCATAATGAATCCGGTCGGCATCATCCTGGGGCATATGATAATCGTCGTGCGCCCCGCTGGTGATGAAGAAGACCGGTATGTCCCTGGCATAAAAGCTCGAATGGTCCGAAGCACCGAAACCCTCCGGAGCGTATGCCAGCCTGAAATCAAGGCCGGCAGCAATTTCATTCAGTATGCTTTCTGATTCAGCGGAAGTGCCCGTTCCATTGATCAGCAATGGCTTTTCCTGAGGATAAAACCTGCCGATCATATCGATGTTGATCATCGCATCCATCTTGTCGATCATGTCCTTCGACTGATCGATAAAATACTTCGACCCAAGCAGTCCCATTTCTTCAGCATCAAACGCTATGAACAGGATGCTCCGCTTGACCTGATCCCTGTTTAAGGCCAGCTCTTCAGCCAGTTCAAGCAAGCCCGCCACCCCCGATGCATTATCATCGGCACCGTTGTGAACCGCCACCGTATCCAGCGCCCTTGAATTCGATCCCGGTCCCCCCAGGCCCAGATGATCGTAATGGGCTCCGATGACAATGTACTCCTGGCTAAGGACGGGATCTGTCCCTTTCAAGGTCGCTATGACGTTCTGGGTACGGGCTTTCTGGAATAAGACATCCACCGTGGCGCTCACCTCCAGGGGGATCAGGAAGGAAGAAGGCCTGCGATCCTCATTCAACCTGGCTTCCAACTCCCCGACGGTCATTCCCTGGCAGGAAAGCATCCGGTCTGCTGTTTTCCGCGAAAGATGGATCACCGGTATGCCAGCCACTGCAGTGCTTTTTTCAAGCTGCAGCCCTCCCAGTTCATCGCTTTTATCCATTTTCACAGGAGTGACGAAAAAGATCCCTGCAGCACCATGATCCTTCGCACCCAGGATCTTTGTCCAGGAGTCGCCATAGGAGGCAAAAACGCTTCCGGGATTCTCAGGCTCAGGATCACCCTGAAACATCAAAACCCATCTGCCGGTCACATCAATTCCCTCATAATCATTCCAGGTGAGAGAATCTGATGAAAAATCAAATCCATACCCGGCAAAACAAACCGATGCATTCAACGTGCCATTGGAAGAATAACTAAACGGGATGAAATCCGTACCGGGAGTGCCTGTAAAGGGTCCGAAATGCAATCCATTGGTTCCGCCGAGTTTTGCATCCGTCACAATCTCGAAATACTGAAATCCGTCATCGCACTGCAGTTCAAGACCATAGTTCCTGAATTGATCCCTGACATAAGTTGCTGCCATCAGGCCTCCCGGGGTTCCGGATTTTCTCCCCTGAAGGGAATCAGAGGCCAGGTAGTAAACGTGCTGTTTCAGTTCGGAAACAGTTATGTCCTGTGTCATTGCCAAATATGGAATGAGATACAGGGCTAAGAAAAATAATAAAAAGTGTTTCATGGGGCGCAAAGGTAAAAGATTTTATGATTTGTTTCCCCGCTTTTGCAACCTCCTGATACAAATGAGTACCTTTGAATCCACAAAACGATCCTTATCCTGAATCCATCCCGGATGAACCGGGTTTTCTCTGGAAAATAGTGCAGGGTAAGGTATTGTTGATCCTATTTCGATGTCCGGGCGGCTTCTTGGATTTGATACGCTTTACCAGACCAATCTGGAGGATGACCGGATCGTTTCCATCGCTTCCAAAGAAAAAAGGATCGTCCTGACAAGAGACATTCAGTTGCTGAAAAACAGCCAGGTCACCCACGGTTACTGGATCCGGTCACAAAAACCGGTTGAGCAGCTGAAAGAAGTCATCCAACGTCTTGATCTGTCAAAAAAGATCCGGCCTTTCCACCGCTGCATGGAATGCAATGGAATCATTAAAAATGTTGACAAAGCTGAGGTTCTTGAATATCTGCAGCCTAAAACACGGGCCATTTATGAGAGCTTCTACCGCTGTGAACACTGTCAGCGGGTTTACTGGAACGGAAGCCATTACCAGCGGATGGTATCAATGCTTCACGATCTGAACATATCCCCCTGGCACCCAGGGTGACCAGGTTCAGGGTTGCATGCTCAGGTCTATTTCGCGAACAGCAGCAGGCTTAATGCCATGACAGCCATGCCGGCCACCAGGCCGTAAATGGAAAGATGATGTTCGCCGTATTCCTCAGCAGCAGGCAACAGCTCATCCAGCGAAATAAAGACCATGATTCCGGCAACGCCGGCGAACAATAACCCAAAAAGCATCGGGGATAAGAAAGGCAGCAGGATCAGGTAACCAACCATGGCTCCGACAGGTTCCGACAGCCCCGACAAGAAAGAGAGCAGGAAGGCCTTGCGTTTGCTTCCCGTTGCAAAGTAGATGGGTACCGAAACAGCGATCCCTTCCGGAATATTGTGTATCGCAATGGCCACGGCAATGGCGATCCCCAGTTCAGGTTTTGTCAACGCTGCCATAAAGGTTGCCAGGCCTTCCGGGAAATTATGGATGCCAATGGCCAGAGCCGTAAAAACACCCATGCGCATCAGTTTCTGGTTCCTCTCCGGCTGGCCTGTTTCAATGGCTTCCACCCTGCGTAACTCATGAGGATTTTCATACGAGGGGATCAGTTTGTCGATGATCGCGATCAGAAGCATTCCGGCAAAAAAGGCCAGTACAGTATACCAATAACCAGTTTGCGTTCCCAGATCAGCAATCAGCTGATCTTTCGCCTTCGCAAAAATCTCCACCAGCGAGACATAGATCATGACTCCGGCCGAAAAACCCAGAGCTGTGGAGAGAAATCTTGTATTGGTGTGCCGGGTGAAAAATGCCAGTGCACTGCCAATACCGGTGGATAGTCCGGCAAAAAGGGTCAGTGCGAAAGCAAATAAAAGGGTTTTGGTTTCCATGGTGGATTCTTACACCTTGTAAAAATACAAAACCCGTCTCTATGATATCTGATAAACAATCAACAATATCTGATCTTTGCTTTTTGATTTTTGTTTTTTGCGTTGATCTTTTGTCCGCTATTGTACATTGATGAAGAAAAACGAACACTTTCCCTCCGGTTAATTGATTTTAAATTGTAATTAATCAACTGATTATCAATAATTTAATTATAGTGGCATGCATTTGGCATATCTTATTCCACATTTTGCTGAAATCCCGAAAAACAACATGCCATGAAAACCTTGCAGCCATTTTTACTTGCCATGTTCATGATGACAGGGATGTTCGTACTGGCCGGGCAGGAACATCTGCAGTTATCCCTGAATGAAGAAGCCTATATTGACGACATTCCCTTCAATACAGAAGAGATCGCAGGAATCTCTGTCAACGCATCCGATCTCACGCAATTTTCATTGAAAGAAGAAGAATACATTGATGACATTCCCTTTGATACGGAAGAAATTGTACAATCACTGCAACGGAATGCATCGCAGGATGAAGCAATGGCCAGTGTTTTCCTGCTGGATGAAGAACTTTATATTGACGACATTCCGTTCGAAACGGAGCAGGTGGTCCTGGGAGTGGCCCGGATCAATGACTTTCCGGGAACGGATAGCACAAGATCAACCCTTTCACCGCTGAAAACCATTGAAGATCCCGTTGCTGGCATCCTGGAAATCGTCCTTCCCGTCATCATCATCCTGGGAACACTTTCCTACGCGGTTTATGAATTTATATTAAACTGAGGCCTCATTTTTTCATATAGTTTTAGGTTAGTTCAAAGTGAAGCACGTCAAATTGGCGTGCTTTTTTCATTACTGAATTTATTACCTTTGAGCCCCCTAAGGAAGCGATTCAAATGAAAACACATTTCTTTATTCTGATCATTCTTTGCCTTATGGTGCAGTTTGTTTTTGCCCAGCACCTGAATCAGGTCATCATGGATACAACCCTGCACGAAGAGGTGCTGATCGATACCTGCAACAGGGATGGTCTGGCAGGAAAGGTCTTTGGCGTGTTCTACCAGCAGGAATATGCATCGTATTCACCTGATGCAACCGTACTTCAGCAGATGAATCAACCATGGGATGGTTATCAGATCACCATCGTGATGGGTTCCTGGTGCGGTGACAGTCAGGAACAGGTACCCCGGTTTTTCAAAATACTTGACCAGATCCTGTTTCCTGAAAGCCAGGTTACGTTGATCTGTGTCGATAGGAAGAAGAAGACCATTCTGGCCGACATTTCCGGTGTGGAACTTCGACTCGTGCCTACCTTCATCATCGTTAAGGATAACCTGGAAGCGGGCAGGATCATCGAAACTCCCTCCGAAACGCTCGAAAAGGATTTGCTCACCATCGTCCAAACCTTAAAAGACGATTAAGCACAAACCATCTCCGGCCAATGACCATCCACAACCTGTGACCACTCCCGTAAAACCATTTGACTATGAAGATCCTCCGTACCCTTGCTGAGACCAAACGTCACATTGATTCCATCCTTTCCGGGGGCGCCACTATTGGCTTTGTTCCTACGATGGGAGCCCTGCACGAAGGGCATCTTACCTTGATCCGTAAAGCGAAAATGGCTACCGATCACGTAACGGCCAGTATCTTTGTCAATCCCATCCAGTTCAATAATCCGGAGGATCTGCTGAAATACCCGAGGGAAGAAGCAGCAGATATCAGAAAACTGCAGGATGCCGGATGCGATATGGTCTTCATACCGACGGTGGATGAGATGTATCCCGTTCCGGATACCACCATCTTCGAATTTGGAAACCTGGACAAGGTCATGGAGGGAAAATTCCGTCCCGGGCATTTCAATGGAGTGGCCATTGTCGTGAAAAAGCTTTTTGAGATCCTTCAACCCCATCAGGCTTTTTTTGGTGAAAAGGACTACCAGCAACTGGCCATCATACGGAACATGGTCAGCCAGATCGGCTTGCCTGTCAGGATCATCCCCTGCAAAACCGTCAGGGAGCCTGACGGCCTGGCCATGAGTTCAAGGAACAAGCGACTTTCACCGGAAGAACGGGCAATGGCCCCGGTCATCTACCGGATTCTCAGGAAAGCAAAAAACCTCCGGGAGCAGATGACGGTTCAACAGTTGACCGACTGGGCCCGGGAAGAATTTTCAAAGCACCCGGCCTTTGCCCTGGAGTATTTCGAAATTGTGGATGCAGATACGCTGCAACCTGTTGAAAGCTGGGAAAACAACGACCGGATCATCGCCTGTACGGCGGCCCGCCTGGGAAATGTCCGGCTGATCGATAATATCAAATTTTTTTAATACTTTTACCGTCATTATGCAGATACACGTTTTAAAATCGAAAATTCACCGGGCCACCATAACGGATTCCAACCTGAATTACATGGGCAGCATAACCATTGATGAGGACCTCCTGGATGCGGCGCATATTATTGAGAACGAACAGGTTCATGTTTTAAATGTCAATAATGGTGAACGCTTTGTGACGTACGTCATCAAGGGTAAACGCGGGTCGGGTGAAGTTGTCATGAATGGTGCCGCTGCCCGTAAGGTCGAGATCGGGGATATCATTTTGATTGTCACCTATGCTGTGATGGATCCGGAAGAAGCAAAACACCACTCCCCCGTTATCCTTTTTCCGGACAAGGATAACAAATTACAGTAGCCATTGAAAAAAACGCTGGCAACGATCGGGAAGCTTATGTTTTTCCTGGGTCTGGGATTGTTTTTCATCTGGCTCTTTGTGCGAAACCTTACCCCCGGAGAAAAGGCCGAAATATGGGAATCGTTGAGGCAGGCAAATTACCTCTGGATACTTCTCTCCCTGCTCATCGGCATCGTAAGCCATATCAGCCGCTCAATCCGTTGGAGAATGCTCCTGGAACCCATGGGGTACCATCCCAGGTTCAGCAATGTAGTTTTTGCAGTTTTCATCGGATATTTTGCCAACCTGGCCTTACCCCGACTGGGAGAGGTCTCCCGGTGCGGCGTGCTGGCAAAATATGAGAAAATACCTTTTCAGAAATCTTTCGGTACAGTGGTCACCGAGCGGGCAATCGATCTGCTCATTTTTGCACTTCTGTTCATCCTCAATCTGGTGATACAGTTCGGCAGGGTGTCGAATTATATCGCTGAAAAGATCATTCATCCCATTCAGGGAAAACTGGCGCTTTTTGACGGAACCCATTACCTCATCTACCTTTTGATCGCGGGCGTGGTCTTTTTCCTGGCATTGCTGTATTTCCTGCGGAAACATTTCAATCACACGGGGATCTATCGTAAGATCAAAGAAGTGATCATGGGCTTCCTTGAAGGTCTGAAATCGCTGGCCCATATTAAAAAACCCTTCTGGTTCATCTTTCATTCCCTGTTCATCTGGACGCTTTATTACGCCATGACGATGGTCGTGTTCAACTGTCTTCCCGAAACAAAGGGAATTTCCCTGACAGCAGGTTTTGCAGTTTATATTTTCGCAACGATTGGCGTCATGATTGTGCAGGGAGGCATTGGCATTTATCCTGCCATTGTGGCTGAAACACTTTTTCTCTATGACATACCTGAAACCAAGGGCTATGCGATGGGATGGCTGCTTTGGTCGGGGCAAACAGTGATGATCATCCTTGCTGGAATAATTTCATTAATTTTACTACCCTTAATGAACAAAACTTTGTATGGGAAAGACAGACCGCATCCGGTCCAAAATTCTTGACTTGCCTGATCTGGACCGTCAATTGGCCATCTGGAGGTTCCGGGGCGAAAAAATTGCATTCACCAACGGATGTTTTGACGTACTGCACCTGGGTCACATTGACTATTTATCAAAAGCGGCTGACCTGGGAGATGTGCTGATCATCGGTCTGAATTCCGATGAATCGGTCAGGCGGCTTAAGGGAGCAAACCGGCCGGTGAATGTTGAACAAGCACGCGCCATGGTTTTAGCTTCCCTGAGTTTTGTCACGGCCGTAGTTCTTTTCAATGCCGATACACCCTATGAGCTCATACAAAAAATCCAGCCGGATGTACTGGTCAAAGGGGCTGATTACAAACCGGAAGAAATTGCCGGACACGATATTGTCACATCCCGGGGAGGGGAGGTGGTAACCATCGAACTCCTGCCGGGATATTCTTCAACCGAACTGATCCGAAAAACAGGAAATCATTCCTAATCACGTCATAATCCCCAATTGCTTTGTCAAAAGCCAAAACTATTTTTTTCTGTCAGAATTGCGGTGCACAGTCGGTCAAGTGGATTGGAAAGTGCCCTTCCTGCGGTGAATGGAATACCTTTGTGGAAGAAGTCGTTCACCATGATCGTGGTGATGACCGTTCTGCCGGGAGAAAAGTCCAGGAGCCAAAACTGATCACAGAGATCGACTGGTCGGACCAGCAACGGATCAGCACAGCCGACCAGGAACTCGACAGGGTACTGGGAGGGGGGCTTGTACCCGGTTCACTGGTGCTGGTCGGTGGGGAACCCGGCATTGGGAAGTCCACACTGATGATGCAGGTGGCGCTGAGGATGGAGGGGAAACGGATCCTGTACGTTTCCGGCGAAGAAAGTGACCAGCAGCTGCGCATGCGCGGCAACCGGCTGGGCATCAAAAACAAAAGCTGCTTCATTCTCACTGAAACCTCCATTCAGTCCGTCCTTCATCAAATTGACAAAGTAAAACCCGATCTGGTGATCGTTGACTCCATTCAGACACTGCAGACCGACGCGGTGGACTCAGCGCAGGGATCGGTCAGCCAGGTGCGGGAGTGTGCTGCGGAATTGCAGAAGCACGCCAAGGCCACCGGAATGCCGGTGATCCTCATCGGGCACATCACCAAGGAAGGCTACCTGGCCGGCCCGAAGGTTCTGGAGCATATGGTCGACACGGTACTGCAGTTTGAAGGCGACCGTCATCATGTTTACAGGATACTCAGGGCCACAAAGAACAGGTTCGGATCGGTTTCTGAACTGGGGATCTATGAGATGCAAGGCAACGGATTGCGGGAGGTATCGAATCCCTCCGAGATACTCCTGTCGCAGCGGGATGAGGAACTGAGCGGTGTGGTGATCGCCGCGACCATAGAGGGTTTACGCCCGATGCTTATCGAAACGCAGGCGCTGGTCAGTACCGCAGCCTATGGCACTCCCCAGCGCTCTGCCACCGGCTTTGATGTCCGCCGTATGAACATGCTTCTGGCCGTTCTCGAAAAAAGAAGTGGCTTCCGGCTGGGAATGAAGGACGTATTTCTCAATATAGCGGGCGGAATAAAAGTGGACGACCCCGCCATCGATCTGGCAGTGATCTGTGCAATCCTCTCCTCCAATGCCGATATCCCTGTGGATAAAAATGTTTGTTTCGCTGCAGAAGTAGGTCTCTCCGGTGAAATCCGTGCAGTAAACCGGATCGAATCCCGGATCCTGGAAGCAGAAAAGCTTGGATTTGAAAAGATCGTCATCTCAGGCTACAACCGCAGGAACCTTGACGTCAAAAAATTCTCCATCCGGATCGTACCGGCCCGAAGAATTGAAGAAGTCTATGCGCTGTTGTTCGGCTAAAGACTCCTGCCTTTATAGACAAACAGGAAGATCAGCGGGATGATGATCCCGGCCAGTGTTATCCAGGCACCTCGGCGTGTAATGCCGTTCTTCCCCCTTAATACGAACAAACCGGTGATCGCCAGCAAGACCAGCGCACCTGCATAGATGTCGGAAAACCAGGTCCACCATGTTGAAGGATTATAATGCAGGAAATTCACCTGGTGAAACAAAGGCCGCCGCCGTATGGTCTCAACCGTTCCCGTACCCGTCTCCAGATTAAAAGTGGCGGATCCATGATCCAGAAATATTTTAAGTGTCTGCTTATCACGAAAGTAATGCTTTTTATATTCATTTTTCAGCCCTGCCTGGCTAAGAATGTCAAAGACCTGATCTTCAGATAAATAATTGGTCGCCTCAGGAATATTGACCGTCACCTGCCAGTTCCTGATGATGTAGTTCGGATTCCAATCCCGTATATGATTCAGCGCAATACCCGACAGGGCATAAATAACCGTCATCCCGAAAAAGAAATACCCAAAATCACGGTGGATTGCATTATTCCACCTTCTCCACTTGAAAGCAGCCATAAACAAATGATTTAATTTCCCTTTTGGGCGAATTCTGAGCAAATGATGGAAAAGAAAGAGAGGTAGCCTTTTTCACTTGCTGCAATCTGAGCACGGTAGTCAGCAATCTGCTCCCAGGCTTCCGTGTGCGTTCCCTGGTCAGCCTGTTCGCCCATGCCGGAATGGACTCCCTCAGCATGCCCTTCTGTTCCAGCAGGCTCCGGTTCTCCAGCCTCCTGCGCTTCAATTGCTTCCTGGTCTTCAAGTTCTGTCTCCCACTCAGTCAAATACTGCTCGTCGACCCTTAATTCATCCACAACGCCCCTGACGATCACATCCGTGCCTTCCAATTCGACATCAAAGCTTGCGATGTTATCACCGGTGACCACTTTCACACGGCCTGCCGCATCGGGGAGAATCAAAAACATCCGTTTTCCGCTATGACGACAGACATGATCCACCAAACCCTCAACCTGGACTTCCTGCCCAATGTATTGACCGGCCAGCGAATCAAAATTTGCTACCGTCAGAGCGGGAACTTCAGTATTTTCTGTTTTTTGCTTCTGGTCTGAGCCTGAACCACAAGAAGCCAGGAAAATGACAAGTGTTATGAAAACGATGAACCGAACATACATGATTACCTCCGTTTCTAAAGATTGAAAGCGCCCTTACAGCGCAAAGAAATTCTTTTTTTTTGCAAAAATAAAAAATCCTGACATATCGTTCAGTTTTTCGGATCGAAATGAAGATCCGGAAAGCAAGGATGGTTTTCAGTATTTTTGGATATCTTAGCAATCAATAGATCTGCACATGAAAATGACCCTGGCCCTGAACCGGTTTCTGATCTGGAGAACACGCCATATCAACGATAAACAATTCATTCTGTTGTTGAGCGTGGTGGTGGGCTTCCTCGGTGGGTCCAGTGCAGTGATCATCAAGAACGGGGTCCATTTTATTCAGAAACTACTGACGGACAGTACGGGGTACACCGGCCACCATTACTTCAATCTTCTCTACCCGGCAATCGGGATCCTGCTGGTCATCATTTTCATCCGGTTCATTCTTCGTCAGCGCCTCAGTCATGGCATCCCGATTGTTTTGCATGCCATTTCAAGAAAGAAAGGCATTTTGGCTCCCTATCAGATGTACGCTTCCATCATCACCAGTGTACTGACGGTTGGATTTGGCGGATCCGTCGGACTGGAGGGACCGACGATCGGAACAGGAGCTTCCATTGGGTCGAACCTGGGCAGGATACTCAACCTCAGTTACAAACAAATCATCCTGATGATCGGCGTGGCGAGTGCTGCAGCGATGGCTTCCATCTTCCAGGCACCCATTGCTGCGATGCTGTTTGCTGTTGAGGTCATCATGATCGACCTGACGGCATTCTCCATCATACCCCTTCTGATTGCTTCAGCCACTGCCGTTCTCACCTCCTATTTCCTGCTCGGTCAGGCAGTGCTATACCCTTTTGAGATCGAAGGCCGCTTTCAGGTGGGAGACGCACCGTATTATATCCTCCTGGGGATCTTTGCGGGGGGAGTATCTGTTTATTTTACAAAGATCTACATTCTGATCGAACACTTCTTCCAGCGGATAAAGGCCTGGCACGTACGGTGGATAGTGGGATGCAGTGTGCTGGGACTGCTCATTTTTCTCTTTCCTTCGCTCTATGGCGAAGGTTATCAAACCGTCAATATCGCATTGAGCGGAGATTGGAGCTCCCTGGTCAACAACAGTCTGTTTCGCAATTATCAGGAGGAGCTGATGATCGTATTCCTGTTCTTCCTGGCCATGATCCTGCTCAAGGTCATCGCCACGGCAGCGACCTTTGGTGCAGGAGGTGTCGGAGGGATTTTTGCTCCGGCTTTGTTCACGGGCGTATTTACGGGCCTGTTTTTCGGGAAACTCACCCATTATTTAGGGCTGGGATCCCTCCCGGAAGGAAGTTTTGCGCTGGCAGGCATGGGAGGAGTCATCGCAGGGGTGTTGCATGCTCCCCTTACCGGTATTTTCCTGATTGCCGAAATAACAGGTGGTTACCAGCTGTTCGTCCCGCTGATGATCACGTGTGCCATCTCCTATGTGACCGTTAAGATCTTCGTCCCCAATTCAGTTTACACACAACTTCTGGCACAAAAGGGAGAATTGATCACGCACGACAAGGACAAAGCCGTGCTGACCCTTATGAAGGTAGAAGATCTTATCGAGAAGAATTTTCAGATCCTTCATCCGGATGATTATCTGGGGGATCTGGTAAAATTGGTATCAAAATCTTCCAGGAATCTCTTTCCGGTAGTGGATGAGCAGGGTTTTTTCAGGGGATTGGTCACCCTGGATGATGTGCGCAAGATCATGTTCAAGCCAGAGCTCTATGGCACGACCTACGTGAGTGATCTGATGGTCACCCCCCCCCATACGGTTGACCTGGATGACACGATGGAGGAGGTGACTGAAAAATTTCAGCGTTCCGGGCAATACGTACTGGCTGTCGTTCACCAGGGCAGATACATTGGATTTGTTTCCAGGGCGAATGTTTTCTCGGAATATCGTGAAATGCTGAAGAATCTTACGGATGAATGATTTCCGGGGCCTTGCCCGTTTTTCTGTTCCTTTGAATTTATCAGGCACATCATCATTATTCAATACCTTTGCGGCATGGGAAATGGGTGTTCAAACAGGTTTATGATCCTCCGGAACGCAGGCTGGATGCTGATCCTGCTGGTGCTGAGGCAGCCGTGTTTTTCGCAGGATACCGCTCTTATCCGGCTGATCCAGTCTGATGAGATCAGCTACGACAGGCGCGCCAATGCCAATGTGCAGGTGTTGACAGGTAATATCATTCTTGAGCACGACAATATTTATCTTTACTGTGACACGGCTTACCTGAATGAGGTTGAGAACCGGGTGGAAGCGATGGGCGATGTTCATGTTGAATCCAGGGATACACTTCATTTGTACGGAAAACACATCTGGTACGACGGGAATACAAAGATCGGTGAGATTGAGCGGGAAGTCAGGTTAATTGATGATCAGACAACGCTTTACTCTGAATATCTGATCTACAATCGGTTGACACAAGAGAGCTATTACCACGACGGAGGGAGAGTCCTGTCAGGAGAAAAGGAGCTGCAAAGCGAAAGCGGATATTATTATGTCAGGGTGAAAGAATTTGCCTTCAGCAGGAATGTGACCCTGAAGGATACTGACTACACGGTGAGGGCTGACACCATGCGCTATAATACCGAAACAGAGATCGCCTATTTCATCGGACCGACACATATTGAATCCGAAGATTTTTACATTTACTGTCAGACAGGATGGTTTGATACTCGAAATGATAAATCCTACCTGGGAAAAAACTCACGGATCCATACAGGTGATCAGATCCTGGCGGCCGACAGCATATACTACGAGCAGAAAACGGGATTGGGAAGGGCTTTTCGTAACATTACCGTCACCGATACCGTTCAGGATATCGTGCTCAAGGGTAATTATTCCCTCTACAGCAAAGAGCAGAAATTCAGCATGATCACCGACAGTGCACTGGCCATCCTTGCTGACAGGGAAGATACGCTGTTCATGCATGCAGATACGCTGATCGCACGTTTTGATTCAGCCCAGAAAGCCAGGGACCTGCTTGCTTACCATAGGGTCAAATTCTATCGAACCGACATACAGGGGATGTGTGATTCGTTGCACAACAACATAGCCGACTCGGTTCTTACCCTCTACAACGATCCTGTCCTCTGGTCGGATGAGAACCAACTCACCGCCGACTCGATCAGGATCTGGTTCCGCAACAGGCAAATCGACCGGATGAACCTGCATAACACCTCGTTGATCATTTCAATGGATGATACCCTGCGGTTCAACCAGATCAGGGGTTTAAACATGATCGGGTATTTCACGGAAAACCAGCTTCAAAGGATCCGGGTGGAATCCAACTCAGAAACGATCTACTACGTTAGGGATGAGGACGAATCACTCATTGGGGTCAACAAAGCTGTTTCAGGCTCAATGTGGATCTTCGTCAACGAGAACAAGATCGAGCGGATTGTCTATATCGATCGTCCGGTTGCCGTTCTCTACCCCGAGAAGGATCTGCCGGAGGAGGAGAAAAAACTGAGAGGATTCAACTGGAGGGAAAATCAACGACCACGGAATAAAAATGAGATCTTCCTGTGGAGAGAATAAAGGAAGGTCCTTACTGCTCTTTCTGGGATCCATCCTGCCCGGATGGGGATTTGGCGTGCTTATCCGGGTTTTTCCCAAAAACAGATACGGAAACATACCGCCTGGGGTTTAACCTGATATCCTCAAGTAACAGATTTAGTTCAGAGGATGAAGCCACAAGGTTATTATAAAGCTTCTGATCATTGATCAATGATCCCAGGGAGCCTTCGCCCTGATTGATCTTGCCAACAACCGCTGAAATATCCCCCAGCGCCTGATTCAGGTCACCAAAGGTCTTTGATATCTCCATACGGGTAACCGTATCGCTGATCGCCGAAAAATTGCTGAGAATATTGGTAATTTCCGCATTGCTGTTCTGAAGATTCCGTGTGATGCTTTCAATGTGACCGATGATTTCGATCAACCTTTGTTGTTGCGTAAGTACAAGATTATCAATGTTCGAAGTCGTATTCTGAAGGTTGACGAAGGTGGTTTTAAGGTTGGAGGCACTCGATATCAGGTCATCCTGCATATTTTCGTTAAAAATAAACTGGATTACGGTGACAATTGAATCAATGGATGAAATCAGATCCTCGGCCTTTCGCCTGATGGGCTCCACCTGCCGGTTGACTTCCTCGCGCAGGGATGTTTCGATCGAAGAGACAAGCGTATCGCCTGGCTTACAGTAAGTGGGTGAATCTCCCAGCAGAAGATCAATCGACTTGCCTCCGAGCAGATCCTGTGAATAAATCCTGGCAACCGTGTTTTGGGGGATCTGGATCTTTTTATCCAGCATGAACTCCACGATGATACGTGGGGAAGTTTCGCTTTCAAAGGAAATCTCCGTCACCTGACCCACCGAAAAACCATTGATATTGACCGGATTAGCAACGACAAGACCATCAATGTGGTCATAGACAGCGTAAAAATTCCGCTCAGCTTTAAAAAGCGTCTTTCCCTTCAGGAAGTTCAATCCCCAGATCAGGAGCGCCAGCGCAACGACAAATACCAGTCCGATCTTTGTTTCACGGGTTAATTTCACCGGTCAGCCATTATTGGAGATGCAAATATAATAAAATCCGGCTATTATTTCGACGATTTTTGGGTTTGAGGTTAAAAACCTTCTCAGATGATCGAGCTAGGGGGCTGGTTTTGCCAGTTGCCTTGCTTTTTCAACATCTATACGCGTTTCACCCTGAAAGGCGACAACGAATGCGTCATTAAATCCCTTTGAACGGATGGTTTTGCACAACCGGGATGCCTCCTCAAAAGAGGATTCATTGCCACTTGTATATTTGTATAATCCCCCGTGATAGTACTCCCTGACATTCTGCAACCCGGCAAACAGCTTTGAATTGAGGGGGATTTTTTTTGGAGATGTATGCACCTGAACACAAAAGGAGATCGATTCACCCGAGGCAGAAGGGATGGGCTCCTTTGACGCGGAGCTATTTTTAGCGGGACCAGGTGTTGGCGTCGGTGAAGCGTCCTGTTTCTTGACAGGCTCTTCCCGGGGAGTTTGAACCGGCGGATTGGCAGCAACCGTTTTACCTCCCGAAGTCGGTTGCCCGTCAATTTTGCCCTCCACTTCATTCTTATAGTCCCTGAATGCCCTGTAAATAGCGGATGCCAGATAAACCTGCCCTTCTTCCGACATCAGGTAGCTTTCTTCTGCCGCATTGCTTAAAAAACCCGTTTCGATCAGTACCCCGGGCATGGTTGTCCGGTACAAAACCAGAAAACCTGCCTGTTTTACACCCCTGTCGTGCCGTCCGACCCTCTCCCTGAACTGATCCTGTACGTGGACCGCCATACCCAGGCTCTGTTCCAGGAAAAGATTCTGGTACATGTTAAATACAATGTAGGCTTCATCTGAATTGGGGTCAAATCCTTCATAGTTAGCAGTATAGTCGCTTTCCAGGAGAATGGCAGCATTTTCAAGTTTAGCCACTTCAAGGTTGTTCTCGCTTTTGTGCAGACCCATCACGTACGTCTCAGCACCAAACGGCGCTGACTTTGGACTTGAATTGCAATGGATGGAAATATACAGGTCGGCATGACTTTCATTCGCTATATGTGCGCGTTTGTACAGTTCGATGAACCTGTCTGTTGTGCGTGTATAGATCACTTTCACATCGGGGAGGTTCTTTTCAATGTATTCTCCCGTTTTCAAGGCAATAGCCAGGACAATGTCTTTTTCCCTGGAATGTTTTCCCAGGGCGCCCGGATCTTCACCTCCGTGACCTGCATCGATCACCACCCTGTCAATCTTGTTGAGATTATTTTGTGAATCAGCCGTCCATGCGATCAGCAAGAGAAAGCAGAGCATACCAAAAATAACACCTGATCGTTTCACCTATGGCAGAATTTAAGTAGTTTTGACTGGCGTATCACAAAAATAGTCATTTCACCTTGTCAGGATTCAACGCATTGCGTGACTTATTAACAAATAAACGGTGGGTAACTTATTCTGGTATACTGTTGATCATTTTTACAGGTTTTTTGAGGCTTGAAGCCCAGGATACCGTTGTATTGCCTATGCCCCCCGACACCCTGTTTTCCATCCGGGCCGATACGACAGGCAGGGATTCCATCCAGGCTTCTGTCAGCAAATTCAAACTGGAAGGCAAAATTGACTACAAGTCAGTGGATTCCCTGATCTTTGATTTACGGCAGCAGAAGGCCTGGCTCTACAGGGATGCAGAGCTGAATTACCTGAAGTCCAACCTGAAAGCAGGTTATGTTGAAATTGATTTTGATAAAAGTGAACTGTATGCTACATCACAGACCGATTCGCTGGGTAACCGGATCGGAAAACCCATTTTCAAAGAAGGCGATCAGGAGTTCACAGCCGAGGAGATGCGCTATAACTTCCAAACGGAAAAAGGGTTGATCAAGGGAGTGATCACCCAGGAGGGAGAGGGGTACATACACGGTACGACCATCAAGCGGATGGAGGGAAATATCATTAATATTCAGTCGGGAAGTTACACCACCTGCAGTGCTCCCCACCCGCATTTCGCCATGAAATTCAAAAAAGCCAAGGTGATCCCCGATAATAAGATCATCACAGGCCCGGCCTGGCTGACGGTTGCAGATGTTCCACTGCCCCTGGCAGTTCCTTTTGGTATGTTTCCCATTTCCAAAGGCAGAACTTCAGGGATCATCTTTCCGACGTATGGTGAATCAAAAGACCGTGGTTTTTTTCTCGAGAACGGAGGATACTATTGGGGGATCAATGATTATTTTGACCTGACCATCAAAGGCGACATCTATTCCCGGGGCAGCTGGGCCATCAAACCCTCCATGGGCTACAAAAAGCGGTATAAATTCGGCGGCTCCTTCACATTCAGCTATGCGGTGAACCGGATCGGTGACGAGGGCACTCCAGGCTATCAGCGTAACAAGGATTTTTCAGTACGGTGGATCCACACACAGGACCCTAAAGCCAGACCCGGAAGCACGTTCAGCGCCAATGTCAATTTCGTGACCCGCTCGTTCAACCAGTATAACCCGGTCTCAATCAACGATTATCAATCAAATACCTTCCAGTCAAGCATCTCCTATCAGAAAAACTGGTCCGGCAAGTATTTTCTGGCCCTCAACCTAAACCATTCGCAAAACACACTGCAAAAGACCATTGATTTTTATCTTCCCAAAATTTCGTTCAGCGTGAACAGGTTTTATCCCTTCCGTAAAAGAGAGCGGGTGGGAGAACTCAAATGGTACGAAAATATCAGCATGAATTATACGATGAATGCAGAAAACAGGATCAGTACGTACGATTCATTGCTGTTGGAAGGCAAGTTTCTGGATGACATGCGCAACGGCATCAAGCATGCCATTCCCATTTCCAGCACGCTTAAGCTGTTTAAGTACTTCAACATGTCGAACAACATCAATTACACCGAGCGATGGTACTTTCAGAAAATCATAAAATCCTGGTCAAATGATACACTCATTACGGGTAATGACACCACGGTTGGCTATGTACGTAATGATACAGTGAAAGGCTTTTCCGGCGTCAGGGATTTTAATTTCAGTTCCTCAATCTCCACAAAGTTTTACGGCATACTCCAGTTCAAAAAGGGGCCCCTCAGGGCCATCCGCCATGTGATGACCCCGTCCGTTGGATTCTCCATCCGGCCCGACTTCGGTAATCCAAAATACGGGTACTGGGACTACTATTATACGGATGCTGAACATACCGACAGCATCCGGTATTCACCCTTTCAAAACAGCATCTATGGAACGGTCCCGGACGGGAAATCGGGAAATGTGTCACTGAGCCTTCAAAATAATCTTGAAGTGAAAGTCAGGTCAAGGAAAGACACGATCACGGGGATGAAGAAACTGGTACTGATCGAGAACTTTGCGATCATGACCAGCTATGATATTGCCAGGGATTCATTGAAATGGTCACCCATCACCATGTCGGGGCGGACAAGGCTGATCAAGAACCTCAATCTTCAGTTCAACGGTGCATGGGATCTTTACGCACTGGATGACTCAACGGGAAGAAGGATCAACCAGTTTCAGTGGGAAAAAAACCGGCGGCTGCTGAGGTTTGACAATACCACCTGGAATCTGAGCTTCAGTTACCGGTTGGGTCCCAAGAAGAAGCCACTGGCACCAAAACCCGGCACCGGCACCCAGGAGGAACTTACGGACATTATCAATCAACCTGAGAGGTACCTGGACTGGAACAATCCCTGGAGCCTTAACCTTTCCTATAATCTCCGCTTCATCCACCGGTTCAACACGACCAAAATGCTGAATGAGAATGACGTTGTTCAAACCCTCTCCTTCACGGGGGATATTTCCATCACACCAAAATGGAAGGTGACCTTTTCATCCGGCATTGACCTGATTGATTTTGATTTCTCAACCACCTCCATCAGCGTGTACCGTGACCTGCATTGCTGGGAAATGCGGTTCAACTGGATACCGATCGGCGGATTGCAGAGCTGGAACTTTGCCATCAATGCCAAGTCAAGAATGTTGCAGGATCTGAAATTACAGAAAAAGAAAGATTTTCGCGACAACTATTAGATATCCACTCTTGTGCCAACTCCGGCCTGAACTGCTTTTTCGTAGACCAGTTTCGCGGTGGCTGCATCCTGTATGGCCAATCCGTTCGATTTGAACAGGGTAATTTCGTCAGCATATTCCCTGCCGGCTTTTTTCCCCGTGATGATCTCCCCAAGATCTGCGTAATAGTGTGATTCGGTGATGGCTCCTTCCCGGATCGGGATCAGGATGTCGCCGGCTTCGCCAAAACATGCCTCCCGGCTGTCGCCAATGAATTTCGACCGCAGGATGATGGCCGTATCGAGTTCCCGGGTACCTGGGGTGTGGCTTCCGATGCCGTTGATATGCGTGCCTGGCTTCACACGGTTTCCGTCGAACAGGGGCGTTGGAGAAGAAGTTGCCGTACAGATGATGTCTGCTTCAAGCAATTGCGCGGGTTCGCCGGCGATCCGGATGGGGAAATTCACCTTCGGGCCAAGTTCCTCTGCGAACTTTTGAGCGGATGCAGCCGAAAGATCGAAGACAAGTGCTCCTGAAAGCTTTCTGGCTTCAGCGACGGCAAGCAGCTGCATCTTCGCCTGAACGCCCGTACCAAAGACCGCCAGCAACTGTCCTTCGTCTTTGCGTGCCAGGTAGCGGGTCGCCACGCCACTGGCTGCTCCGGTGCGGACAGCCGTAAGGTATCCGCCGTCCATGATGCAGATCACATCGCCGGAATCGGGGTCCTGAAGCAGCACCTTCCCCATGACGACCGGGAATTGGTACTTCGCAGGATTCTCTTTGTAAATTGTGACCACCTTGACGGCCAGCGCCTTCATCTCTTTCAGATATGCAGGCATGTAAAGCGAAATTCCACCCGGAGGCGAAATGGCCGTACGCAGGGGAAGCACGGCGGTTCCTTCGGAGAGTTCACTGAAAGCCTTTTCAACAATGGCCATGCAGTCCTGCATGGTGAGAACTGATATTACGTCGGAACGATTCAACAGGAGTGTCATAGGTTGAGAATTTGATGCAAGATATGAAATTATCCATTTGAGCTGACCCTTACCCTATGAAAAAATGGCCCTTCAGACAATGACCATTCTTAAATTGAAAATGATTACTTTTGCCTAAAAGGTTCAAAAAATGAAAAAATCCATTTCCATCACCGGAGCTCCGGCTCCACTGGCCTCTTACAGCCAGGCAATTCTAATTGATAATACCCTGTATGTTTCCGGGCAAATTGGGATCGATCCATTCACGGGTTCCATTACGGAAGGTGGCCCTGAAGCCCAGGTTAAACAGATCATGAAAAACATCCGGGCCATTTTAAAAGAGGCGGGGATGGACTTCTCAAATGTTGTGAAAGTGTCAGCTTTTCTTTCAGATATGAAGTTGTACAACGAATTCAATAATGTGTACGCCACTTATTTTGGCCAGGACCCACCCGCCCGGGAAGCAGTGGCAGTCAAAGGCCTGCCAAAAGATGCAGCGGTTGAGATCTCCTGCATTGCAGTCAGGGCAGCTGAAAAAGAGATCTTATCGATGCATTGATGCTTAATATGAAGAATGTAGAATGAAAAATGAAATAATAAAAATGATGGTCAGGGAGAATTTTATCAAAAGGAGTTTCCTTGTTTTGCTCATGCTTTCTGCAGGCATTTTCTCAAAGGCAGACGAGGGAATGTGGATACCCATGCTGCTGGGCGGACACACCGAGGAAGAGATGGTGGCGATGGGGATGAAGATCACGGCTGAGGATATTTACAGCATCAATCATTCTTCGCTGAAAGATGCGGTTGTCATCTTTGGAGGTGGATGTACCGCCGAAATTGTCTCAGAAGAAGGGCTCATTCTCACCAACCATCATTGCGGCTTCGGCTCCATTCAGCGGCACAGTTCCGTTGAACACGATTACCTGACGGAAGGTTTCTGGGCTCTTAACCGCAATGAGGAACTGCCCTGCCCCGGACTGACCTGTACGCTCCTGATCCGGATGGAAGATGTGACCGAAAAAATTCTCCGGGAGATCCCATCGGATGCTACCGAGCAGGAAAGACAGAAGATCATTACTGAACGGATGGAAAAAATCAAAGGGGAAGCGACAGAGGGTACCCATTATGCGGCCGACATTGAGCCATTTTTTTATGGAAATGCCTATTATCTGTTTATCAATGAAATTTTCCGCGATATCCGCCTGGTAGGAGCTCCTCCCTCGAGTATCGGGAAATTCGGCGGGGACACCGACAACTGGATGTGGCCCCGCCACACCGGTGATTTCTCCGTATTCAGGATCTATGTTGATTCGGCCAACCTGCCTGCTGCCTATTCCCCTGAAAATGTGCCCTATGCACCAAAAAATCACTTGAAAATCGCTCTGGATGGATATCAGGAAGGAGATTTCACGTTTGTCTTCGGATATCCCGGCCAAACCACCGAATATCTTCCTTCGTACGCTGTTGAGATGATGACGCAGGAAGAAAATCCTATCCGTATCAGGATGAGGGGCATTGCCCTTGGGATCATTGATGAGGCCATGCAGAATGATGATGTCACCCGTATCCGGTACGCTGCAAAGCAAGCAGGGATCGCCAACGGATGGAAGAAATGGATCGGGGAGAACCGGGGCATCGACCGGCTGCAGGCATTAGATAAAAAACAGCAGTTTGAAGAGCAATTCACGCGCTGGACAGCCGAAGATCCGTCACGAAAATCCGCGTATGGTGGCCTTTTACCTGCTTTCAAGGAGCTGTACGCTTCGCTGACCCCCTACCTGAAAGCAGAAACCTATCTCTGGGAATCTGCCTTCCGTACCGACCTGCTCCGACTAGCAGGATCGTGCCGGAACCTGATCAATGTCAGCAGTGATAAAGAATCGGCCAGGACGGCCATTGACAAAGAACTGGCTGCACTGAAAACTTCCATGGCCGGACAGTACAGAAATTATGACCGGGAGGTGGATATCAAACTGTTCCAGCAATTGGTCCAGGATTATTATTCAAATCTTGATCCCACATTCAGCCCCCCGTTCTTCCGGGAAATTACGACTGACTACCAGGGGGATGTCAAACGCTTTACGGAGGACATCTTTACGTCTTCCATGTTTGATTCCCGGGAAGAAGTCATGGATCTGCTGGAAAATTTCAAAAGATCAGATTCCAAAAAAATGACGAAAGACAGAGCCTACCGGTTGAACATCGAACTTCGGGATTACTATTTCGATCAGCTCGTACCTGTCATGCAAACCCTGGAAGCCAGGTCCGACAGCCTGATGCGGATCTACATGAAGGCGCAGATGGAAATGCTTTCCGACAAACGTTTCTACCCGGATGCAAATTCCACGTTGAGGGTCACCTATGGGAAAGTGGCTGGCTACAGGCCTGCAGATGCCGTAACCTACAGCTGTTTCACGACCCTTTCCGGAATAATCAGCAAAGAGGATCCGGCTGTCCACGATTATGTGGTGCACGAAAAGCTGAAGGAGCTTTATGAAAGAGCCGATTATGGGCCGTACGCGGATAAGGATGGAAGCATGCACACCTGCTTCCTTGCCACCAACCACACGTCGGGCGGAAATTCGGGCAGTCCGGTCCTGAATGCGGAAGGACACCTGATCGGGATCAATTTTGACCGCTGCTGGGAGGGCACCATGAGCGACCTGATGTACGACCCCGCCATGTGCCGGAACATCAGCCTCGATATACGGTACTGCCTGTTCATCATCGATAAATTTGCAGGTGCCGGGCACCTGATCGACGAAATGACCCTTGTGGAATGACCCGAAAATGGATCGCCGGACTTTTGGGATGTGTCGGGTATTTTTCACTTCTTGCACAGGAAACTCCATATGTGACCATTCACCAGGAACAATCCCGTTATTATTCAAGGTTTGAGTTCACCCGGGAATCACAGTTTGATTCACTGAACGGTCTTCAAACGGAGGTGATCCGCCAAACACGCGGCCCAGGCCAGCTCAAACGGACGGTTTTTGGGTATCATCCCTACTGGATGGGCAGTGCTTACCTGAATTACCAGTGGGACCTGCTGTCGGATCTCTGTTACTTTTCCTTCGAGGTGGATCCCTACACCGGGACGCCGGTCTCGCTGCATAATTGGATGGCAGCCCCGGTCATCGATTCTGCCCTTTCCAGCGGCGTGGATGTCCATCTTTGCATTACGCTTTTCAGCGCACACATGGCATTGTTCTCCAATACGACCTCACAGCAGACGCTGATCGACACGGCTGTTTCGCTTGTCAAAGCAAGAAATGCAAAGGGGGTCAATCTTGATTTTGAATCGGTTCCATCCTCCCTGAGCTTTGAGTTCAATCAGTTTCTCCTCCACTTCGCCCAGGAATTTCATACGCAGCTGCCTGATAAAATGGTAAGCCTGGCAGTGCCTGCCGTTGATCCGAACGGGCTTTTTAATTTGGAACTCCTCGAGCCTGTCATCGATATGTTTATGATCATGGGGTATGATTATTACTGGAACGGAAGTGGTATGGCCGGTCCTGTGGCCGGTCTCTATTCAATGGTCAGCAGCTTCGACTATAACCTGTCGCGATCGGTTTCCTGGTTTCAGAGCAAGGGAATACCCAACGCAAAAATTGTACTGGGACTACCCTATTATGGCCGGCAATGGCCGGTTGAGAAACCCCTGGCGCCTTCGTCTGTCACCGGTTGGGGAACGGCACTGACCTATTACACGATCCGAAACAGCACGACGGGTAGCTATTCGGATGCAAATAAACACTGGGAATCCAACAGTTTCTCACCGTATTATTCGTTTCAGGCTGACCGGTTGTATCAATGCTTTATCGATGATGTGAGAAGTCTTGGAAAGCGGTTCGACCTGGTCAACCAGCGGGGCCTGGCCGGTATCGGGATCTGGGCGCTGGGTTATGATCACGGGTATGATGATTTCTGGCAGCTGATCCGGGATAAATTCACGGTGCAGGCCCCGGCGGTCTACCAGGATACCCTTTACGATTCAGGAGGCCCGGCTTATGCATATTACCCCGGTGAAGATTATTTTCTTTTAATTGAACCTTCTGATTGTAAAGAACTTAACCTTACATTTCAGGTGCTGGACCTTGAAAATGGGATCGATTACGTGTTCGTTCACGACGGACGGGATACCACCGCGCCTCTGCTTGGTCAGCTCACGGGTGATTCCATTCCTGTGACCTTCACCGCCAGTCAGGGAGCAATCACCCTGCACATTCTGACTAACCAGACCGGGAACTTTTCCGGCTGGAAGGCCATCTGGCATTGTGGTCCGATGAGCATCCAGGATTCAGCACCCTTTTCAATTCAGCCGGTTCGCTACTACCCGAATCCGGTCACGGATTGCCTGCATCTGGAGCTTTCCGTGTCCGATCACCAGGTTTTGGTCATCGAAACCCACGATATGAAAGGTATCCTGACCGGCCGACCGGTGGTTCATCACCTTGACAGGGGGGAATATCATTTGATCCATGATCCCGGAGGACAAAACCTGCATCCCGGAGGGCTTTATGTGACCAGAATGACCTTTGGAAATGGAGTGTCGCAATCCATAAAATGGATCTTTTCAGGCCAGTAGGTCCTTCAATGCTTCTTCCAGCCGTGGGAATCGGAATGTAAATCCTGAGTTTAGCAGTTTTTCAGGAAGGATACCCTGACCGCCGGTCAGAATTGCAGCGGCATCACCGTAGAGGAGCTTCAGCGCGAAGGCTGGGATCGGGATCACGGCCGGCCGGTTCAGCACCCTGGCCAGGGTGTTGGTATATTCCAGGTTGGTCACGGTTAAGGGAGAGGCCAGGTGGACAATACCCTGAATGGAATCATTTTCAATAACATGGGAATAAGCATTGAGCAGATCAGTCCTGTGGATCCAGCTGAAGAGCTGTTTGCCGTTTGCGATCGGTCCTCCCAATCCCAACTTAAATGCCCATAACATTTTAGGGAGGGCACCTTCGTTGCGGTCGAGGACAACGGATAGCCTGAAAACGACCACCCTGGTAATGTCCTGTACCTCAAGGGCAGCGGCTTCCCAATCCTGGCAAAGGTTTCCGAGGAATCCGCCATCGAAATCGGCTCCCTTTTCGTTGATGATACAGCCATCTCTTACGATTCCACTGGCTGAGGTCGAAATCAACAGCCCGGGGTGTTCCCTGCAGTTTCGGATCGCCCTCACCAGCTTACGAGTGGTGATCACGCGGCTTGCATAAATTTCCTCCCTGTACGCTTTTGTCCACCGCTTGAGAATGGGGGCCCCTGCAAGATGAATGACTGCACCGGCTCCGTTCACCCTTTCGGCAAGCCTGTGTTCATCGAGAAAATCCTTCCTGGTCAAGGGTTCAATGATCCAGTCACGGTTCGTGAAAGACAATGACAGACTTTTACCGATAAAACCGGTGCTTCCGCTGATCAGTATTTTCATAACATATCTTTTTGGGGCATATACGTAGCCGGTCCGATGCAATTTAGCAAGCGGACAACGCGAATTTCGTAAAAAAGACTATTTTAGCGTTCACAAAAGAATGAATCCGTATGACCCATGAAAGATACAAATAGTTCCGGGGAACAAAAAAAATTGTTCACCGATTTTCCGCCTGTCCCCACCAGCGTGTGGGAGGAAAAGATCCGGGAAGACCTGAAGGGAGCTGATTACGACCAAAAACTCCTGTGGAACACAGGGCAGGGATTTTCTGCCCGTCCCTACTACCGGGAAGAAGACCTGCTGGAGCTAAAACACCTGGAGATCCTGCCGGGCGAATTCCCTTTCGTCAGGGGCAATGCAAAAGAAGATAACAGCTGGCTGATCCGGCAGGACATCCCGGTGGAGGACATCCCGGCAGCCAATGCCAGGGCGCTGGACATTCTTATGAAAGGAGTCGATTCGATCGGATTTGTTCTGGATGAGGACCATTCCTATACCTGCCAGGAACTCGACAGGCTATTCAAAAATATTTTTGCTGAAAGTCTGGAGATCAATTTCGTTTGTGGAAAAGCTTCTTCCGATATCGTGACCATCATTCTTGAGCTGGTCAGAAGGTATAACCGCAGTTTGGATAAGATCAGGGGCTCTGTTGACTACGATCCATTGGGTGAGCTGATCCGGACAGGAAGCTGTTCGCCCTCCCCGGATGCTGCCTTTGACACAGGCAAGCAGCTGATCGAAAATGCCGCATATTTACCCAATTTTCAGGTGATCACGTTCCACGGAGATCTTTTTAAAAATGCAGGGGCATCCATTGTCCAGGAGATTGGCTTCAGCCTTTCAGCAGGAGTGGAGTACCTTACGCAGTTAACGGAACGGAAGCTGTCCATCAACAGGGTTGCTCCGCGTATCCGGTTCCAGTTTGCCATTGGGCCTGATTATTTCATGGAAATGGCCAGGCTGAGGGCTGCCCGCTTCTTATGGTCAGCGATCGTCAAAGCATACGGTCCATCTCAGGACCAGGTCTGCAAAATGAACATACATACGGTCACCTCCCGATGGAATTTGACCCTGTACGATCCGTATGTCAATTTGCTCAGGTCAGCCACCGAGTCGATGTCGGCCATTCTGGCCGGAACCAGTTCACACGCCGTGATGGCCTACGACAGTGCTTCCGGGAGCCCGAATGACACTTCCGAACGAATCGCGCGGAACCAGCAGCTGCTCTTAAAGGAAGAATCCTATCTTGACAGGGTTATCGACCCGTCTGCAGGCTCCTACTACATCGAAAAGCTAACCCGGATGCTCTCAGAACAAGCCTGGGATCTGTTCCTTCGCGTTGAAGAAAAGGGTGGCTTTTTACAGGCTTTTAAAGAGGGATTTATCCAGGAACAGGTCCATTCACATTCACTGTCAAGGGATCTGGCACTAGCTCAACGTAAAGAAATCCTGATCGGGACAAACCAGTACCCTCATTTTCAGGAAAGCATCCGTAACGAGATTGATGACCAGGAGTTGGAACCTGTATTTCAAAAAAGAAATGATGCCATTGCCGAGCCATTGAGGTCCTACCGGGGGAGCATGGCCTTTGAACAAATTCGGTATGCAACCGACCAGTTTGCCAGGAATGCGAAACGTCCGGTCGTTTTTATGCTGACCTATGGCAACCTGACCATGCGGAGGGCGCGGGCGCAATTTGCCATCAATTTCTTTGCCTGTGCAGGCTTTGAGGCTCTGGACAACCTTGGTTTTGCTACCCTGGAGGACGGTGTTGCCGATGCAATAAAGAGCAAGGCGGAAATCGTTGTATTTTGCAGTTCGGATGAAGAATATGCCCAGATTGGCGGGGAGGTTGTCCTGGCCCTTCAGCGGCACGCCATCCCGGTACTGGCAGGATATCCTAAGGAACTTGTGGAGAAATTGAAAGAACAGGGAATCAGGCATTTCATTCATGTACGGTCGAACATTCTGGAAACATTAAGGGAGTTTCAGAAAGTGTTAAGGATCGGTTAAGATTGTTTGGGTACATCATGATTCAATTTAACCACGGCCTCCCTTGCAATTTGACAATTTAACAATTTGACAATGAATATCTTGTATGAAACCGAATTTCAAAAAGATTGATTTATGGGCCATTTCGGCGGCAGGACATTCTGATGAAAAAGGAATCCGGATGGACCTGATGCCGGAATGGATGACGGCCGAACGGATCCCGGTCAGGCCCATTTTTACCGGTAAAGATCTGGTTGATCTGGAGCACCTGCACTTTGCGGCGGGCATTCCGCCATTTCTAAGGGGGCCTTACTCCACCATGTACGTCACCCAGCCCTGGACCATCCGGCAGTACGCAGGTTTCTCCACTGCGGAGGAATCCAATGCCTTTTACCGCCGCAACCTGGCTTCCGGGCAGAAAGGTTTGTCCATTGCCTTTGACCTGGCGACGCACCGGGGCTACGATTCGGATCATCCCCGGGTGATCGGCGATGTTGGCAAAGCGGGTGTGGCGGTCGACTCCATCCTGGATATGAAGATCCTCTTTGACAGCATTCCCCTCGACAAGATGTCGGTCTCGATGACCATGAACGGTGCCGTGCTGCCTGTCCTTGCTTTTTATATAGTCGCTGCACTCGAACAGGGCGTGTCACCTGATCAGATGTCAGGGACTATCCAAAACGACATTCTGAAGGAATTCATGGTCAGGAACACCTATATTTATCCGCCCCAGCCCTCCATGCGCATCATTGCGGATATTTTCAAGTATACTTCGCAGCACATGCCCCGCTTCAATTCCATCAGCGTCAGTGGCTACCACATGCAGGAAGCGGGTGCGACCTGCGACCTGGAACTTGCCTATACACTGGCCGATGGATGGGAATACCTTCGCACAGGGGTCAATGCCGGTTTGGACATCGATTCCTTTGCACCCCGCATTTCTTTTTTCTGGGGCATCGGAATGAATTATTTCATGGAGATCGCCAAAATGAGGGCAGCCCGCATGCTCTGGGCTAGGATCGTCAATGAATTCCATCCGAAAAATCCAAAGTCCATGGCCCTGCGGACCCACTGCCAGACCTCCGGCTGGAGCCTCACCGAACAAGATCCATTCAACAATGTGACGCGCACCTGCGTGGAGGCACTTGCTGCCGTAATGGGACATACCCAGTCGCTGCACACCAATGCGCTGGATGAGGCCATTGCCTTGCCCACCGATTTCTCGGCGCGGATCGCCCGCAACACGCAGCTCTACCTCCAGGAAGAGACCAACATTACGCGGAGCATTGATCCCTGGGCGGGATCCTATTATGTTGAATACCTGACCCATCAGATCGCGCAAAGGGCTTGGGACCTCATCACGGAAATTGAGGAGCTCGGCGGTATGGCGAAGGCCATTGAAACAGGCTTGCCAAAAATGCGCATCGAGGAAGCGGCAGCCCGCAAGCAAGCGCGGATCGATTCCAATCAGGACACGATCGTGGGCGTTAACAAATACCGTCTTGATAAAGAAGAACCCATCGATATCCTGGAAGTGGACAACACCGCCGTCAGGGAAGCTCAGGTCGAACGGCTGAGGCAGCTTCGGTCAGGACGGGATGAACAGGAGGTGAACCAGGCCCTGGAGGCAATCACACAGGCCTGCGCGTCGGGAGAAGGGAATCTCCTTGAACTATCGGTGGACGCGGCAAAAAAACGCGCCTCCCTGGGGGAGATCTCACTGGCATGCGAAAAAGTGTTCGGGCGTTATAAGGCCGTGATCCGTTCCATCTCGGGTGTTTACTCCTCCGAGTCCAGAGGCGACGAAAGCTTCCAGACCGCCTGCAAGCTGGCCGATCAGTTTGAAGCCCTCGAAGGACGCCGACCCAGGATCATGGTCGCAAAACTTGGTCAGGATGGCCACGACAGAGGTGCAAAAGTCGTTGCCACCGGCTTTGCCGATATTGGTTTTGATGTGGATATCGGACCCCTGTTTCAAACACCGGATGAAGCCGCGCTACAGGCCGTGGAAAATGATGTGCACATCCTGGGTGTCTCCAGTCTGGCCGCCGGACATAAAACACTGGTGCCCAAACTGATTGATGAGCTCAGGCAGTTAAACCGCGAAGATATCATGGTCATCGTAGGGGGTGTCATCCCTCCTCAGGATTACGACTTTCTCTATCAAAAAGGCGTTGTGGCCATCTTTGGGCCCGGTACGGTGATTTCTGACTGCGGGACCCGACTGCTCGAAATCCTGATCGAAACCAGAAAATAATCCGGCAATGCCTTCAACGGAACCTATTTTCCCCACCACGTCGAGAAGCCCCCTGCTGCTGAAGATCATGCTGATGCTGTTACTGCCGTTCCTGATCACCTTCGGTCTGCTGGCACAATCCCACCGGCATTACACCTACAGCTTCAGCGAAGAATCCTCCCTGCTGGGAGGTGCAGTCATCGGCGGAGGCTCAGGAACCGCTGCCATCTTTTATAATCCCGCGTCAATCAAAGCTACGGGGCAATCCTCATTCTCCCTGAATGCCAGCCTTGTCTACATTGACTGGGGCTCCTGGAATAAGGCGCTTGGTGACAATTATGACCTGAAACAATTCACACTTGCATTCAGGCCACGCTTCGTATCCTACCTGATAAAATCCAACCTTGATGAAAATTTGACGTTCCAGTTTGTCACGTTTTCAAAAGAAACCTTTCATCGGCAACTTTCCCTGAATGACCGCCGACAGACCGATATACTCTTATCCAATCCAGGTTATGAAGAATATGTTGCTGATTTTTCTCTCTATAGCGAATTTACAAACTACTGGGTCGGGTTGGGAAGTTCCTACGAATTTAACGAGCACCTTTCGGTAGGCTGCAGCCTCTTCGGTATTTTCAAGGTATTGGACTATTGGAACCTGTATAATCTTGCTGCTTTCGGAACGGAATCCGAGCTGGTCCATCCCGCCTCTGAAACTTCTTCCTATCTGGCTACCATGGATTATAAATACCGTGTCAAATTCAATGATTACCGGCTGATGTTTTCAGTGGGAATGCAGTACAGGACGGAGCGGATGGACTTCGGAATGAAGATTGAATTTCCTTCCCTGGGTGTTTACGAAGATGGAAAACAACTGTACAAGAGTGAAAAACAACAAAATATAATGAATCCAGACGGCTCCGGGTTTTTACCGGATTACCTGATCGAGGATGCTCAGAAAAAAAAGCAGATCAGTGTTAACTATAAAGATCCCTGGTCCCTGGGGGCCGGACTTGCCTATCATGCACCGGATGGACGTAAATCGTATTATGTCAGCCTGGAGTATTTTCACCGGGTGAAACCGTATGCATTGACAGAAGTGAAGGATCAATCCATCGTATCAACAGGTTTGACGGATGGTGAATTGACCAGCCAGCAATGGCTGGAATGTGCCGGTGGAGCAAAAACAGTCGTTAATCTTGCCCTGGGAGCGAAATGGAAGGCAACGGAGAACGCCCTGATCCTGGCAGGATTCAGGACCGACTTCAATGACCTGAAGAAGTTCGATTACGGAGATTATGGCGACCTTAACCAAATGATCACTGAAGTTGTGGATATGTATCATTTTTCCTTCGGAACCAGTCTGACCATCCTGAAAAATGTGGTCAACACGGGGATCACCTATTCGGTAGGACATATCCGGAATCAAATGCAGTTGATGAACCTTTCAGATCCTGTTGAATACAATACGATAGAGCAGGCTGCATTGCAAGGTACGCGTACCAGCACCATGAGCATACGGTCAAACCAGATCAATTTATTCCTGGGATTGACCCTCAACTGGCCAGGGGCGACTAAGAAATGATCATCCATGATGATCCTGCTTGCTGTTTTAGTGATCTAAAACACTACCACCTGCAGCCATCCCATTCCCGGTATCCGGATAGCCTCACGGATAGTTTCAAACGTGTTTCCATCCAAGTCGCTCTGGAAAACCTGTGTCCCCAACAGTCCGGGATCAACGGTAGCCGGCTGCATACTGCTGTTGAAAAGGGTCAGGCAGGTTCCCTTTCCGTCAGCTGAAAGCCGGATGTTAATCAGGTTGACCGCCGGATGATCCCATAAGGGGAAAAGACAGGTTGCCCTGGCATCAGGCCCGCACAGGGCTGCGATCAATGACTGGCGCTGCTCAATGGCCCTTCGTTCTGACTGTACAGCGTCAAATTCTTCATGGGGCAGCAGGATGTACCGGAAGACAAATTCCCCATCCTGGGAAGCCTTGTAATTGGTTTCCCAGTAATTGTTCATCAGGTAGGAATAAAAGGTCTGTGTGGGCTGTAATTTTTTTGTCCATCCAAAGACAGTGGCATCCGTGGAGATCTGTCCGATCTCAATGATCGGGGCGTCCGGGCTTACCCAGGTGATGCCATATCCCTGATTGGATACATCCACCCAGTTCTCCGCAGTGATGTAGTTCCGGCAGGCTCCCGGAAGCTGATCCTCCTCCGCCCTGCATACTGCATACCCCAGGTCATAACGGATGATCCCCTCAGGAACATTGAAGGGAAATGCAAGGTGAATACTTTCGGGTGCAAGGATACCGGTCTTATTGATCCGGTTGATGATCTCGATGCGGTACAGGCCATGGATCAACCTGATTTCACCGGAAAAATAATCACATCCGGGAGGTTGGGCGACTACCTGAAGAGAACTGATGACAGGGCCGGATTCCTTTACTTTAAACTTGATGAGTTCCACAGATTGCGGATGGGAAGGATCCCTTCCGGCCACATAGTAATAGGTATTTAGTCCGGGAAGGACGGATCGGTCAACCAATTCTTTTTTAAGGGATTTGTCATAGATACGGTTAATTGCACCCGTTACCGGATCGACATCAACAATAAAAAACTGATTTTCAAGGCGGTCCTTACCGGATTCATCCTGTAGAACAGCCCTGGACGGATCTAATTCCCAGTAATATATCTTAGATCCAAGGGGAGGGACATTCACTGCCAGGAAAACCGCTTCTCCTGACTTCAGGACCTGAACAGGGGCCATGTTGCCATTCTTATCTTTCACGTGAGCTCCGGAAGGAAGGATTCCCGGTGGAAGTGTCACCAGGTCAGTTCTTTGCCAGGAAGTGGTATTATATACACTCATTGCCCCGGCCCTTTGCTTGCTGGTTACTCCTTCCGGAAGAGCATCAACCAGCAGCGCCCTTGATAACGTATCCCCCCTGAGGGCAAAGGAACGTTTGATCTCCCACTGACGAAGTGTAAACGGGGAAAGAGGCTCACTGATGGAATTCCAGGAGCCCCAAGTGTGTTCATCATAGAGCAACACCTTTTTCCAGGCTTCCCTGAACAATTTTTCGGGATACGACTGAGGATCTTTTAACATCCAGAGTACCTCGGCCTGTTCCAGCCGGCTGGCATTTTGCCGGTTCAGGGCGGTTTCTTTGGCAGATGAATAGGCACCATCTTCCCAGTAACCGGTCAGATCACCTTTAAAAGAAGGCAATTCCTGACCGTACTTCCTTTCAAAGATTTTAAATGCCTCAGAAACGGTTGATATGACAAGCTTTGGTGTACTGTATCTTTGGTTCCATGACTTGACAGTCTGGATCAGGGAGGGATCCACAGGGCCATTGTCTGAACCAATATTGTACCTGAGGATGGCCATGTCGTAAGGATAGTGCTCCGCTGCAAGCTGATGGATGTACGAATGAATTTTCTCCTCAGTCAGCACCCTTTTCAGCTTTTCATAACCCAGTCCCGTATGAAAATACGAATAACCTTTCCCATGAATCCAGCAAAGCACGCTGTCTTCTCCCGATTGTGACACCCACCAGAAGGGCCTGTCACCCCATACCTCGTTCAGGTTCCCAACCCTGTGCCCGCTGTTATTGCCCAGCGAAAGATAGTTCACGCCGCTTTGCACAAGTACAGGCACCAGCCCCCAGGTCAGTCCGGGTATATCGCTGACCATGGCCGATCTGAGTTTGACACCGCATTGCTGGGCTATCCGCTGGGCTGATTCCAGTAACTGGATCAATTCCCGTGAAGAGCATAGACCCGTAAGGGTGTTTGCATAGAGTGCGTTCAGATCCATCCAGCCGTTTTGAACAGCCTGCCAAAAAAGTTCCTGCTTCTGCGGTGAAGCCTGAGCAATCCATGAATCCACTGCCCACATGACTTCCGTATTCCATCTGAACCGCTCTCCCTCAGGAAAATCAGCAGACATTCTGCCCAGGGCAATCGCATCCTCCAGATTTTTCCATTGCATCCGTTCCACTTCATCCTGAACATGCGTGTACCCGATATCGTTATGGGAATGATGCAACAGATAGATGGTTACAGGGACGACCGGATCAACCTGAAAGTCCTGGTCAGCAAGCACTTCTGTACCAACAATCACTTTGATATGAAATGAGGTCGCCGATGTTACAACGGGTACATCCTGACAGAAAACGTTATACCCGAATGAGATCATTTGCTCATGTCTTTTACCGTTCAATTCGATCACGCCCTGCTGAGTATCGCCGTAATAGACGAGGTCGACCCGTAACACCTGTTCGTGGTCAGTTGTTATCGCATTTTCGGCAACAAGGCTTACTTTGTTCCTGGCTTCGTACTTAAAGACCATGAACCACGTCCTGCTTCCGGCTGATTCACCCTGCACCCTGATCCTGAGTGGCCTTCCTTCCGGAAACAGATGGGCCGGAACATCCAGGAAGAGGTACCCCATAAAATCGCTGTACTTATCGACCTGGGTGGCCGTAAATCGTAACGTTGTACGTTCGGGGCCCGGCCATGTGAAATTTTTTTGAACTGTATCCGGAGGAGACTCAATGGTAAAGAACAACCTGTCGTTCAGATGTATGTTCCAGGAGTGAACATCCCCAAGATTGACATCAATGCCTGCCAACATAATGAAAGTCAGTTGTTGCTGACCGGGTGAACAGGAGATGGGCTCCGTTTCCCATTCGATATAGTTGCTGCTGTTCTCTGACCTGACCAGCAGCGATCGGTCAGCATCCGGTTGCGGCGAATGGTATAGCAGCTCTTCTCCTTTTGTGCTTTTAGCATATCCGCTCAAGTAATTCTGGCATAAAAGCAACTCTGTCAACAACACTAGAAATATGGTGATTAAAGATCTCATGTGTTTTTATAAAAATGCCCCTACACTGTAAAGGTATTCCTCAGTGGTTAATGAAATTTGTATTTTTCACTTTATCAACCTTTATCACCCAGGCATAACGACAGGGTGGATTTATTTGAATACTTTTTGGTATACTGATAGAAAATCCATCGCTTTGCCTTTTCCAATTCAGTTTCTGATTTGATCCCATTAACGTAATCCTGGCATCTTTATCAGGGCATAATTCAGATAAACTGACCGTCGATGGCATTTCTTTTTCATCTTCGTCAGCAAGGTAAATGAGGTAGAGTGTTCCGTCTTTTTTCGAGGTAAGGCAGACTTTACCCTCTTTATACGGTTCAATGGCCCGTGTGTCATAAATGGCCTCACCGTTGACCTTCATCCACCCGCCAATTTCTTCCAGCAGCCGGTACGCTCCCTCATCCCAGGCCCCATCCGGGCCGGGAGCAATATTGAGCAAGAGGTTCCCTCCTTTTGCCACAATGTCGACCAGCAGTTGTACAGCCTTATGACCGCTCATATAGTGCGCATCGGGCACCCACGACCATCCGCCGCCTGAAATGATGCAGGATTCCCAGGGAAAGGACAGCGCCTCTTCCGGTACCTGGTTCTCGGGAGTCAGGTAGTTCTGGTTCTTGCCACAAACAGCGCGGTCGACAACGATCAGTCCGGGTTGCTTCTCTCTGGCCTTCCCCACCAGCTCGTCCATCCGGATATCCTGGTTGACAACCGAACTTTTTAAAAATCCGGATCCCCCTGTCGAGGCATGGTCCGCATAATAACGCGCGATCTCTTCAGCAGGTTGCTTTGCCACCCAGCCCCCGTCCAGCCACAGGATATCAATGGGACCATAGCCGGTCATCAACTCCAGTACCTGATCATGGGTGAAACGGATGAACTTCTCCCATTTCTCCGGATATTCCTGAGGATCATAATTCACATTCCTGTCCAGCGGAGGGAAATAAGGATCCCAGTAATATAAGCAGTGCCAGTCGGGTTTTGAGAAATAGGGCCCGACCCACATCCCCTGTTTCCGGAAGGCATCGAATATCTCACGGGTGATATCCGGCCTGGGATGGGCATGAAACGGGCAGTCCGCATCCGTGACTTTATAATCGGTGAGCTTTGTGTCGAACATGCAAAACCCGTCGTGATGCTTGGTGGTGAAGATCAGATAACGCATCCCCGCATCCGCTGCCGCATTCGCCCACCGGTCAGGATCAAAGAGAACCGGGTTGAAGGTCGTTTTCAGATTCTCGTATTCCCTTTTATACTCGGCATAACTTTCAGGATGATTTCCTTTTTTCCGTTCACACCAGCCGTAATCCTCCGGGCAGATGGACCAGGATTCCACGATGCCCCACTGGCTGTAAGGTCCCCAGTGCATTAAAAGCCCGAACTTCAGGTCCTGCCATTGTCCGAGTTTGCTGAGGACCAGCGGATCGGTTTCGGGAACGTAAATCTGACTCTCCTGTGACCAGCTTTCGATACAAATAATACTAAAAAACAATAATATAGTAATCTTTCTCATATATATTAATTGTGGGCTAAAGCCCTGTGTTGCCTACTGCCTGACTTTAAGGGTGTGTCAAAAGGGATTATTATAATGAAAACCGCAAAGAAGCAAAGACGCAAAGTCCTCATATTCAATATTCTTTTTCTTAGCGGCTTTGCGACTTTGCGGTGTAAAATGACTTTTGACACAACCTCCAATTGATAATCCTGCATCATCGGACTTTAGTCCAAAACATCTAAATAGTGTACAACAAAGTATAGCTTAACCGACGATCGTTATAATATCTGAGAGCTCCTCTTCTGTAAACTCCAGATTATTTAACGCATTCAGGTTTTCTTTCAGTTGTTCAACAGTGCTGGCGCCTACCAGTACCGACGTCATGGCATCGTGCCGCAAAATCCAGGCGAGTGCCATCTGTGCCAGGCTTTGGCCTCGCAATCCAGCGATGGTATTCAATTTTTTCACCTTTTCAATGACCTCCGGGGTGATCTGGTGCGGCCGCAGAAACCCGTGCGGTTTGGATGCACGCGAACCCTTCGGAATGCCGTTAAGGTACCGGTCGGTGAGCAATCCCTGCGCCAGTGGGGAAAAGGCGATGCAGCCTATGCCCAACTTGTGGAGGGTGTCCAACAGCTCCTTTTCAATGCCTCGCTTGAACATGTTATAGACCGGCTGATGGATCAGGCAGGGAGTGCCCAGTTTCCGCAGTAACTCCTCAGCACGGATGGTACCCTCGTTCGGATAGTTCGAAATACCTGCGTAAAGGGCTTTCCCGCTTCGTACGATATGGTCCAGTGCGCCAAGAGTCTCATCCAGGGGAGTATTCGTATCCGGACGATGATGGTAAAAGATATCCACATAATCAAGTCCCATCCGTTGAAGGCTCTGGTTGAGACTGGCGATGAGGTACTTTCGTGAACCCCATTCCCCATAGGGCCCCGGCCACATAGAATACCCCGCCTTGGTGGAGATGATCAGCTCATCGCGCCAGGGATGAAGATCCTGCCTGAGAATCCTGCCAAACGTCTCTTCCGCCGAACCGGGAGGAGGACCGTAGTTGTTGGCCAGGTCAAAATGGGTGATGCCCCGGTCAAAGGCTTCCAATACGATCCGGCGTGAAATTTCATAATCATCCACTCCCCCGAAGTTATGCCACATCCCCAGGGAAATGACCGGCAGCAAGATGCCGCTGCGGCCACAGCGGCGATACTCCATCCGGGAGTACCTGTCTTTCGACGCTATGTATTTTTCCATAAGATCAAATTTCAAAAAGCAGAGAGCAAAAATCAAAACACCTTGCAGCTAATAACTTGTAGCTTGTAGCTCACTGAACAGCTATCTCGACCTGCAACCGGATATCCTGCGAGCTGGAGCCCACCATCAGGGTGTATTTCCCAGGCTCAACTTGATAGGTTCCATGCTGCTCATCGTAATACCTCAGTTGCCCTATCTGAACAGGAACCTGGATATGGTTCATTTCACCCGGCTTCAGCATGACTTTTTTAAATCCCACCAGCGTCATCAAGGGTCTGAAGGATTCAGCATTCTCTTTCCGGGCATAGACCTGGATCACCTCTTCCCCTGCACTGCCCGATGTATTGGTTATATCGACCGTCAACTGACAAACACCGCCCTGTGAAAAGACGGAATCCTGTACGGAGGCCTTCAGGTAATCAAAGGTAGCATAGCTCAGTCCGTGGCCAAATGGATACAGTACATCCCCTTTGAAATTCTTGTATGTCCGCTTGTTCATTGAATAATCTTCAAAATCAGGCAGGTCTTCAACGGACTTATAAAACGTGACCGGAAGCTTACCCGATGGATTATAATCTCCGAACAGCACGTCTGCCAATGCCGAGCCACCTGCCTGGCCGGGATACCACGTCTGGATGATGGCCGGGATGTTCCCGTGTGCCCAGTTAACCGAAAGGGCGCTTCCGCCTGTAAGCGCCAGAACCGTTGGCACACCCGATCCATGTACCGCTTTGAGCATTTCTTCATCGATAGCGGGCAGGTTAAGGTGAGTGCGGTCGCCACCGGAAAACCCATCCACCTCCACCTGCATCTCCTCTCCTTCAAGGCTGGGCGATATCCCTCCCACAAAAATGCAGACATCCGCATTTTTCAGTTCAGCCATCATCTCATCATATAAAGTCTGCTCAAATCCCGATTCCCTGACCATCCTCCACTTCAGCCAGATCCCTGCATAGTCAGTATCATCGGCATATTCCAGCCGGATGGTGACCGGTTGGTCTTTCGTAAGAACAAGGGTGACCTTGTTAAACTCCCACCAATCGTCGACCTGCCAGTCGTCGATGACCAGTTCGTCGTTCAGGTACATCCGCCCGCGGTAGTCGGATGAAAAACCAATCTCGTATGTTCCATCGAAAGGAGGTACGATGTATCCCGTCCAACGCACCGAGAAATGGTCAGCGGGTATATTGCCGATGGGAGCCTTCAGACGCCAGCGGGGGCTGATCATGGTGTCAACGGTGGTGACGACCGGTTCTCCCTCTAAATCCGGATTGCTGAAATATTCGGCCTTCAGGCCAAGCTCATCCGATTGGGAGGCAGGATGCAGGAAGCGGCAAGGTATGTCGGTGGGAGTGACCAGCTCGGGCAGGGAGAGGAATCCTTTGCAATAAGAAACTCTTACCCCGTCGCCTGCTCTTTTTCGGATGCCCTCCAGGAAAGTGACCGGACGGGAAGGTGTTCCGTTATAATTACCCAGCAGGATCTCACTCTGATCAGCATAGGGGCCAACCACCACGATCTTGTTGATGGATTCTTTCAGGGGCAGGATGCCATCCTGGTTCTTCAGCAGTACCATGCTCTGGCGTGCGACTTCGGCGGCCAGGTCACCATGTTCTGGTTGGTCGTTTTCTGTGATGGGAATCTGTGCGTAAGGTACCATCTCTCCTGGATCGAACATGCCCAGCCGGATCCTTGCCAGCATGAGCCGCCTGACGGCCTGGTCGATGGTCTCTTCGGCAATAAGTCCTTCTTCCACAGCCTTCTTAAGCGACAGGTATTCGTTGCCACAGGTCAGGTCGCAGCCGGCCTTCACCGCCATGGCCGACGCCTGGTAGGCCGAATCCACGATCCGGTGGCCCGTGTAGATATCCCATATCGCACCGCAGTCCGAAACGATATATCCCTTGAATCCCCAGGCATCCCTGAGGATGTCGTTCAGCAGGCGGGGGCTGGCGCAGCACGCTTCGTCCTGGGTCCGGTTATAGGCGCACATCACCGACCAGGCTCCTGCTTCCCGGATACATGCTTCGAACGCCGGAAGGTAGGTCTCATACAGGTCGCGGTCGTCAACGACGGCGTTGAAACGGTGCCGTGACGACTCCGGTCCGCTGTGCACCGCGAAGTGCTTTGGAGTGGAGATGGTCTTGAAATAGCGGGGATCATCTCCCTGCAGCCCTTTGACAAAGGCGACGGCGATGCGCGAGGTCAGGAACGGGTCTTCTCCGTAGGTTTCCTGTCCCCTTCCCCACCGCGGATCGCGGAAAATGTTGATGTTCGGCGACCAGAAGGTCAGTCCCTGGTAAATGCTCCGTTCGTTGTTCCTGACGTGCTCGTGGTGCTTGGCCCTTGCCTCGGTGGAAATGACCTCAGCCTCCTTCAGGATCAGGTCGGGATTCCAGGTGGCGGCCATACCGATGGCCTGCGGGAACACGGTGGCGATATCATCGCGGCCCACGCCGTGAAGGCATTCGTTCCACCAGTTATAGGCGGGAATCCCCAGCCGTTCAATGGCGGGAGCATTGTTTTGCATCTGAGCGGCCTTCTCCTCCAGGGTCAGCCTGGAAACAATGTCCCCGGCCCGTTCTTCTGCAGAAAGAGAAGGGTCCAGGAACGGGTACCAAGCTTTTTCCCTGCACCCAAAGGGTAAAAGCAGAAACAGCGCAACCGTCAGCATCAGAAAAAACGCGTTATTCTTCATTTTCCTCCTGTATATTTGTTTGGAATCCAGATTCATTGCAACCAGGTTGCCCAGCAGGTAAAGATCATCCCCGCGGCCGGGGGCAATCTCCTCTTCCACCATGGCCCTTAAGGTCCTCAGGCATCCGTGTATGTCACCGATGATGTAGCGCATGGAAGATCAAAAAGCAAAGAGCAAAGTGCAAATTTCAAAAATATTTTCAGGAGTGTCAGGTCTGTTGGATGATTTCCGGTGCATAATGTGCTGATCTGATTACCAGCCAAAGGTAAAAAATCCGTCGATTATTCTGCTTCCTCGTTGAATATCTTGAAGCAGCATTAATTCTGTTAAGTGGTTAAGGTAAGGATGCCGGATACCTTCTTTCCCGAGTCGGGGAAGCTTTTCCCGGCGAACGCCGGGAGATGGGAGGGGGCGGGAAGGAATGACCATTGCCGGTTACCCAGATAGAAGGTGAGGTGAAAGGAGAAGGAGAGGGAGAGGGAGGAAAGGAAATACGATATTTCAATCCTTATCGTATATGTGTGTATGTCGCAATGGTAACCGGCAGTCATTTTTTAACGATCTTTCTTGCTTTTCCTTTATAGATTTCCTATATTTACCGCCTTGCTTAAATTCCTATCACCATGACAAAACGATTGACCTTATTCCTGGCAACAGGATCCATCATCATTACAGCAGGTCTTCTGATGATCTTCCGGTCCCCTGAGCCGTTGACCTCTTCCGTGCAGTCGCCTTCGATCGTGCACACCAGGAAAATGTCCAAAAGCGCCTTAATGCCTTTGATGGCAGAGTACCAGTTCCAAAAGCTGAGAGATCCTGCAACGGACCGTATCCCTCCCAACATCCGGTCACGTGAGCTTTCCTTTGCCTCCCGGCTGCCTGTGGCCGCAACGAGCCGGGAACAGGACTGGATCTGGCGGGGACCCAACAACATCGGCGGCAGGATGCTGTGCATTGCCCTCGACGTAGATGATGAGAGCCACCTGCTGGCAGGCAGCGCCTCCGGTGGCATGTGGCATTCCACCGACGCGGGACAGTCCTGGAAAAAAACAACCTCCCCCGACGCGGAGCAGAGCGCCACGTGCATCGTACAGGACCGCAGGGCAGGAAAGCACCATATCTGGTACTACGGCACCGGCGAACTGCTTAGCACCACCAACCGCAACATCAGCACCAACGTGCGGACGGTCGGTATCGGTAACGGTATCTTCAAATCAACCGATAACGGTGCGTCCTGGGTGCCACTGGCTTCAACACAGGGTGGCTCCCCGGAAGTCCTTAACGAGATCTTCCAGGGTGTCTGGAGGATCGCCACGGACCCGGTCAGCACCGATAAAGACATTGTCTATGCAGCCTGCTACGGGGCCATCATGCGGTCGGAAAACGGAGGCGCCACCTGGCAGGTGGTCCTGGGCGACCTTCCCAACAAATCGTTCTGTACCGACATCGCCATCACCTCTGACGGGATCCTCTACGCCCTGCTGAGCGGCTACGGCTGGGGAGTCGAACCGCCCGACAAAGCCGGCATCTGGCGATCCGCCAACGGCATATCCTGGACAAACATCACTCCCACCGGGTTCCCGGCGGATAACCGTGTTTCACGGCTGGCCCTGGCCCCTTCCAACAACAACGTGATGTACGTCTTTACCGAATCACAGTCTACGGACATGGCGCCCTTTAACGGCTACGCCAATACGGTCAACACGTTCTGGAAGATGACCTGGGATGCGGAAGCCGATACGGCCATCTGGGAAGACCGCACCCCCGGCATGAAAGGTGCAGGCAACGGCGACATCAACAGCTTCCCGAATTCGTTCGTGGTCTATGGCGGATATACGTTCACCATGGGCGTAAAGCCTGACAATGAGAATGTCGTATTCATCGGGGGGCTGAATGTCTACCGCTCTGAGAATGGTTTCGCCGACAGCCTTCAAACCACCTACATCGGCGGGTATCCTTTCGATATGGATTCACTGCACGGCCTACACCCCGACGAGCATGGCATTGCCTTCCTGCACTCGGATCCCAGCGTGATGTTCCTGGCCAACGATGGGGGCATCTATGTCACACAGGACTGCATGGCCGACAGTATGGACAACAGCTGGACCAGGCTTAATTACAAGCTGACGACCACCCAGTTCTACTCCGTTGCGATCGATCACGGAGCGGCCAATGACGACTGGATCCTTGGAGGGCTGCAAGACAATAACTGGTACTATTCCGTCACGGAGGATCCTTCGGAACTCTGGTTCGATATCGATATCTGCTACGACGGCTTCGCCACCTGTGTGGCGGATGACTGGGAATACTGCGTGATCTCGGCCTATAGCGGAAATATCTGGACATCACAGTTCGATGATGACATGCATACGAAAAATATCTTCTACCAGCTCCCCGATACGCTGCTGGCCTATTATGATCCGGTGATGGGCTCGAACTCCCTCTTCCCGTTCTACCAGAATTTCGCGCTGGATCCCAATACCAACGAAATATTCTACCTGCCGACGGTCACCAGCATCTGGCGAAAGGACGACATGAAAGCGGCCTCTTATGACACCAGTCTGCGGAACGTCGGCTGGACCCATCTGAGCAACGTAGACATCGGTCAGGCAAGCGACATCAGCTATATTGCTGTCTCCACCAGCCCGCCCAACCGATTGTACTACGGTACCAGCCTGGGAAAATTGTTCCGCTTGGATGATGCCCACACGGGCAATCCCGTGCCTGTGGATATCACCGGTGATGATTTTCCGCCCAACGCCTTTTTGGCTTTCATCGATATTGATCCCGAAGATGCCGACCACGCGATGGTAGTGTTTTCCAACTATGGAGTTCAAAGCCTGTTTCATACAACCGACGGGGGAGCCACCTGGACCGCTGTGGGAGGCAACCTGGAAGAACATCCGGACGGTTCCGGCTCGGGGCCATCCGTGCGCTGCTCGAAGAAAGTGGTGCGCGACGGCCAGGATGCCGTCTTCGTCGGCACGTCGGTCGGACTGTACTCCACCAATGAGCTGAAAGGGGATTCGACGATCTGGGTGAAGGAAGGAGCATCCTCCATTGGAAACGTGATCGTCGACATGATCGACTCCCGCTCCAGCGACGGATTCATGGCCGTTGGAACGCACGGCAACGGAGTGTACAGCAAGCATTTTGAGCCCACTGCCGGCATCGGTGTACCAATCCTGAAATCATCGCTGACACTGGTCAGGATCTTCCCAAATCCGGCACATGGAACAGCCCAGGTAGAGATATCCTGTGAAACTTCGCAAGCACTTGAGATCCATCTTTATAATTCCGGGGGAAAACTGATGGTTGTCCTCTTCCGTGACCGCATCTCTCCGGGAACACATACGATCCCGGTGGATTTGAATGAAGTCCCCGCTGGCCTTTACCATCTTTGTCTGCTTCCATCTGAAGGAAAAATTGTAAAAAAGATACTGGTGTTGTGAGGATTGTAATAAAACCTTTATTGGCCGCTCATTCTGGTTTAGGGGTTAGGGTCAAGAGGCCGGTTTTGTCTAGGGGTAAAGGTAAGGTGTTTCTTAGTAAACCACACCCTACTTAACCCCTGAACCAAACCGGCATCCTAAACTTAACCCCTAAACCATAATCAAAGGATTTTCATCGTTTAATTTCTTCAGATCGTCCAGACTGTGACACGATAGCACAGTATCAGGTCGGCAGCCTGGAAAGGGTTGTCTGGGAGTTACTTTTTGTAACTTTTATTGGGACGAATGTACAGCGTCATTTTGGCATAATCAAAGATCAGGTTGAACTGTTTCAGCAGACCGGCTGCCAAAACCGCGTCGGCGCCTGTTTGTTTGGAACGAGCCTCGGCTGGGACGAAGGCCGCTTCCAGGTCATAGCTCTCATAAGGACCGATGATCACACGGCTGACGTTTCCCTTCTTCCCATAGATATCTCCGCTGAGTCCGCGGCCCAGGTAAACTTCCCGTATTTCTTCAGGAAGGGTGAACTTTTGCTCCGGCCTTGTCAGCAGCTCCAGGGTTTCAGAAGATGCATAGTCTATGTAGCAGTCTAACAAGACCGGTTCCTCATCCATAACGGATATCCCAACCTTAACACAGGGGATGTTGTTCTCGTTGAAAACAAGTGGGATGGCGGTCCAGAAGCCCTCCTCCGGCCGGAACGAATCCGGATCGTGCAGTGTTATAGTAGAGTCGTCGTAATTGATCTCTACAGCAAAATGTCCAAGCAGTGAATTGCCGGTAACCCCGTCTGAGGGGAATCCCCTGAATGCATCGGTCTGAAGCACCACGAAACGCTGGTCATTGAATTCAACACCCCCGATCGAGAAACTCATCGAGTCGGAAAAGATCGCCGAGGGAGCGCTGCCCTGTCCTGCCCCTCCGACGTTGGCCCCGACCGGATTGACCAGATCGATCGAATCGCGGATATCCGGATTATAGATCAGCAGCCCGTCCCATCCCATACCACTGTCGAGGATGATCCGCAGCGGCCGTGACAGGCCAACATCCACAGGCAGGATCGTTTTATTGTAGTGTACGGTAAAGGGAAAAGACGTTTGTCCGTAGGAGCCGGCTGTGAAAATAAGCATTACTAAAAGAGAGGCTGTTGTGCGTTTCATGGGAAATATATTTTCAGATTGAGGACTCTAAATATAGTTCATTCTGGAATGAAAAGCCGGTAACATTCACGATTTTTCAACACGCTCTCCGATCTTAAGATCCCGAAATATAAAAAAGTCACAATATACGCTTGTTTTTGATTTTCCTCCTTATATTTGACCAACCCAAAGCAGCCACCTCACCCATCGTCAGAGGGCTTCACTGCCGGCTTTTTCAGGGGCAGCGGATCGGATCCGGAGGAATACGTCAACTTCCTTTCGAAAAGTCAGATTGTTGTTTAGTCTGATTTTCTGCAAAAAGTCTATATCCATTTTAAATCTCTGTAACCATGAAACCAATGGTCAAACGGTACATCAGTGACCTTTACAGCCAGTTCCACTATTACGCCGCATGGCTGCCGACATCAAAGGTAGAGGTCGGTTCGATCGGTACGTTCACTGGCTGGGAATTCGAGCGGTTGTCGCATCTGCGCAACGAAGGCATTGACTTCGAGATCCAGGAAGACACCAACCTGACCGATCTGGACTACAGTTCGGAAGGTGCGGTGACCATCAGTCCCAAGGTTTCGGGCAAGGCCCCGGTGGCAGGCAGCGTGCTAAGCGAGGCGGATGCCGGTTTCACGGTGGATTTCTCGCGGAAGCATGCGATCGTATTCCGCGCAAAGGGAGTGGTGTCTTCCAGCATCAAGGATCAGATCAAGCTGGGACGGGAGATCAAGAAAAAGTACGAGGAAGGCAAGTGGAGCAAGAAATGGGTGGTGATCACTGAGCTGGTGAGGGCCGACAGTGCCACGATCCTGATCTCAGGTGCCACAAGCAGCAGGGTGGAGCTCAAGGCCACGGCCAACGTTGGTGCTGCCCGGCTCGATATTGCGGATGCATCCCTTGCGCTGAACGTAGCATTTGAAAAGAATATCGAGACGAAGTTCGTTGCCGAAAAGGGGCTTACGCCGTTGTTCAAGGTAAGGAGAGGGAGGGTAAGATGAACAGCGATCCGGTTATTGAGATCTTTTCCGGCACCTCCTGGGAGGCTGAGGTGGTGAAGAGTCTTTTGTCGGATGCAAGGATCCCGTCGTTTTTAAAAAATGATGTACTGGGTAATTATCTGCTTGATCCCATCATGGCCGGCGGGGTCAAGGTGATGATCCTGGAGTCGGACCGTGAAGCGGCGGAAGAGGTTGTCCAGTGGTATTATGATAGAATGCAGAATGGAAGTGATGAATGACGAACAGAGGAGTGTTGAGTTTTGAATTTTGAAGTCAATCCGTGGTATCTGGGATGAAAAATGGCGATTTCACCCTCAATGTCCCCGGCCTTCCATTTCTTCCATCCGTCTTCCACCACCTGCCAGACTTCCAGCTGTGTTTTTTATCCATTCCTGGACAAAAATGTGAGTTGCCATAAGGGTCATAACGGCCACCAGTGTTGGTTTAACGAGTTTCTTCATGGTCCTGTTTTTATTGATTAATAATAGAAGATATTGATAACGAAACAAATATAGCGAAATATTGATTATATTTAAGCGGGTTTAACCGATTATCACATACTATCATGAAAAACATCATCCTCCTCATCATCGTCATTCTCTTCTGTTCTGCAGGTTTAGCCGGACAGGACCGGTTCCCCATCCGCCAGTTGACCTCCGATCCTGCTCAGGAGGGTTTTGCCACCTGGTCGCCCGACGGAACGAAAATGGCCTTCACCAGTACCCGGTCGGGCAGCTTTGACATCTGGGTGACGGACATCGACCGGAACAAACTCCGAAGCGATCTGGAACCAGCCCAAATAAATGGCGAGTCAATTACCCTGGGAACCTACAGGACCATCCATTCTAATATCCTCAACGAAGATCGCCTGTTATGGGTCCATCTTCCCAAAGAGTATGAAGATACCGGGCTGGCCTACCCGTTTTTGATTCTTCTGTATGTGGATCTTTATAACTACTTTACAGATGCTGTCAGTATTACTGAGAAACTGGGAGAAACTGGTGAGATCCCTCCTGTCATCATCGTTGGGGTAGCCAATACGAACAGGTATCGTGATCTTCTTCCGTATCCAACCCGGTGGGCTCCTGAGGGAGGCAAAGCCGGTGATTTCCTGCGGTTTCTTGAGGAGGAGTTGATTCCCTTTACAGATAGTAATTACAGGACCAAAGAATTCAGGATCCTGGCCGCACCCCAGGCATCAGCGGTCTTCAGTCTGTATTCGCTGATAAACAGACCACACCTTTTCGATGCCACAATAGCGCAGAATCCGTTCATGAACCCGGAGAACGCAGAAAAACTATATCCCCTGGCAGAGGAATTTTTCAGAACCGCAGGCACATTAAAGCATCTTCTCTATGTGGCATGTGAAAAGGATGATCGGCCTGAGGAACTGGAATATATGGAACGATTTACACAACTGCCCGGGGTGAAAACAACGGAAGGTTTTCGATTTGTTCTGGATATCCAGGAGCCCTCCGGTTATTTCATCCCTCCTTTACCCTTCAGGACTGCCCTGAGAGACCTTTTCCCGGGGTATAACCTGCCTGATGAATTCCAGGCGGACTCGCTTCAGGATATTCTTGATTACTACCACGAGCGCTCGGCAGCCTATGGCTTTGCGGTTGATCCCCCTGAACACATGCTTACATTTGAAGGGGATGAATTAATTCAGAGGGGCAAAACGCAGGAAGCTATGGATGTTTTTACGTATCAGCTAAGCCTGTATCCAAAATCACTGAATGCCCTTTTTCGGCTTGGCGAAACCTGCCGGGGACTGGGAGATTATAAGACGGCCCGGGATTACTACAGGAAATTCCTTGATATACGTTCGACAGATGCTGCACGAATCCAGCAACGCATTACGGAAATGGATTCACTGATCAAGGATCAATAATACGCTCTTACTGTCGTGCCTATGGCACTACCATACTTTAACGGCTACACCGTATTTCTTATCTCATCCTTCCTCTCGCCAATCTCCCTCTCCTTCCACCTCTACTTCTACTTCGCTAATCGTTGATGGCTATTCATCATCCTCCTCATCCTCCACCGACACATCTCCCAGGCAAAGCCACTTGCCTCCTTCCTTCACATAAAATTCTGTATACTTTCCCTGCCCCTTATGCTGCTTCTTCTGATCCCCCGTCGTGTAAGTCACAGAATACTGATAATAATAATGGACAACGGCTGCGTTTTCCGTGACGGCGATCCGCGCAGGATTGATCCAGTATCCGTCTTGTGTTGATTTTTCTTTCATCGACCTGAACCATTGCACTACGGCATCCTTGTTCATGGGCAAGGGAGATTCGGAATCCCACCCCTGGAACTTTGGATGCAGTGCTGCAACCATACCTTCAGGATCACCGGCTTTCCATTTCATCCAACTGTTCTCCACCACCTGCCAGACTTCCTTTTGTTCCTTCGTCCATTCCTGGGCGAAGACCGACGTCGTAATGATGGCCATCATGGCCAACAGTAACAGCTTAAGCAGCGTTTTCATGGGATTGTTTGATTTAGGTTAATAATTGAAGTTACTGAAAACGAAACAAATATAGTGAATTGTGGAGGGAAAAGCAAATTGTTTTTTGTTCAGGGGTTAGGGTGAAGAGGCCGGTTTGGTCCAGAGGTTAAGATGAGGGTTATGTACACTAAACCTGACCTTTCAACCAAACTGGCTTCTTAACCTTGACCCCTGAACCAGCTCTTAAAAGGATTTACGAACAAAGGAGTGCTGATTTTTGATTTTTGAAGTTTATTTGCGAAATTGCAAGGCAGTAGGCGGCCTGTCCTGATGAGCGCAGCAAGATCAGGATCAGCGGTCGGCAGGAGGCGGGAGGGGATCCTGGAATTTGGATTTTTTAATATTGTCTTATGAAACACTTCTTTCAGCTCATCATTCAGCTGCTCACAGCAATCCTCTTACTGTCTGGCTGCAACCAGGCGCCAAAAAACGACCGGCAGGAAACCAGTGATAGAAACGACACAATCCTGAAGGTGTTCGCCATTTTCCCCTTGTCGGTTGAAGAACCATGGACCGGCGTTGTTCACCGTGCCCTTCTGGATGCGCAGAAAAGATCAGGTATCCGCTATGATTTTGCACAAAATGTGGGTTACGACGACTTTGAATCCATTCTCCGAAGGCATTGTGCTGGAGGTTATGACCTGATCGTGGGTGATGCCTTCGGATCGGAACAGGTGGTCAGGGAAGTGGCGGATGATTTTCCGGATACCCCGTTCTTTTTTGGGTCAGGCATGGGGCCTAACGGTAAAAACCTGTCCATCTTCGACAACCTCATCCACGAGCCTGCCTGGCTTGCCGGGATGGCAGCCGGCAGCATCACTCAAAAAAACAGGATCGGGATCGTAGCGGCAAAATCTATTCCGGAGGTCAACCGGCTGAACAATGCATTCATTTCCGGAGCAAGGGAAATGAACCGGCAAGTGAAATTTGAGATCACCTACACGGATGAGTTCTATTACCCTCCCGGGGCGGATTCGGCGGCGGAACAACTCATTCAGCAGGGCGCCGACGTAATCTTTGCCGAACGGAAAGGGGCAGAGATAGCCTGCTCGCGACATGACATCCCCGTCATTGGCAATATGGATGATCCACAGGGACAGTTCCGGCTCGTCTTCGTCACCAACCTGAGATGGAACCTGACACCCGCTGTCGGCCACCTCCTGGGCAAGATACGGAGGGGTACGTATACCTCAGAAGACTACAGACCCTGGTCAACCATGGCCCGGGGAGGGGCCTCGATCGACAGGGTCAACGGCTCATTCAAAGGTCTCTCCGCTGAGATTCTGCTGAAAATCGACGAACGACGTAATCAGATCATCAGCGGAACGTTTACCGTACCTATCGTTGAATCGGTTCCCGAATTATGAATCTGCTTTTCGTCCCGGGCAAGACTATCCGCGAACCGGTCGCCTGGGGTGGACCCATCGTGATGAACACCCGCGAAGAGGTACAGCAGGCATTCAGGGAATACGAAGAGGGGACGTTCTTAAGGTAAATGATTCAGGGAATTCCTCGCCCGTAAATAAAATCACCGTACTTTTGTGACCTAAAATTTTTCAGGAAATGAAAAAATCCATTCCTTTTCTTATATGCCTTTTCTTTACGCTTCAACTCCTTGCGGGTGATCTTGTCAAAATCCGGATCAAGGATGCGGCGGAAATGAAACAACATCTGAAGGATGCCAACCTGACGGTCCATTATGTCTCGGATCACTTCATTATCGCCACGGCAAACCTGACACCTGCCTGTAGTTATGAGACCCTTTCTCCGGGTGCCTGGTCAGATCCGTCTGAATACTTTCTGGCATGGTTCAAGCAGGAGGACGCAGAAAATTATTTGGCTGGAATATCGCCCTTTGCTGATGTCTTGCATAAAGACACCGATCACCTTATCTTAAAGGTTCAGCCTCAAAATGTAAAATATTTATTCCCTGCAATCCATAACGGCCTGGTCAGAATTAACAACCGCCCCGTCAGACTTCCTCAGTCCAGGTTCACTTTTCAACAATCAAGACTGGAATCAGATCCTCTCATAAACGATTTGCTCAGCCAGGTGAACCAGGATTCACTTCTCGCCACGATTCAGCACTTACAGGATTACGGGACCAGGAATGCGTTTTCATCCCAGGCTGTTCAGGCCCAGAACTGGATCAGATCAAAATTTGAAAGTTACGACCTTCAGACCGAACTGATGGATTTTTACATGCCGGGAGGATCCGCAAGCGATAATGTCATTGCCACATTGACCGGGACGGCTTATCCCGCCGAATATGTCATGCTGGGTGGACATTACGACTCTCGTGTGTGGTCAGGTCAGGCACCCGGTGCCGATGACAATGCCTCCGGAACGGCAGCTGTACTCGAAATCGCACGCCTGCTAAGCCAGTACGATTTTAAACGCACCATCATCTTCTGTGCATGGTCAGGTGAAGAATACGGATTGTATGGCAGCGAGGCCTATGCCGCCATGGCTGAAGAGGAGGAAATGAATATCCTGGGATACTTTAACCAAGATATGAACGGATACCTGGAGCCCGGTGACGAGATGCATACTGATGTCATGGCCCCTGAATCGGCACAGGAACTGAAAACGTTTTACTTCAATGTCTGTGAATTATACCTGCCCGATTTTCACGTTTACAATGGCTCGCTGTTAGGTGGCGACAGTGACCATTCATCGTTCAACGACCACGGAATCATGGGAATCTTCCCGTTTGAGGACAGCCAGGATTACAGCCCTTACATCCATTCATCCAGCGACCTGATCGGACCCAGCGTAAACAATATGGAGCAGTCGGTAGTGTTTACGCAATCGATCCTGGCATCGGTGATGACAATGGCCGATATGCAGAAAGTCCCGAATGACCTGATTGCCATACCCTCCGACCAAGCGGTATCACTTACCTGGACAGAAGTCGTGGAGGCTTCCTCCTATAATATCTATAAAAACGATTCCCAAACACCTTTTGTCAATATCACCGGCACGACCTTTACGGATACGGCTGTCGAAAACGGCACAGCCTATACCTATTTCATCACGGCTATCTACTCAGAGACCGGAGAAGAATCCGAGCCGTCAAACACCGTGACCGTGATTCCGATGCCTCCCATCACCGCCCCTTTCCTGGATGATTTTGAAACCAGTGCACCTTACTGGACCCTGGGAGGTACCTGGGGCCTGAAAGAGGGTGAATTCCACTCAGCCACCCATTCGCTGACCGACAGCCCGGCAGGATTATATTCAAACAACATCAATACATCAGTGATCCTTCAGAGCATAAACATGACTGGCGTCACAGGTGGCACGATCGGTTTCTGGGCAAAACATTCCCTGGAGGCAAACCGTGACTTTGTTTTCCTTGAAGTGACCACCAACGGTACCGATTGGACTGAACTCGCTCAGTTCACAGGTGAACAGCCTGCCTGGCAATACCAGGAATTTTCAGTTGATCCATTCCTGGACAACCCTGGCGTTACCTTCCGCTTCCGTATTCAAACTGACATCACCATTCCAAGGGATGGCATCTACATTGACGATCTTCAGATCGATATCTGGGGAGTCGGAATGAATGAGGTAACAGAGAATCTCCCGGATCTTCACATTTTTCCGAATCCTTCCAGTCAGGTAGTCACCATTGGATTTACCATGGAGAAAGCTTCACAGGTCCGGATCGATGTCATGAACCTGGAGGGAAAAAACGTGAAGACGCTTGTGAACGCCAAACTTCAGGCTGGTTATCAAGCCTTTGCCTGGGATGGGTTGGATCAGTTGTCTTGCGGGGTTGAACCAGGAGTATATTCCATCCGTTTATCTTTTGAGAATAAGGTAGTGACAAAAAAGATCGTGAGATTGTCAGGGCGATGATCATCCCTTACAGGCTGACCGCAACTTCCAGTGTTATGTTTCTTGGGGGCTGTATGTCTCCGGGACGGCCCATAGATTCCCGGTTGAACAGGTTCTTGAGATGCAGTGCCGCACGAATATGGGTATTGATCTGATAGGCAAAGCGTGCATCGAAGATGACAGATCCTTTGTCATGTTCCTGCCTGTATTGTTTCAAACCCTTAAAAATTTCACGGCCCAGGATTTTTTCCTCAAAAGCCTCATCAATCCGTTCCATGTGACTGGTGTAAATCATGCTGAAACCGGCAGAGAATGCCTTGTAGTCCCATTGCACATCCCCTTTCACTTCGTGGCGAAACCGGTACTTAAGGATATTGTTTTCAAGGGTATCGGCTGATTTGTCAACCGGATCCATGTACGTATAACCGGCAAAAAAACGGACGGGCTGTTTCAAGAACTTCCCTGATCCGCTGATCATCACGTCGAACCCTGCAATGCGTGCCTGCCCGATGTTCAGTGATTTGAACCCAAGGTCATCCAGTGTGGGAATGGTCGCACTATCCGGCACATAAACCCCAAAGGTGAACTCCATCATATCCCTGTACTCCATCCAGAAGGCGGCCGCATCCAGATAACCCAGCCAGCTGCCAGCCTGAAGCCCCTGCCTGATGCCCAGCTCTGTGCTCCAGCCGGTTTCAGGCTGAAGGTCAGGGTTCGGGAAAATATTCAGCGAGCCCAGGCTGGTGGCTGTGTATTTTTCAGCAATGGACGGGTAACGGAAACCCTGCCCGAATGAGGCCCGGACATAGGTAAAGGCTCCTGCCTGGTAATTCAGGCCTGCGCGGATGACCGGCTGGGATTCATCATCTGTCCGGTCAAGGGTGTAATGTTCCCACCGTATTCCCAGTGAGGCCGATAACCGTTCCAGGAATTTCTTATCCAACTGCGAAAATAGCGCAAAATTTGAGCTGTGGTGATCTCCGTATAATTCGGCGTCAGTTTTGGCATACGAACCTGCTGTTCCAATGGTCCAGTACCATTTCCTGATAAATTCCCGGTGAAACTGATACTCCCCGTAATACAGATCAGAACCATTGTTCTTATCCTGATCCTCCCCGTCGAACCGGTTGTAGGTCCTGTAAAACCTCGTCCTCAGGCTGTGCTTGTTGCCTTTGGTGTCGAAGTAGCTGGCATAGGGATCCACATTGACGCGGAATCCCCTGGTAGGCGAAACAGCCTCGGGCATCTGGAGGAATGCCCCCGAGTCGGCATCCATCCAGATCAGGAAATCAGAGGAGTGTGATTCCTGCATATTGACATTCACCCCGTATGAAAATCCCTCAACCTGTACAGGGCGGTGACGGATCCCAAAATTGATCCGGAACCTTTCTTCGTAATCCTCCTGCCGGTACCCCTGGTCACCATAGGCATTGGCGCCCGCCACGAAATCAACATTACCAAATCTCTGCAGATGGACAAAACTGGCACCGGAAAACATGGGATTGGAATCCCACCACCACGCCATATCCTTGTTCGACGGCCTGCAATAGAGCCCGCTGAAAACCGAAAGCCTTGTGGATGGTGCTTCTCCGGGCTGGGCCGTATGAAGGTTGATGACCCCGTTGAGGGCCGAGGATCCGTAAAGCGAGGAAGAAGCTCCCTTTAAGATCTCAACATTGCCAATGTTCTCCACAGGCAAAAAACTCCATTTCACCTCATTCACATCCGCCGTGAGCATGGGCAGGTCATCCAGCAGCACCATCACCCTGCTGCCTGCACCGTAGCTGTAACCGCTTCCTCCCCGGATGTTGGCCTGTCCGTCGAGGACATCCACACCAGGCATCTGGCTGATGACCGACTCCATATTGACCGTATTGGTCTGCTGAATGTAATCCGGCTTGATGACCTGCATGGACACTGTGACATCGGAAAGCCTCTGCTTGAATTTCCCGGCAGAAACCACTGCCGTACCCAGCTCAATGATACGGGGCTCCAGCTGAATGTCCAGTGTGAGAGTTTCATCCTTTAGGAGGCGGACTTCCCTGGTCACGGAAAGATACCCGATATAACTGAAGGTCAATTGATGGAACCCGCTTTCAAGGGCTAAACGGTACTCACCATCAATGCCGGTGGATACGCCCATGGTACTGTCAGCAACAACATTCACCCCGACCAGGGATTCACCTGTGGCAGCATCGGTTATCCTTCCTTTAATGAAGGCCTGCTGGCTGAAGCCCGGCCCGTTGATCACCAGAAAAACCGGCAGCAGGAAGAGGTGTGACAGATGTCGGATCATACAGGGCGCCTAATCTGTTTTGATCAGTCGCGATGCAATTGAAGTAACGCCATTGGATACCTTCAGGATATAGATTCCACGGTCCAGCCGGCGGCCATCAAAATCGAAATAGTTAGCCCCGTGAATGGCGGTCAGGTTTTCCGAATAGCGGATCTGGCCTACCAGGTCATAGACCTCCAGTTTCACCACGCCCGGATCATTTATCCCGACGCCGATCCTTGTACTGCCGGAAAAGGGATTGGGCTCAGGAGGAAGAAGGATCATGGCCTTTGTGGCAGTTTCATCAATGGAATTCGGGTCCCACTTCACGCTGATCAGAAGGGAAGTAGAATCGGTGACCGTTGCCACCCGTATAGGTGGAAACGCCGGAAATAGCTTTGCATAAACATCCACCGTGATGCGAAGGGGATGATCGCCAGCAACCGCAGGGGTTCCCTCGAGCAGGACACAATAATAGGTTCCCACCGTGAATTCATTGGTTTCCACATTGGATAGCCAGGTAAAACCCTCCGGCAGTCCTGTTACTTCCACCAGGGTAATGTGATCCAGAACGATCGTATCACCGTTGTAAGGATAACCCGGAGGGGCAAGAATGGTGAAAGCCTGGCTGTAAAGCTGTCCTGCAACGGCTTCCGGCAGGTTGTCGGGACAGACCTGTCCGTTTTGTTCAGGGTCGGGGCAGGTGGTGGCATCACCGGGAGTACACTGCGCCCATGAAACCGTTGAAAATAAACCTGTTAAGAGTAAGAATAAAAGAACGGGTAACTTTTTCCTCATATATCAAGATTTAAAGTTCCCACAAATATAGTCAATCTCTCCTAAAATCGTACTTCACACTTCCTCTCTTCTCTCTCCTCTCTCCTCTCTCCTTTCTCCTCTTATAAAGAAACGTCTATCCACACCAAAAAATGATCCGACGAAACCCGGTCCTTCACCAGGTAATACAGCGAGTCCGTTGTCTCCGGCCAGAAAACTCCACTCTGCCGCACCTTCATCCCGGAGGAGGGCAGGATATAATCGATACGCAATCCCCATACGGAGGTATCATGCCAGGGGTTTCCAAGATTATCCGGGTTTTTGCGTGGATTTTTCTGTGCATTCTCATAGCTACCCTTACTGGAAGGAACAAATTGTTCCATGGCTGCCAGATGATGGAGGGAAGGGTGCATCAGTAATTGCCGGATCGCGTGGTTATAGCTGTCGCCATCGGCAGGGTCGGCATTCATGTCGCCCATGATCACAAAAGGTGTATGCCCGGGCAATCCTCCGAATATGCGCCTGTCATCATAGATGTATTCCTGTCTCTGGCCGGGTGTGACATAATCGGCAAAGAACCGGATCTCATCGTGGTTGCGTTTCCCGTTCCGGTCCTCCTTCCCGTCAAAGGCAGGCGGGGTGGGATGGGCCACCAGCAGATGCAGGGTTCCCTGCGGAAGGATCACCGGCACATCCACGTGGTTTTTGGATGAAAGACGGAAGATCTCCCAGGCATCCGGTGAATAATAATTCTTCCCGGTGGACGGGTCAACGGGTATGTTAGCTCCGGGCATGTCTTTCCAGAGAAAATGCTGGAAGGTTCGGATACCGTCAGTATCCAGCGGAAAAGCAGAAAGGATGGCAAAAGCATACTGACCGGGGAACCTTCCATAGCCAAAAGCATCCCCGGGACCGGTGATCAGCGTATCACCGTCCAGGTCCAGCAGGGTCGGGATTCCCGTGTTGGACGGGGCTACATAAAAATAGGGATAGGAAATGGGTTCACGGCCGTGCTGGCTGATGCCAAGGTAATTTTTTTGAAACAGGCCAAGTGCCACTCCATGCGGATCGTAGTCAAACTCCAGCAGGGCCAGTATCTGCGGGCGGGTGATCTGGATGATCTCGGCTACGCAGCGCGCCTGCTGATCGGTGGTATCGGCCAGAGCCCGCTGAAGTTCACCTTCTTCATTCCTGAATAGGGCAGCATTGTAGGTAGCCAGCCGGATGGAGGGGGAGGCAGATTTCTCTTTCATTGGCTGACAGGATAATAAAATGATTATCAGTAATATACCGGATAGGAGTTTCGTTTTTACGTTCATTCGATGGATTTATGATCACTCAAACGACACGCAAATTACGAAAAAAATAGCATACAAATTTTTCTAACCACCGAGGAGCACCTCAATCCTTTACGCAGCGGACGTAGACTCCACTTACTAATGCGGCATAAGGACGGTAGATTCCACTCTCCTCGTATCTTATGGATCGGCCCCACACATCAGATGCACCATATGGTGTCGAAGTCGCAAAGACGGCACTTATGGACTCTTCCATAAATTTCCCGTTATCCCAGGATGAGCGCCAACCTCCTGGAAGGGCTGAGAATCCGAATTTATCGGTAGCGCCTGAATTAGGTTGGTTCCAGTCACTTGTTGTTGACTTCAGGTTACCCCCTGCATCAAAACCGCGATAAGCGTAATTATCCCATTGAGGATCGTCAACAGGATACTGGCTATCAACTGTACCTTCCAGGATTTTCCATTCCGCATCACTGGGGATATGCCACCCCGCGGGTGCAAGGTTGCGCTCGTCCATTGCGGCATAAGCATTATAGATCACTCCGTATTTTCCAGTCTTTGCTATGCAGTAAGCACCGATGGTGCATTGCATCCATTCCTGGTTGCTGTAAGCGTCGTTGGAAATGTAGTGGATTGACGACCCGTCCCTGTAATGTGTCACCCTGAGATTTTCCGCCATCCACACCTGGTCGCCGATGATGACGGTATGATACACATTGCCATCAATGTCAGTCACAGTGGGTGGTGTCGTAAACGTCACCTCATTGCCATAACTTGTCCCCTCACTGTTGGTGGCATAGGTCCGTACGTAATAGGTGGTGTTTGCCGCCAGCCCTGTAATACTACTTACAAAGATGCCAGTGTCGGCGCCGTCGCTGGTCTTGCTGTTCATGATGGAGGGTGAGGTGGCGGTGCACCAGCACACGCCACGTGCAGTCACCGCGAAGCCACCTTCATCCGAAACAGCACCTCCACAGGATGCCGTTTCATCGGTGATCCTGGTCACCGCAGAGGTGGTCAGTCCTGTGGGAGTTTTCCCCTCTGTCCTAAACGTCACCTCGTTGCCATAACTGGTACCGTCAAGGTTGGTGGCATAGGTTCTGACATAGTAGTTAGTATTGGACGCAAGCCCGGTAAGGCTGCTTTTAAAGGTGCCGGTACCGGCGCCGTCGACGGTTGTATTGCATCCAATACACGGGAGATGAACGGTACTCCAGCACACGCCACGGGCTGTCACTGCAGAGCCACCTTCATCCGTAACTTCACCTCCGCAGGATGCCGTTTCAATGGTGATCCCGGTCACCGCGGAGGTTTTCAGGCCCTTGGGAGGGTTCAATTCTTCTTCTTCTTCTTCTTTGCAGGAGATGGTAAACATCATGGCGGCTCCCATCATAAGAATCAATGAAAGAAGCCAGATTCTGTCGGTCTTTTTCATGGTGCTTTGTATTAGGTTTGATAGTATTGATTTCAAGCTACAAGCTGCAAACTACAAGTTGCAGTTCATAGATTGCCGGTTGCCGATTAAAGTTACAATCCTGCAAAGCCAGGTATGAATCCAATGTACGAACGCCGGGGTTGGATGAAGGAACGCCGGGGTTGGGTGTACGAATGCGGAAAGCATTAGCCGGTAGCCAGTAGCCGGTAGCCAGTAGCCGGTAGCCAGTCGGCAGCGGAGCGAAGCGACGTCCCGACGAAAGTCGGGATCGGCAGGAGGCGGGAGGCGGTTAGCAGCCTTACTTATAAAATACTCTCTTCAAAAAATTCTTTAAATCTGAGGATACGCTTGCTGTTGTCCTTATTGAACAGCAGATGGTCAAAATCTTTGGTTTTGGCTTTCAGGTCTGTCATCTGAAGGCGCTTTTTAACCTCAGTCTTTAACTCAGCTGCATTTTTAATACCGATCCTCTTTGAAAGAAATTCATAATCAGGCTTTGTTTGACCCAGAAGAAACATCAGGTCGTAGAAATCACGCCCCTTTCCTCTTTCTAAAAGGGCTGTCGCTTTCATTGCACAAAGTACAGCAGCAGGAGGTACAGGAAATGGAAAGTAAAAGCCACAACCTTTGATATTCTTTATTTCGTGGGTATAGTTCACTCCCTGATCCTGAGCTTCAATTTTTATAAGGAACCTTTCATCTCTGTGCCCTGAAAGCCCCATGTCAAAAAGGAAACAAGGAAAATAAATATTTCTTCTGACGGCCTTCAGTTTCGGACCATTCTTATCCCTGGATTCTACTTTATATCCGTTTCTTTGGAGGAAATGCATGACATCATCACTCATCTGCATGAACTCCTCTTTACTTATCTCCTTACAGTCAAAATCCAGATCTTCTGAGAACCGTTCACTTCCCTTTACCAGGCGAAGGCTTGTACCACCGATGAATACAAGCTTTCGGATGTATGGTGTTGTGGACAGGTAGTCGAGAATTGACAATTGAATATATTCCTTCATCATACTTTTGCCAAGGAGTGCGTTATTCCTTATCTGCTCCGGGAAATAATTCTTTATCAGGTACAGATCTACCATATCGTTCTTATTAAAGGTTATATACTTTTCTTAGCATATCAACGCGATTGCTGAGTGCTTTGCTTCCTATACGGTCAGAGAATTCGGCCAATCTTTCTCTATGAAGATCATCCTCCATATATGATTCATCGAGACGGAGCTCTTCAAGGTCACGTTCTGAATTATAAAATGAATACAGGTAGAGCAGGTCTATTAATGCCTTTTCCGGTGTGGCGAACATAATCCGTCTGCCACCTTCAATCTCCCTCAGATCATATCCGAACATCATATCAGGTTTGATGGTTTTATATGAATATTCACCGAAATCATTGCTGAATGTTATTGTCTTTAACGTTGTCACGCTTGTTATCCCAGGTACGGTCTCGGGAATAATTCCGTAGAATGACAAAGCGAAATGCAATGATATGTAAGAGGGTTTGTATATTAAGTTGGCAAAATAGAGTGCAAATTCTGTTGATTCCCGGTATTCAGGGAAAGCATAATAACCCTGCCGAAGCCGGATGATGTAACCCTGCTTTACCCAGTGTACCAGATTGTTCCTGTTAAACTCAGGATAGGATGCATACAGCTGGTTCGTGTTAAAACATGCCAGGGATAGAAACCTGTTTCTGAATTCAATGAAATTCATTTTATTTCTATTATGCACCAAATATAGTGCATTATAGAAACAAAAACAAATATTTTTAATGCCTATAATTCTTTATGCCCCTGCGGGCAAGGATGGGATTCGAGTTAAGAATCGTTATTCACTCAGTTTCTCAAACATCCTCAGCAATTTATTCCGTTTCTGCGAAGCCACGCGTACTTTAAATTCATTGGTAAGAACGAACTACCCGCCGTCGCCCTTCCCAAACCGATCGATAGCCGAAAGCCGATTTTGAAGCGCGGGAAGCTGCCTTGCTTCCTTATCTTTACTATTTTGCCGGGTGACCGCTGACTGCTGACTGTTGACTGCTGATTGCCGACTACCTAACCTTCCATATACCGCTCATACTCCTGCATATCCCACTGCAGGTCCAGCTCCTCGAAAAGGGTTCTGGCCTTTAAAAGATACTCGCTGCTGCTCAGGCCCAGAAGACTGCTCCTGGTGGTGCCGGACTCGCGCAGGCATTTGCCGGCTTCAAAGTACGACCGGGAAAGTTCCAGGACAGCATTGTATTTCTGTCCGGCTTCGATGGAAAGAGTGAGATACCTAAAGGCGTTATGGTGTTTTTTCATCATCCTGTAAACCAGTGCTTTCAGGCGATAGGCCTCCACATATTCACTTCTCATTTTCTTTGATAACCGGATCAGATCATTGATTGCTCCAAGCGCTGCCCTGAACTTTTCTCTGGTTGGCTTATGCAATGCAATGCAGGATCTCAGCTCAGCCAGTTCGATTTGCGTCATAGCCATTACATAGGGCACATGGTAAACGGTCATGATCTTCCGGTCCGCGATGAGCTTTTCTGCCTCTGAAAGCGCTTTTTTCGCTTCTTGCATCTCATTTTTCACTGAATGGGCCAGTGATTTTGCGCACCAGATCACCAGCAGCATGGAAAAATGCCCGGTTTTACCAGTATACATGACGCCCTCGTTGGCATTCTCCAGTGTCAGATCCACCTTCCTGAACCTATAATACGCCCAGGTAGATAACCGGAACAACTGGGCTTTGGCATGGCTGTTATCAAACGACTCGGATATCTCTTCCAGTTTTTTGATCAGCTCTTTTACTCTGTTGTAACGACAATCTTCCTTCCGTCAACAATGTGGAAATTGGAGAAGTTCCGATCGGCCTCCACCCGGATGATCTCGTTCTGATTGACAATATGAATGTGATCGAAGGTCTTCAGCACAATCTTTTCCTTTTTGTTCAGATCCCTGAGATTTTCAGCGAGTACATTGAGTTGAAACTTGTCTTCCTGCCGGATCATGTCGCAGGCTTTGTTCACCGCCTGGGCAAGCTCATCCGGGTCGGGAGGTTTCAGCAGAAAATCCACTGCACTGACCTTGAAAGCCTTCAGTGCGTATTCGATATGGAGGGAAAGAAAAATGATCTTGAACATCGGGGATTCAAAGCGCCTCAGCAATTCGAAACCGCTGCCGTCAATCAGCCTGGTATCCAGGATCAGGAGATCTGGCTGGACGGAGTTGATCATCGGCACGGCTGCCTGGATGCTATCCACTACACCCAAAAAGGTCACATCGGGACAATAATCCGCAACAGTCCGGGTCACCACAGCAACGGCTTCCCGGTCGCCGGAAACCATAAGTGTCTTGACCATGGGAAATTTTGCGTGAATATATAAAAAGCATGGGATTCATCCTATAACTTTTTATATCTCTGTGTCCATAAAAAATCACACCCACACCCGATCCGGGGTTGAACGCAGTGCAATGAATGAGTCAGAACCTTCATTTCCAGTTTCAAGTCTGAATCCCTCAACCGAAAGATAAAAGGCCCATAATCTGAATAAAATGAACGGAAGTTATTCAACGTCTTCCGGAAGAGCGGTCCCAGGATTCCCCGCAGGTCATGACTGGCGTGCCTGCAGGACGATCTTGAATTTTATCTCCTCAGGAACGATGTAGCTGTTCTCACTGGCGACATAATCCTTTGACATACTGGTTATCCCCCATTTTATCCGATCAATGGAAAACATTTCAGATTCAGCGCGCAACAGATCGTCCTCCAAGAAAAGTTCACAATGAAAGCTAACCAGGTGAGTGGTGTCGGTTATTTTTAAACAGCCGGTTATGTAGGGCTTTCCGGGTTGAAAATTAAATGAATTGATGATCGTGAACAAGGCATAGGGATAATGCTGCGTATTGAAAAATTCTTCTGACCTGAGGATGTTCTCGAGGGTCAATCGCATCAATTCATAATCAATATCCGTATCGACAATACTATCCATTAATATACGAAATCTTCCGGTGAGGATTTCATTATCTTTTACTTTGATAATTCCATCTTTCAACAGCACATAACCCTTGTGGGATCCGCTATACCAGTATAATCTGCTTGATTCGGTTTCAACGGAATAGGTCTTGATGGATTCTGCCGTAGGTAAGGGTAGTTCCTCCGCCAGCGTATTAGCCGGAGGGTTCAGAAATAACAGCAAAAAACTCATTATCAAATAGATATTCATCACAGTGTACTGCTTGGTCATTCTTTAAACCAGCTCTTTCCTCTTATACCAGATCTTTCCTTTTAAAATAACGATTGCCCAGGAAGGCAAAGATCAAGCCCAATGCCAGAGGATACAACAACGCAAAAAGGATAAAACCATAACGGCTCACCGTATCAAGAATATAGTAGGAAGCAGGCCCCATAACGGTCAGTTGGGGATCAAACAAAGCCAGTGCCGCAGTTCTGAAAACCTGTAGAGGATTCAGCATTCCTAAACCGATCACAACGGCAGGTTCAACTTTCATCTTCAGTAACACACCCATCAGGATCAGGTCTAAGAAAGCAACCAAGACCAGCCATAGAATAAAAGCGGTAGTGACAGCCATGTTCTGTGTGCTGGAAAAAGTTGAAACATACATGGCTATTCCGAGGAAACTGAAAACCATTACGGCCAGTAACCCGCTGTAGAGTGCAAAAAGATCCCACGGGACATCAATTTTTATGATGAGGCCCCACAATGTAGCGCCTAAAAGAGCGATGAAGACGGGTGTAAATACTTCGATGAATCGGCTGATCAATTTTGCCCAGAAATAACTGCTGAATGACATAGGCAGTGAAAGAATATATTCCATCACATGGGTTTCCCTGTCACCCACCACCGACCGGGCAGTGGTGATCAATACATAGATTGGCAGGATGACGATGCAAACCTGCATAAAGGTGACAATGAGCCGGCTGAGGCCGACAAAGCCAATGATCTGTGATTCGGTAATGCCCAATGCAAACATAACTGCCACGAAACCACCGAACAGCAGGCTATAGATCCAGAACCATTTTGACCTCATGCTTTGTTTCAGTTCCTGGATCGTCAGTATCCATATCGTTTTACGCATAGAATCAGAAATAATGTTAAGTGAGTAAATCAACCGGTACGGAGATGCGGATCATTTCTTCTGAAGCATTTGTTTGCCCATCAGGAATTCTTCGCGTCGGGTGATGCCCTGGTCTATTCTTTCCACGGTTGTTTTGTAATCATAGGTGCTGTCACCTGGTTCTTTCAGTGCTCCATAGCCGTAACCCATGGGCGTTTTATCGCCAAAACGATAATAAGCCTCAAAGGCATCAATCCACTCGCCCGTTTCACAATCGCCGATCCATACCTTCACGTCGCCTTCACCTTTCCAGCGTGGCCAATCTTCACTTCGCATGTATTCGATCAAGCATCCAAGATCATCGAACCAAAGAACCTTTTCATCACTGTTTATCGCCTGGACGGAATATTTCTGATCGGCCAGTCCCATCAGGCAGTTGATGCAAATATCTCTGTCCCAGTTGATTTCCCTTGGACTATAGTCAGGTCCGGAAGTACATGCAGACAAAGCCAGGATCATACATGCGATCACGTTTATTTTGTTTAGTTTCATGATAATTGGTTTTATAATGTTTACAAAAATTTATCCATCGATATTTTACCCAAATCCATTTCAATCTCACGGTTCACAATTTTTGATATGTCACTCATGCGATGACTGATAATGATCATCAGGGAATCCCTTTTATAATTGTTCAAATAATCAAACAACACTTCCCTGGCCAGGGGGTCCAGGTTGGCGGCAGGTTCATCCATGAGGATTATTTTGGGCATTCGCCCCAATGCAAAGGCAATTAATAGTTTTTGTTTCATCCCCCCGGATAGTTTCAGAAATGATTTTGAAAGATTATCCCTGATGCTTAATCCCATTTTTTCACTGATCTCCATAAAATTTTCCGCAGGAACACCCGTGAGGCGTGGGAAAAAATCCAGCATCTCCTTGATCGTCATTTTGAGTGGAGGGGGGATCTGAGGGACGAATCCAATTTGTCGCATCAGAATTTCGTGGTTTTTCCTGGGATCCTGGTCCAGTACTTTCAGTATGCCGCTAAAAATGTAATGGCCCAGGATGCAGCGGACCAGGGTTGTCTTTCCTGCTCCGTTTGGTCCGCTCAGGCTCACTCTTTCCCCTTCCCGGAAGCAAATGGAAAGGTTATGAATGACTTCCTGGTTCTTAAAAGTTTTCGACAGTCCCTCTGCATAGATGAGGGGGGCTCCTTGTTGATTTGTCATGTCAGTTTATCAATTCCTTTAAATGAATAACTCAGTGCTCCTCCCGGGCAACTGTCCACACACAATCCACATCGGGTGCAATCCTGTCCGGTATAGTGGACGGCCTGTGTGGCCTTGCCTCTCTGTACAAACCACAGAACATGCGGTACGAGACAAACTGTTTGGCAATCACGGCAATATCCGCATTTATCGTGCTCAAATTTGATGGACAGCGGAGCAACCGAACCAATCATGCCCATGGTCGTTCCCAGCGGGCAGACATACCTGCACCAGAATCTTTTGCTGTAAAGCACTTCGAACAAAATGACCCCCAGTACCCACAACAGGATCAATCCGGGGCCGTAGATCATCGTTCTGGAAAGGATCCCCACCATATTTACATCTTCAAACACAAGATTCTTGGTAAAGAAAGCCACCAGGATAAAACCAATCCAGAAGACATACCTGATCGACCTGTGAAAAGTATGGTCTTTCCATTTATATTTCCGAACCAGAAGATCACGCATCTTATCAGTCCACTCGGCTAAAAGATGATATGGACAAACCCATGAACAATACGTCCGGCCTCCCATGATCGCATAAAAAAGAACGATGGTGCCCAGTCCAATCCAAAAATTCATCGTCAGATGGACTATGTAACCGGTTGTGGATGAGATTGCCAGCATTTGAAGGGAGTTATATGGATCGATCAGATAAAAACCCAAAAGCCTGGAGCCGCTGAGAGAACCTTCCAGTATCGACAAGTCGAGGGCAAATGAAAGGATAAAGAGCACACTCAATCCGATGACCACTGACCAACGGATGTTTCGCCATTTATGACTTTTTTGTTTTTTCTGTCGCCATTCATTGAAGGTCATCCCCGCCAAGGTATGAGGCATCGCTTCGACCGGTTTGGGCGGTAATGGTTCTTTGGTTGATTGGGGATTAAACATATGCTTGCTCTTTTATCGGTTCAACAATGATACTGGGTTCCGCCGTTGGGCAAACCATAACACATACTCCGCAGCCGGTGCATCCGTCAAGTACCTCCGGCATGATGACCGAGTTTCCGGAGCCATCCTTTAGCTTGTTCATAACGATGGCTTTACACCCGATCGGGCATTCTGTCACACACAAATCACAAAGTTGCCTTTCATAATATTTTTCCCGCACAGGAGAAGCCTTTGTTTGGTATGATTCTTCCGACTCCTGACCGTAACGGTCATCATTATATCCCCTGCCGGGTCCTTCTCCCTGATCTGTGTGCTCCGTATCCAGGTGTCTGCCGGGGTTATCTTCAGTAAGACTGTCAGCATTTTCATCCCGGCCTCTGCCCTGACCTTCGCCGTAGCCTCTACCCTCGCCTCTGCCCTGACCTTCGCCATAGCTTCTGCCCTCGCCTCTGCCCTGACCTTCGCCGTAGCCTCTGCCCTCGCCTCTGCCCTGACCTTCGCCATAGCCTCTGCCCTGGCCGCGCCCCTCACCTCTGCCCTGACCCCTGCCATAGCCTTCACCAGAACCCCTTCCCTCTCCTCTGCCGTGGCCTTCATCAAGGTGACCTTCATGAAGATGGCCTTCATCGCCTTCACCCTGGATGCTGTCATATTCTTCGTCGTGGCTCAGGGGGTAACCTCTACCCTGCCCCCCGCGCGCGGGGGTGCGGTTGACTCCCCTGAAATCTTCACCCCGCGGGGTTCCTGTAAATCCCTGTCCAAGCGCTGCGAGGCAGGTCTGAGGATTTAACCTGGCTTTGCCCATCTTTACCGACTCCTTCATCGCACTGATCTGAACCCTGAAAGGATTTCTCCCGTGATGAGCCCCCTGTTCTTCTTCAAACGCAATGATGGCCTTTTCCCCTGCCGCCTTAAATTGCTTAAAATCCAAAACTCCTGTAGGACAGGTCTCAACACACTGCAACGAATCGCAGGAAAAATCACAGGCCTGCTGCCTGACATCCAGGTAGGGTGTGCCGTAGGATAATCCCCTGCTTATCCCGGCCAGGGTTATGGCTTGAACCGGACATATCTGAACGCAAAGTCCGCATTTAATGCACCCATAGATAAAATCACTCTCCGCAACAGCTCCTGGTGGCCTGAGAAATTCCTGGGAGCGGATATCCTTTCCGACAACCTTTTTTACATAGGTGACTCCTGCCGTGATCGCTGCCAGCGACACAACTGCCGTAGCACCGGCTTTTAAAAAATCACGCCTGTTAAGATCAAGTTTTTTTGGACTCATAGATCAAGAATTAAAGTCGGACTAAAATTAATACCATTTTGTCGAATTAACACTAAAAACTGACCTTAATTCCCACATTAAAGCTTCTTCCCGGTTCATAATACAAACTTTCCTCATCCATATTGACATAAGCTCTGCTGAGGTGATCAGCATAATTTTTATCAAAAATATTGGTCACCGAACCAAAGATTTCCAGAAACTTTAGCGGTTTGTAATCAACAGATACATCGAATGTGGCGTAGCCTGGTGTTGTGCTTTCATTGAAAGATTCAGCAACCCTGTTCTGGGCACTTACAATGTGAGCGCTGAGCAAAGCCTCAAGTTTTTCCAACCGGTAACCCAGTGAAGTCATGATCCTGAATGGCGGAATTTCTGAAAGGGGCTCATCCCAGCTTACATTTTGAGCATAGGTATAGCTTCCGTTCAGGATATAAATAAAATTTTTAAGGAACCGGATGTCAAACCCGGCCTCAAAGCCAACCATAAAAGCTTTATCAATGTTTTCATATCTTTTTGCATGGGTGGGCGGCTGGCACGGAATAAACTTTTTCTCCAGGGTCGTATCCACTTTGGCGGTAATATAATCGTTCAGGTAGGAGTAGAAAACATTACCAAAGGCCGAACCGATTCCAAAACGTTGTGTAAATTTAAGATCGGTCTGATAGTTTATTTCTGACTTGAGGTTCGGATTACCAACATATTCATAAGCATCCTTTCCAATGCTCATATGATCAATGAATAACTGATGCAGTTCCGGAGAATGCACGCCTCTTCCGACAGCCCACTCCAGGTCGGAATGTTGAGTGACCTGCCAGTTCAAAGATGTATTCAAAGCCGTCGTAAGCCTGGTATCCGGGTCAATACCGTCGGGATAATATTCCTGAAAATCAGGTGCCGGATCATGGATGGCATAGGCCACCAGGTCAAGACGTATGCCAATGATCCATAAAAGTCTGGGGGAGATCTGACTGCGATTTTCCAGGAAAATGCCTAAATCATCTAATCCTGAATCCTGCCACACATAATCCTGAAATACTTTTGGCGGATCGAAGTGCGCTCCTGTGCAAACATTCACGTAAACCTCCCGGGTTCGTTTGCCGTCCTTATTGACATGCTTGTAGTCAGCACCAATATAGGCAATATCCTTTGAGGTTAGCTGTAAACCCAGTTCTGCCCTTCCACCGTAAACGGTCGCAGTTACAGGTGTACGGGCATGAATAGCTTTATAATTCGGGCGAAGGTCGTTTGACATCTCGTGGTCCACATAGGATCCAAACAACTTGGCTTTGAAGGAAAGCAGCGTGGGTGAAAGATTCAGGCCCTGATAATCGATGGAAAGCATGCTCGAGTTGTCCTTATCGGCATCCATTGGCAATCCGGCATGCAGGATATCCTTTGCATATCCCTGCCTCCAGGTAATCTGTACATGCTGATTCTCCGTGAGGTTATATAAAAATCTGGCAGAATACCCGAACCGCCTGAAGGAAGAAGGGATCTCCTTTCCGTCGCCGCTTTTATAATTCCCAAAATCTTTATAATTGGCGTTCAGCAAAACAAAATATTTCCTGTCGGTCATCAACAGGTTGAGCTCACCATATCCGCTGGTACCATTGGAAATGAATCCGCCTTTCGCCGAGCCTTTTATCTTGAATTGATCGGAATTTTCTGCTTTATTGGAAATAATATTGACAGTTCCTCCAAAAGATTGACCGTACCTTACGGAATAAGGACCCTTTATGACTTCTATTTTTTCAATCTCTTCCGGAGCGATCTGGCTGATGGCTGGATCCATCCGGTTAGGGCAAGCATTGGAACTGGTGGCTCCGGTATTGAACTGCGTATTGACCTGGTCCTCTTTATAACCTCTCAAAACGGGTTCCATGGCGTAATTACCTCGCTTGATGACCCCGAATCCAGGTTGTGCATTGAAAATCTCGCCAACATCATGAATGTTTTTTAATTTCCAGGATTCTGCTATGATTTGCGACCTTAAAAGATTATTCGGCTGCTTCCCTACAATGATGATTTCATCCATGTAGATGGTATCCTGTTGCGCTTCAACACAGTAGACAGCAGAGGTCATAAAAAGGACTAAAAGAAGAATATTTTTGTATTTCATATCGATCATTTGTTAGAAATTCAACCTAAACACATTACCATTGGATTGAAACTGTTTTTTGGAACACGGAACTGAATCTGGTATGAGAATATGGCAGGCCGCTGTTTTGTTCTTATGATGACAGGCAATCAGCATGATGCCTGATCGTCAGAAAAATCTTCTTAGGGCTCTGCTATCCTCCTTATCCGAAATGTTAAAAAAACAGACTTTCTTTATCGATCAGGAAATGAATTTGGGAGGGGGGCCGGTGATTTCAGGAAAAATCTCGTAAACGGGTTGAAGGTACAGCTTATTATTTAAACTGAAGGAATAATCCATGGACTTCAGGAATAATGTTTCCGGGGAGAGAAAGATCATGTTTGAAGTGTCGATGGAAGGAGAAGGTAATCTTGGCGAAGGAGCATCTTTCATGTCCCTGGTTCGTTCCACAATGGCTTTTAGATAGCAAAGATCAACATTGTATGGCAGGTGCATTTCTTCTGAAATAAATTCCTTTTCAGTAAAATTCCTGTCATTCCCGTTCAACTGCCGGGAAAAGGAGGCAAAAATGACCGGATGATACGGTATAACAAAAAATACCATATAATATACCAGTAAGAATATGCCTATTAATCGCCTCATTCCTGCTTAATTTTCAATAACTTACCTCGCTGGGCTGATATTTAAACATTGGTTTCTTGTCTCTGAGAATAAATTTGGGTTTTGAAAACGGTGCCAGGCGTTCCAGAAAATCAAGAACAGCCAGAATAGGTGCTCCGTAATAAAACTTTACATCCGTATTGAAATCCCACAAATGCTCAACGTAGGTATACAACTCATAGGGATTATCGCCAATATTATCCTTATCACGGTCAAATCCCATATAATCATCAAAATAATTATTTTCCCAGATATTCATGCTGGCTGTTTTGCCTTCAGCAACAACCTGGGCCAGGTTGTTATGGAAATAATTTTGTTTGATCAGGTTTCCTTCCTGATTAGTATGAAAGAACATCCCTGCACGGCAAAAGGCGATCTCGTTTTGGGAGATCGTGTTGATCTTGTCAATTTCGTAGGGTGACACATCGAAATGAATTCCTTCGGCAGAATAGATAAAGCGATTATTAAGGATCTGGTTTGAGGATGTTTCCTTCAATCCAAGGCACATTCCACTTTCGCCCTGAGAATTCATGATCAGGTTATCGATCATGATGGTTCGTTCACTGTACATCAAAAATACGCCGACCGAGTTCTCATAGAACTCATTGCCCTGTATGCGGTTATTGTGGGCGTACATGAAATGGATGCTGTACCGGTTGCCAATCCCCTTGTTATCCATGAACAGGTTTTCTTCCGAGTACCATACGACCATATCCCTGACATCATGCCAGTAATTGCCCATCACCGTGTTGTATTTTGCCCACCAAAGACGGACACCATCCCCTTTCAATGCTTTGGACCTTCTGGTCAAAGAAGAAATTTCACAATGAAAGACAAGGTTGTGATCAGATTTGAAGATATCCACTCCAAAAAGGCATTCTTTGATACGGCAATTTTCAATCACATTGTAATTCCCGTATATTTTTACCCCGCTGTCTATTCGATCATGGGAACCACCAGAATTGGTGATGGTCAGGTTCATGATTTTCGTACTATCACACTCAAGGTGAATGACCGACTCCAGGTCCATGCCCGTTATGATGGCCAATCCCTGGCCATTAATGACCAGCCTGTCGGTCGTAATATGAACAGGTCCCATGTAAATTGCCCTGTCCAATATCAATGTATCACCGGGAAGAGCCTTATCGAGCAGCGGTTGAAGAGGTATGGGTTTGGTCTGGGGCAACTGCTCCTCAACCGGTAATAATAATCCGAATTTTTTTCCTTGTGAAAAACATTTCAGGGGGACCCAGGCTGTCATTGAACATACAACCAATCCGTAGAGGAAATATTTATAGATTCTACCTGGTAATAAACCTATATGATGCTGATTTGCTTGCTTCACAATAAAAAATATTTAATTACCATCCTGCTTCAGGTGACAGCCCCGGAGCAGTTTCCCTGCGTCAACCGGACGTCCTCAGGCTTTTGCGTTTTACCAGTATCGCCAGGATAAACAGGACAAAGACCGCCAGAGCAATGAAAAAGCCGGCATAAGGATAGGACATGGTCGTAAACTGAGCCACCTTACCTTCCCCAAAGACCGTTGGCATGAACTCCTTAATGCCCTCAAATGCTCCGCCACCGTGCAAAGCCAGATGGTGACCGTACCAGTACAACCCGATGATGTACATTATTAAAAAGTAAAACGGCAATAAGGCAGGGACAATGGCAAAGAATAAATTGACTTTTTTGGGAGTAAAAACGAACACCAGTCCCAATAATCCAAGGATAACGAAAAGATAGGGCGAGTAGATCATTAATCCATCAAGAAATTTGAGGAATTTTGGTGTGACATTTATTTTGATGGCAGACCCGGTTGCCGGATCAATGATCTCGTTTCCGCTGGCATCCTTTTTCGTATCAAACACATAATAGACCGGATAGGTCAACGACTTGTCCCTGTTTCTTCCCTGTGTTATTCTGTACATACCAATAAAATGATTAATGGCATTCATTTCCACCAGGCAGTCAGCTCCGGCTTGCCCTGAAGCCAGTTCTTCCCGTTCTTTCTGTCCCTCACACCCATTGTAGACGCCATTATACTTGAATTCAATGCGGATTCCATCCGGATACATGGATTTTGGGTATTGATGGCTTTGCAGGGCCACCCACCAGATGGGCAGGAAGTAGGTTAAAACAAGAAAGATGATTGCCAGCCCACCATAAATTTGATATTTTTTCATAGCGATAAAGTTCAAAGAAAAGTCTGCGGTCATTTGGCTGTTACACCAGCCTGTTTCATCATATACGCAATACCGTCATATAGATCCTGATCGGAACAATCCGTACATGAACCCCTGGGGAGCATCACACCGTAGTTACCGTTAGGAACACCGTTGATGACACTTTGGTGAAGCACGCTCATACCCTTTGCGGCCATCTCTTCCCAACGGGGTTTATCCGTCAGCGCAGCTGCTCCTGCCACACCAGTCATGTGACAGGCAATGCAAGCCTTTTCATACACAAGTTTCCCGTTTTCAACATTTGCTGTCAGCGTTTTCGGTTTCTTATCACCACCTGAACCTCCGCAATTAACCAGGGAAAGCCCCGCCACGATCATCACTAGTAAAATGCAAATCTTTTTCATAAAAATTCTTATTGAATGATTGTTATACCTATAATGATGTAAAAGTAATAAATTCATATAAAACAGGGAATCGGAATTCATCACCCTTCCGATTCCCTGATTATCCAGCCTGTATTATTGGGTCTGTATCCCTTTCATATAGGCTTCGGATTTGAGCTTCATATACTGAATGATCTTATCCGTATTTTCAGCTGAAACATTCTGATTGGGCATGGCCAGCTTATATTTTTGCCGCATGGCTTCAATATCAACTTCTTTCATGTGTTTTTCCGGATTCATGATCCATGATTTCAGCCACTCATCGTTCCTGCGCTTGTCAACCATGAGCAGATCCGGCCCGTTGTATTCTTCTCCAAAACGGTGACATGCATTGCAACCATGATTCAGGAATTCCATCTCGCCGGTGAGCATATTCTTCATTTCAATGGAAGATGGCTTAAAGGACTGCATCTTCATATCCCACTGCACACGGGAAGCATAAGCCAGAAGCCTGTCATTTTCAGCTTTTTCGTTGAAATTGACCTTCAGGTATCCCATGAGCTGAATTTCATCCGGATGATGGATCTTGTCCAAAAGCAAAGGATACATACCAGCTTTGTCAGCCGTAAAATCCAGTGTAGCCGTTTCTCCGGGACGCCAGCGATACATCTGGTCATAGGAAGCAATCTCATACACATAATGATCCAATTTACTGGCGCCATGATTGGTCAGATGGATATAGACCTTTTGTCCCTGGTTCACTTCAATATCGGATGGAGTTACCGAATTGTTGCTAATGGTTCCATACACATGGACTTCACCACCCTGTTCCACCACTTTTTCTGCTCCCATATCAGTGTAGTACTGAGATTTGGCATTGGTCGTAATATCGGTACCCGGAGGATAGGTATCAATGGGAGTAAACATATCCTTCTTTATTAATATGGTATAATGAGGCTCTCCCATAGGTATCGGCAGATCGTAAATGATCTTCATTTCATCACCGCTGATATCGATAAGCTGGTGATTTTGCGGATGAAGCGGCCCCACCGGATTGAACCTGTCGATGGAAAGCTTGTTCAATGCGATCAGGTAATCACCGGTGGGCTCTCTCGTATCTCCGTGAGAGGATACCAGGTGACCGATATTATAATGGGAAGGTACATATCCCAATACCTTCAGATTGATATAGTCCCATTTCGTAATCCTGGAATCGACGTAAATGGAGGTATAGATGACACCAAGTTCATCATCGTACTGGTTGTGCAGTGGGCCCAGACCTACTTCAACACTGCCATGCAGGGCTGATTCCAGAGAAATGATCGGAATGCCATAATTATCATACCCTTCGAAGTTCTTCTCATCGATGGCTTTCATTATTTTCTCAAAAGAGTAGACCCATGCATGGGAATCCAGTTTACCAGCCACTACGATATAATCTCCTGTAGGATCCACATCCACTCCGTGAGGGGATTTCGGTTCAGGAACAAGGTAAAGCAGCCCTTCCTGAATGGATACCTCAATCGGGATCACTTTGTGACCATTGATGACCTTATATTTACCCTGTGCTAAAACCTGCTCGGCTTTTTTCCAGTTGGTCACGTGCAGATAGTCAACGTCCCGGCTGGAGCAGCCTGCCTCAAAAGGAGGCCGGCCGCTTTCCATACCGCCATAGTACATTTCGGTACAGAATGAATTGGTAAAGCCCCACCCATCGCTGGCTAACTTACCGGCATCTGACAAATCCTGGGTGTATGGCGGAAATTCAAAGGTGAAAGAATTCTCAAGATCGACTTTACCTGTTTCATTGTCAAATTTCCAGTACGTTAGTCCACCGCGCCAGTATTTTTCAAAATTGGCCTGTGACAGGGGGTAGTACTTTCGGTCGAACGGAGCAGGATACTGTGTGGCTTCCAGAATATATTCCGAGTTTGGTGTAAAGAAATTTCCGCCATGGTCGCTCCTGAACAAAGGATTCTGAAGTACGTCTTTCACTTCCCAATCCTCCAGGCTTACAATGAAAATCCTCGGATTGGCTTTATCATTGACGGTTGCCCATTTACCATCATACACCCCATTGGTTTCAGAATATCCGGGGTGATGGGTATCACCCCAGAGAATTTCCTGGCCATCAATGAATCCTTTCTCCATCAGTTTTTTTGTTTCCATGCTGTACCCATAGCCAATTTCAGGCTGACGTGTGCAAATGGGTACATATTTCAACATACGCATGGAGGGAACCGTGTACATAGGCATATTTCCGGCCTGTCCGCCTGAGTTCAGGGCCACGTACTCGTCAGCAATATTATCAGGCGTGTAAGTTTTGGCAGCAGCAAGAACGTCTTCGGAGTTCAGTCCCCTTCTTTCAATGATATCTTTCAGCGATTCTTTACCAAAAGGGGCCCCCATTTCCAAATCAGCTCCCTGTTTCCCACCTCCGCAGCTTACAAGGAATGCGGTGAATCCAATCAGTAAGGTGAAAAGTGGGATATTCAATGTGGCTTTTTTTATATTCTTCATTTTTCCTGATTTTTAAAATTCGTTAAATCAATTTACTGTTGTTCCTCGAGCGTAATCCTAAGCAATTCCTTTGCACGGAGTCCAACATCCGCTGCCTTGACCTGATATTGCCAGTATTGTTCAGCCCATAAAAATGCGTCCCTATACTTACCTTCCTTGGCATACCGCTCATGGTTTGTTTTGGCCAGTTCTGCCTGGTTCAACTGATCAACAGCATCTTCAACAAGGGCCTTGACATAGGAGTGATCCTGGTAATTGTTCTGCGTAAGCCAATCCACCACACTGTTGATAACAGCCTGGGTTTCATTGATGACTTTGATCTTATCCTCATAGTTTTTCTTGAATTCTGCCAGTTGCTCTTTGGTAAGCACCTCTTCTTCTCCGGCTTCAGGACCCTTATAATTCTTGGGCCTGACCAGGAAAATACCTTCCATCTCAAGGTGGAGTGCAGAGCAGAATTCCGTACAGTAAAAGGGGAAAACACCGGGTCTGTCAGCCACAAACGTTAATGAAGCTGTTTTTCCCGGCTCAAAGCTTCCGTGTTTTCCATACGTATCAATGGTAAAACCGTGGGTTTCATCCTCTGCCCTTTCGAGATTAGTCAGATGGAATGTAACCACATCCCCTTCATTGACCTCAACAATTTCAGGTACGATATGCGATCGGATCAACGTTCCAAAAACATGAACCCGGTTACCCTCTCTCTCAATTTTTTCCATCCCGGCAACCGTTTTATATTCACTGATTTCACCGGTTCTTGTATTGGTTCCGGTTTCATACCGTATGATCGGCTTGATGGTTGTACGCAGAACGGCAGTAGATCCGTAAATATTCGCCTGCGGTATGCTCATCGTATAAATATCCACCATTTCATCATCCGCCGAAATATCGATGAGATGCTGGAAGCTGGGACGCACCGGTCCTACGCTTGGATAATTGTCGTAGATCCCTTCCTTATCGACCGCTATCAGGTAATTGGAATGCGGTTCGGCTGAAAGACCCTGAGGGATCATTAAATGGGATGGTTTGAATGTCAGGGGTAATTCACTTTCTTTCTTTAACGAAGTGTAATTCCACCTGACAATTTTTTTATCATCATAGAATGAAGCGTAAGCCACATTCTTCCGGTATTCAAAAATAACATCCTGAGCACCTTTCCCCAGGGGAACAGAGCCATGCAGCACGGTACTCTTGTCGATCAAAGGTATGCTCCCATCGGTTTGTCCACTGTATGACCCGGCACTCATGGCATTTTTTACTTTCCCGAAATCGAACACAAACGCCTCATCGGAAGCCGTGATGAAGTATTTGCCGTCGGGGGTAACCTTGACTTTGGAGACTTTTTGTCCAATATCGATCATGGCAATGGCTTTGGCCTCAACAGCCTTGCCGAGTGTCACCACATCCGATTCGTGAACACTAACCTTGGCAGCGCCCGTCAGCTTGGTGAAATCAATCACATAGAGGTAATGTGCATCCCCTTTCCTGGCAATGCCTACAATAAGTCCGTGGCTTTCCAGACGCCCGGCATCAAAATAATCCATCGTAAATGGCGGTAGCTCAAGGGTAAACGACTCTTCCTTGATAATTCTTCCGATGTGATGCCCCGTTTCGGTTTCTCCAACCGGGTCATAAAACTTCCAGAAGGTGATCCCTGATTTGGCATCGGCTAGCGTGTTGGCTTTATTGTCCCATGGGGCAGGGTATTGACTGGTCTGAATGATATATTCCGTATTCTGTGTCACCGCTACCGCACCAAAGGTGCTTGTGAACAGCGGGTGTGCCAGAACCTGCTTGGTTTCAAAATCATCCAGTCCAAGCATGGCTATTCTTGAATTGGCGCCATCGGAATAAAACAGATACTTCCCATTGAATTTCCCATTGGTTTCAGCCAGGGCTGGATAACGCATGTCACCGTAAGAGTAAATCAGATTATCAGGCGAATTTTTTTTCAGCATCAAGGAGCTTTCATCATCAAAACCATACCCTTGCCAGGGTTCCGGTGAAAACACCCCTACATACTTGTAAATTCGCATGGAAGGTATGCCGTAAACAACCATTGTCCCGGAATTACCGGTGCCTAGGAATGCAAAATATTCATCCCGGCCCCCTCTGGGCATGAAAGTTTTAACGGCTGCCAACACATCCTGGTCATCCAGACTCCGGATATTTTGGACTTCTTGCAGTGTCTGCTGTGCGGACACCGGTTGTGGCAACCAGGCGACGAGTAGCCAGGCAATAGCCAAAACAAAAAATCTTGTAAACAAATTACTCATAATTTTTCATTTTAAAGGTTAGCATTGTCGACAAAAGTAAAAAAAAATTAAAATATGCTATACAAAGGTATTATTTTATTTTTTCATGCAGGAAAACTATTTTTTTGTATGACTTTTTTGCGGTGAAAACCTGTCTGAGCGTAGTGGTTTGCAGGATCCAAATAATTTCCTTCCAGTAAATCTGCCATGGGTCATGCAAAATACAGTAGCCATCGTGGTGGTGTTCGCAATCTACCATTCCAAAAAAACACGAATTGTGCAGATCCAGCGGCTCAAAAGAGTTAATGATCTCTGCAAGTGTTTTATTCTTTGAATCCTGGCTCAATTTGAATCCGCCACTTCTTCCCCGCATACTCTCTGTGTATCCCATTTTTGTCAGATTCGTCAACAGTCTTCGTAAATAGCGCAACGGAACATGCAGCTGCCCGTACAATTCCTGGGCAGTATAAACCTTTGCAGTGTCCCGTGACATGGCAATTAAGACCTGCAATGCATACTGGGTGGTTTGATTGAGGAACATAATTAACGTAACATTAATAGATCCAGGCTATTCCACGCTGATCAGGACCGGAACAACCTATTGATTTCAGGTAAATTCCAACTCTTCAAAAAAATCACAATATTAAACATTTAATTGATAATAATACCATGTTGTAGAATTTTTTTTCTGATGATTTTCTGAGATATATCCGCACATTGAGTGCGGTGGCCTGCATCATTTGGTCAAAACTGAAAAAAATATCGCCATCCATTTTAATTATATTTTTTATTTTTAACCGGCATTTCCAGGATGATGAAAGCAGGGCATTTTATAGTATTCAAAGGTCTGAATATGATAGATTTAGATCCCAACATGGCTTAACGTATTATCAAGAAAGAATGAATATGCATCACTTATTACGCAAGGTCAGCAATAAATTTTCGTGTACGATTCCGTTCCTGTTGATCATTTGCTTTTCGTTGCCTTTCAATAAGGACAGCTATGCGCAGGAAGACGACCCGGTCAAAATGTTCCAGGTTTGCGGGGTTTGCCACAGCATAGGAAAAGGGAAACTAATCGGTCCGGATTTATACAAGGTGACCGAGCGGCGCGACCGGGACTGGCTGATCCGCTTTATCAGGAATTCAGAAGAGGTGATCCAGTCGGGTGATGAATATGCAATCAAACTTTTTGAGGAATACAACAAGGTAACCATGCCGCCGGTCACCTACACCGACGAACAAATCAACCTGTTGATAGATTACATAGCGAATTACGATCCTGCACAGGCGGTAGTTGCCACTGCCCCGGCAGCTCCTGTCGCTCCGGTTGAGATCGATGGCAAGCCTTATGTTTTCATGAGTGAATCTCATCACCCGTGGGCTTATTACAGGCTTGCCTTTTTCGTTTCCCTCCTTCTCCTGGTTCTCTCCCTGGTTGATCTGATATTTTTAAAATTCATCAAAGCAAAATTTTTTCACATCTCAATCATACTGATCACCCTCACTATCATTTCAGGAATTACGGTCAAAGAGGCACAGGCCTTAGGCCGCCAGCAATATTACGAGCCAGACCAACCCATAGCCTTTTCACATTACATCCATGCAGGACAGAATCAGATCGACTGCCAATACTGCCACAGTACAGCCACGATCAGCAAAAGCGCCGGGTTCCCTTCTCCACAGCTTTGCCTGAACTGCCACAATGTAATTCAAAAAGGAACCTACAGCGGCACTGCTGAAATTGCAAAAATCAGTCAGTCGATTTCCAGTGGGAAAAGCATCGAATGGATCCGGGTGCATAACCTGCCAGATCATGTTTACTTCAACCATGCACAGCATTTCAAAACAGGGAAGATGGACTGTACGGAGTGTCATGGTGAGGTGGAGAAAATGGACCGGGTACGCCAGGTTCATGACCTGGGTATGGGTTGGTGCATTGAATGTCACCGGACCCAGCAAGTGCAGTTTCTGGAGAATGAATTTTATGCCGCCTACAAGCAACTCCATGAAGATCTCAAAACAAACGACAAAACGTTTGTCAGTGTGGATGATGTGGGCGGAACAAATTGTGCAAGATGTCATTATTAATAGTTAATCACCTGGTATTCAACAGCTCTCTATATGAAAAAATACTGGAGAAGTATAGAAGAAAATCAACGTCTCGCAGGGCAACAGGGCTCGGAAAAATCTTGCCACAGTCGTCCGGAATTTTCAGCCGACGGATTAAATGCTGAGGAAAAGGCGGGCAAGCACAGCAGGCGGGATTTTCTGAAGATGCTGGGCTTCACGGCGAGTTACGTTGCCATGGCCAGCAGCTGCGAAACACCGGTCAGAAAGGCCATACCGTATCTCAATAAACCCGAGGAAATTGTCCCGGGCATTGCGAACTACTATGCTTCAACTTTTTATGATGGACATGAATACTGCAGCATCCTGGTAAAAAACCGTGAAGGAAGGCCTATCAAAATCGAAGGAAATTCGCTTTCCACCCTCACCAAGGGAGGAACCTCCGCCCGTGTTCAGGCATCGGTGCTTAGCCTCTACGACCTTCAACGCCTGAGGGGACCGGTGAAGGACCATCAAACGGCAGATTGGGCGACAGTTGACGGGGAAATTCAATCCGCCCTGCAACAGATCCATTCCGGCAATGGAAAGATCGTCATTCTCAGCACAACCATTATAAGCCCTTCCACGAAAAAAGTGATCGAAAATTTCAGGGCTGTTTACCCTACCACCGAATGGGTTATCTATGACACGGTATCAGCTGCCGCTATGCTCGATGCCAACCAGGCCAATTTTGGCCTGCGGGCTATTCCCTCCTACCGGTTTGACAAAGCCAACCTGATCGTTGGATTCAACGCTGATTTTCTCGGTAACTGGATACTCCCGGTAACCTATGCAAGGGATTACGCCACTACACGCAAGCTGACCAAAGGTAATTCTTTGTCAAAACATATCCAGTTTGAATCATACCTGTCGTTAACAGGCTCCAATGCCGATACCAGAATACCCATCAAGCCAACAGAAGAGCTGGCTGTACTCTTGAATCTGCTCAAGGAGGTTTCCCTGGCATTGGGTTTACCTGCTATCCAATCTCCGGCAAGTTCCCTGGATCTGTCGGGATTGGCAAAAGAGCTGCTGGAGAACAAGGGTAAATCACTTATCGTATCGGGCACCAATGATTTCTATATCCAGGCTGCCGTCAATCGCCTGAACGATATCCTGGGCAACTATGGTACAACGATTGACCTGGCCCATCCGGTCATGATCAAACAGGGCAGCGATCACAAGATGGCCGAATTGATCAGTTCGATGAATTCAGGACTCGTTCATGGGCTGATCCTCCTTGGAGCCAATCCGGTATACGATTATCCCCTGTCCCAGCAATTCATCAATGGGCTCAAAAAAGTGTCGCTGACGGTATCCTTCAGCGACACTCCCGACGAGTCAGCCCGGCTATGCCAGTACATCTGCCCGGACAACCATTACCTGGAATCCTGGAATGATGCAGAACCCATCAGGGATTCCTTCAGTCTGACCCAGCCCGTGATAAAAACAATTTTCGACACGCGGCAGGCACAGGAAAGTCTTCTGAGATGGGCAGGCACTGACACTGACTACTACCATTTCATGCAAAATTTCTGGGAACAGAACGTATTTCCGAAACAAAGCCGGTTTGCGGATTTTATCAGTTTCTGGAATCAAAGCGTGCATGATGGTGTGTTTGAAGTAACCAGGCAGGATGCCTCACAACCAGTCTGCACACCCACCGATTTCAGTACGGTCAATGCCATCCCATCCGAAGGAACGGAACTGGTGCTTTATGAGAAAATAAGCCTTGGGACAGGCAAGCATGCCAATAATCCCTGGCTTCAGGAACTTCCGGATCCCATCACCAAGGCAGTATGGGACAATTACGCCTGTGTGGCTACTTCTTACGCAGCCAGGCATCATCTAAAAAATGAAGATGTCATTAAAGTAAATGGGCTGCTCGAACTTCCGGTCCTGGTGCAGCCCGGTCAGCACAAGGACACCATCGGCATAGCCATCGGATATGGCCGGACAGGTGCGGGGCGGGTAGCTGATGGAGTCGGACAAAACGCGTATCCGCTCTTATCCTTTAAAGATGGATATTGTCAGCTGGCTGGCGCTACGGTCAGCATCGAAAAAATGGAGGGAAAAACCTATCCCCTGGCTACCACCCAGACCCATCATACCATGGAAGGGAGGGCCATCGTCAGGGAAACAACCCTTGAGGAATGGAAAGAAAACCCGAAATCAGGCAATGAAATGCACCAGGGTGTTGCCCAGCAAAACCAGACCCTCTATTCGCTGCCGGTTTTCAACAGTTTTCACTGGGGTATGGCGATCAATCTGAATGCATGCATTGGCTGCGGAAACTGCGTCATTGCCTGTCAGGTTGAAAACAATGTGGCCGTTATTGGCAAGGAAGAAGTTCGGAACCGCAGGATCATGCATTGGATCAGGATCGACCGGTATTATTCAGAGGAGGTGGATAATCCTGAAGTCACGCATATGCCGGTGATGTGCCAGCATTGCGACAATGCTCCTTGTGAGAATGTATGTCCCGTGGCTGCCACACCCCACAGCGACGAAGGATTGAACCAGATGGCCTACAGCCGATGCATTGGCACCCGTTACTGTATGAACAACTGCCCTTACCGCGTCAGAAGGTTTAACTGGTATGAATACACAAAACGGAAACGATTTAATTACAATATGGGCAATGACCAGGAAAAGCTTGTATTAAATCCGGATGTCACGGTGAGATCAAGAGGGGTGGTGGAAAAATGTTCCATGTGTGTTCAGCGGATTCAGGAAAAGAAACTGGAGGCGAAACTGGAAAACAGGACGCTCAGCGATGGGGAAATCAAGATGGCCTGTCAGGAATCGTGCCCGGCAGATGCCATCGTTTTTGGCGACATGAACGATCCGAACAGTGAAATCAGCCAAGTCATCACAAACCCCAGGGCTTACCAGCTTCTGGAGCAACTTCACACGCTGCCTTCGGTAAGTTACCTTACCAAGGTGCGAAACATGGATCCAATGGATAAAAAACGGAATTATTCGATCGATTATCCTGTGTACTGGTCAGAGGAGCAACAACAAAACGCTAATGGAGAGGTGACACATTAAGCCGATTCAAGCAGGATATAATACCATTTTGTTATGTATAAAACAGAAGTCAGAGGTGTACTCATAGAAGGCAATAAGAACTATGGTCAGATCACCCGGGAGATCCTGAAACCCTTCGAGGCTGACAAACCTCCAGGATGGTGGTACTTCGGTATTGTGATCTCAGCCATCATGGTTGCCGCCGGCCTATGGAGCCTGTATGTGCTGGTCTCGGAAGGTATCGGTATATGGGGGCTCAATAACAACGTTGCCTGGGGGTGGGACATTATCAATTTTGTCTGGTGGATCGGTATCGGTCATGCGGGCACGGCCTTTTCCATCTTTCTGCTGATCCTGAGGCAAAAATGGAGAACTTCCATCAACCGTGCCGCAGAGGCCATGACCGTCTTTGCGGTCATATGTGCATCACTTTTCCCCTTGTTGCACATGGGCCGGGTGTGGGACGCTTTTTTTATTTTCCCTTATCCCAACACCCGGGGGCCCTTATGGGTCAATTTCAACTCCCCGCTGTTCTGGGATGTCGTGGCCATTTCTACCTATCTGATGGCTTCCGGAATTTTCTGGTATATCGGAATGATACCCGATTTTGCCTCCATCCGTGAGCGGACTACTTCCAAAGTCAAGAAGGCTATTTACAGTTTTTTGAGTTTTGGATGGGTCGGCTCGGCCCGCGGCTGGTTGCGCTTTGAAACAACCGCCATCCTGCTTGGCGGCTTGACCGCACCCCTGGTGATCTCGGTTCACTCCATCGTTTCCATGGACTTTGCCACATCGGTCGTACCAGGCTGGCATACCACCATCTTCCCGCCTTATTTCGTGATTGGCGCCATATTTTCCGGATTTGCCATGGTGCTGACACTCATGATCATCGTCCGAAAAGTATTCAAATATGAAAGCTTTGTAACCCAGAGCCATCTGGATGCCATCGCCCGGATCCTCACCTTCATCAGCCTGATCATGGGTACGGCCTACCTGACCGAATTGTTCACCGCATGGTACAGCGGCACAGAATATGAGATGTTCACCTTCATGAAAAACAGGATCACCGGAAACTATACGTTTGCTTACTGGGCAATGCTCATTTGCAATGCCATTGTACCGCAATTTTTCTGGTTCAAGAAAATCAGGAAAAAACTTCTGCTGGTTTTCATCATATCAATCATCATCAACATCGGGATGTGGTTTGAACGTTATGTAATTGTGGTTACGTCCCTATCCAAGGATTTTCTGCCATCTGCCTGGATGCCATATCATGCTACCATTTACGAACGACTATTTTATGTCGGAACCCTGGGGATTTTCATTATGGGCCTGCTCATATTCTTCCGGTACATTCCGATGATGGCCGTCAGCGAACTCAAGGGTATTTTGAAGGAAACAAGCAAGACTAACGCTATAAACCATGGGAAAAATTAACATCATTGGCATTTATGATGACCCCGACATCCTGGTGGCTGCTTCTAAACGGATCAGGGATGAAGGGATCAAAATTAAGAATGTCTTCTCGCCTTTCCCCATTCATGAACTTTGGGGGGTGCTGGGGCTGAAAACCCGCCTGCCGTTGCTGACATTTCTTTACAGCACAGTCGGGCTGATTTTGATTTATGTTTTTTTATATTGGTCATCGGTGATCAGCTATCCGCTGAAGTTTGGCGGGAAACCCCTTAACACCCTCTCATTTGTCATCATTCTTTTTGTAGGAACCATCTTTTTTGGCGTTTTTTTCACCTTTACCACGTTCTTTATCCGACAAAAAATAGGGCCTGGTAAAAAAGTGACCATGATCGATCCGCGGACAACGGACGACAAATTCGCCCTTGTAATTGAAAAGCTCTCTGATTTTTCAGCGGAGGATGTGGTTCGGATTACGAATATCCTGAAGGAAACCGGCGCATCAGAAATTTTTCAAAAACCTGAGCCGGAAGGTTATATTGCAGAAGAACATGATTAACCCTGATGCCTATGAAGAAGAATAGTCTAAACCATATGCTGCTCCTCATCGGCTTTCTGAGCCTGCTGATGAGCTCCTGTAAACACGACAGGAACCACCCGGGATATGCTTACATGCCCGATATGTATTATTCGGAACCGTATGATCTCTACACCGCCAATCCGATCTTCGCCGATAGCATTACCATGCAGGGTCCTGTCGAAGGAACTATACCCAGGGGACACATGCCTTACTCCTACCAGGCGAAATCAGCCGATGATCAGAAACGAGCCGGCGAGGAACTCGAAAATCCCATTGCCCTAGATGAAGCAACACTTGCAAGCGGTAAGGAACACTATGAAATCTTTTGTGCCCTGTGTCACGGGCCCGCGGGAAAAGGCGACGGAACACTTTTCAAGAGCGGGAAATTCATTGCACAACCGACCTCGCTCGTGGAAGATTATGTCCAGGGCAAAAAGGATGGTGAAATCTATCACGTGATCACCACGGGATCCGTATCGGGCCTCATGGGAGCGCACGGTGCACAGATTACACCCAAGAATCGCTGGGAAATCATTCACTATGTGCGGAAATTGGCTGAATAACCGACCTATAAAACGAGAAAATAAATTATGGAAACGACCTATACAGACACCCAGCTGCATATTTCCAGAAGATTTACTTATCTGACCTTTGCCATGATGGGAATCGGACTGATCACCCTTGCCGCCGGATTCCTGGTCAATCCGGTGAAAACATGGGCAAATTACCTGATGAACAATTATTATTTCCTGTCACTGGCCATCGGCGCAACATTTTTTGCAGCACTGCAATATATCACCCACACAGGTTGGTCTTCCGGTTTTATCCGGGTTCCGCATGCCATCGGAAACGTTATCCCGGCCATCGCAGTTTTAATGCTCCCGATCCTTATCGTTGGCATGCCTGATTTATATCACTGGGCGCATGACCAGGCAGCCAGCCACGACCCTGTCATTGCACATAAAGCACCCTATCTGAACATTCCTTTCTTTGTATTACGGTCTGTCATTTATTTCGTCGTCTGGATACTGCTCACCCGGCTCCTGAAGCGATTATCCCTGCGTGAAGATCAGGAGGGAGGACGGGCCAGCTTCCAGAAAAGTGAGTTCTACTCCAAAGTATATATTTTTGTATTAGCGGTGACTTTCAGTCTGGCTACATTTGACTGGATCATGTCGATCGACGTCCATTGGTACAGTACGATCTTTGCTTTCCGCAATTTCGCCATGGCTTTCTACCATGGGACTGCGGTGATCGTACTGATCATCATCATTTTAAATAAATCCGGTTATTTCCCCTTCCTGACGCGAGCTCATTTGAGTGACTTCTCCAAGTATATTTTCATCCTCAGCACCATTTGGGCTTATCTGTGGTTCTGCCAGTACATGCTGATATGGTATGCCAATATCCCGGAAGAGACCGTGTATTATCTTCCCAGAACAAAGGGTGAATTCCAGGCATTTTTTTACCTTGAACTGATCATCAACTGGGCTGTCCCGTTTGCACTTCTGCTTTCCAATTACCTGGTTTCACATAAAAATACGCTGCTGGCTATTTGTGTGATCATCATCCTTGGACAATGGATCGACCTGTACCAGCAGGTTATCGTCGGAACCTACGGAAAACTTGAGATTGGATGGATCGAAGTGGGTATGTATGTTGGTTTTGCCGGATTGTTTACCTATCTCGTTGGCAGATCGCTGTCCAAAGCTCCCCTGGTACCCAGGCATCATCCTTACCTGGAAGAATGCCTGCAACACCACTGATGCGTGATTCATTCGGGCGATTTTGAACCGAAAGGCAATTTTACTGTTTGACGGGCTCAATGCCCTCCGTTTTTGGAAAATACAATCCCTGTTGCCAGGCCTTCTTCATTGATGAAAGGCAACAGATCCGCCGGAATATTTTTAGCACCTGCAAAATTTGTTTCTGCCAGTTCAGCAGCATAAAAATCAGCACCCAGCAGATCCGCCCCTGAAAAATCCGCTTCCTGCAGGTGGGCCCCTTTAAACGAAACCTCGTGCAAGCGCGCATGGACAAAACTGCAGGTTTCCAGACCTGCCCCGGTAAAATCAGAATAACTGTAATCGGCTGAATCGAATCGGGAACCGGAAAAAACGGTAATGATAAATTTGACTTTGATCGCTTTACTATGCGAAAAATTGGAATCCATAAGCTCAGATTCTTTCATCAGCGCATTCGAAAAATCAGCATTGATGAACGAAGAACGGTGGCCTTTGACACCAAACATGTTGGCCCCCCTGAAATCAGCAGAATCCAGACAGGCATCATTGACAGATGTTCGAAAAAGCACGGACTGGGACAGGTCACAATGATCCATCCGGCTCTCATCAAAAGAAGACCAGCGCAAATCGGCTAACCGGAAGTCTGAACCAGTGAAGATACTACCATCTGCCAAAGCAGTCCGGAAACTGACACCCCGGAAATCACCACGGCGAACCTGCGCATTTTCCCAACGAATACCATCCAGGTTCTGAAACCGAAAATCATCACCATCTTTTGGGGTAGCAACATTCCCGGTTTGGCGCTGTTTCCCGTCAGCCAAATACTGTTCCTTCCGAATGAGTTCCTGCCTGTAGGCAGCGGTAGTGGAAGTGGGAAGTGGAAGTAAATTGGACGTGTCAGGCGGATTTGAAAATAAATCATCCACAGGATCCGATGGATCCAGCCAGCTGCAGGAACTAACCACCGCAAACAGACAACTGAATCTGAGCAGATGATGAATAAAATGTTGCATCATGTAAAATCATCCTTTTTTAAAGCGGTCAAAAATAACGTTTTCAATCATTCTTTCTTTAAAAAATTGGAATTTCACAGAATTTTCACCGAAACGCCTGAAAATGAACATTTTTAACAATGGCATTCATTGACTTACCGATTCCTGTGTTCCTTCCTCTTCTCAACTACCCTCGCGACAACCGCTATGAAAATTTGCAATCGTATTTCGTGCTGCATTTAAATCAAGGTCGTTATTTTGTTTTTGATGAAAAAACACTACTTTTGTGGCCGTTTTCATGTACGTGTTTGTTCAATTCCAGCAATAAAATCGTTACGATCAGGATGGGATTGAGGCCGTCTGAAAACGTGTTTGAATTTTCAATCGTTCATTTGGATCAACCCATTGTTCTGCTGATTGAGTTCAAATCAATTCGGGATGTAGCGCAGTCCGGTTAGCGCGCCACGTTCGGGACGTGGAGGCCGTGAGTTCAAATCTCACCATCCCGACTCCCGGTTTTCTCTCTTCTCTGGAGAACCGTCTTAGTACATTCAGACAAGTTTGCAATCATCTTTATTTCAGAGTTTTGACCATCCTCTACAACAATCACATCAATATCTTATATATATTTATAAATTCTTTATAAAAATTAATGAAAGTATTTGGAACAGAGAAATATTTAATTACCTTTGCATGGTCAATTTCTTCTTGGAAAATCATTTTCTGACATCGTCCATGAATTCAAACACTTCCAGACATTTATCCGTTTTCGCCATTACATAGTCAGGGAAGAATCAACCAAAGATCCATTATTCCGAATTCTATCATAATTATAGGGAGTATTTTTCAATTAATAAAAAACTAACAAACGATCAATCATTAAAAACCAATTTTCGGAGGACAAATCATGAAAAAAAATCTGTTATTTGTTATCGCAGCTGTCAGCATGATGCTGATTTTTGCTGGTTGTGCCAAGGTGCCCCAGGCCGAGATCGATGCGGCCAAGGCTGCCATTGAAGAAGTAAGAGGTGCCCAGGCTGATATCTATCTGCCGGGAGAATTCACTGCCATCAATGATTCATTGAGAGTGGCATTGGAAAGAGTGGAAGCTCAAAAGGGTAAACTCTTCAAGAGCTACAAAAATGTAAAGACCCTGCTGGCGACTATCCCGACGATGGCCGCTACCATTAAATCCAATACTGAAACGAAAAAGGCTGAAGTGAAAGCTGAAGCTGAAGCTACTCTGGCTACGATCACTGCCATGCAGCTCGAAAACAACACCCTTGCAGCCAAACTGCCCATGGGCAAAAACGAAAGAGAAGCTGTTGAAGCCATTAAGGCAGAACTTGGCGTGGTTGACGGCGCCATCACGGAAGTTGCCACGATGCTTGCCAATGGTGACTTTATGGGTGCACTAAATAAGGTCAATGCCATCAAGCAGCAGGTTGAGGCGAAAAACCTTGAAATCAAGGACGTCCTGACCAAAGCCAGAATAAAATTCTAAGCCTGAGTTATCAAACAAACTTTGTTCATATAGGCTGTTCAACACCGGTTGAACAGCCTTATTTTTTTTTTACTTTTGCCCATCATTTTAACCAGCCATGAAACGGAGCAAACGCAGGATCATAAGAATAATGTCAACCTTTCTTACCCTCATTGCCCTGGGTGTAGCCGTAACCTTCCTTCTGGTTCAACTTGCGCCTGACCCTCCTGTGGAACAAATAAGCAAAGCCAGGCAGGCCGTGTCCGCTGCCCGGTCGGTCAATGCACATATTTATGACCCCGAACAGTTCAAACGCGCCGAGCGCCTGTACGATTCAGCCCTCCTCCTGTGGAAGTTCCAGAACCAGGAATTCTTCCTCAAACGTAACTTTGATCCGTGTCGTTCTTGCGCCATCCTGGCTGAAACCAATGCCAAGCTGGCGGGCGACCACGCCGTGGAAAAATCCCAAAATCTGAAAAAAACCCTGCGAACCGACATTGATAAACTCCGGCAGGAGGTGCGTGATTTCAAAGTGATCTTCGACCGCCTTCCTATCGGGGATGACATGTCAAAGAAATACGAAAAAGGCAAGCTGCTTCTGGCTGAAAGTGAGGTGAATTACGAACAGGCCAATTACCTGATCAGCCTCGAAAAGCTTACCCAGGCGAAAGACCTGATCCACAAAGCCATGTCGTACACGAATAACCTGGTGGCCAATTATTTCAGCAACTATAACGCCTGGGTGAAATGGGCCGACCAGACCATTGACCTGTCCAGGAAAAATCATTCTGCCGCCATCCTGGTGGATAAGTTTTCAGGCAAATGTTATGTCTATAAAAATGGAGCCTTGAAATATACCTTCAACGCAGAAATGGGAAGGAACTGGATCGGCACAAAGCGTTACAAAGGGGATAAAGCCACTCCGGAAGGTTTTTATACGGTCACCAAGAAGAAATCAAACCATCAAACCAAATATTACAAGGCTTTGCTTTTAAATTATCCCAATGGGGAGGATAGACAACGTTTCTCAAGAGATGTCAGGGAAGGAAGGATATCGCGTTCAGCCCAGATTGGTGGTCTGATCGAAATACATGGCGGCGGAGGCAGGGGAGCTAACTGGACGGATGGATGCATTGCCCTGACCAACAAAGACATGGACATTATCTTCAACGCTGTCAGTGAAGGTACTCCCGTTACCATTATCGGCTCCCTTGTTGGAAGGGATGATGCATTTGAATAATCAGTACTTGAACCCATCAGGATAATTTAATATGAACCCGCACACGGCAAGCCAGCATATATCACCAGATAAGCCAACTTCCGGAAATGAATCTGCATCCTACGGTTCGGGTAAATCAGGATTCTGGCACCGTAACCCAACGCGGGTGGCTTTGAGCTTTTTGACCGGGACCATTGAAGTTCTTGCTTTGCTTATCTTTCTCTGGGCCTTTGTCTACTACCTGTTACCCAGTGTTCAGAATGCATCGCTCAGGGCCATGAAATCCGGAACTGAAGAAATCATTGTTGCTGACTCAACTGTGACTGACCTGGAAAAAGCGACCAAATCGATTGAAAATTCGATCAGTAAGCTCCAAAAACAGATGGATAAATACACCCCCGCGGCTGCCTACCTTACTATCAATACCAATGAGAACGAATTCGCCCTGTACCTGAAGAAAAAGCTGATCCGCCAGGGTCTCTGCTCAACGGGAAAATACGTTAAACTGGAAGCTGGAGAAAACCAGAAATGGATATTCAAGACGCCAAGAGGGGTCAGAAAAGTACTGAACAAACAAACTTCTCCCGTCTGGACGAAACCTGACTGGGCTTATATAGAAGAAGGACTGCCCATACCGCCGGTAAACCATCCCTCCCGCTATGACGCATATGCACTTGGGGAATATAAACTCGACCTGGGAAACGGATATATGGTCCACGGAACTCTTTACCAGCGGCTGCTTGGGAAACCTGTCACACACGGATGTGTCAGGATGGGCGATGAAGACCTGGAAGAAGTTTACAAAACCATGAGCGCGGGATCCAAAGTGTACATCTACTGATCATGAACATAGAATCGGTTAGGAAAAACAAAAGGATAGTGTTGATCTTTCTGGGATCTGCCGCGGCAGTTTTTGTGGCCTGGGCTTTCATCCTGGCCTGGAGGACACCCCGGCAGGAAGTGAAGAAAATCAACGAATTATATGCCGACACCTCCCTGAATGCTCCGGACAGGCTGCTGGCCCGTGACGCCATTTTCGATCTTCGCAGGGAAGAATCCTTCCTGCAATCACGGCTGACAATGGCTAAAAATGATTCCATCTGCCTCACCCTCGATATGCATGACAGCCTTCTTGTGCTCGAACTGCAGGGTGTGGTGATCCACCAGGCCAAAGTACACCAGGTGAAAATGAGTCCGATTTTTTCCAGAATACATCGCTCGGCTTTTTTCCGGCTGTTTGGAGAACCCTTCAAGGTTGACTCCTGCCGATCAACGATCATCAAAGAGCCAATCATCGTCCAGAAAGCCCCGGCCGACACTATTGAGGCAGCCCGTCAGGAAACGGTCCGCGATACCACCCCCCCGCCTCCCGCAACCTTTCATCTTTATCTGAATAAAGACATAGAATTGATCGTCATGCAGACAGGGGAGGCCGATCAGAAAAATGAAGTCTTTAAACATTTCATCAAAACCAACCGGAATCGTTACGCCAGTCTTTTCCTCGGTGATCTGTTTCGTTTTCAGGTACCTGATTACAGGCCGTGGATAAGGATTTATGTCGGCCAGGACGATGCCATCACCATCTACCGGGCCATTCCGTACCATTCACTTGTAACGATCAGAATCTGATCCTTATGCACCCGGTCTGGCTTGATAATTGTTGATTTGGTGGCTTAAATCATATCTGTATCATGAACCGATTTTTAATTATTGCCTTGAGCATGCTGCTGGCCTGCCAGGGTTTTGGCCAGGCTGACCAGATCTCCGGTCAGGATTCATCGAAAATTACCTCCAAAGAAAGTAAAAAGGAAGCCAGGCGTAAGCAGGAAGAGTGGATGAAGCAGGTCACACGAACCATGATCGAAAACCAAAGATTCGTCCTGGAAGCGGACTATATTTCCGGGAAAAGCGGCGTTCCCATCCCGGTCAATCCCTCCATTAATTTCATCATCATCGATTCAGCAAATGCAACCATGCAGTTGGGTTCGGCCACCGGGGCCGGCTGGAACGGAGTGGGCGGGGTCACCATCTCAGGAAGTGTGTCCAAATACGAGGTAACACGGGTCGAAAAAAAGAAATACGTTGCCTATAACGTGCTGATCATCGTCTTCACCAATCTGGGGACATACGATATTCACTGCGTGGTGACCGACGACGGCCGCGCTGACGCCACCATCAGGAGTACTACGTCCGGGCAGGTTTCTTATACGGGGACGCTCTATCCCCCTGAGATCTCAAGAATCTACAAAGGTTACGAACGTTACTGACCGGTAATCCTTTCAGGGTATTGCATCCTTAACCGGCAATCCGTGCTGTGGAAATAAAATTATTCTTACATTTGCACCGCCAAATGAATATCAAGCCACTTTAGCTCAGCTGGTAGAGCAGTTCACTCGTAATGAACAGGTCGTGGGTTCGAGTCCCATGAGTGGCTCACGCAAAAAGTCCCTGACGGGACTTTTTTGATATCTGATTAACGATTAACGGATAGTTGATTTGGGATTTAAATCATACATCAGATATCTGTACATCGTGCATCAGATATCTTATAAATTCTCCTTGAAATAATCGATGATTTTCTGGTTCAGGTGCACGCGGTCCTTGCCGCCAACTCCATGCCCGTGGCCCGGGTAGACAAAATAATCCACATCAACCCCAGCCTTTACACTCTGATCGATGAAGTCCAGACTCTGCTGCCACACCACGGTGGGATCTTCTGTCCCGTGGATCAACAGCAGCTTGCCTTTGAGATTGCCAGCCATATCCAGCAATGAAGAAGCCCTGTACCCCTCCGGATTCGTTTCCGGAGTATCCATGTACCGCTCCCCGTACATTACCTCGTAGTACTTCCAGTCGGTGACCGGCCCGCCGCACACACCCGCCTTGAACGCTTCAGGATGCCGGAGCATCATCGAAATCGTCATGAATCCCCCATAGCTCCAGCCATTCACCCCAATACGGCTGGGATCGACAAAATCCAGGGTTACCAGGTATTCCACGCCGCTCATCTGGTCTTCGACCTCCGCAGCACCCAAGTTCCGGAAGATGGCCTGCTCAAAACTCATTCCGCGGTTATCCGTTCCCCGGTTGTCGAGCGTGAAAACGACATACCCCTGCTGCGCCATGTAGTTCAGGAACAATCCGGCACCTGCCAGCCACGAGTCGGTCACAAGCTGTGAATGAGGTCCGCCATAGACATAGAGAAATACCGGGTACTTCTTTGAAGGATCGAAATCGATGGGTTTGATCATACGGCAATAGAGGTCGTCGCTGTGCCTGCCCCTGATCGTAAAGACCGTGGTCTCTCCCAGTTTGTATTCTTTCAGGGGATCGGAGTTATCCTGCAGTACCTGGACAATCCTGCCCTTGTTGTTGATCAGGTCGTATTCGTTGGCGATGTGTTCGCTCCAGCTGCTGTTGATATCGATCAGGTACTGCCCGCTTTTGTTCAGGATGGCGCTGTGAGTCCCTTTCAGCTTGGAATATTTCCGCGTCACATCGGATGTGAGATCTTTCGAGTAAATGTGCTGCTGAACAGGGCTCAGCTCATTGGATAGATAGAATACCTTTTCATCGGAGGGATCGGTTCCGAGGAACTCCGAAACGTTCCAGCTTCCGTCGGTGATCTGACGGATCAGGATCCCGTCGGTCGAATACAGGTAAAGATGGCTGTAACCATCGCGTTCGCTGAACCAGATGAACCGGTCGGGTCTGGAGTTGAGGAAATAAAGGGGATGCTCGGGTTCGACATACTCCTTGTCGGTCTCCTCGAGCAGAGTCTGGATAAAAGCACCGGTTTGGGCATCGTACTGGTTCAGCTTGAGATGGTTCTGATCGCGGTTCAGCAGGGCGATGTAAACCGATTGTTCATCGGGGCTCCAGGTCACGCAGGTCAGGTACTGTTCCTTTGGATCGCCCGTCTTCATAAAAACAGTTTCCTTTGTCCGCGGATCGAACACCCCCACTGTCACCTGGTGGCTGGTCATGCCGGCCATGGGATACTTGATGTTTTTCAGTTCCGCCGGACGCGACGCGATGTTAACCAGCGGGTAGTCGGTCACCATCGTCTCGTCCATCCGGTAAAAGGCAAGGTAATTTCCCTTTGGGGACCAGAAGGTGCCTTGGTTGATGCCAAATTCATTGCGGTGGACCGCCTGACCGTTGATGATCCCTTTATCGTGATCATTTGTGACTTTAATCTGCTGATTATCAATAGCTATATACAAATTATTCTCCAGGGTATACGCTACTGACAGCGTGTTCTGATCCATGTCAATATTTGCTGCTTTATCAGGATAAGCGTTTACCTTGACCAGGGATCCTGTATCGGGCTCAAAAGTAAAGATCCTTTGCTGGAGGGAGAACATGAATTTGTCGGATGACAGCCAGGTGACCGAAGGAAACTGTTTCAGCGTGTCGGAGTCCAGGTTTTTTAGCAGGGAATTGAGTTTGGCGAGGGTCAGGATCGTTTCACGGCTCTCGGAACTGACATGCCCGGACAGCAGGCTGTTGTTGTCAATATAGGTGAAATAATCGCTGGTCCCTTTCCACTGCAAATTTCGCAGGGTTTTTGGGAAAAGGGCTCTGTTCATGCCGCTGGCGTCCTCAACGGTGAGGAGTTTGGTCTGGCCAAAGGCAACGAATTGCAAAAAAAGGATCAGCGTAAGGATCTTAAATTTTCTCATGAAGTAAGTGGGGTTATTTCGTTCAGATAAGAATTTTTACAAAAATAGGAAAAATTTGGTCTAAAAATCCGTAGATTTGATAATCCGGTTTTCGGGGATCATCAGAATAAAAGTGACAATCCAATAAGGGGATTATATTTTGCACGTGTGTTCCAGTACCTTAATTATCTTGCCTGCGAGATAAAAAGGAATATTGATCAATGTAAATGATTTTCCTGCTGGTGTGATGATTCGCTCCAGATTCATTTTACCGGTATAAATCCTTACAGCCCAGGAATGAGGTGCCTGGTCCATAAACAGATGAAGTGACTTTAACTTCCCACTGCTTCCGGATTTAACCTCCACGGGTATCAAAAGCCCCAGAAATGGTATGACAAAGTCAACTTCAGCCTGGGAATTTTTGACATCCCTCAACCAATAATTTAGTTTTCCAAGAACAGAACTCTCAGTGGAATACAATTCCTGGCCAGTAATATGTTCCGCAACTTTTCCCCTCCAGGTATTCTCGATGGAAATCTCACCCAATAATTCGCCCTGCAATCCTACCATATGGTTCAGCAGACCGGTATCGAGCAGTTGCAGTTTTGGTGTCCGGTGCTTTATATCCATGGGCAACCGCGCGTTGACTGCCGGGTAGACCAATTGAAGCAGCATCGCTTTTTCAAGCGTTCGGAAGGCATCCCCGGTTTCCCTTGACCTGTAATTGGAATTACCAAAGCTTTCGAATTTGATTCGTTTCCCAGCATAATGGAATGAAGACCGGATAATGTGCCGTATGACATGGATCATCGTAGTGTTGCGTCCATACTTTTCAACGTCGTCGAGATACGATGTGACCAAACTGTCATAGATCGGCCGCAGCTTGACAATGTCTCTGTTCTCGGTATAATTGGCCACCACCTCCGGCATACCACCAATGATGGTATATTGACGGAACAGTTCACTCAGCCTGCTGTGAGCATACTCCGGAACCGGCATTTGAGATACTATTTCCAACGATTTATCCTCACCGGTTGCTCTAAGATACTCCTCAAATGAACAGGGATGCATGGCAAGGTATTCAACTCTTCCTACAGGGAAGCTGATCTGGTTATCGATCAGCGACTCAAGCAGTGATCCGGCGGCAATCACGTAAAGTTCGGGATTATCCTCATAGAAGTAGCGAAGCAAACTGACCGCGCGAGGTGAGTTCTGTATTTCATCAATAAAAACCAGGGTCCTACCGGCATTTTTCCCTATCTGTTTCCTAAAAAAAAGCAGATCCAGCAAAGCCTGATATGGCAGATCATTTTCAAAAAGTGCCCTATCCTCCTGCCTGTCAAGATTCAAATAAGCATATTGTTCAAAACTCCCGGAAAACATTTTCACAATAGAGGTCTTTCCGACCTGTCGTGCCCCTCTTAAAACAAGGGGTTTTCGGTTTTTCTTACCTTTCCAATTTTCAAGAGATTCAATAAGGGTCCGTTCAAACATATACTTTTATAATGATTCAGGGGATAAAATTAATCTTTTATGTAATATTTCCAATCATATTTTAATATTTTTTTGTATTGATTCCAGGGTAAAAAGAGATCTCACCTGCGAAATTCCAAAATATATCATTATTCTGTTCTTAAATGACAAGAAATGCCGTATATTTACTCTTGTACTATATTTTCATCGTTTATCCCGAATTTATCATGTACTATGCTCATCCGGTTTTGACGTTCTTCTTGATTACATTGACATTCCCAACCTTCTCCCAGGAATGGGCGCTCCGGAATCCTTTAGCCACGAATGCCAATCTTGAAGATTGTTACCTGATCAGTCCCGACACAGGATTTGCTAAAGGGATGACATCCCCTGGCGCGGGATATCATCTCTTTTTACATCACCTACCCCGGCACTCCGCCAGCACCTTGCTCACCGACGCCACGTCGTTCATCACATAATAATGCAGGTGCGTCTGTCCATTATTTATAAGATCTTCCGATTGCCGGATTCCCCATTCGATGCCGATGCTCTTGGCATCGTCGGGATGGGCCATCACCTTGTCCACCAGCTCATCCGGAAAGTTCACATAGAACTTGCGGGGGATGGAGTTCAGCTGGGCCGCATTGTTCAGGATCTTCAGGCCGGGAATGACGGGCACCCGGATGCCCTCTTTTTCGCATAATTCGAGAAAGCGGTAAAAATGGATATTGTCGAAGAACATCTGCGTAACGATGTAATCCGCCCCGGCATCCACCTTTTGCTTCAGATACCGGATGTCGGTCCTGAGGTTGGGCGCTTCGAAATGCTTTTCGGGATAGCCGGCCACACCAATGCAAAAATCAATCTGATGAGAGTTCAGGATATCCTCGAGGTATTTCCCCCGCTTCAGGTCGCTGATCTGCCGCACCAGGTCGGCGGCAAAAGCGTTGGAGGAGTCTCCGTTTCGCTGGTTCTGCAGATAATTGGTTTCATCCCCGCGCAGTGCAAACACGTTCTGAATGCCCAGAAAATTAAGCTCGATCAGGGCATCTTCCGTTTCTTCACGGGTAAATCCCCGGCACAACAGGTGGGCCACCGTATCGATGTTATACCGGTTCTGGATGACTCCCGATATCCCGATGGTACCCGGCCGCTTGCGCCGGATCCGCCTGCGGATCGCACCGTCGCTCAGCTCCTCATAGGATGCTTCTGCCGAATGGCCGGTCACATCGATAAAGGGTGGTCGGAAAGGCTGCAGTTCCTCCACGATGTCGGTGATATTCTTGAGACTTTTTCCCCGCGCCGGAGGAATGATCTCAAAACTGAACATGACCTGTCCGGTCTTTTTGAGGTGGTCGGTGACCTTCATAGGGCTCAGTAATTTAGGTTTTGGTTCAATAATTTTTCTGCAGCTTGAAAATCGATATTTTTTCTGAGAGCATAATCCTTCACCTGGTCTCTGCCGATCCTTCCCAGGTTGAAATACCGCGCAAAGGGATGGGCAAAGTAATAGCCGCACACCGAAGCGGCCGGAACCATCATGTAGCTTTCAGTCAGGGTAATGCCCGCGATTTCTTCAGCATGTAGAAGATCGAACAATATCCGCTTCTCCGAATGTTCCGGACAGGCAGGATATCCCGGGGCGGGCCGGATTCCTGTGTACTGATCATTCAGCAGGGCAGGCAGGTCAAGGTCCTCATCCGCCGCGTATCCCCAGAACTCTTTCCTCACCCGCCGGTGCAGCAGCTCGGCAAATGCCTCCGCCAGCCTGTCGGCCAGGATCTTGAGCATGATGCTCTTGTAATCGTCGTGCTGGCGTTCGTACAGCGCGAGACCTTTTTCAATGTTCAATCCGGCCGTTACGGCAAAGCCTCCGATATAATCCATACGCCCCGATTCAACCGGTGCAATGATGTCGGCCAGGCAGAGGTTCGGTGATTCATCCTCCTTCAGTTGCTGGTTCCTGAGAAAATGGAAGGTGGCAAGGATCTTTTTCCGGGTTTCGTCCCGGTACACCAGCACATCATCTCCCGAGGAACTGGCCGGATACAGTCCAATGACACCGCTGGCCCGAAGCAACTCTTCGTGGGTGATCTCATCCAAAAGTTTCCGGGCATCATGGTACAACTTTTTCGCTTCGTCTCCTTTTACCGGATCATTAAAAATAGCCGGGTACTTTCCCCGAAGCTTCCAGGCATGGAAAAAGAATGTCCAATCAATGTAATGCTTTATCTCCTCCGGAGAATAATTTGGAAATGATAAATTACCAAGTGTCTTAGGGCGATGGATGGATACATTTGGCCAGTCGGGGTGCAGTTTATTGTTACGGGCTTCTTCCAGGCTGACATAGCGGGCTTCGGATTGAATGCTACCGTACTTACTTTTTAAGCCTTCGTAACGAGTTTGGATATCCTGGAGAAAGGCTGGTTTGATATCAGAAGAGAGCAGGCTGGAGGCCACGCCCACACTTTTTGAAGCGTCCCTGACATGGATGACCGGTCCGGAGAATACGGGGGCAATTTTAACCGCCGTGTGCATCTCAGAGGTGGTGGCGCCGCCAATGAGCAAGGGGATCGTAAAGCCCTGCCGTTCCATTTCGGACGCCACATGGATCATCTCTTCAAGGGATGGGGTGATCAGCCCGCTTAATCCAATGATATCCGCCTGTTGTTCCTTTGCCTCCTGCAGGATACGTTCGCAGGGCACCATCACGCCCAGGTCGGCGATCTCGTAGTTGTTGCAGGCCATCACAATCCCAACGATGTTCTTCCCAATGTCGTGGACATCTCCCTTCACGGTAGCAAGGATAATCTTACCTGGAGATGTCTTTTTGCCCGTTGCCTGCTTTTCCCTCTCCAGATAGGGAGTCAGCACGCCCACCGCTTTTTTCATCACGCGGGCGCTTCTGACCACCTGGGGCAGGAACATCTTCCCCGATCCAAACAGTTCGCCTACCCTGTTCATCCCTTCCATCAACGGTCCCTCGATGATGTCCAGAGCGCGGGGAAAAGATGACCGGGCCTCTTCCACATCCTGTTCAATAAATTCCACAATGCCTTTGACCAGGGCATGGATAAGCCGTTCGGATACGGTGCCTTTCCGCCATTCATCGATGACAACTTCTGTCCTGCCGCTGTCTTTGATCGTCTCTGCATAATGAAGCAACCGTTCGGTCGCATCCTTTCTCCGGTTGAAGATCAGATCTTCCACCAGCCCTAAAAGTATGGCAGGAATTTCATCGTACACCTGGAGCATACCCGCATTCACAATGCCCATATCCAGCCCTGCCCTGATCGCATGGTAAAGGAATGCGGAATGCATCGCCTCCCTTACCGTTTCATTTCCCCTGAAGGCGAAGGAAAGGTTGCTGATCCCTCCGCTGGTTTTAGCATAAGGCAAATTCTCCTTGATCCACCTGATGGCACGGATAAAATCGACGGCATAATTGTTATGTTCCTCAATGCCTGTTCCGATGGTCAATATATTGGGATCGAAAATGATATCCTCCGGAGGAAAACCGGCGTTCTGAGTCAGAAGCTTATACGCCCGTTTGCAGATCGCTGTTTTCCGTTCGAGGTTCATCGCCTGTCCCTCTTCGTCGAATGCCATTACGATTGTGGCAGCACCATAGTCCCGTATTCTCCGGGCCCGCCCGCAGAAAAGTTCCTCCCCATCCTTCAGGCTGATGGAATTGACGATGCCTTTACCCTGCAGGCATTTTAAACCGGCTTCAATGACCGTCCATTTTGAAGAGTCGATCATCACGGGCACGCGTGCAATATCCGGGTCGGAGGCCATCATGTTCAGGAAGGCGGTCATCTCCTTTTCGGCATCCAGCAGGGCGTCGTCCAGGTTCACGTCGATCACCTGCGCGCCGTTTTCCACTTGGTGGCGTGCTATGGAAAGGGCCTCCTCGTATTTCTTTTGGCGGATCAGCCGGGCGAATTTTACAGATCCGCTTACATTCGTCCTTTCGCCAATATTGATGAAGTTGCTCCCTTCGTAAATCAGGAGAGGTTCCAGGCCGCTCAGATGCAAGGAAGGCTGCCGCGGAGGCACTTTTCTTGTCTCATACCGTCCTGCCAGCTCAGAAAGCAGGGCGATATGCTCCGGTGTGGTACCGCAGCATCCGCCAATGATGTTGACAAACCGGCTGGATACGAAATCTTCCATAAAGCCCGACATCTGCTCAGGAGTTTCATCGTAGGCCCCTAACTGATTGGGCAATCCTGCATTGGGATAGGCGCTCACGTAAAAAGGAGCCAGTTGCGATAACGTTTCCAGATAAGGCCGCATCTCGCGGGCTCCCAGGGCACAGTTCAACCCGATGCTGAGCAGGTTGATATGCGACAAAGAGTACAGGAACGCTTCGATGGTCTGCCCCGACAGTGTACGGCCGCTAGTGTCGGTGATCGTGCCGGAAACCATAACGGGTAACCTTTTTCCCTTTTTACGGGCCACTTCCTGGATGGCCATCAGGGCTGCCTTGGCATTCAGTGTGTCAAAGACGGTTTCCACCAGCAGCACATCGACGCTGCCATCCAAAAGGCCTTCCACCTGTTCTGCATAGCTCTCCTTGAGGTCGTCAAAGCTAACGGCACGGAAGCCGGGGTTGTTCACATCGGGCGATAAAGAGGCTGTTTTGCTGGTAGGTCCGATCGCGCCAGCGACAAAACGGGGCTTCAGTGGATCCCGGGTCGTGTACAGTCTGGCCACCTCACTGGCCAGCCGGGCGGCAGCAAGGTTGATCGCATATACGCGTGATTCCATCTGGTAATCAGCCAGCGAAATGCGGGTGGCGTTGAACGTATTGGTCTCGATGATATCGGCGCCGGCATCCAGGTACTTGCCGTGGATCTTCGTAATGATATCCGGTCTGGAAAGGCTCAGCAGGTCATTGCATCCCTTCAGGGCGACCGGGTGATCCCCGAATAGGTCCCCGCGGAAATCGCCCTCCGTCAGCCTGTACCGCTGGATCATGGTACCCATGGCACCGTCCAGGACCAGGATCCGGTGATGGAGTTCGGCATGGATGTCGGGAATGGTCATAGTCACATGTTACAGGTTCTCAGGTCTTCAGGTTCTCAGGTCTTCAGGTTCTCAGGTCTCCTGGTCTCCTGGTCTTCAGGCAGCCGGTAGCCTTTAGCCAGTCACCGGTAGCCAGAAGAACAATTTAACAATTTGACAGTTTCGAAAAAGCTTTCAGCTTGCAGTCTGCAACTTTTAGCTTACTGCAATTTTTTGTACTTTTGCACCCGCAAATATATGTAATTTAAAATAATTTTAAATAAACCGAATATGGAAGAACTTGCTGTTGGAAAAGCGTTGAATTACAGGGTAAAAGATATCAGCCTGGCCGAATGGGGGCGCAGGGAAATGGAAATGGCCGAGAAAGAAATGCCGGGACTGATGACCATCCGGAAACGCTACACACAGGAAAAGCCGCTGAAAGGAGCCCGAATCACCGGTTCGTTACATATGACCATCCAGACTGCGGTATTGATTGAAACGCTGGTGGAACTGGGAGCTGATGTAAGATGGTCCAGTTGCAATATCTTCTCGACACAGGATCACGCAGCCGCAGCCATCGCTGCCAGGGGCATTCCGGTTTTTGCCTGGAAGGGTGAAACTCTGGAGGAATATTGGTGGTGTACCACACAGGCCCTGACCTTTCCCGGGGGAAAAGGCCCTCACCTGGTTGTAGATGATGGAGGCGATGCTACACTGATGATCCATAAGGGGTATGCCGTGGAAAACGATCCTGAATTATTGAAAAAGGAACCCTCCAACGAAGAAGAAGCCGCTATCCTGAGAACCCTGAAGGAGTGGTTCGTCGAGGACAAGACCAAATGGCACCGGACCGTTGTCGAATGGAGGGGCGTTTCGGAAGAGACAACCACCGGCGTGCACAGGCTGTATCAGATGAAAGAAGCCGGTACGCTACTGGCCCCTGCCATCAACGTCAACGACTCGGTGACGAAGTCGAAATTCGATAACCTGTATGGGTGCCGCGAATCGCTGGCTGACGGATTAAAAAGGGCTACCGGAGTGATGATCGCCGGCAAGGTCGTGGTGGTTCTCGGATATGGTGACGTAGGCAAAGGCTGCTCCAAATCCATGAGGGCGTACGGTGCACGGGTAGTGATCACGGAAGTAGATCCGATCTGCGCCCTGCAGGCTGCCATGGAAGGCTTCCAGGTTGCCAGGGTGGAAGATGTGCTGTCAGTAGGGAATATTTTCGTGACAGCCACCGGAAACCGCGATGTGATCACCATCGAACATATGGCACGGATGAAAGACGAAGCCATCGTTTGCAATATTGGCCATTTTGATAATGAGATCCAGGTGGATAAACTGAAATCATTCCCGGGCATCAAACATACGAACATCAAGCCCCAGGTGGACAGATTCACGTTCACGGATGGCCGTTCCATCTATCTGCTGGCTGAAGGCCGCCTTGTGAATTTAGGCTGTGCCACCGGACACCCTTCGTTTGTGATGAGTAACTCTTTCACCAACCAGGTGCTGGCACAAATCGACCTCTGGAAAAGCAACTATGCGATCGGGGTCTACCGTCTGCCGAAAAAACTGGATGAAGAAGTAGCCCGTCTGCACCTGGAGCAGCTGGGTGTAAAACTCACCCGGATGACGCAGGAACAGGCTGATTATATCGGCGTGCCGAAAGAAGGACCCTTCAAGCCGGATCATTACAGATACTGAAAATTCCAAATTCCAAATAAATTCCAAAACCCGACAATGTGCTGGAATTTGAAGCTTGAGATTTGCTTGGAATTTGGGATTGGGATTTTTCCCGTACGATATGAAACTGGTCTAGTTAAAGATCCTCAAATAAATCCCATCATAGTAAGTCTGGTACTGATACAGCGGGCAGGGTGACGGCCCCTCAAACGGGGATCCGTCCACCATCAGGTACCTTGACATGCAGCAGGAGTCAATGATGATGAAGCCGTTCTCTTCTACCACCAGCGCTGCACATTGTGTGATATTCCCCCCCAGGCAACATGCATAGGGATCATACGGACAGGTTCGCTCAAACGCGATAAACTGATCGGTGAAGGGCCGGTAAACGATCAACCCCCTGCTGGGTTGATTGGCACTCACATAGACATACCCACCTATTGGAATGTTATCCAGCGTATTAGGCTGGAGCGAAATGTTGATATAGGTATCCGGGAAGTCCTGACAGGGTTTTTCCTTATTGCAGGACAGACCCATAACAACGAATATAAACGCCGCGACAAATACGACCGGATCCTGTACTCTGTTCATGCTGCTTCTCCCTTGCTGCTTTGGAATTTTCTTAAGACCTCAAACGTGAAAAGGAATGATTTTCCTTCTTTTATTACGCCAAAGGTACTAATTTCGTCTGTTCAATCATTGAATGATGGTGCTGAAACAATGCCTTCGAATAAAAGCTGGAAAAATAATACCCCTGGTATTGGCTCTCCTCCTTTTTTCAGGCTGTCAGATAACCCAGTCATGGAGAATTCAAAGAATTAACAAAATCCCTGAAAAAAATGCCCTGAAGGAAGAGAAGCTCGTTGAGGAAGGTTTATTAGCCCAACAGAAACAATTCGATCAGGATTATCAGAATGCCCTGAAAAAGCACAAAAAGAAACAATCCGAGGCAACACTGGCTCAAATGAAATCTTTGAAAAAACGCTCAGCCTATGTTAACCGTCATCGAAAAAAATCATTGTGCGATCGTCTGTTCAATTCATCGTGCAGATAATCTTGTTCCGGGGAGCATTTTGAAATGAAATATCAGTTCCCTAAAATATCATCTCCTGTCTTGATTGCATGCCTTCTACTCGTTCTGGTGAAGCTCGGCCAGGTACCCGTTCTTACGGCCCAGGGCAATCTGCATTCCTATTTTAAGCGCTTGTCTTTTCAAAATTATCCGCCCGGCAAAAGCCTCTCCCAGAACTCGATCCATTGCATTTTAGAAGACGCGGAAGGATATATGTGGTTCGGTACCTGGGATGGATTAAATAAGTATGATGGATATGATTTTATGGTTTATACGGGCGATCAGACTGGTGGCCAGACAATTCAGGCTCTTCTGGAGGACGAAAACGGCCATTTATGGATCGGGACCGATGAAGGATTGACCAGGTTTGACCGAAAATCAGGGACCTTCAAAACTTTCCGTAATGACAAGGCAAATCCCTCCAGCCTGGTTCACAATAATGTAACGGACCTGCTTCAGGATAAGGATGGCAGGATCTGGATCGGAACCCGCCAGGGTCTGTGTTTTTTTGAAAGCTCATCAGAAACGTTCACCAGTTTTCTGAACCTTCCCCAGGACAATACACCCCTTCGAAGCAATGATATCCAGGACATGAAATATGATGGTACCCGTTTGTTGTGGATGGGAACCAGAATGGGCCTCATCCGTTTCGATACAAAGACATACGGCGTTACGCGGTATTACCATCTTCCCGGAGACCTCAACACCATCCCCCACAACATGGTCAGGGAAATCCTTATCGGGGAATCCGGATTCCTATGGGTGGGAACCCTTGACGGGCTCTGCCTGATCGATATGCGTCAGGATACCCTCTATCACTTCCATCACATCCCCGGGAATCCGTCAAGCCTGTCCGACAGCCGGATCTCGTCCCTGTTAACCGATGATGATGGGGTACTCTGGATTGGGACAGAGAATGGGCTGAACCGGCGGAATCCCGTCAACGGCACCTTCACCCGGTTCTTCAACCAGTCATTCAATCCCAACAGTCCAAGCAATGACCGCATCCTCAGTCTTTATGAAGACAGGAAAGGGACATTGTGGATAGGAACGTTCAACGGAATCAACAAAATCGACCGGTTTACGAACAAATTCCGGCATTACAGGCAAAATCCCGATGTATCCAATTCGCTGAACAGCAACTATGTGATCTCGATCGTCGAGGATCCATCCCAAAAAGTCTGGATGGCAACAGATAACGGACTGAATATCCTCGACAGGACGACCGGACAGTTCAGCTATAAGCAACATCAGCCCGGAAATGTCAACAGCCTTTCCAGCAACAGTCTCAGGGTGATCTGCCGGGATAAGAAGGGTAACTTCTGGATAGGTACCCAAACCAATGGTCTGGACAAATATGATCCCTTCAGAGACAGATTCACTCATTACGGGTCAGATCCAGGGGATGCGAACTGTTTAAGCAGCAATGAGATTCTCTGCATTGCAGAGGACAGATCTGGTTATTTATGGATAGGAACTGCTGGCGGAGGACTGAACAGGTTTGATCCGGTACAGAAAAAATGGAAGGTGTATAGGATGGATCCGGCGTTACCGGGATCCATTAGCAATAACCAGGTATGGTCAATTTATGAGGACCATGAGGGAGATCTCTGGATCGGTACCGGGAACGGATTGAACCGGTATGACTGCGACCGGGGAACCTTTGATCATTACCTGCACGATCAGAACGACACCTCCACCATAGGTGCACAACAGATCCTATCTGTTCTGGAAGATGAGCAGGGTATACTCTGGATAGGAACGAAAGGCGGAGGACTGAACAGCTTGGATCTACAAACGGGGATATTTAAAAGGTACGATACCCGTCATGGGCTCCCCAGCAGGGTGGTCTATGGCTGCCTGGAAGATGATGAAGGGAACCTGTGGATCAGTACGAACTGGGGGTTATCAAAATTTGACATAAAAAACGGTTTGTTCATAAACTTTGATGTGAACGATGGGTTGCAGAGCAACGAGTTCAACATTGGTGCCCTCTGGAAAAACCCTAAGGGAGAGTTATACTTTGGCGGGATGAATGGAGTCAACATATTTCATCCCTCGGATATCCAATTGAATCCCATCCCTCCAAAGACTGTCATCACCTCCTTCGCCATTTTTGACAGGCTGTTTCCTTTTGAACTTCACGATGGGGATACTGTGCGACTTAGTTCCAGGGAGAATTTCTTCACCATAACCTTTTCAGCGCTGGATTTCACCAATCCGTCCAAAAACAGGTACCGGTACAGGCTGCAGAATTATGATCACATCTGGACCACGGTAACCGCGGAAAACCGGCAAGCATCCTACACAAAGGTAAAACCGGGAAATTACCTGTTCACCGTCAGGGGATCCAACAACAATGGCATCTGGGATGAGCAAGGTACCTCCATAACGATCCTTATCAAGCCATTGTGGCATCAGTCCTGGTTTTTCAGAATTCCATTTGCCGTACTTTTCATCACGGGGATCTGGTATCTGCTAAACCGCAGGATAAAAATGCTACGCAGGAAGCATGAGGTGGAAAAAAAGATGCTGGATATGGAAAAGCAGCTTTATGACATAGAATTGCAGGCATTGCGGCTGCAAATGAACCCGCATTTCATCTTCAACACGCTAAGCTCCATCCAGGGTTTCATACTGGAGAATGAAACAGACCGCGCCGTTGATTATCTTGGAAAGTTTTCCCAGCTGATGCGTTCCATACTGGTCCATTCCCGTGAATCATCCATTCCTGTTGAGGATGAACTGAAAGCACTTCGCCACTATATGGATCTTGAGAAGTTAAGATACAACGATAAATTTGATTACAGCATCGCAATTGATCCGGAATTTGATGCGGAATTAATCGAAATACCCACGATGATCATACAACCCTACATCGAGAACGCCATTATTCACGGTCTGGTCCATAAAGCCGGCCAGGGTTTCGTTCAGGTTAAGATATCCCTTGAAGACGATCACATTCTATGGGTGATCGAAGACAATGGAATTGGAAGGCAGCGCTCCATGGAAATCCGAAAGGAATCAGGGTTGCACCATTTATCCAGAGGCATGCTCATCACCAGGGAACGCCTGGAGTTGCTGAATAAAATGCACCAGGAAAATTTTTCGGTACGGGTGATCGACCTGACGGACGGCGAAGGGAAAGCAGCAGGAACAAGGGTTGAGGTGCGGATATCGGGGAAGGAAAGGGAATGACCATAAATCACGCGAGGCCCGCAGGGCTGAGCAAATTACCAAGAATGACCATCATATGCTTCGTGCTGTCATTGTCGAAGATGAAAAAAAATCACAGGACGCATTAATGGCGATGCTGCGGCGTTACTGCGAACAGGTTGACGTCATTGGCGTTGCTGATGGGGTTGAAAGCGGGCTTAAAATGATCACGAAGCTGCAGCCTGATGTGCTGTTTCTGGATATCCAGATGCCCGACGGCAGCGGTTTTAAGCTACTGGAACTTCTTGGAGAACATCCCTTCCAGATTATTTTCATAACTGCCTTCGACCAGTATGCCATCAGGGCAATTCGCTACAGTGCGCTGGATTATCTTCTGAAACCGATCATTCCGGAGGAACTTGTCAAAGCGGTGGAAAAAGCCGAGGCGAACAAAATGTCCCGTCAGGTGAATGAAAATGTCCGTGCCTTGCTGGAAAACATGAAAAATGCACCGGATCAACCGGAAACGATCGTCTTATCCACCACTGAAAAATTACACGTTGTCAAGATCGAAACGATCATTCGTTGCGAATCGGATAATTACTACACCCGTTTCTTTTTCACCAACGGTAAAACCCTGCTCGTATCCAAAACGCTGAAGGAATTTGAGGAGTTACTGAAAGACCATCATTTCATTCGTCCCCATAAATCCCATCTGATCAATCTGAGGCATATCAGAAGCTTTTACAGGCAGGAAAGCGGACAGATCCTGATGACCGATGGAAGCCCTGTACCGGTTTCCCGGCGAAAAAGGGAGTTCGTCATAAGGATGATCAGCCATTTATGAGACCGTAAACTTACCGAACTTCGCCGTAAACTGTTTTTTCATTTCCGGTTCAGCAAAAACCCCTATATTTACCCCATTAATTTTATCCCCTACTAAAACCGTTTCCACCATGGAAGATTGGATCTATATTTTGCTTGGTATCGTTTGGATTGTCTATGCCGCATACCGCAGCAGCCAGAAGCAGAAAAAAAGGACAGCGGATTCCCCGCGACAATCCTCCCCACCGCAACGGATGGGTGATCAGAGACCACCGACCCTGGAAACTGTGTTTCAGGAGATCCTTGGTGAAGGTACTTCCCTGGAGACTGAATTTCCTGCGGAGGCTTATTCCTACGACGAAAGGACGATCCGGGAACTGGAACTGGAAAAACAACGATACGGCAAGCCGGAAATACCGCTTGAGACGATTCCAACTGAAGAAGGGATCAGTGCCTTCGGATATGACCGGGAAAAAGCAATCTTCCCTTTTGCACCGGATGAAGCCGTGGAACCAGAGGCTATTTCTCAGGAATTCATTCCCTTTGATCTAAGGAAAGCCATTCTCTATTCGGAGATTCTGAACAGACCCTATCGCTAAAAATTGGCCGGGCCGGACAAAAAATTTGGATGGAAAAATTATTTATTACTAACTTTACCAACTTTAAAGAATCGATAGTTTAGCTACAATTAAACTGCATGGTATGATGAGAAATTTACTGTTAAGTGTTGGGTTTTTCCTTGCTGCCAGCATGCTTGTATATTCCCAGTCAGGGACATTGAAAGGCCGGATCCTTGATAAAGATTCGAAAGAACCGATCCCGTTCTGTAACATTATCATAGAAGTTACGGGAGCCCAAAAAGGGGGTGCCACATCGGACTTTGACGGAAATTATACGATCAAACCCATCAATCCGGGAACATATGATGTCAAGGCCACCTATGTTGGCTACAAATCCAAGATGGTAACCGGTGTGATCATCAGGTCAGACAAGATCACCTTCCTCGATATTGAAATGGAATCGACAACGGTCACCCTGGAGACCTTTGAAGTGATTGATTATAAAGTTCCTTTGATCAGCAAGGACCAGACCTCATCAGGGGGTACGGTGACGGCAGAGGAAATCTCCAAGATGCCGAATAAATCCGCTGCTGCCGTGGCAACGACCGTTGGAGGTGTTTACTCAGCGGATGGCGAAGTTGGTAGTATCCGCGGACAGCGCTCTGAGAACACCATCTACTATATTGACGGCATACGTGTCACGGGATCCACCGCCCTGCCTGAATCAGCCATCGACCAGGTGTCCGTGGTACTCGGTGGCATACCAGCGCAGTACGGCGATGCTACCGGGGGTATCATTAATGTTACCACCAAAGGACCTTCCCGTAAATTCGGGATGGGCATTGAAGCCCAGACCTCGCAGTATCTTGATCCCTACGGGTACAACCGGGTTGGACTGAACCTGAACGGGCCCCTGATCAAAAGCAAAGATCCCAGCAAAAATGTTTCGCTCCTGGGCTACTTCATTGCAGGTGAGTTCATTTACAACAAAGATGGACGGCCATCGGCCACCGATCTGTATAAGGTGAACGATGAAGTACTGACTTCCCTCCAGGAAAGACCGCTCCGACCAACCGGAACAGGCTCGGGTACTTATTACAACACGGACTTCCTGCGCAAGACAGACCTGGAAAAAATCAACTCCTCCCTGAATTCTGCAAACTACCAGGTGAACGTTTCCGGTAAGATCGATGTGCGAACATCCCCCACCGTTGACCTTTCGTTCGGAGGCAACTACAGCATGTACGATTCCTATAATTACAATTTTTTCCACTCCCTGACCAATTACGACAACAACAGCCACTCTTACGGAAATACCTGGAGGGTGTTCGGGAAATTTACACAGCGGTTCCCTGCAGACAAAGAAAGCAGATCACTGATCAAAAATGTATTCTATACCATACAGGCCGACTACACAAAAACGATGGGCGTCACGGAAGATTCAGAGCACCGGGATGACCTGTTCAGCTACGGCTATATTGGTAAATTCACAACCTTCAAGACCAGGAATTATACGCCAACCCAGGAGTATGACCCTGTTGCAGGACTCTATGGTTATCTGATGGATAACTGGCAGGATACACTCTATTCTTTTGAACCCGGAACAGCCAATCCAATCCTGGCCAACTATACCAGCCAGTATTATGAAATGCATCCTTACATTCCAAACCGAAACGCTGTCATTCTGAGTGAGGGAGGTATACTCAACGGGAGAGGTCCTGAAAGCATTTACAGCCTGTGGGCCAATCCTGGCACCCTCCAGGCAGGTTATGGCAAAAGCGATACGGAACAAATCGGGATTGACCTGATGGCATCAGCAGATATCGGCAACCATGCCATCCAGTTTGGTTTACAGTACCAGCAGCGTGCATCCAGCGGATACAATGTAGCGCCAACACAATTCTGGTCAAAAATGGTACAGACCACGAACTGGCATATCCGCGAACTGGATCTGGCCAACCCGCAACCCGTATTTGTCGATGGCATCTTCCAGGATACGATCAACTACTACCGCAAGTATGATGCGAATTCACAATTCTTCTTCGACAAACAACTCAGGCAGGCCCTTGGACTACCGGTAGACGGACTGGATTGGATTGATGTGGAATCCTATGATGTCAATACCCACACATTATATTATTTCGATAAAGATGGCGTGAATCACCAGGCAGTGCTCGAGGATGGACTGAATATCAATATGTTCAGCCCTGAGGAGCTCCTCAATGAAGGTGACCAGATCGTCGGTTATTACGGTTATGATCCTTATGGTAATAAGCTGGATGAAAAACCCAGCTTTGAGGATTTTTTCACACAAAAAGATGATAACGGTAATTACACCCGTGCCATCGGTGCTTACGAACCCATCTATATGGCCGGTTACATACAGGATGTTTTTGCCTTCAGGGACTTGATCTTCAATGTCGGATTACGTGTCGACCGGTTTGATGCCAATCAGAAGGTCCTTAAAGACCAGTATGTACTTTATCCCGCCAAAACGGTCAAGGAGGTCAATGACCTTGGCAGTCATCCTTCCAACATGGGTCAGGATTATGTCGTTTACGTGGATAATGTAAACAATCCCACCTCAATAATGGGTTACCGCAACGAAGGCGTCTGGTACAATGAAAAAGGTGTTGAAGTGGTCAATCCTGAAACTGAACTGGATGCGGGCAACGGCATTTCACCTTACCTGGTGGATCCCAATAACCGGACCATACAGGCTGAAGCATTTGAAGATTATGATCCTGTCCTGAATTTCATGCCCAGGATCGCTTTCTCCTTTCCGATATCCGATGAAGCATTGTTCTATGCCCATTACGATATTTTAACGCAGCGGCCCACCAGCAACTTCTTTTCAACCCCCACAGATTATTATTACTGGGAGATCAGAGGAAATCCTACCATTAACAACCCCAACCTGCGTCCCGAAAAGACCATTGACTATGAGCTTGGTTTCCAGCAGAAACTGGGTCCGACCTCTTCCCTGAACATCTCAGCGTTCTACAGGGAGGTCAGGGATAAGATCCAGAGTTACCGTTTTACAGGAGCTTACCCCACAACCTATTATTCGTACAATAACATTGACTTTGGGACTATCAAAGGTCTGACGTTAACCTATGACCTGCGTCGCACAAACAATGCGAGGGTACGCGCCAGTTACACCCTTCAATTTGCCGATGGCACCGGGTCTAATCCTGAAACTGCCCAGGCCTTCATCCGTTCCGGCCAGCCAAACCTCCGTACCCTCAATCCGCTCGATATCGATCAGCGTCACCGTATCAATATTTCATTCGACTATCGCTGGGGAGAGGGGGTAGAATATAATGGCCCTGTCACACGCAAACAGGCGAAGGACTCCGACAATGTGAGAAACATCAAATGGCTGGAAAATACAGGTATCAATATAACCCTGTTCGGTGGCTCCGGAACACCCTACACAAGGTCATCCGAGATCTATCCTGCCCTTATCCAGAATAACCTGGTCATCCAGGGCTCACTCAACGGATCCCGTCTGCCATGGAATTTCAGGATGGATGCCAGGGTTGACCGCGATATCCGAATCGGTGTGGGCAAGGGTGAAAATCACCGGAAAACATACATGAACGTTTATTTCCAGATATTGAATGTTTTGAATGCCAAAAACATTCTTAACGTCTATCCTGCTACCGGCAACCCGGATGATGATGGTTACCTGGCAGCCGATGAATGGCAAACACAGATCAATCAGCAACTGAACCCGGAATCCTACCGTGAACTTTATGAACTGGCACTCGACCAGCCAGGAAACTACAGCTCACCGAGAAAGATCCGGATCGGATTGATCTATAATTTCTAATGATGCAAAAGAAAATCAATAATTCGTACTGATATGAAAAATATATTCCGATATGGTTTAGTCGCACTGTCTGGTTTGTTCCTTCTGACCGAATACAGTTATGCGGATAAAGTACCGGTTCCGGAGGGTTCAGGAAAAACAGCCCAGTTAAAATCGACAGCAGCAGGATGCCTACCGGGAGCAGGATTTAAATATTTGGATATCAATAATGTCCGCACCAGGATCAATACCGGGGGCGACATGTGGTGGAACTTTGAAGATGCAGATTACGAGATTCCGAAAAAATCAGGAAAAATGTCCATGTTTTCTGCCTCGTTATGGATTGGCGGTATTGACGTGAACGACCAGCTCAAACTGGCTGCCATCCGGTACCGTCAGGGACCTGATTTTGGAGGGGGCAACGACTATTGGCCCGGCCCTCTGACCATTGACGGAACCGCTTCCGTCACAGAAGATATCTGCTCGCAATGGGATAGATTGTTCCCCATAACCCGGGCTGAGATCGACCAGTACCTTGCCTGGTGGGACGCTAAAAGCGAGTTCCCTGACTATGCCATCCCGACAGCGATGATTGAATGGCCGGCACATGGTGACGTTTCCAAAAATCAGAGCTATTACCTGGCTCCCTTCTATGATCGCGATGGTGACGGCAACTATGACCCCTATCAGGGTGACTACCCCTATTATGATGTCGGCAATGTTCTTTGCAAAAGCGATGTGCCACCCATGGAAGGCATCGGTATCCTGGCCGACCAGGTGATCAAGGGAGACCAGACACTCTGGTGGGTATTCAATGACAAAGGGAATATCCATACGGAAACCGAGGGGGATCCCATTGGAATGGAAATACGCGGTCAGGCATTTGGTTTCACAACCAATGATGAGATCAATAATATGACCTTTTACAGCTATGAGATCATCAACCGGTCCACGTTCGTTCTGCGCGACACGTATTTCAGCCAGTGGGTTGACACCGACCTTGGCTATGCACAGGATGATTATGTGGGGTGCGATGTCGGCCGGGGACTTGGATATTGCTATAACGGCCCTGCAGTGGACGGCTCAGGTCAGGCATGGGCTTACGGCAGCCAGCCACCCGCCATCGGCGTCGACTTTTTCCAGGGACCTTATATGGACCCCGATGGGAAAGACAATCCAGCCTTCGAGGGAAATTGTTCACTGGTGACCAGCCCGGATACTCTTGACCAGATGGCCATCAATGGCGTGAACTTCGGCGACGGGATCGTTGATAACGAACGCTTCGGCATGCGCCGGTTTGTCTACCATAATAATTCGGGTGTCCCCGAGTATATGACCGACCCGGATTATGCCCCGCAATACTATAACTTCCTCAGGGGAATATGGAAAGATGGTACAAAAATGATGTATGGAGGAAATGCGCACGTGTCGTCGGGTGCTTATGGCCCTGAATGTGACTTTATGTTCCCGGGTGATTCTGATCCCTGCTTCTGGGGCACGAAAGGCAATCCCCCCAATGGAGACATTTACTGGACAGAAGTTACCGCCGGAAATAATCCTCACGACAGGAGATTCATGCAATCAGCCGGGCCTTTCATTCTTGAACCGGGTGCCGTGAACTACATCACCGTTGGTATCCCATGGGCCAGAGCCACTTCAGGTGGTGCCTGGGCCTCAGTGGAACTGTTGCGTGTGACCGACGATAAATGCCAGGCGCTGTTTGATAACTGCTTTCAGGTGGTCAACGGACCCAATGCACCGGATCTGACCATCCGTGAACTCGACCAGACCCTGATCTTCTATTTCACCAACCGGAAGACCAATGATGCCGGCAACAATTTCAATGAAAGCTATGAAGAGATCGATCCGAACATCAAAAGCCCGGATGAGCTGACAGGCAGCAGACGCTACGATTCAACCTATAACTTCGAAGGTTACCAGGTATATCAGCTGGCAAACGCCAGTGTTTCGGTGGCAGACATCAAAAATCCCGACCTTGCCCGTCAGGTATATCAGTGTGACGTGAAAAACGGCGTCGGACAGCTTGTTAACTATTATTTTGACCAGGCCCTCGGTGGTAACGTCCCCGTGGAAGAGGTCAACGGTGCAGACGCCGGAATCAGTCACACCTTCGTCCTGACAGAAGATGCTTTCTCCGGTGAGCGCTTTGTAAACCACAAACAGTATTACTTCCTTGCCATTGCCTATGGCTTTAACCAATTCATGATCTATAGCCAGGATCCGGGAGCGCAGCAACAATACGTCATGGGACTGGATGGCCAGAAAGAACCCTACCTGGCTGGTCGTAAAAACATAAAAGTCTATACGGGAATTCCCCATAAAACCGTTGGGACAATCTCGGCACAGGCCGAGTTCGGACAAATCCCCCCGATCACCCGCCTATCAGGTCAGGGCAACGGAGGAAATATCCTTGAACTCACTCAGGAAAGCATTGACAAGATCCTGGCCCAGCCACCGCTGGATTGGGCCGACTCCACCGGTGGCAATATCAATGGCACACCGGATTATCCGATCAATTACGAGCCCGAATACGAAGCCAACGCAGGTCCGATCAAGGTTCGGATCATCGATCCGCTGAATGTCAAAACAGGTTCATACCGGGTTGAATTTGACTCCCTCTATACAATGAAGATCCGTAACATCACCAAGGACCCCAATACCAACGGTGACACCGCCTCCAAAATGATTGCAAAATGGCGGCTTATAGATGAACTGACCAACAAGACCTATGTATCCGACACGAACATTTCCTATAACAACGAACAGCTGTTTCTTGATCTTGGATTCTCCATCCTCATCTACCAGACCTTTTTACCCGGTACGTTCAGGATTGGGGTCGATGGAGACCAGAACGATGTTTACGCCGTGCTGGAACCCAGCAGTGGACTGCTGGGAAGTACGATGATTTTTGCCGACAGTTCAAGGAGATGGCTTACCGGTTTGCCGGATGATGATAATCCCTGGGCTCAAAACTGGATCCGTTCCGGCGAGTTTACTGACCCGGATAATCCTTCCTACAACGACTGGAACCTATACACGGGCACCAGCGGTACTCCCGAAGGAAGGGCATTTGACCCGGATGCCAGCTTTGAAACCGTTCTGAACGGTACCTGGGCACCGTACAGTTTATGTGCATCCAGTGTGCAAAACATAGCCGGACCGGCTTTCGGTGGCGGCAAGGTGGCTAACCAGTCGAAAATTACGTCAAGTATTTCCGACCTGGCCAGTGTGGATATTGTCGTTACTTCCGATAAATCGAAATGGACCCGGTGTCCGGTCATCGAAATGTGCCACGATCCCAAACTGGCAGAAGGCAGAGCAGCCCAGTTCGATGTACGCGCCGGCCGTTCTGTGGATAAAGACGGAAATCCCACTCCGGCAGGAGTAACGGAAGCCAGTGATGATCCCGATGATCCAAACTACATTAACGCAACCGGTATGGGGTGGTTTCCGGGCTATGCGATCAATGTAGAGACAGGCGAACGCTTGAACATGGCCTTCAGTGAGGATTCCTGGCTGGTGAAGGATAACGGGCGCGATATGCTCTGGAATCCCACCACCACCGTGTGGGACTATACGGATCCTTTGAACATCCGGCCCATTTTTGGAGGCAAACACTACGTTTATGTCTTCAGCCATGCCTATAACCGGTACAGTGAGGGCGGTGTTTATCTGCCCATCTTTGACATGCCAGCCTATGATGCCGGTAAAAGACTCAGGGAAGGTATCCAAACTGATTATCTCCAGGTTGGAAAAGCCATCTTTTACTCCTGTTGCATGTGGGTAGGCATTCCCATGGCCGTCCAGGGAGAAGATTGGTTCTCCAACGACGTCAAAATCAAACTGCGCATCAGCAGACCCTATTACAGGTATTTCTCCACACCGCTGTCGGATACCATCTATTATCCCGATTCGTCCTATTTTGTCCTGAGCGATGAACTGAAATTCAATAAATTTTACCCGGCTTACCGTTTCAGTACCGAAGGGCTTGAAACGGTCACTACGGATATCGAAAAAGCAAAGTCGGATATGGACCTTATCAACATTGTACCGAATCCTTACTATGGATATTCACCCTATGAAACGAACCAACTGGATAACCGTGTCAAAATCACCAACCTGCCACAACGGTGCACGGTATCCATTTACACCATGAGCGGCACACTGATCCGTCAATTTAACAAAGACGACTCCAAGACCTCGATCGACTGGAACCTGCAAAACTATGCGGGGATTCCGGTGGCAAGCGGTATTTACCTGATCCATGTGAAAGCAGACGGCATCGGCGAAAGAACGCTCAAATGGTTCGGCTCTCTGCGCCCGGTTGACTTGAACGCCTTCTGATCCCTTAACACTGGAAAATGAAATCAATAGACTATAACCTGTAAATCAATCAAAAATGAAACAGATGCTAAGATATATCCCCGTTGTTATCTTCACATGGTTGATGATTGCACCTGGTATGACGACATTGGGCGGAAACAAGGACAGGTCGGGGGAAGCAGGCGCTTCTGAATTGCTGATCAACCCGTGGGCCCGCAGTGCCGGATGGGGTGGTGTCAATACGGCCAATATCAAAGGGGTTGAAAGCATGTTCACCAATATCGCCGGTACTGCTTTTATTAACCGGACCGACATTACATTTGGCCATACGACCTGGTTAAAAGGATCGGATATCAATATCTACTCATTTGGATTGGTCCAAAAAATAGGTCAGTCAGGTGCACTGGGCATTGGCGTCATGTCAATGTCCTTTGGAGATATCCCCATCACGACGGTCAATCTGCCCGAGGGCGGCATCGGTACCTTCTCACCAAGCCTGTTGAATTTTGCATTGTCTTACTCCAGGATGTTTTCCAACAGCATCTATGGCGGATTGCAGTTAAAAGTAGTATCCGAGAGCATTTCCGACATTTCCGCCGTTGGTTTTGCGATCGATGCCGGCATTCAGTACGTTACGGGAGAAACAGATAACATCCATTTCGGGATCACACTCAGAAACTGGGGCCCCACCATGCGTTTCTCCGGTGACGGCCTTGCCATCCGGACCCTGTTACCCGGTCAGGAAAGCCAGTTTACCGTTGAACAACGTGCCGCTGCCTACCAGCTGCCATCACAATTGAACATCGGCGCAGCCTATGACATTAACTTTAAAGGCGACTACAGGCTGACATTCGCTGCCAACTTTGTTTCAAACGCATTTGCCAAGGACCAGATAACGGGTGGACTTGAATTTTCACTGAAAGACTACCTGGTGCTGCGAGGCGGATATACCTACGAAGACGGGATCACCGAAGACGCTGACCGTACAACGGTTTTTACAGGTCCGAGTGCCGGTTTTTCTGTCCAGATCCCTTTGAAAAAGGACTCGGATTCAAAATTCTACGTGGATTATTCATATACGGATACCGATCCGTTTGACGGTGTTCACAGGATCGGTGCCGGCATAAGCTTCTAATAAGCTTATCATTATTACAAGCAAAACTTCGGGACCTTATCACGGTTGTTTTTTTTACTGCAAAGAACAGCAACACGAAGAAATTACCGTAAGGTGAATTTTGCGTCAGGAGTTCTTGCGGAAATTCTAAAACATACACCTGGTATGCAGCCCCGATTTTTAATCTGATAAAAACTGCTGTTGTTATGAGATCGGTTAAATATTACACCCTGGAAGGACTTACAAAACTGAAAGAAGAACTGGATCACCTGGTCAGCGTCGAACGCCCTGCCATCTCCCGCCAGATTGCAGAAGCAAGGGATAAGGGTGACCTTTCGGAGAATGCCGAGTACGATGCTGCCAAGGATGCCCAGGGCATGCTCGAAATGAAAATATCCAAGTTACAGGAAGAAATCCGGAATGCACGGATCCTGGATGAATCAAAACTGGATCGTTCGAAAGTCCTGCTTCTGTCAACGGTGAAAATCAAGAATCTGAAAAATGACACCATCATGACCTATACACTGGTCCCGGAGAAAGAGGCGAATCTTAAAAAAAGTAAAATTTCCGTAAGCTCACCCATCGCAAGAGGATTACTGGGCAAATCCGTGGGCGAGATTGTCGAAATCGTTGTACCGGCAGGGACGCTACCATATCAGATCATCGAAATATCAAGATAATTCACTGCTTCATCAAAAACTTATCACCATGAGCACCCTCTTTTCACGAATCGCCAGCGGTGAGATTCCCAGCTATACGATCGCCGAGGATGAGCGGTTTTTTGCTTTCCTCGACATCAATCCACTGGCCAAGGGACATACACTCGTTGTCCCCAAAAAAGAAATTGATTATATCTTTAACATGGACGACCCCTGGTACAGGGATTTTTTCAGTTTTGCAAGGAACGTAGCTGTTGCCATAGAGAAGGTCGTTGATTGTAAGCGAATCGGTATTGCGGTCGTCGGGCTCGAGGTGCCTCACGCCCATATACACCTGGTGCCCCTGAACGACATCTATGATCTCGATTTCAAAAAACCCAAACTATCCTTCACTCCGGAGGAATTCACCGCCATCGCCCAGCAAATCAGCAATCAACTATCTGCAATCTGAAATCTTAAATCGTAAATCTCAATCGTAAATCGAATATCGTTCATCAGATATCAGATATCCTAGTAGGGCCGCTCCCTGATTCCTTCAATATAGTAAATGAAGGCCTTGTTGACGATCTTGTTCCCACCGGGTGTCGGATAATTGCCCGTGAAATACCAATCACCGGTGTGATCGGGGCAGGCCTGGTGAAGGTCTTCGATCGTTTGGTAAATGATCCGGACATCAGCATGAAGGTCAGGTGAGGTCAGAAGCGATGCAATTTTTTCGGAAATCTGATCTGCCGTAAAAGACCGGTAAATCTCCTTTACGGCATTAATGGTTTTTTCCCTGGGAAGTTTCTCCTGCTCCTTGGCTGTTTTGTAGACCTGATTGATCACGCTGGTCATATTTTTATCTCTCAGCAGCTGGATCGCAGCATTGAAGGCAATGAAATCGCTGATTCGGGCCATGTCGATGCCATAGCAATCGGGATACCGGATCTGTGGGGCCGAAGAGGCAACGATGATCTTCCGGGGACCCAGGCGGTCAAGGATGCGAATGATGCTCTGGCGCAGGGTTGTTCCCCTGACGATGGAATCATCCACTACGACAAGATTATCAAGCCCCCTTCGGACAGATCCATAGGTGATGTCATAGACGTGGGTGACCAGGTCATCACGGTGGGTGTCCCGGGTGATGAACGTGCGCAGTTTGATATCCTTGACAGCCACTTTTTCAACCCTTGGCTTAAGCATAAAAATCTCATCCAGTTTATCTTTTGTCAGGTTCTTCCCAAGTTGCAGGATCTGGTCCTTGATCTGGGAATCACAAAAAGTGGTCAGCTCCTCGATCAATCCCAAAAATGCATCGATGGCTGTATTGGGGATATACGAAAAAACCGTATTCTCCAGGTCGTAGTCGATTGCTTTCAGGATTGCCGGAGCCAGTGCCTTACCGAGCTTTTTCCTTTCCTGATAGATGTCCTGATCGGTACCCCTGGAAAAATAGATACGTTCAAAAGAGCAGGCCTTTTTCTTTATGGGATCAATGCAGGGAACTTCCCCAACGGATCCGTTGGCTTTGATGATCAGGGCGTGGCCAGGCTGAAGTTCCCTGACCTGCTCCGCCTGTACATCAAAGGCCGTCTGAATGGCCGGCCTTTCCGAAGTGGCGACCACCACTTCCTCATCCACGTAATAAAAGGCCGGTCTGATGCCTGCTGGATCTCGCACCACAAATGCATCCCCGTGACCGAGCATCCCCCCGATCACATATCCCCCATCCCAGTGACAGCAGGAATTGGCGAGTATTTTCCGCAAGTCCAGGTTCTCCGCAATTTTATCGGTGATTTCCTTTTTAAAATAGCCCTGTGCTTTGAATTTACGGTATAGGTCCTCATTGGCATCATCCAGAAAATGACCGATCTTTTCCAGGATGGTGACGGTATCGGATGTTTCAACTGGATATTGTCCATAGTCCACCAGTTTCTCAAAAAGCTCGTCCACATTGGTCAGGTTAAAATTACCGGCAAGGACGAGGTTGCGGGTTTTCCAGTTACTATAGCGCTGAACAGGGTGAACATTGAGTAATCCATGCCTGCCGAATGTGCCGTACCGTAGGTGACCCAGGTAGAGTTCACCCGCAAAGTTAAAATGATACTTCAGGTAGCTGACATCGAGCAGGCGCTCAGGAGAGAGTTCGTACAGGGACTCGATCTTATCGTATACCTCAGAAAAGATGGTTTGAAGGGCCGTCTCAGAGTCGCTTCGGCTGCGGTTGATATAGGAGTGCCCGGGTTCCAGGTTGAACTTCATGCAGGCAATGCCGGCCCCGTCCTGACCACGGTTGTGCTGTTTTTCCATGAGCAGGTGCAGTTTGTTGAAGCCGTAGAATGCTGTGCCATAGTTGGCGATATAGTATTCAAGAGGTTTGAGCAGCCTGATGAGCGCAATGCCGCATTCGTGTTTGATTGGTTCACTCATGGGGGGTGGGAAAAAGGACAGTACAAATGTAATAATAATAGCGAGCTTGAATCGATGAGCCATCGGCTCACGTAATCCTTTTTTTTACTTTTGTCAATGCTTCAACACTAAACGATCGATCATGCACATTTTCAAACTTTTCGCAACTGCATTCATCCTCATCACGGCATTAACCATCGGACTTTTAAGTGCCCAGACCGGCAAACCCGACTGGATCGGTGGATTCCCCGACGGATGCACCTCCGTTACCGTCGGTAAACTAGCCTCTTCGGACGGTTCGGTATATACATCGCACACCGACGACAGCCACCGCACCCGGTCCGAGATCTGGATGACCGCCGCCGGAGACCATCCGGCCGGAACCACGGTACCTATGTTCAAACGGATCGCCTGTGATACCACCGCCATGCCTTCCTATGCCAACGTAAAAATAGGCGAGATTCCCCAGGTACCGCACACCTTTGGTTATGTCAATTCGGCATACCCCTGCATGAACGAACACCAGCTGGGGATCGGGGAATCAACTTTTGGCGGCCGATCCAGCCTGCATTCCGACATTGGGCTGATTGACTGCCAGCGCCTCTGCCAGCTGATGGCCGAACGGTGCACAACGGCCAGGGAAGCCATCCGTGTGGCCGGTGAACTGACGGCGGAACATGGCTGGATCGATGAAGGCGAATGCCTGACCATTGCCGATAAGAACGAAGTGTGGCACCTGGAGATCGTCGGCCCCGGAAAGGGCAACAAGGGATCCATCTGGGTGGCGCAACGGGTTCCTGACGACCATGTGGGGGTGAATGCCAATGCCAGTACCATCAAGGAGATCGACCTGAATAATCCCGATTACTTCATGGCTTCTGAGAATATTTTCCAGATCGCCATCGACAGCGGATGGTGGGACCCCGGTAAAGAAGCCTTCCGTTTCTGTTACGCGTATGCACCTGAAAGCCGCACCTCATTCGGTTCCCGCCGGCGCGAATGGCGCGTGTTCGACTTGCTGGCTCCCTCGCTCAAACTGGATGCAAACGCTGAAAATTACCCCTTTTCCGTTAAACCCGATCATCCGGTGACCACACAGGACCTGGTGAATGTCTTTAAAGATTACTACGAAGGTACCCCCTATAATTTCATCAAGGATATCACGGTCACCGACGAAAATGGCAAAACGGTCATCTCGCCCCTGGCCAATCCTTTCATGCCCTATGACATGAACAAGGTGTTCAGGATCAACGGGGGCTGGGGCTGGATGGGCGAACGTACGATCGCACGGTGGTATACCATGTACGCCACGATCATCCAGTGCCGCAACTGGCTGCCCGATGCGATCGGAGGCGTTGCCTGGCTGGCCATGGACAATGTGGCCACTTCCATCTATATCCCGGTTTATTGCTGTGTTACGGACCTTCCCCAGCCCTATAAGACACCTGGCCGCACCAAAGGATTCACCCGCGAATCGGCCTGGTGGGCATTCAATCACCTTGGCACACTCGCAGCACAGCGCTGGGGCGATATGCGGCACGACGTGGATGCGGTCTGGAATCCATGGCAAAAGGAGCTCTTTGACAATCAATCTGCCATAGAACAAAAAGCCATAGCACTGTACAATCCGAAAAAACCTCAGGCTACGATCGAATTCCTGACAGGATATACGAATGAATGGGGATATAAAGTGGTGAACAGGGCATGGGAACTGGGCGATTTTCTATGGACAAAGTATGATGAGAAATTCTGAAATCCACGTATACAGCTGAAATGAAAATAAAGAAACTTATTCCAATCTTTTTGACAGTCATTGGGTCATTCATGGTCATTCAGAACAGCCAGGGGCAGAATGCTGTTTCCCCTGCTGTTGAGTCGCCGTCCGGCTTTTTCGGTTTTCAACCGGGCACCGACCGGGAGCTGTTCAATTATGAGAAGCTCATCGATTATCTCAAGGTGCTTGACTCCGGCAGCGACAGGTTGAAGCTGGTGGAGATCGGGCAATCGCCCATGGGAAGACAGATGTACATTGCCTTCCTCTCTTCGGCTGAAAATATCCGTGACCTTGAACGGCTCCGGGAGATCAACCGGCGACTGGCGCTGGATCCGGATATTCCTGCCGATGAACTGGAATCCATGATCCGTAACGGAAAAGTGTTCGTCCTGGCCACCCTGTCGATGCATTCCAACGAGGTGGCCCCGTCCCAGGCAGCTCCCCTGATCGCCTGGGATCTGGTCACCACGAACGACCCCCGGAAACTGGAATGGCTCGGCCGCGTCGTCTGGATGATGGTACCCACCCATAATCCGGATGGAATGGATATGATGGTGGAACATTATCTGAAATACAGCGGAACCATCCATGAGGGCAGCACCATGCCCGGAGTTTACCATAAGTATGTGGGGCACGACAATAACCGTGATTATATCACTCTCAGCCAGAACGATACCAGGGCCGTTTCCTCCATTTACTCACACGACTGGTTCCCACAGATAATGGTTGATAAACACCAGATGGGACCAACCGGAGTCCGGTATTTCGTTCCGCCACCTCATGATCCTATAGCAGAAAACATCGATGCGGGTATATGGAACTGGGTCGGTGTTTTTGGTTCCCATATGATCACCGATATGACCTCCGACGGGCTGAAAGGGATCGCACAGCGGTTCCTGTTCGATGACTACTGGCCGGGATCGGCCGAAACATGCAAATGGAAAAATGTTATCTCATTTCTGACCGAAGGGGCCGGCGTCCAGATTGCCTCACCGATCTATATCGAACCCGGTGAACTCAGGGTACATGGAAAAGGCTTGTCCGAATATAAAAAAAGTATCAACATGCCTGAATTATGGCCCGGAGGATGGTGGCGCCTGAGCGATCTGGTCAGTTACGAGATCTCTTCCTCTTACTCAATCCTGAAAACAGCTTCCAATTATGACAAAAGCATATTGAAATTCAGAAATGAACTGTGCCAAAGCGAAGTGAAAAGAGGGAAGACACAGGCACCATATTTCTATATCATCCCTCTGCAGCAGCATGATCAGGGGGAACTGGTCAGGCTGGTGAACCTGCTTAGGGAACATAACATATCCCTCTATCAGCTTGCCAGCGACCAGGAAGTACAGAACTCCCTCTACAGAAAGGGGGATGTTGTCATACCGCTGTCGCAGGCATTTCGCCCCTTCATCAAGGAGGTCATGGAACGCCAGTATTTCCCTGTGCGGCATTATACTCCGGATGGCGAGATCATAAGACCATACGATATCACCTCCTGGTCACTGCCCCTTCACCGGGGAATCCATGCAGTTGAAGTAAACTTCCCTCAGCAAGGTCTTTATGAAGCACTTGAACCTATTTCAGCTGATTTTGACCTGAAAGGACCGTCTCTTGTATCCTACGATAAAATCATCCTTCCTGTTGAACATAATGAAAGCTATGCCCTGGCGTTTTTAGCTAACAGCCTGGGTTTAAAAACAGACAGGCTGACAGAATCCGTCGTGGTGAACGAAACAACCTGTTCCCCAGGTGGTTTTGTAATAACGAAAGGAACCAAAATGGAACAGGTGCTGAAAGAAATCACCACCCAACCCGTCTACCTTACCGACTCAGTCAAGCTTCCCGTCAAATCCTTCCAAATTCCCCGCATTGCACTCGTGGAATCCTGGTTTCATGACATGGATGCAGGCTGGACCCGTTTCATTTTCGACCAGTCCCATATTCCTTATCAGGTGATCCGGCCGGGAGATTTCGAGAAGACAGATCTTGCCAAAGAGTACGATGTCATTGTGTTTCCCGGTGAGGATAAGTCGATCCTGATGACGGGAAAATACAAATCAGGCGATGAGTACATTCCGACCAATTATCCTCCTGAGTTCACAAAAGGAATGGGTGACAAAGGGATGGAAAAACTGATGACATTCCTCGACAATGGGGGGATCATCGTTTCCTGGGGAGAATCAACCGAACTATTTTCAGGGCCGCTCACCATAAAACGCAATGAAACCGAAAAAGAAGACTTTAAGTTGCCTTTCAGGGATATTTCGGCCACATTAAAAGAGCAAAAAGTATTTTGCCCGGGCTCCTTGCTGAAAGTGGATCTGGTAAGGGATCATCCCCTGACTGCCGGGGTGCCGTCTCAGATTGGCGTATTTTCACGCGGAACTCCGGTATTTGCTACACAGGTACCCATTTTTGACATGGACCGCCGTGTGATCGCTTCCTATGCAGAAAAGGATATCCTGATGAGCGGATACTGCGAGAATGAAGAAAAACTGGCCAATCAGGCAGTACTGATCTGGTTAAAAAAGGGAAAAGGACAGCTGGTGCTTTTTGGCTTCAATCCTCAGTTCAGGGCTTCGACACAGGCGACGTACAAACTGCTGTTCAACGCATTGCTACTTGACTCGCTGGATGATTAACTGGGCTGATCCAACCGCTCCGGTACGCATCGTAATGACCACCTGGTAACAGCCATCCTTCAGTGTACCAACGTCCACGGGCAGGTTCACAGGGGAACCTTCAACCCAATGGAATTGTCTGCCCTGCATGTCGTAGATCTCAATCCTTACAAGGTCTTCAGATGGGTCCAGATAAAAATGATCACAGGCCGGATTAGGATAAAGCCTTGTTTTGTGTTCTTCCGGATGCCTTGGACGGGATCCGAAGGGAAGCATCTCATACGAACCCATGTCGATACGGTCATCCCAGATTCTGGGGCTCCCTGACAGGTCGGTCGCGGGTAATTGCAACCCGCTCGTATCCGTTGTCCCCGCATCAATGCAGGGTGAGTCCCCCGAAAGTGAATACGGTAAGGATCCGTTCATGTCAAAGGATGGATAGAGATCCTCGTTATTTTCATAGGCACCATAAAATCCTCCGACACCACCGCTTCCTCCGAAATCGTCAGGGCCAAGCTGTACGTCGCAATAATAAAAATTGGCCTGCGAATAAGGTTCAAATAGGTATACCTGGTTCCCATAGCCACTTAAGGCAACATTCCCCCACAGGATGCAGTTAAATAGACTGGGGGTGACGGAGTCTTTGCAATAGAAACCCCCGCCGTAAATGGCGCTGTTATGGGCAATGGTGTTATTGACCCAGGTGGGGCTGGCATCGATGTTGGCGATCCCTCCGCCAAAGTACTCGGCTATGTTGTCATAGATCAGGTTGTTGCAGTTGGTTCGGGTGATCGTATCCATATGAAGGATGGCAACAGCGCCGCCGATGGCGCTGTAATTATTTGTGAATTCATTATTGCTGATGGTACCATCCCTGAAACGCATGGCAATGCCTCCGCCCGTTCCGGTTGAACTGTTCTCTTCGAAATGGTTGCCCCACACCCGTGGTGATGAATGATCAGAACAGATGGCTCCACCGTATCCCCAGGGATCCAGTGGTTGACCACATACGTTGGCATGGAAAAAACAATCCCGGATCACCACATCCGCATGGTCCAGAAAAATCGCCCCACCGTTGAAGGATGCAAAATTTCGTTCAAAATGACACCCTTCGATCCTGACTCTGTCAAAGCCAACGATACATACGGCTCCGCCATTCCCTTCAGGCTGCACTTCAGAGACTGCCTTTCCAAAGTTGAAACAGCAATGAACAAACAAAGATGAATCATTAAACGCGAAAGGATTGAGAAAGCGTACACCTCTCCATCCACCGTCAGGAACCGTATCATCCGAAAAACCTGTCGTATCACTTGCGGTGAAAAAGATGGGATTCAGGGCTGTCCCCTGAGCAAGAAGCGAACCTTCAATCCTAAGGGAATAGGATCCCTGAAAAATGATCTTTACGCCCGGCTGAATGACAAGTTGCAGGCTATTGGGAACAAGGATATCCCCGATCACAAGAACCGAGTCCACAGACCATGTTCCGGATACTTCACCCTGCACAATAACCGAACTGCCTGCCAGATCCATCCAGAAGAAGAGGAGTGCGGATCCGAAAAGGGAAATGATGATCCTACGCTTCATAAAATCTTATTAAATTATTGGATTAGAAATATTTACATTAAAGAAGCCATCCCAGATCCGATCCTGAAAAGCGTTCAGCTTCCTGGCAAAGGCAAATTGCACCCTGGCACGGTCAAGGTTGTGGCCTTCACGGCGGATGTGAAAATAGCGATCGCCCTGGATGTGGTCGGTCAGAAAACGCAGTCCGATGATGAATGTCATGTACAAAGGGGCCAGGGGCAGCCACGCTCTTTCTTCCGGGGTTATGAACTTCACGGCCTCTCCCAGATAACCCTTCAGAAATGCTTCCAGGATCCTCAAGTCCAGCCCGACGTGCGACAGGTCCCGCTCATCCTCCGCTGCCGTGTTGGAAAGGATCCGCAAGGCATCACCAACATCATAATGAACATAGCCCGGCATGACCGTATCCAGGTCAATCATGCAAATGGCCTTTCCCTCCCGGTCGAAAAGAATATTGTTCAGTTTCGTATCGTTATGGATCACACGCAACGGAAACCGTTGAAGGGCAATGGTCTCCCGGAAAGGAGCCAGAGCCTGATACCATTCCTCAACACGATCCCGTTCCGCCTGAACCGATAAGCAACGGCCAGCAGGGTCTTCACGGCAGGCTTTCCTGAACTGCTCCATCCTGTATTCCACATCGTGGAATCCGGGAAGGGTTTCGTGCAAATTTGCGTTCAGATCGGACAGCAGGTACTGAAAATTTCCAATCGCTTTCCCTGCTTCAGATGCCCGGCCTGGATCATCGGTATGATCAAGGGTTAAGCTATCAGGAATATAGACAAACAATCGCCAGCTATCCCCCTGATCATCCACATAATAAGGCTGGTGGCCTGATGTGGTGACCAGCTGCAGTGACGGGCTTCCTTTTTCAGCCAGATGGGTCGTCACCAGCCGGATGTTCTCCATCAGTGCAGGGATATTCCTGAAAACATCACTGCTGATCTTTTGAAGGATATAATCCGGTGCATCGGATTCAACGGTCTCCACCAGCCATGTTTGATGAATGTGGCCGGATCCGTAACGATGGTGTTCGTTAAACGTTCCTTTACAGGCGAATTGTTGAAAAACGGACGGTATATCCTTCCCGGTCACTCCCATAAGGATGCTGGATAAAGCCCCTGGCCGACCAGGTCCCTGATCGTATCAATGACTTTTTGTTTATCCTCAAAATAGGTCAGACCAAACCATATCGCATTGCTTTTCAATACCCTGGCTTTGATCAGGCGGCGCTGCAGCAGGTCGTTGATGACAGAGGGTAAGAGAAATTCGGCCTTTGGCAGCGAGGCATTCTCCTGCAGAAATTCCCTGAATCCCCGGTCAAGGAAGTCAAACAGGCTTGGGGTAAATCCCCACATATTCATCGAGACAATGGTGTTCTCATCGAGAGGATAATCCTGATCATTTTCCCTGTAAAGGATCCCCTTTTCGGCTTTCAGGATATGAAACCGTTCCTCGATCCCAATCAGGTAATCGTCCTGGTCAACCTGACACACCCCCCTTGTGACCGATCCGTAATCGGAGAGGGTGTTCCTGACCAGGTATCCCATCAGGCAATAATCTCCCTGATGGCCCTGATTTTTAAAAAACAGGACAGCATGTTGAAAGGATTCCAGGCCATAGAAGTCGTCGGCATTGATGGCGCAGAAGGGTGAATGGATATGGTGACGTGCCGTCCAGACGGCATGGCCGGTACCCCAGGGCTTTACACGCCCGGAAGGACATGTGTAACCGGCAGGAAGGTCCTCCAGTTCCTGAAAGATGTAGCTGACAGGGATTTTCTTCTCCAGCCGGTCAAAGATGACCTCCCTGAAATCCTTTTCTATGTCTTTTCTGATAATGAAGACGACACGTTCAAATCCAGACCTGAGGGCATCAAAAACGGAATAATCCAGGATCGTTTCCCCTGACGGTCCAATTCGGTCGATCTGTTTCAGAGTTCCGTAGCGGCTGCCTATCCCGGCTGCCATGATCAGAAGGGTAGGTTTCATGCGATTCATTCAATGGACTTCAAAAGTATGAAAAATACTCAGGGAGATTTATTTTGTTTCGTGTTTCTGTGAGGTAGTGCCATCCAAAATCCAGCATTACATACAACGAATGGTCTATATGATTTTCCGCCAGACCCTAAACAACACGTAACCGGACAGCACAGATACCAGCGTCAGGATAACAGCCGTAACGGGATTCGAATAGATCCAGTTTCCTGTGGCGAACAACAGGCTGAAAACAAAGATGCACCCCAGGAACATGGCCAGAATGCCGGCAGGTACATTCCATCTTGCGGGATCCGAAGGTTCGACAGGATCGTCATCGGCTGCTGCATCCCTCACGATCCTTTTCCATCCCGGCCCACCCGGCCTAACAAGCCGGTAAAAATTACGTAGCGTGCTTTTATCGACCCGAGGTGTTAGAAACGTTACTGCCAACCAGGAGAGGGAAGTGACCGCAACACCTGTCACCAGCTGCAACGAGGTGCTCAGCTCGGGTAATCCCGTAAGGGGGTGCAGAAACTGGAAATAAAGTGCCATTACGAATGAAACAATCATGGCAGTGATCTCACTGTAAGCATTGATCCTCCACCAGAACCACCTTAAGATAAAGATCAGGCCGGTACCGGCGCCGATCTGCAAAACAATGTTGAATGCCTGCAAGGCGTTGCTCAGCAGAAGGGCAAACAACAGAGCGGCTGCCGTGAGGAAAAGGGTCGAAATCCTGCCGACCAGCACCAGTTTCCGTTCACTGGCTTCGGGATTGACAAACCGTCTGTAGAAATCATGAACGATGTAGGAGGAACCCCAGTTCAGATGAGTGGATATGGTCGACATATAAGCCGCTATCAGGGAAGCGACAACCAATCCCAGAAATCCGGCGGGCAAAAGGCTGAGCATGGCAGGATAGGCAAAGTCGTGCTTGACAAACTGAGTCCCGGCATCTGGAAACCTGGCCTGGAGCGAAGCAAGGTCCGGAAAAACGATGAGTGATGCCAGAGCCACCAGAATCCAGGGCCAGGGACGCAGGGCATAGTGCATTACATTGAAAAGCAGCGTGGCCCTGACAGCACCCGATTCCGATCTGGCGGCCAGCATCCGCTGGGCAATATATCCCCCGCCTCCCGGCTCAGCACCAGGATACCACACGCTCCACCATTGAACTGCCAGCGGCAGGATCAGCAGGGTGACCAAGGCATCGCGGTCATTGAAATCCGGCAGCATGTTCAACCTGGGGATCACGGCAGGGTGGTGGATCATTTCGCTCAACCCTCCCACCTGAGGCAGATTGATCAAATAGATCGCTGCACCGATCGCCCCAATCAGGGCAATGGCAAACTGAAAAAAATCGGTCAGCAAGACCCCCCTGAGCCCACCCAGCGTACTGTAGATGGCGGTCAGCGACATGATGATGACCAGCGTTTTAACAGGCGACCAGCCCAGCATCACCGCCCCGATCTTGATCATGGCCAGCGACACCAGGGCCATGATCAGGATATTGAATAAAACACCAAGATAAAGCGCCCTGAACCCCCTGACAAAAGACGCCATTTTCCCGCTGTAGCGGATCTCATAAAATTCAAGGTCCGTCAGGATTTTGGATCGCCTCCACAACTTTGCATAAATAAAAACGGTTAGCATCCCGGTCAAAAGGAATGCCCACCAGGCCCAGTTCCCGGCCACTCCCCTCTGCCGTACCAGATCGGTCACCAGATTGGGAGTATCACAGGAAAATGTCGTCGCCACCATTGAGACACCCAGCAGCCACCAGGGCATGTTCCTTCCACTCAGAAAAAACTCGGTATAACTTTTACCCGACTTTTTGGACACAATCAATCCAATGATCAGTGAAAGAAGAAAAAAACCGATGATAATGATCCAGTCTGCTATCGATAAAATCATACTCCTCGCGTTATTCAATGATTACTTCGTCGCTGAAGATCCAGGCTTTTTCTCCTGCGCCTGGATGTCCGGCCGGACAAACACCCCTGTTTTCCGCAATGATCCTGATATACCTTGCAGGCACTTTGTCAAGGTGAACTGAAAAATCCCTGATGATGACCCCTTCAGCTTCAGGAGATACTGCATTCTTAACCGTAAATTGCTCCCACGATTGTCCATCAGCTGAAACAGCGATTTGAAGGTTGAGGGGTAAAAAGATCCAGCTCCGTTGCTGCTGCAGAAAACCTGTGCGCACATGCTCTATGGTGTCTGCGACCCCCATGTCGATCAAAACCTCAAGGTTGTCACCATGGAATCCCTGCCAGTAACCATCGTTGAACCTGTCAGAACCCCGGAGCCCATCGGTTAAAGTGGTGGATGCGAAACCCGGATACCTGTAATTCCAGCGGGTTTCATAACGAACTTGTTTACCTGTTGCCTTGTGAATGATGATCTTCTTTTCCGAAGGCCTTTCCATCAAGGAGTCTCCCTCATACATCACAGCCCGGATGAAGGCCGATGAATCCAGGGGTATGGGAGCGGCATAGCGTGACGAATTCTTCGATGGAAGGGAACCATCCGCTGTGTACCTGATCTCCGGATTGAACTGTTCACCCGTCAGTTTAACCAGGGTCTTTCCCGTTACGGAATCGAAGGAAGTATAGATATTAACAGCATAGGAACCTCTGCTGTAATGGACGTTCATCCGCTGAAAACGCAGAAACTGCATTTGAAGGCGTTCAAGGAAATCCTCCCAGTTCCTGTATTCCTTTGATGACCAGAGTACTTCTGAAAGGGCTGTCATTCGGGGTAAAGCCATATAGGTCGCATGCTCGGGACTGGAGATGAACTCCGTCCAGAGATTTCCCTGTCCGCCCAGCACAAACCCGGCTTGCTCAGGCGTCAGATCGGGTGGTGTTGGCTCAAAGGAGTAAACTTTTTTCAGGGAAATAAATCCTCCGATGGAAACCGGTTGAAAATCCGGATCGCCTTGATAGTAATCAAAATAGCAGTGTGAAACGGGGCACATGATCACCTCGTGCCCCTGTGAAGCTGCCGTCACACCCCCTTCAAAGCCCCGCCACGACATCACGGTCGCCTCCGGTGCCAATCCGCCTTCCAGTATCTCATCCCAGCCCACCAGTTTCCTTCCGTGAGCATTCAGGAACTTCTCAACCCTTCTGACAAAATAACTTTGCAGTTCCCGTTCATCCTTCAACTTTTCTTCCCTGATCCTCTGCTGACATTTCGGACATTTTACCCACTGGGTTTTATCCGCTTCATCACCACCGATATGAATATAGGGCGAGGGGAAGAGTTGCATCACTTCGGTGAGGATATCTTCGATAAACGTAAATACCGAGTCGTTCCCGGCACAATAGATGTCATTGTTTGGCCAGTAGGTGCACGGACGTACGAAAAGCCGCTCGCCCCTGCAGGAGAGCTGTGGATAGGCAGCAAAAACCTCACTGGAATGGCCGGGCATTTCAATTTCAGGCAGGATACGTATATGCCGTTGACGTGCATATTCTACGATTTCCCTGATCTGCTCCTGGGTATAATAGCCTCCGTAAGTGGCTTTTTCACCGGGTTCTGGTGGTGCACATTCATTCCAGGGCTGGTCTTGCCGGTCAACATGCCAGGCAGAGATCTCCGTAAGCAAAGGGTATTTTTTGATTTCGATGCGCCATCCGTTATCGTCGGTCAAATGCCAGTGAAACAGGTTCATTTTATGCATGGCGATCAGGTCAATGTAACGTTTTACAAATTCGACCGGGAAAAAGTGCCGTGATACATCCAAATGCATACCCCTCCAGGAATAGCGTGGCCTATCCACGATGTGTACGCCGGAAACAGTCCACCGTGTATCATTAACAATCTGGTTATCATATACTTCGACTGGCAAAAGCTGTAACAGGGTCTGTATGCCATAAAAGATACCGGCAGGTGTGTGGGCCATGATCCGGATACCTTTCTTTTCCACCAGAAGGTCGTATCCCTCCTCACCCAGTGAATCCTGTGACTCATCCACCAGGAGCAGAACAGCGTTCTTTACCAGGGCATCCTTGCCATTGACCTCCTGCTTCCCTATCTCCAGCTTGACACCTGCAACTTTTTCAAAGATACCTGCCAGATATCCCGCATCCTGCACAAGAGCAGGATCTTTACCGCATACCAGGATCCTGGTTTCCGGCCCGATCTGAAAACAGCCCGAACCGGGCTCAGTCAGTACTGGCTTAGGAATGACAGAAACAGGCACTGGGGTGCAAGCTGTCTGATGGCAGGATTCAAAAAGGAGGCATCCTGCGAGTGTGAGACAAAACAGTGAAAGAATGGTAAGCTTTTTCATATCAGGAAGATCATTAAAAATGGAAATAAGGATTCTTTCCGTCAGGTCAGGGACCTGGACAGACAGGCAAAATAACAAATTATTCCGGGATTTTCCTGAAGTTACAGAACACAGATTACGTGGGCGACGCGGATGATTACGGACTTATTCGGTGAGATTCCGTGGCATCCGCGTAATCCGTGTTCTATCAGGTAGTCATTTCAATGTACAGAAACCGCTTGATTTTTTGCGAGGCTGTCTTCTGAAAAGGTTGAGGGTAAGAAACGACCGACTGTACACGGGAAAATTTATTAACCCGTGCGTTTACATAAGCGTGGAGCTCTTTGCTGAGTTCTTCTTTTCTCTTTTCAACATAATTTCTGACTTCTTCCTTCAAATACTGGTATTTTTTCTCCAGCTCCTCCTGGTTGAAATGGACAAGGGCAACCAGCTTCCCTTTATTCTCCACCACCAGTGATTCAACAACAAAATGAAAATTATTGATCACCGATTCGATCTCCTCCGGATAAATATTTTCGCCTCCAGGCATTACGATCACATTTTTTGACCGGCCTTTAATGTACAGAAAACCATCTTTATCAAACGTTCCCAGGTCTCCGGTCCTGAACCAGCCGTCGGAGGTGATGACCTGACGTGTCAGTTCAGGTTCTTTATAATAGCCCGTCATTACATTGGGTCCCCTTGCCCATATTTCACCTTTTCCGGTATGCGGATCAGGGTCATGGATTGTGAGTTCCACTCCTTCGATGGCCGGGCCGGTCGATTCCAGACGGACATTCCCCGGATTGACTCCTGCCAGCAGGGGTGACGTCTCTGTCAGGCCATATCCGATCGCATAGGGAAACCTGGCTTCAATCAGGAACTTCTCAACAACCGGATCCAGTTTGGCCCCCCCGATACCATAAAATTTCAGGTGGCCACCAAAGGTCTTTTTCAGCTTCTTCCCAGCCAACAAGTTCAATTTTTTTCGAAAGAATGGGATCCCATAAATGGCCTTCATCAACTTTTTTGAGGTGAAAGTGGTAAGGATCCGGTTACGGTAAATTTTCTCGATGATCAGAGGAACCGTGAGCATCATGGTAGGCTTTACCTGCTGAAGGGCAGGAAGCAGTATGGAGGGTGAGGGAGGCTTGTCGAGATAATAAACGCATGCTCCGCATATCATTGGCAATATGAACCCAATCGTATTTTCGTAGGTATGTGAAAGTGGCAGCACGGAAAGAAAACGGTCGCCCTCGTCCACATATTGAACCACCCTGCTTTTTTGGGCAGTAAAACAAATATTCCGGTGAGTCAGCATCACGCCCTTTGACCTGCCGGTTGTTCCCGACGTATAGATCAGTGCGGCCAGATCGTCCTCTTTTACCGGGTAGTCTCTGGAAGGCCTGGCTGAAGGATCATAGCGAACAAAGCTGTTGCAGGACGGGCAGATGGTGAAATCTTCCAGGCAGCTCTGCATTTCAAGAGATGGAGCATTGATCCCCTCAAGTTTGGCCAGCAGGCCGTGGGATGCAAAAATTGCTTTGGTACCTGAATGCTTCAGGATATTTTCGATCTCGCCGGGGTGGAAATCAGGCAGCAGGGGCACCGCCACTGCTCCCATAAACGTGATGGCAAGGTAGAGCGCCCCCCAGTTTGGCATGTTGGTGCTCAGAATGGCAACCTTGTCCCCGGGATGAATCTGAAGTTTTTCAAGAAATGCGATCAGAGCCTGAATCTGTTCGTTGAGTTCAGTGTAGGTGATGGGTTTTTCTCCTGCAAATGCCAGCGCATTTTTATCAGGATGCTGTCTGACCGTTTCCGCAAAGAGTGAAGGGAAGGTCAAGGTTTGCTGCTTTTCCATGAAGGGTGATTACGGGACGACAAAGATAAAGAAGAACAGAATCGTCTTGATCGTTCAATTAAAATATTTACGTAAAAATATATGATCAATGAATCGGTGTCATCCGGAAAGTGTATGCATATTTCCCTGCAGGTATCTGATACTGAGTATGTGGCCTTGCTCCCCAGCTGTCATCACCACCGACGCCCATCTGTTTGTGATCGATCATCACCTCATAAAAATCTGCAGGTAGCAAGTCGCAGGTATGCCTGTAATTTTTCTTTGTACCCTGGTCGAGGTTTTCAATGGTATAAGGCAGCGCTGAAAAACCAAACAGGGGTATCCCTGTGATCCTGAGTCCAATACCCTGGTGATCGGTCAGTGTCAGCCAGCGCGTATCGGTCCTGTAACCATTTTCCTGAGGGCGTATGTAGGGAAAATACTGCTCCTCGGGAGTGCTTTTATAGATTCCTACGAATGACGAAGTATTCCGGTCGCAATAATTTTCGTGGGGACCTCTGCCATACCATTCAAGGTTTCCGAGAGCTTGATTCACTTTCATCTTCATCCCGAATCTTGGCATTTCAGGAAGAGGTGCGGCTGCAGGATCGATTTCACTTTTTAATTCGATGTCTCCGGAAGCGTAAACCGTGTACGTCACCCGCTGATGAATTTCACTTCCGGTGAATGCATAGGCAACGTTGACCTCCACCACCTTTTCGCTAATCTGTCTTACCTCAAATCCTTCGACCGTGCGCGTACTGCTGGCCTGTTTCCAGATGGCACACCGTCTTTCCATACCGTTGCCGAAGTCATTATCCGTTGGTGCACGCCAGTAATTGGGAAGGGGGCCCTCTTTGATCAGTTCCTGTTCAAGAAACATCCAGGAACCAATCGTACCTGTTTTCCTGTCAAAGATGATCCTGAATTCATTACCACGAACAACGGGATCATCCTGCTGGTAATCGAGATGGAGGCGGAGCCCTTCACCGGCTTTGACCGGGGGGATCATCCGTTCGCCGGGAAATGCCAGCTGCTCCGAGGCCACGACATAGCCTGCAGGCCTGAAAGGCTGGTCTTCCCGAATCCTGACGCTGAAATCCAGAAAGCATTCCCTGCCGGGGCCCTGAAAACCTTCAGGAGGGGAAATCTGAAATTCCTTTTCGCTGCGCGCAGGTACATCAGGTCGTTCGATCCTGCCTCCCGCCTCCCGCCTCCCGTTTACCAGCAGGGAATATTCAAGGTCAACATAATCCAGATCAATAAAATCATGCCTGTTGATCACCTTGAAAACACCTTTGGTGATGTCAACCGGTTTGATTTGAATATACTGGTACACCTTTTTCACCTCAGTTAGTGCAGGATGGGGTGTCCTGTCGGCCGATACCAGCCCGTTGCAGCAAAAATTCCCGTCACTTGGAGTTCCCGGAGGGCCAAAGTCACCGCCATAGGCATAATAGGGATTCCCATTCTTATCCTTCACCAGAAATCCCTGGTCGACCCAATCCCAGATGGACCCTCCCTGCAGTTGTGGGTATTTCTCGATCACATCCCAGTAGTCCTGCAGATTCCCTGTGCTGTTTCCCATTGAATGGGCATATTCGCAAAGGATCAGCGGGCGTGGCATGCGGTGCGACACATACATTTTGAGGCTCCAGGTATTGTCGTACATCGGACAGAAAATATCCGTATTCATACCGTATTCAGCACGTTCGTAATGAACGGGACGGGATGCATCGCGATTCCTGATCCATTGATAGCAGGTATCAAAGTTCACTCCGTCGCCTGCTTCATTTCCCATCGACCAGATAATGACCGAGGGGTGGTTCTTGTCACGTTCCACCATGCCCCGAACGCGTTCCAGATGAGCCTTCATAAAGAGGGGATTGTTACCCAGCGTGCGGTCGGGCATGTATCCCATACCGTGGGATTCGATATTCGCTTCATCGATCACATAAAGGCCGTACTGATCGCATAGGTCGTACCAGGCAGGATCATTCGGGTAATGAGAGGTGCGTACCGTATTGATATTGTTCTGCTTCATCAGCTCAATATCCTTCAGCATCGATTCAAGTGAGATCACATGAGCCGTCACCGGATCATGCTCATGACGATTTACCCCCTTGATCAGGATGGGCACTCCGTTTATCAGCAACTGTCCGTTTTTGATTTCCGATGTCCTGAATCCGAAGTTGCTGCTGAAGCGTTCCAATACGTTCCCCTGCAGATCGGACAGCGCAAGGACAAGGGTGTACAGGTTCGGCGTTTCTGACGACCATTTCCTGATCCCGGGGATGATCTCCTCAAAATGAACATCATAATCATCCTGATCGTCTATCAGATTGATTTTTTCATCAAACACGGCCAGCGGAATTTCCTTATTTAACTCATATATCCTGACATTCAATGACAATGAATGACTATCAATGACCTTGTATCTCTTTATCTTCACATCCAGAGAAAAATCCCCATCCATGTAATCTTCGGTCAGTGCGGCATGAATAAAATAATCATAGATGTGAACATTGGGTACGGAATACAGGATCACATCCCTTTCGATCCCGCTGATGCGCCAGAAGTCCTGACACTCGAGATAGGATCCGGTTGACCACCGGTAAACCTCCAAAGCAAGAAGATTTTCACCCTGCCTGATATACGGAGTGATGTTAAACTCGGCTGGTAATTTGCTGTCCTCACTGTATCCAACTTTTTTGCCGTTGACCCAAACATAGAACGCTGATTTCACGGCACCAAAATGCAGGATGATCTGGCGGTCCATCCAGGTGGCTGGCACCGAAAAGAAAGTCCTGTAGGATCCCACCGGGTTATCATCGCGGGGAACGGAAGGAGGCTGTGGATCCGTAGTCCATTCGTAAGGTATGTTCACATAGATCGGGACGCCGTAACCATTGAATTCCCAGTTGCCCGGCACCGGAATGGTCTTCCACCTGCTGTCATCGAAATCAGGCCGATAAAAGTCCAGGGGCCGGTCGGCAGGTCTTTCAACCCAGTTGAACTTCCAGTCACCATTAAGCAATTGATGCCAGGCAGAAAAAATATCCTGGTTAAGGCTTGCCGACGATGGGTTCACGTGAGGCATCCGTGTGCAATGGGGTTCCTCTTTGTTGATCCCGACCACAAAAGGATCTTCCCATTCACTGAGAACGCCCTGGGCTAAACAGATTGCCGACAGCAGGCTGCCGATGGCCACTAAAAAGAATCGCATGGATTTATAGTTGAATTACTGCTTCAGCTTTTCCACTGTGAACAGATCATCCGTTAAACCTTGGTCGAACTTCACATCGGTCATGATGGTCCGTGTCGAATGTCCCTTCCTGAGATCGGTCATGGTCACCTCTTTGGCATTCCAGTAGGATCCGATCTTCTCATAGACATACGTAGCTTCCTTGATTTTTTTCTTCTGCTTATCAAAATATTCCAGAAGGACCGGGTACGAATTGGCCTTGTGAATGTGAGCTATTACTTTGGAATATTCTGATTGTGCTGATTTCGGGATCAGTTCAAGCACATACTCGGTTTCCCTGGTTTCAAGCATTTTGGGGATGAACCGGTCGGAGTAGGTCCGGGGTTCCATATCCTCATAGGAGAAATCAGTACCCGTAAATGCCTGGCTTCTGGTCAGAAGGTCAATTTTTTTGGGTTTCCCAAACGCAGGCATGTACAGCCAGGTTTCCTCTCCGGGTAAGGAAAGGGTAGCAATCCCAACCTGGGATTCAGGCTTGGTGTAGCGATAGAGCTTTTTATCGATTCCCTTCTGCATCATGAGGGCTTCACGAACTTTCTCATTGCCCGATTTATCCGACAGGATCATCTTCACATTTCCCTGTTTGTCTTTTGGGGCAAAGATCACTTTATCCACTTTCCATAGAATGGAAACGGCGTCCTGGGAGTATGCTCTTACGGCGCATACGGTCATTATGACCACGAAGAGCAGGATTGTTCTATTGATTACGTTCATTTAATTTATTTTTAATGGATGCTTCTTTTTTTCGGTTGACAAGAATGAGGATGACCGGTAACAGGGTCATGGCTCCCTGACTTGAACCCAGCATACTGATGGCCATCAGCAGTCCGAAATACTGAAGTGGAACAAATTCAGAAAATATCAGGACAAGGAATCCGGCTGCAACCGACATCACGTTGATAAGGATGGCCTTACCACTCACCATGATGGTGTTGTCCAGTGCCTGACGGATATCATGATGTTGCTTTAACTCAGCGTTGAAATAAGAGATCACATGGATGGAATAATCGATCCCGATCCCCAGAGCCACACTGGCCACCAGGACCGTGGCGATGTTCATGGGGATCCCTGCAATGCCCATGATGCCGAACAGGAGCAGGATGGTGGCCATGATCGGAATGCTGGCAAAGAGCCCGTTCAGAAATGACTTCAGGATGAGGCTCAATATGATGATCACGAAAATGATGGCCACGGTCACGCTACGGAACTGGCTTCTGATCAGGCTTTTGTCAAGCATTACATCCACGAAGGGCATCCCGGTGACCTGGATTTTGCAGTCCGGAGTTTCGTTGGCCTTAATGAACGATTCCATTTTATCTCCGAACGCTTTCTTTTCCTTGATATCCGAAGCCGTGAACTTGGAAATGATGATCCCCCTGGTCAGGTCATCCGTCACAAATTGCCGGATAAGCTCATTGCCTTCAAGCAGGAACCAGAGTTGTTCAATCTGGGCCTGATCATCCGGTATGGACCGGTCATTTCCCATGGCAAAGCTCAGTTGAGCGATCAGATCGGCAATGGACTGGGTTGAGGTCACGTAGGGGCTCTCTTTCATGAATTCCTCCGTCCTGATCATGGTCTTCAGGACTTCAGGATCCTGCATATTCCCTTCGAAGGCCACAAAGATCGGTTTGGATCCTCCGAATTTTTCAACCATGATCTCTTCAGCCAAACGTGCCGGATTTTTCTTTTGGAAATAATCCTTTATATCGACGCTCCTTTGGATGAAAAAGGTTCCCAGTAAACTGATCAGCAACAGAATACCCCAGGATGCAAGGATGTATTTGGGATGCTTGAACAACAAACGGTGCAGGGGAGCCAGGTAATTATCGGAAAGATAAGACTTCTTTATCCTGTCATCCAGGGTAAAGGTGGTCTTCATGGAATTGGGCAGCATGGAAACGATGGCCGGGACAAAGAATATGGAAAGCAGAAATGCGAAGAACGTTCCCAGGGCCGTAAAGATGCCAAAATCCCTGATCATATGGAGGTAAGAGCCAATCAAGAACGACAGGAATCCGATCTCGGTGGTCAGGGCAGCCAGAAAGACAGGCACGATGATGTATTTCAGTGCACGCAGGGTCGCCTTTTTCCAGTTTTTTTCCCTTACCTGATTGATCTTATTGACAACATGGATGGTATAGGCCGTGCCCACGGCGAGTAAGATGATGGGAATGTCGCTGGAGATCATCGACATCTCAAATCCTCCAAGCGCCATGATCCCCATCGTCCAGACAATGGCAATGATGGTGGTAAGCAGGGGCAGGATCACGCCCCTGGCTGACCGGAATCCCAGGAACAGGATCAGGACAATGAGGGCAAAGGCTATTGGGATCAGTCGTTTCAGGTCAGCGATCATGATATCGGAGATATAGGTCACCATCATGGGCGACCCGCCGAAATAGATCTTTTCGGGAAAATTCAGCGCTTTTGTTTTTTGTTTGATCTCCCTGGCAACGGTTTTCGTATCGGAGTCCTTTGCCAGGGTAAAGATGATCACCGTGCTGCTCCCGTCCTCGGAGATGATGTTGCCGGTATAGGTTCCCTTTTCATAGACCCTGCTTTTCAGATCGGCCAGTTCGGATGGAGTATCAGGCAGATCGTATTCATCCATCAGCTTGCCAATCTGGATGCCCTCCCCGTCACCGCGGATTTCTGTAACATTGGTCAGGCTCATGACGGAAGCAACCCCCGGCGTCAGGGTAAGCGTGTCGGTTAGGGTTCTGACGTGCTCCAGGACTTCTTTGGTGAAAATATCCTCTGTTTCAATGATGACCATCCCCATATTGTTCACCGTGAATTCCTCACTGATCTGTTTGATAAGAGCGGCATCCGGGTCAGTGTCGGGAAGCGAACTGATCACATCCGGATTCAGGCGGAGATTTTTGATCTGGAAACCAAGGAAGAGCGTCAGGATAACAACGGTACCGATGGTCAGCCATCTGTACTTGATAATGTTCCGGGCCAATTTGTCCATCAGGTCGCTTGATTCAGAAAAAGATAAAAAAGGTTGGCAAAATTACACTATCTTTTTTATCTTTCAGGGTAATTTTAATTAATCTCTGTTAAATCAACCATCTGCAAGGTGAAGGCGTAGCCTCCTGCCAATTTGATGCCATCCTGTGAAGAGAAAGGTCAAAAAATCCAATAAAGTTCTGCTGACGGTCATTTACCAGTGAACCGGAAAAGGGAAAATCAAGGAAATGTACGCAGTAACGGGCTCAGTATCTGGGTTTTCCCCCCCAGAAATTCTGATAGGTGTCTGCATCTTCCCCAAATGCCTCAACGGATCCCCCGGAGATTTTATACGTACATTGTTCTCCGTATATTTCGGAAAAATAGATTGAGCACTCCACACCGTCTTCATCGATCATCAGGATCCTGACCAGTGAATCACTGACAGACTGATCGGTCAGGTTTGAGTGACAAAGAGGGCAAAGAATGTCCAGGTGTTCTCCTTTGGTCAGCTTAAATGACTTGTGTTTGATGATATCATAGGCACCCAGTTTGGGGTTGAAAAGAACGATACCCCGTGTTCCGTCTTTTTTCCTGGCAGATAAAATGATCTTGGTGTTTGGTTTGAGATACCCCCTGCAATAAGGACAAATGAATTCAGGTTTCATGATGTACATTAGTTTACTGCAAAGATAAGGATTAATTGGTGGAGAATATGATCCCGGGAGGATTTATGGATGACCTGACAGTATTCTCTTCATCCGGGCAATCCTGGAGGGCGCGGCAATATCGAACGAATGGACGGAAATTCCCGGATCCCCCAGAAAGACACCCTCCCGCTGAAACAGCATACCGCTTTTTCTTCTGGTACGCAGGGAAGCATGAAACTCCGCAGCCTGCGTGAGCCGGCAAAGCTCCAGGATATTGCTTTCATTGATCCCTGCACCCGCCATGATACTGATCCGGTCACCTGCCTGTTTTACAAGCGATGCAATGACTGCACTTCCTTCAAGGGCGGACGGCGCCTGGCCCGACGTAAGGATCCGGTCAGCTCCCGCATCAATAACATCTTCCAGCGCTGCGAAAGGATCAGGGGTCATGTCAAAAGCCCGGTGAAAGGTGACCTGTAACGGACGGCTGAGAGCGACCAGTTCGGCCGTCCTTTTACGGTCCACCGTTCCGTCGGGATTCAGCAGGCCAAATACCACCCCATCCACTCCCAATTCCTTGGCCGACTGGATATCGCTCTGCATGATCTCCACTTCCATGTCCGAGTAATGGAAATCCCCTCCTCTTGGCCGGATCATCACAAAAAGACCAACATGCAGCAGCTCTCTTGCTTTTGCAATGCTTCCCGCACCCGGTGTGGTACCTCCCTCATGGAAGTTATCGCACAATTCGATCCTGTCGGCTTCCCCTTCCTGGGCAAGCAACGCTGATGTTACAGAATTGACGGTTATTTCCAGTATCATTGAACATTTTATTGTGTACGCCGGATAAAAATAGTCAGAAATACCGAAGCGTCCATCAGGAATTCGATATTTCTGTCAATAACCTTCGTATTCCCGCGTTAATAAAACCAAAGGACTCCTTTGGTTTCTGATCAAATACCGGTAGTGTGAGAGCTTTATTTACCCTGATCGTGTTCTTAAGTGCTGTGTTGGTGACATCCGCCCAGGAGATGTGGGGCGTAGTCAACGGAAATTATGCAGGCGCACTGAGTGCTCAGATCAACCCAGGTTCCATGGTTGGCTCGAAACTTTTCCAGGATATCCAGGTAGGCTCGGTGGATCTTTTCCTCCAGAACAATTATCTTTTCATTCCGAAAGAAGATTACCGGTTTCTTAATTACCTGAGTTCAAATTCCGACCTGCCCACCTACGGTGAGGATGAGATGCTGTTTGACCGGAGACCGGACTGGGACCATAAACGGAAACAGATCGATCAGTCCTTCAGAATGAACGGGCCCTCCGTCATGCTGGCACAGGACCATCAGGCATTTTCTTTATATAGCTCTGCCAGATCGATGACCTCAGCGTGGCGATTACCTTACCACCTGGCTAATTTCATCTATGAAAACCTCTGGTATTCTCCCCAGCATGATATTGAATATAGCGGTAAAAATTTCAGCACGGTTCAGCTGACCTGGGCAGAGCTGGGAATAGGTTATGCCAGGATTCTGAATGAAAATTCATTGAACCGCTGGACAGCAGGGATCACGGTAAGCCGGGTCATGGGATATGCAGGAGCCTATCTGTATGGGCACAGCATTGCGTATCTTGTCAGGGATGAAAGTGATACAGCCGATGTCAACCTGACGGCGAACATCCATAATTTCAATGGCAACATCGGATTCTCATTGCCAATTGACTATGATGACAATGATTTTTCAAGCCCCGGCGGATTATTCCGTGGCGGAGGTTTCTCAACAAGTCTGGGTGTTACGTACCTGAAACTGATTAAAAATCCCTCGAAACTCAGGTACAAACACAGGTGCGAACAGCCATACGAAGATTACCGTTACCGTATGGGCATTTCGCTACTTGACCTGGGATGGATCACCTTCAGGGAGAATGCCCAGGAGCATCTCTTTGAAGATGTCCATCATTACTGGGAATATATTAACAATACGGAGTTCCATAGCCTCAATTCCTTTATGCGCGAGCTCAGTGCACGATTTTATGACGGTGATTCAACGCGCTCGCTGGTTGACGACCGGATCACCGTCTTCCTTCCCACCGCCCTAAGCGCACAGCTGGATTACCATTTCAGAAAAAAGTGGTACGTTAATTCCACGGTCATCATCCCTGTCATGTACAGTATCGCGCAGGTGTACCGTCCACCTCAGGTGGTCGTGACCGGCAGGTATGAGACTGATGATCTGGAGATAAGCCTTCCTGTTTCGCTGTATTATTTCACCAGGCTCAGGTTAGGGCTATCCGCACGATTCAGGAGTTTCACCGTGGGGACGGATCATCTGGGCGGATTTTTTCATGTTTCCGATTTTACAGGAATAAACTTCTATTTTGTTATCAAGATCAGCTTCCCCAAGGAATCCTGCCCGGGTCTCATGAAAAAAAATCCGTGCGGTTCGCTGATGTTCGAATGAAAAAGAAGAGAGAATGTATCAGGGAACGGTTTTCCTGCTGCGTTTCCGTTCGGTCTCATCCAGGATGATCTTTCGAAGGCGTATGGATTTGGGAGTCACTTCGACATATTCGTCCTCATTGATGTATTCCATGGCTTCTTCGAGTGTGAATTTCGTTGCAGGAATGATGGCGGCCTTGTCATCGGCACCAGCTGCGCGCATGTTCGTCAGTTTCTTCGTTTTGACAACATTGACCACAATATCCTCGTACCTTGTATTTTCGCCGATCACCTGCCCTGCATAGACTTCATCGTTGGGTTCAATGAAGAACCGGCCCCTGTCCTGTAACTTGTCGATAGAGTAGGCGACGGCAGTACCTGTTTCCAGGGCGATCAGCGATCCGTTGCGGCGCGTCAGCAACTCACCTTTCCAGGGCTCGAAGGCCTTGAACCTGTGAGCGACCACGGCCTCTCCTTCCGTGGCGGTAAGCACAGGATTGGTCAGCCCGATCAGGCCCCGGGCGGGGATGGAAAATTCAAGCACCACGCGGTCCTTCCTCATTTCAATATGATCAATTTCTCCCTTTCTTCTGGTTACGATGTCAATCACTTTTCCGGAGAAGGATTCGGGTACCAGGACCGTCAGGTATTCGACGGGTTCATTCTTTACTCCCTTGATCTCCCGGATGACCACCTGGGGCTGCCCCAGCTGGAACTCATATCCCTCCCTGCGCATGGTTTCCACCAGGATCGACAAATGCAGAATTCCCCGCCCGTAGACGATCATTTTCTCAGGGGAATCCGTTTCCTCGACGCGTAAAGCAAGATTTTTCTCCGTCTCCCTGTAAAGGCGTTCGCGCAGATGGCGCGAGGTCACATATATGCCTTCCCGCCCGAAAAAAGGAGATGTATTGATCGTAAAGAGCATGCTCATGGTTGGCTCATCCACACTGATGCGAATAAGTGCTTCCGGATTTTCCAGATCAGCGATGGTATCACCGATATCGAAATTATCCAGGCCGAAAACCGCGCAGATCTCCCCTGCGCCCACTTCGTACTTGACCTTCTCCTTGCCCAGCCCTTCGAAAAGGTAGAGCTCCTTGATAATTGACTTATAGGCACTTCCGTCGTTTTTGACCAGGGAGACGGGCATCCCGGCCTTGATCACGCCGCGGGATATGCGGCCAACCGCAATGCGTCCCTGGTAAGAGGAATAATCCAGCGAACTGATCTGCATCTGCAATGTTCCCGCCACGTGTGCCGGTGCGGGGATGTGCTCCAGAATGACATCCAGCAAATAGCTGACATCCGTTGTGGGTTTTTTCCAGTCAGGCGACATCCAGCCCTGCTTTGAAGAACCATACACCGTGGGAAAATTTAGCTGGTCTTCCGTGGCATCCAGGCTATACATTAATTCAAAGATTGCCTCGTGCACTTCGTCGGGAGAACAATTCAGCTTGTCCACCTTGTTGATGACAACAACCGGCTTCAGTCCCAGCTGCAATGCTTTTTGTAAGACGAAACGGGTCTGCGGCATGGGCCCTTCAAAAGCATCCACTACCAACAGGACTCCATCCGCCATGTTCAGTACCCGTTCCACTTCTCCGCCAAAATCGGAATGTCCAGGTGTATCTATAATATTGATCTTCACCCCCTTATACCTAACAGAAACATTTTTCGCCAGGATGGTAATTCCCCGCTCCCGTTCCAGCTCGTTCGAATCCAGGATCAGTTCCCTGACTTCCTGGTTCTCCCGGAAAAGCTTCACCTGGTATAGGATTCGGTCCACCAGTGTGGTCTTCCCATGATCCACATGTGCAATGATCGCAATATTTCTAATCTCATACATATTCATTATTTCTCCTCTCTCCTCTCTCCTCTCTCCTCTCTCCTCTCAATTTCGACCCCCATCCACTTCTCCAGTAGCCCCAACGCCTTCTCCTGCAGATCTCCTGGCAGGTTCCCGATCCTCGACGAATGCGCTCCCTGAGGTTTGTATATGACCACCACTTCGTTCCCGCCCGATGGCTGCACAGCCGGTGCAGACCAGGGATCGTATTCCCCGTAAATGAACAACATCCGGCGGGCATCATGCCGCAGAAAATGATCCACCTTTTCCATGGGAACCGGATCATACACACATTCGGCACCTTCGGGGCAGGTAAACGTGAATGTGATATCCTCCGTGGAACTCACCAATCCCCTGAAGGGATCCACATCGTACCCGTAGAAGCCAATCTCGGTCATGGCCTGGTAATAAAAGGGAAGATACTTATCGATCCCCTCATCCGACAGCCAGTCAATTCCTGCAACAATATCCAGATGGTTGACCATCTCTTCCGGTGATCTTACAGGCACGGGGATGGAGTCGCAGGTCCACCGTCCCCATTGCCAGAAAGCAAAGGCATATTCCATAATGGTCATCTCATAAGATTTTTCAGCACCAACCCGCTGGTAGGTATATTTTTTATCGGACGCCATCTTCTCATAAACCGGGTAGTAGATATCTTTATTTTTCAGCATTTCGATCTGGTACTCATAAATCCGTTTGCGGCAATCATCGCTGCCCACCGCTTGCATGAAGTCATAAATGCGCGCATCCTGGATGGAGAAATTGAGCGGACAGACATAACCCACCGAAGCATCAACATCATCAGGGTAAAAGTACCGGTGATAAAGGGTCGTCTGCCCTCCCTTGCTGATGCCGGTATTCAACCAGCGGGCGTGATACAGCCCTTTGAAGAGCTCGACCACGCGGTGGTGGTCGGCCGCAGCCTGCTCAATGTCCAAATACTGCCAGTCAAGCGAATCCGGCGCCGATTCCCCGAAATAGCGGTGCTCTACCACGATCTGGTTGGCATCGAGGTACCCGGTTAGTTCGTTGATCGCCCTGGGGTAAATGGCATATCCGGCTCCGTATCCTTCAGTCACAAACACCACGGGTCGTGAAAAGTCGCGGTGAAATAGGAATACCCGCTGCGAAAACGTTGCCCCGTCAGGATTGTGATGATCGACGGGCTGAGTGAACCTCAGCACATACGCTTTGCCGAAGTGGGGGTGGTGCGCGATGGTGTCAAAGGTGACATCAGGACGGGTTTTCAGCCAGGATTCCAGCAGGGCGAGTTGAGGGTCAGGGTGCTGGCTGGAGGCTCCCAGACCTGGAAATAAAATGTATAAGAATAAAAACACTCTTTTCATGACCAACCATATTTAATTGAATATTCAACAGAGGAAGGGGATTTAAGAGACAAAGGAACAGAGGATTTTTGATTTCTGAATTACTTCTTAATTCGAAAATCATCATTCCTTTGTTTCTTAAATCCCTACCTGAATATAAACCCTTTCCCCAATGGATCCTCCGGATCAAAACAGAACGAATGCTGGCCCGTAAAATGCGCCGTTCCACTGACCTCCGGGATCACGGCCCGGTGAGGCCCAAAGGTTGTCACCTCTTTAATGCAGACATCCATCGTGGTGCCCAGGATGCTTTCGATCGTAATGACTTCGTCCGGTTTCAATCCATCTTTCTCAAAATGCAACGCGGCACGTGCACTCACACCTGAACCCGTCGCCGACCTGTCGAGCTCCCCGTCAGCAAAGATACAGACATTCCGGCTATAATGACCTGGTTGCTCAGCTGGGCCAGTGATAATTGTTCCGTATAAAAAGCTCAGGTCCTCCTCGAATGGATGAATGATCGGAAAATGATCCATGACAGCCCGTTTGATGCGCCTCCCGTAATCGATCAGCCTGTTGAATTCTGCAGGAAAAAGCTTCAGCCCGAGATCCTCCGCTTTCACAAACGCATAGAAAGCACCTCCAAACGCCACATCGAACCGTACCTGACCGATTCCGTCCACTGTCACCGTCTTATCTTTGATAAGCACAAACGAAGGAACGTTTCGGAAGGAAGTTTTCCTGACGGTACCGTTTTCGCTGTGACCTTTCGCATAGATCTTGCCTGGTGGAGCGTTGATGATGAGTTCAGGCTCATTTCCGTCCTTTTCAACCATGCCTTTGTCGAGCACCAGCTTGGTCAGCGCGATGATCGCGTGCCCGCACATGGTGCTGTAGCCTTCATTGTGGATGAAAAAGACACCGAAATCCGCGTCATCGGTAGTGGGCTCGGTCAGGATTGCCCCGTACATGTCGGCATGACCCCGTGGTTCCCACATCAGTCCTGTGCGGAGATGATCGAAATGATCGCGGAAGTACCGGCGCTTCTCAAGGATCGTATTTCCCGGTATATCAGGCAGCCCACCGGTGATGACCCGCAGCGGCTCGCCACCGGTGTGCATATCGATGGTGGTGATCACCGGCCAGGAAGGAGGCGGAGGAAAAGCAAGGATTCGGTTCATAATGATATAGCGATGTAGGCGATGTAACGATATTCGATGTAGCGAAGTAAAAGTACATCGAATATCGATACGTCGTTACATCGGCTACTTCGCTACATTTCCCCGCTTCACCTGTGCCAGCACCATCCCTGCCAGCATCAGGGCGCAGCCAATCAAAGCACGTGTGGAAAGCACCTCATGCAGGATCAGCCAGCCGCCCAGCGCAGCGAATACGGCTTCCAGGCTCAAAATGATGGCCGCGTGAGCCGGCGGAGCCTTCTTCTGCCCCACGATCTGAAGCGTATAGGCGATCCCTACTGAAAAAATTCCGCCATAGAGCAGGGGCAACGTGGCGTCCTGGATCGCCCTCCAGAGGATCGTTTCAAAGAAAACGGCGATCAACAAACTGAGAACCGATGTGATAACATACTGGATCAGCGCCAGCTTCAAAGCATCCACCCGCGGAGAGAGATGACCGATGTACAGCACATGGAACGCCCACACGAAGGCACACCCCAGAACGTACAGATCACCTTTTGACATTTGAAAATTCCCGGTGACACTCAGCAGGTACATTCCGGCAGCAGCCATCACCGCTCCAATCCATACATACACGGCTGGCCGCTGCCGCAGGAACAATCCCAGTACGGGAACAAATACAACATACAGGCCTGTGATGAAACCCGCATTTCCCGCGGTGGTGTAGACCATCCCCGTTTGCTGAAGCGACGCGCCGGCAAAGACCATCAGCCCGGCTACGATCCCCCCCCGTGCCAGCATTCGCTTCCGATCATGAAGGAACTCCGGTCGGATGTCAATTTCCCTGTTCCTGCGGACCAGAATAAAGGTTCCCAGCACCAATGCTCCCAGTCCGAATCGGATACCGTTGAACAGGAAGGGACCCATGTACTCCATCCCCACCCGCTGGGCCGTAAAGGCAAAGCCCCAGATCAGGGCCGCCAGCAGCAGCAGGAGCTCGGATTTTACAATCGTCGTTTTCATACAGGTTCACCGTGGTAAGGATCTCAAGTACCCCACCCCTGCACGGGGGAGGGGTAACCTAATATTGCTAACGATTCAAAACTCTTTATGCTCCGTGCGCCGGATGATCTCATCCTGCAGATCCTTTCCCAGGTCGTTGAAGTAATCGCTGTAACCCGCCACCCGCACGATCAGGTCCTGGTACTTCTCGGGGAATTTCTGTGCATCCCGCAGGGTGTCGGCATTGACCACGTTGAACTGGATATGATGGCCGTCCATCCGGAAATAGCTGCGGATCAATTGTACGAGGCTTTCAATCCCCCGCTCACCCTCAAAAAGCTGGGGGTTGAATTTCTGATTCAACAACGTACCGCCTGTCTTGAGATGATCAATCTTTGCAGCGGACTTCAGTACAGATGTGGGTCCTTTTCTATCGGACCCCTGGAAAGGAGAGATCCCCTCCGAGAGGGGCATTCCTGCCTTTCTGCCGTCGGGAGTCGCACCGATGACGCTTCCAAAATACACATGGCTGGTGGTGGGCAGCATATTGATGCGAAACCTGCCTCCCCTGGCTGTCGGTCTTCCATCCACAGCCTGAAAGAACAGGTTGAAAATCCTGACAGCATGCTGATCGGCATAGTCATCATCATTCCCGTACTTGGGCGTATTATAGATCAGGTCGAACCGAAGGTCATCGTACCCTTCAAAATTAGATTGCAATGCTTTGAGCATCTCCGCCATGGTCAGCTTTTGTTGGTCGAAAACGTTATACCGCAGCGAGGTCAGGATGTCGGTAATGCTCCCGAGACCCACACCCTGGATATAGCTTGTGTTGTACCGCGCTCCTCCCCGGTTGTAATCCCTTGCATTGTCAATGCAGTCATCCACGAGCAGCGAAAGGAAGGGCACCGGAATGTAATCCCCGAATAACTTTTCGATTATATTATTCCCCTTGATCTTTATGTCAATAAAATGACGTAGCTGTTGCTCAAAGGCATCCATAATCTGATCGAAGGATGTAAACGTGCTCACTTCGCCCGTTTTCAGCCCGATTTGTTTTCCGGTACGGGGATCGAATCCGTTGTTAAGCGTGATCTCCAACACCTTGGTCAGGTTGAAATACCCTGTCAGCCAGTAGGCCTCTGTGCCGAAGGCACCGCTCTCGACGCATCCGCTGGCTCCTCCGTTGCGGGCATCTTCGATGGATTTCCCCTGCCGGACCAGCTCCTGGATGATCGAATCCGTATTGAAAATGGAAGGCTGCCCAAAGCCGGTCTTGAGAATCTTCGCCGCCCTTTTCAATAAGCTATCGGGATTCTGTTTGCTGACCTGAACCATCGAGCTTGGCTGCAGCAGGCGCATCTCTTCGATCACATCCAGGATCAGGTAGCTCATTTCGTTCACCGCGTCTTTTCCGTCAGGGGTCAGACCTCCCACATTGATCAGGGCAAAGTCGGTATAGGTATTGCTTTCCAGTGCCGTTACGCCGACCTTAGGCGGTGCAGGATGGTTGTTGAACTTCACCCAGAAAGATTGCAGTATCTCCACTGCTCTCTCCTTTGACAGGGTGCCGGCTTCCATCTCTTTTTTATAAAAGGGATAAAGATGCTGGTCTAACCGCCCGGGATTGAAGGAATCCCACGGATTGGTCTCCGTAATCACGCCCAGGTGAACGAACCAGTAATATTGCAATGCTTCGTGGAATGTGCGGGGAGCGTGTGCGGGAACGTGGCGGCATATGGCGGCCATCTCGGCCAGCTCCTTCTTCCTCCCGGGATTGATCTCCGCGGCTGCCAGCCTGTCGAGTTCCCGTGCATGTCGTTCAGCGAACAGGATCAGGGCATCGGCGGCAATATCCATTGCCCGGAGCTCTTCAAGCTTATCCAGGGCTTGCGGATCATTGTAAAAATCAAGCTTCTCCTTGTTTTGCCGGATCTGCTCCTTCATGTCCAGCATACCCATCCTGTAGATCTTGCCTCCCAGCACCGTATGCCCGGGAGCACGCTGTTCCTGAAATTCAGTGAACACACCTGCCTGGTAGCTGTCGATCCAGGCCGGATCCATTTCACGGAACAGCCGTTCGCGGTGGCTCTTCCCCTTCCAGAAAGGAATGATCACCTCTTCATAGGCTTTCCAGGTTGCTTCATCGACTTTGAAGGACACCTTGGGACGGTTGTTGAGAATATCCAGATCCTGCAGGGAATGCAGGCACACTTCGGGATAGGAGGGAGTTGCCTTGGGAGCGGGACCCCGTTCACCGACGATGAGCTCGCCCTCGTTGATGTAAATCGTTTTGTGCTCCAGAATGTATTTGAAGGTTAGCGCCCTTTTTACGGGAATGGATACTTCCTGCGCCCGGTCGCTTTTATAGAATTCGGTCACCAGAAGCGCCCTCTCCGCTGAGATGCGGTTGACGGCCCTGAGGCTTTGTTCGCGTAAATTCTTGATTCTGTTATTCATTGTCATTCATTGTTATTCATTGTCATTTGCTCGGCCCTTCGGGCCTCGCGTTATTCATTGTCATTCGTTGTCATTCGTTGTCATTCGTTGTCATTCGTTGTCATTCGTTGTCATTCGTTGTCATTCGTTGTCATTCGTTGTCATTCGTTGTCATTCGTTGTCATTCGTTGTCATTCGTTGTCAT